>Ga0137389_10001813_pt1 | contig 12712 bp, 13 predicted proteins | sample 15con2h14BmetaG_FD_104645 | JGI IMG/M metagenome (GOLD analysis project Ga0137389, IMG submission 104645) | Vadose zone soil microbial communities from Angelo Coast Range Reserve, California, USA - 15con2h1.4B metaG | ecosystem: Environmental > Terrestrial > Soil > Vadose zone > Saprolite...
AAGCGGTTCTGCGCATCGCGCGGCGGCAGGTCTGGAACGGGCGGCTGTTTCCCGATGATGAACTCCACCTCCGGGACGAGGCTGATGATCAGCTGGCCGTTCGGCTCGACCGCCTCCGTCAGGGCACAACGCCACTGGTCCACCTCGGCTTCGCTCTTGACGAGGATCTGACGGACCAGGGTTCGCACGGCCTGTGCCAAGGTCGTGTACGGGATGTCGCGCTTGTACTGGTCGAACTTGCCCGTCGCGAAAAGCCCGCGTGGCGGAACGAGCACCTTGTGCAGCTCGTTGACAACGGACGATTTTCCGATCCCGGAATATCCGGACACGAGCACGAGCTCCGGCGTGCCGTTCGCCACGACACGGTCGAAGACCGCAAGCAGGGAGTCGATCTCGCACTCCCGCCCGTACAATTTCCCCGGAATCAGCAACCGGTCTGGCGTATCGTGCGAACCCAGTAAGAACGCGTCGATCCGTCTCCGAGACCCCCATTCAACAAGGCACCGGCGCAGGTCGGCCTCGACACCCCGGGCCGTCTGATAGCGTTCCTCAGCAGTCTTGGCGAGGAGCTTCAAGATGATTGCCGATATAGGTGGAGGAACATCTGGAAGCCGCTCGCCGGGCGGCACCGGCTGTCTTGCAATATGGCAGTGCACCCATTCCATCGCATCCGAAGCCGCAAAAGGAAGACTCCCGGTCAGCATTTCGTAAAGCGTGATGCCGAGGGCGTAGAGGTCGCTCCGGGAATCGATCGAACGGTTCATTCGCCCGGTCTGTTCCGGCGCCATGTAGGGGAGTGTTCCGGCGATGAACTCGGGAGGTTCGGGCGACTGGCGTTCGCGCGGGAGGCGCGAAGCGATGCCAAAGCCGGTCAGCCAGACCTGACCGGTCGCGGAATTGACGATGATATTGGTCGGCTTGATATCCTTGTGGATGAGACCACGTTGGTGTAACCGGCCAAGCGCGGCCGATAGAGCGACGGCGAGCCGGAGGAATCTTTCGACCTCCATGGGCGGCCCAAGAAGGCGATGGAGCGGCTCGCCGCCGGGATCCTTGAGCACCAGCAGGGTCCGCCCGTGCTCGCGCACAAGCTCCAGCGGCCGTACCGCCCACGCATCGTCCAGGTCTTCCTTCAGTCCGTATTCGTGTGTGAGACGATTGAGGCTGCCAGGCGTCGGGTGCTCCGCGGCGGGAAGCACTGCCAGAACCGCGTTCCGGTCGCCGTCGGCGCCATCGCGCCATCTTCTGCACAAGATACGCTCGCCATCCTCCCACAAAATCTGGAAGCTACTGTCCACACCAGCGTCGAACCAGGAGGATGGGTTCATCTGCCGGGACTCCACCGCCAAACCGGCCATTAGGCTGAGAAGGAATTAAACCATTCGTCCCCTGCGGAACGTCTGATACCCGTCTAGAGCGACCTGCCAGTTTAAGCCAATAACTTAGCATTCGTCGCGTGGGAATGGAACGCGGTCTTCGCGATGGTGCTGCCAGCGAACGAACGCAAGCACCACCCTCGGCTTCCAGAGCGCTAAGGGGACGGTCCCGCCCGGGCGAACGGGGGTCGGGGACACAACCTTGACCGTCCCTTTCGCGCCTCCGCCTCGCGTATCGAGTTCCACGATCGCTGCGTCGACCGCGGCGACGCCTTGCTCGACCAGCGCGACGGCCCCGGCATCATGCGCCAGCGCCGTGGCGAATTCGGACAAAGCACTCTTCGGCAGCTCGAAGTGATCGCTCGGGATCTCGCGCGGCGAGTAATTGTAGCGGCGGAACCAGCAAATAAAACCCTTGGCGCGCGGATCGGAAAAGTGGAATCCGGTTTCGGGCAACGTAAACATCGGAGATTGCACAATTATCTGCAACCCCGCTCACATCGCAGATCGCCAGAATCGTAGCTCAACCTTTCGCGGAGTGCTCAACTTTGCGCAGCCAGCTATACCAAGGTATCGAGTCCATCAACCATTTCGGTAGTTAAATGAGATCGGTAGCAATGGCGCGGGCTCGTTGGCAAGTACAGGTCTGAATGTGCCGAACGAAGATCGTCTCGGCCGCAACCCGGGCGCCTCTGTCTCTGGTGAGCGCCACGATTGCCACGAGGTTCCCTATGGACCAGTACGTCTCGACGGTAGAAGGGCTCGACCATTTTTCCGAACGGACCTCCACTGCCAAGGAGATCTCGGCCGGCCGTCGCCGGCTGGTTCGGTTGGTGGGTGTCGCGTTAGGCGCGCTCGCCGTGGCATGCGGCTCGTGTGCGGCGGCGAGTTCCAACGACGCAAAGCTTCACCTGGCGGCAGCTCCGGAGGATTTCAAAGCCCTCGGCATCGGAAAGGAGATCGAGGTCCGAGAAGATGGGCGGCGCACGCCGAAATCCTCGGATTATTTCGAGTGGTGGTATTTTGACGGGTTGTTCGACGACGGGACGGTGTTCGTGGTCTGGTTCGGTGATAATTGGCTCTATGGATCACACAAACGGGCCCTCAATATCGATCTGACGCCGCCAGGAAAGCCGACCCGGCACATCGTGCGGACCTTCGATGATCCGGGAGCGTTTTCGAGCGACCATGCAGATGTTCAGATCGGCCCTCATAGCTTTAAAGGCGATCTCGATACCTACGCCATTCACGTGGACGCCGCCGAAAGCGGCGGTGTGGGCTGCGATCTGACCCTGCGCCGCAGGGTCGCCTCCTACCGCCCGGCAACCGGCTACATCGAGGCGGGCGACAGGTTCTTCGCGTGGCTCGTGGCCGTGCCGGAGGGAGCTGTTACCGGGACGCTGACCGCAGACGGCGTGACTCGCCCCGTTACGGGCAGCGGTTATCACGATCACAACTGGGGCAATGTTTCACCGGCCAAGCTATTCGACAACTGGTGGTGGGGGCGCGGCATAACCGGCGGCTACACGATCATCGCCGCCGATATCCATGGGAAGGCTGCGGTGGGCGGGACCAGTATTCCACTCTTCTTCGTCGGTGATGACCATCAGGTGCAGGTCAATGCCTACGGGTCCGACCTATCGGCGGTGGAGGGCGGCCCCGTACGCGATCCCGATCCAAAGCATGAGCGCCGGATCCCCTCAGGGGTCTCCTACGCCACCGCTGATGGAAGCCGGGCCGAATTCAAGATTTCCGATCGCCTCGTGAAGTCTGTCAATGAGCTTTCGGATCAATCGGTTTTCATAAAGACGGCCGCGGCGATCATGGCAAAAAAGCCTTGGTATACGCGCTTCGTGAGCCCAATAACTCTTAAGTTATCTGGGCAGTCCCCGTGCGAAGGGGAAGGCACACTGGAGTATTTTGAACTGAACTGAAATGAATCGAGCAGCCGCGGCCGCAACATTCGCGATTGCTCGCGCCCGATGGCACATGACCACCAGCAGGCTGTCGCCGGCCTTCGGGTCCACGGCACGAGGATCGCCGGCGCCCGTTGAGCAGCGGCTTTCTGCTCACAGCAGGAACTCCTGCTGTAAAACGATGAGTTAAGCGACAAGATCAGATAAGTACAGGGAGGTAGAAATGAAAGTAGGACGAGGCGGCAATCTCTTTCTAATGTTGTTGGCCGGGACTCTGTTGTGGCTCGCAGCCGGAACACTGGCCGCGCAGGACGTGCGGTACAACTTCATGCCGGGGACGGATTTTTCGAAATATCACACTTACAGGTGGGTCAGCATCGAGGGCGGCGAGCACCCGAACCAGATTGTGGACGCACGAATCAAGCAGTCTGTCGACTCGTAACTCGCGTCGAAAGGCATGACCAAGACCGATAACGACAAAGCTGATCTTTATCTCGCCTATCAGGTCGCGGTCAGTCAAGAGACGCAGTGGAACGCATACGGCATGGGCGGTGGCTTCCGTTGGGGTGGAATGGCGTCTGCCACGAGTTCGACAATCCACGTGGGGACTCTGGTTCTCGATATGTATGATCCAGCGACGAAGCAACTCGTGTGGACTGGAAATGCCACCAAGACGCTTGATCCTAGTTCGAACCAGGAAAAGAACCAAAAGAACCTGAACAAGGCTATGCAGAAATTGTTGAAGAATTACCCGCCCAAGCAGAAGTAGACCGTACCTAGCAGGGTGGGGTTCGATCCCGCCCCAAATGAACACTGTGCGCCAAACACGTGCGGCCAGTCCGAAAAGTGGCCGTCTTAACTACGATTTGGTTCAACACAGTGCGCGCGGTCGATAGAATCCAAGGAGAAGAAGGAAGTATGAAGAAACGAATCGTATTGATCACACTCTTGACATGCGGGCTTCACTATAAGCCTAGAGCGTCATCCAAGCTCAAGCTCCGGTAAGGGCTTTGACGTCGCAAGCCCCGATCCTTCCGATAAACGTCAAGTTTCGCTCCGTGCCACAATATTTCGTACAGTCGGTTGAGGATGATCCACGTTACGCAAGGATTGAGGCGCTGGTCGACGAAGGTCGTTGCGAAGTGGTTCTGCTGGACAAAACCATGAACCGAATGATCTTTTACTCTACCTTGAGTCGTAAGGTGGATGCTCTAAAGGCAAATGGAGCGGATGCCTATGAGACGCCAATCGACTTTGAGGCCTTTACGCTTGGTGACTCTACCCCGCTATTCCGAATTCGCTTTCACGACCGGATCGGGCAGGTGATCGAGTGGCAATTCGTCGCCGGTCAAATGGTGCCCCACGCTTCACCGGAGGTGATTTCTCGAACCGACCATTCGGGTATCGCTATCTTTTATGCGCCGCGCCGTGCCGCAGCGGCTGTAGGAACCTCATTGACAATCGGAGGCAGAGAATATGTCCCGGAACCAACCCAATCCAGAGCTAAGCTCGGGACATTCTATGCCACCGACATGACGATTGGGCAGATTTTGCCGGGTGTACAACTATGGCGTGTCGAGAGCGGTCCAGTCAGTCTCGCAGAGGCGGCGCAATGGGATCTTCGAGCAGAAGGCGGACGGCGGAGTATGCTCGCCATCAAGCAACTCTATGACGCAGGAGCTTTGATAGATCAAATCGAACTTTACGACCCAGATGCTCCGGAAGTCATCCTCACCCTTGTCCGTTCTGCCGATTCGTATTCACTGCGGTTAATGTCAGCCACTGCCCACGGCGACACGCTCTGGATTTTCTTCGGCCCAGACCTTCCGCTCCCAGACCATCAGACGACTGACAAGACAGTAGTGACCTTCACGGTTGCGGTGAACGAAGACGCGAGTATCGCAAGCGGCAGATTGGTGGTCCGAAGAGTTTTCGACACTGAGCACCTCGAATGGCAGTTCGAAAACCCTGATTCAGCAAAGGGCGAGGTGTTTGAGACCGGCGTAAATTTGATCCCAAAGGATACCGAACTGGCAAAATGCATGAACGAAGATTGCTCGATTCATTCGCAGAAGCCCTGAGTAGAGGTCATGAAAGCCGTCCGCATTTCATTGGGTGGTCCCGAAATGCAGGGCTATGAGAACACTTCGAGGCTCGCGCTAATGATCTTTTACAAAACTTTGCCGCGTCCCTCCCTGCCGACCGCAAGGCTTTCAAAGGATTTTGCGAGCGCGGCGCTCTCGACGCTGGCGGAAATGATGGAACCGAAAGGAGCGCTGGGAACGCTGGTAAAGTTCGGGTTGGCGGTGGACGGTTCGTGGGCGCAGATCTATCACGAACGCGTACCGCTGAGCCTGGACCAAACAACCGTCGCGGCGTCAACGAATGCGGACCGCAATGTATTGCAGTTGCTCAACACGCAGTTTGCGAACCTCGCCAGCTGGGAAAGCGTAGTCATTGCGGAACGCCAGGATCTCAACGGAACCCAGGAGCGCGGCTCCGGACTCATTACAGAATGATACAGTTCTGACGAAATTCTCGAAGTGCGGGAGGTTTCTGAGCGGGATGCTCGCAGCGGGATTCATCTAGAAGTCACCTCATAAATCCTTTCCCGCGGGTCGGAGCAAGGAGCATCGGTTCATTAGCAAGAGCACCCTCAACTTCCTGTTTGCCGACCAGCTGCCCAGTGACGAGGCGATTCGGGGGTTGTCTGCTATTGCGATTTATCGCCAACCATCCGTCAAAACGGTGAACGCAGGGCCCCTGGGCGCGTGCCGGGCTTTGTATTTCGTCAAAAGAATGATGCGGCATAGAATCTAGAATGTGGAGCATCACGAGCAAGTAGAGAAATCGTTGCAAAGCTGAAAGGGATCGGCAATGCGCCCACAAAATAGGGAGGGCATCTTGGCCGCAAAAATTCTCATGGTTCTTAGTGCGAGCATTATCTTTACGCTCGGAGTTGTCCACCTCGTCTATACGTTCTGGGGGCCAAAGCTCACGCCCCGTGACCCCGCACTGCAAATCAGCATGAGCCAGATTGCACCTGTCATTACGAAAGAAACAACAATGTGGTGGTGTTGGGTGGGCTTCAATGCCAGCCACAGCATGGGACTTATTTTGTTCGGCTTGGTTTTTGGTTTTCTCGCATTGGCCCATGGCCAACTCCTCTTTCAGTCACCGTTGCTGCTCGTTGTCGGGCTGGCAATGCTTGGTGGTCTTGTTGTGCTCTGCAAGGTTTATCTTTTCAGTGTGCCTCTCACAGGTATCAGCATTTCTTTCGCCTGCTATGTCGCCAGCATTGCGCTATCGCGGGCCTCAATAATGCGCTCCTGACGTAAACAGCGATAACGCTCACGACCCGGACCGGCTGGTTTCGGATTCTGGGCGGATGACGGGCAAACAGGAAGGAACCAAATTACATCCGGCTTGCCTGGAGTTATCAGATAGCGGTCCGAATCGAGATGCCAGGTACGGCCCGTCCACAGGCACCTCGTTGTTGTTGAAGATGTGAGATAGACATCCTGAGTGCGTGGGGCTCGCGAAGCCTGAGTCGGAAGCCAACCTCTCAAACATTCAGCTCCCGTGCACGATGACAGACATCTAGAAGCGGCCCGGCTGAGCCTGTGCCACTTCGCCGCCGTTAGGGACGATGAAAGCATCCACGCGCAGGCCATCGGGCAGTTGCTCGCCGGGGTCAAGTTCGACCAGCGTCTCTAGAATCTTCGTATCGACTTTTTCCGTGGGCCCATCAGTACGGACATTCTTTGGTCCGAGCTGCTGGCCTACGCGTACTACCTGTCCCCAGAACTTCTGCTGCCCGAAAGCGTCGGCGGTGACATAGGCCTTTTGTCCCAGGCGCACTTTGCTGACGTCGGTTTCGTCGACATCCACGCGCACACGCAGCGTCTTCCGGTCGCCGATGGTCAGGATGGGATCGGGAACCGTGGAGGAATTTGAGACGCTCTCGCCGCTACGATGATGCTTGCGCAGCACGCTGCCATCGATGGGCGAGCGAATGAAAGTCTTCTCGTAGCGCGCTTGCGCTTCTTCAAGCTGCGCCTTTGCCAATTGCAAGTCGGCCTCTGCCAGCGAGCGGTCTTCCTCGCGGGGGTGATCGTCGACGAGCGAGTGCTGCTCAACCCTCGCCTGATACTTGGCCTTGGCGACGTCGGCCTCACGGGCGTAACGATCCAGTTCTTCGCGTGAGACTACACCAGCGGCGAACAGTTCCTGACGGCGGTGCAACTCGGATTGGGTGTTCTCCATCACTGCTTTGGCCTCGTTCACCGAAGACCACGCTCCATCACGCTCCTGCCGGCGAGCGCCGTTGATCACCTTGCGAAGGGCCGCCGCTTTGGCCGCCACACTGGCCTTCGCCGACGCCACCTGCGCGCGGTAGTCGGAATTTTCGAGTTCGGCGAGCACCTGGCCACGATGGATCGCGTCTCCTTCCTCGAAGAAAACTGATTTCAGCCGGCCACTTAACTCGGAACCGATCTTGATGTCTTCCGAGTACGGCTCTACTCGTCCGGGACCGGCGATCAGCAGCGGGCCGCGGCTGGTCGGTGCCACCGTCGCGCTCGCTGTATTCTTGTGCCCGCGGCTGGTGGCGAAGACCAACGAAACCGTCAGCAGGAAAGCTGCCAGGCCGATGAGGACTGCGGTTCTATTCTTAAGAAGATTCTTGCGAAGAACGTTTCCAGTCATGACAACAACTCCATAATTTTGGCTCACACCAGGTTTACACTCGGTTGCAAAGCGTTGTGTACCAGCATTCCCGCCGGAACAGTTTCAACTTCCAAGGGCTGGGCAATCGCCCCGTCTTCGATTTTCACGATTCGATCGGCGAAATTCAGCACGCGCGAGTCGTGGGTGACGATCACCACCGCGCGCCCGCGCTTGTGCGCGAGCTCACTCATCATCTCCATCACGTTCTTGCCGGTGTGCGAATCTAGCGCGGCCGTGGGCTCGTCGGCGAGGATGATCCCAGGATCCCCCGATAGCGCCCGCGCAATGGCCACTCGTTGCTTCTGACCTCCGCTCAGGTCGGCGGGAAAACTGTCGTGTTTACCCGCGAGGCCTACCTGGTCAAGCAATTCGGCTGCGCGCTTCTTCGCCGAGGCCGCGGCGACTCCCTTCAGATCGAGCATCAGTTCCACGTTTTCGCCCGCCGTCAGCGTGGGGAACAGATTAAAGCCTTGGAACACGAAGCCGATGTGCGCCAGACGGATGGCCGGCAATTCCTTCTCGCGCAGCGATGTAACTTCCTTGCCCATGATGCGGACACTCCCCGAACTCGCCGTCAGGATGCAACCCATGATCGACAGCAGCGTCGTCTTGCCGCTGCCCGACGGACCTATCAGCATGAGCAGTTCTCCCGCGTGGACCTCAACATCGACGCCGCGCAGGGCAAGTGTCCCGGCACTTCCCTCAGCGTAGGTTTTTGTAAGCTCACGAACCGCGATTGCAGGTTGCATCTGCATTTCTCCTGACTAATGCCTCTGATACTTGTCATTCCGAGGAGCGAGGCGACATGGAATCCAAGCTCTTGGCGGCGCCGAGGAAACCCAGATTCCTCACTTCGCTCGGAATGACAAGAAGAGCCATCATCCCTTGAACACCATCGCCGGATCGATCCTCGTCACCTTGTTGATAGAAACCAGCGCGGCTCCGACGCACATCACCAGCGTCACAAAGAACATACCCACGGCCATCGGCATCGGCATCAGGATCGCCGCACCGCCTTCCTGGCTGGCTTGCACCACAAACACGCTGACGATCATTCCCAGCCCATATCCGATCACCGCACTGATGGCCGCCTGCTTCATGATGACCTTATAGACATAGCCGTTGGGTGCGCCCATGGCCTTCAACGTACCGTATTCACGGATGTGGTCCATCGTCGTGGCATAGATCGTCTGCGCCACCACGACGAAGCCAACCACCAGTCCCAGCACCGCCGCGATCAGCACGGCCACACCCGCGCCAGTGGTGAACATCCAGTAGAACGTCGTCATGTGGCTGAACTGCGCAGTGGTATAGACCTCGACGTCTTTCACGGGGGCGAGGATGCCGCGGCGCACGTCATCGATCTTCGCTCCCGGCGCGACCTTCACCAGAATGAACAACGTCTGATCTTCCCGCATTCCCGTATAGCTCTGCGCGTTCTTGAATGTTGTGAAAACGTAAGGCGAAGTCGTGAACGAGCGAATCCCTCGCGTGAAGCCCGCGACCCGCGCGCGGTGTCCGCCGATTTCGAAGACCTCACCCACACGCGTGACGCCAAGTTTCTGCTTGTAGAGTTCGTCCAGGATGATTGCGTCAGGCGACTTCAAGTCTTCGACGTGTCCTTCGACCAGGTTCCAGGGCCGCTCCAGAATGTCATCGACGTTGAGTCCCACGACCTGCACCGATTCCTCGCCGCCGTCGTGCCGCTTCCATTGCGTCCAGCGCGCGATGATCTTTTGCGCATCCGCGACGCCGGGCACGGCTCGCGTCTGGTTCAGCTTGCGCTCGCTGAAGGCCACTCCCTGCTCCACATAAGGTACGTTCTTCGACGTAATCCACAAATCCGCGCCCGAGTGATCGATCAGATTGGAGGTGGCGGTGGTGAACCCGAGGAACAGTCCTAACTGCACCACGATCAACACCACCGAAAACACGATTCCCGTGAGCGTGACCGCCAACCGGACCTTGTCGTGAAACAGATTTCGTTGCGCCAGGGGAGGCATGGCTACCTTTCCTCCCGCGTGGCACGTACGAGCCCGCGCAGCGTGACGTCAAGCATCAGTTCAGCGCGTTCCTGCAGCGAACGCCAATCCACCCAAGGATCGCTGCCTTTTGCGATGTTGAGCGAAATCACGCCGTGCACCGACGCCCATAGTGTCTGCGAAACTAGCTCCGCGTCGCGTATTTCTTCGCGAAAGCAGCCCGCATCGATTGCCTGCTGCACCGCCCACCTGAGGAACGCATATGCGTCCTTCTCAGGATTGCCCATGATCTCGCGGTCTTCGTCGTCCGGCTCGCATGGCGGATGCACGGTCATGAACATGAACTTGTAGTGATTGGCATAATGAGTTCCAAAGTCGACGTAGATGGCGCCGATCTGCCGGAGGCGCTCAATCGGGTCCGAAGACATCAGTGAACTCTGGAAAACGACCGCCAGGCGAGCATAGTCCTGGTGGCAGAGTTCTCGGAACAACTCTTCCTTGTCGGTGAAGTGGACGTAGAGGGCGGTGGGCGAGTATTCGATCTTCTCCGCCACCTGGCGCATGGAGACGCCTTCGTAGCCCTCGGTGACGAACAACTCCCGGGCCGCGTCCAGTATCTTGTCGCGGGTCTCCGATTTCTCACGCTCACGTCTTTCCTTGACACCCATAACGTCGGTCCTTTACTTTACGTCGGTAACTTAACACCGTTAAGTTACTGCACATGGTTCATGTCTGTCAAGAGAATTCGTTTCACGAACCATTTTGGCAAGCCTGTGGGCGCCAGGTTCTACAGCGGCAGCTCCGCCACGGACGCTTCAGGAAAGCTTGTGAGGCGTTAGCGAAGCAATTGCTGATGGGAATCTGTACGCCAAACCCGCAGCCACACAGGATGGTAGACCATCCTATTCATACGAAAAATACGAAGGCAGGCCCTTTCTCGGGCGCTCGCAATGTCACGACATTTGCATTGAGCGGGACAATAACGCTCAGAGATTCGTCGAGGGCAAGCCGGACCAGCCAATTACGGAAAACGCCCTCATGATCAAGGCCGTCCCACATAAAATAGAGTTCGTGCGGACCATTTTCAGCGGATGGGTGGAATGCCGCTTCTCCCGGCGGTAGCGCGAAGATCAGCCAGCCATGGCCCGCATCTACGGACTTGAATCCGAGAACGTCGCGAAAAAATGCGCGGTCCGCTTCGGCGTTTTTACTGTAGATAACTACGTGAGCGCCAGAAATCATTTGCTCCTCCAACCAAATATCGGAAACTCAGCAACTTGGACCCGAGATTGGCCCCTACATGGGCATCATGTGCTCCATCCAATCTTCGATATACCAGGGTTCGCCTTGGATATCTGCTTCGTCAACCAGTTGTCCAGCTTTCCGAAACTTTCCTGGCTAAAGCTGGGGCGTGACCGTGACGGCGCCTAGGTATTCCAGAAATCTCCGGCAGTCTATTTGCCTCTCTCAAATATACGCGTACTGATCAAGTCTCTATTTTGATGCATATATATATTGGTGGGCGCTTCGACTCGGTTTCGACTTATTCCGGTTTATAGATGAAATCCAGGGTGCCAACCACAGGTTCCGGAACATTTCCTGCTACGATTCGATATTCAGCCCGGAAAGAAACAGGTTCTGAAGAAAAATGCAAATAGATCAAGGGCAGGTCTTCGCTTGATCCATTTGATCGGAGGCCCAACTCAATGCTAGTCTTACTAGTAAGATCGGAGGCGACTGACTATGGCCGATTACGCCACCACGAAGCTGTCATCTAAAGGACAAGTCGTCATTCCCGAAGAGGTCCGCAATGATCTCGGGCTCAACGAAGGCGACCAATTCGTGGTCATTGGCCAGGGCGATGCTGTGATCCTCAAGGTCATCACGCCACCTAGGCTCGAGGAATTCCAGGAGCTTTTGAGCCGAGCTCGTGCGGAGGCCAAAAAAGCCGGAGTAAAGAAAGCGGATTTGAAGTCCGCAATTGCTAGAGTCAGGCGCCGTGCGACGTGACGGTCAAGGCAATCCTCGATACTAACGTTATTATTTCCGGAATCTTCTGGAAGGGCGCGCCGTTCGAGATTCTGAAGGCTTGGCAGGAGTACCGCTTTCGTCTTGCGATAACATTGCCCATCTTGAACGAATACCGTCGAGTCTTGGATGAGATGACTAAAAAGCACCCGTTGCCTGTTCTTAGCTCGATCCTCGAAGTCATCGAGCTTTATTCAGAAATGGTCGAACCCGTTTCCCTTGCTGGAACTGTTTGCAGCGATCCCGACGACGACAAATTCCTGGAAGCGGCGATTGCCGCCGATGCTGACTACGTCGTGAGCGGTGATGCGGCGCTTCTGAGACTCAAGAATCACCATCGAATCCAGATTGTCAGGCCAGCCCAATTTCTCAAGCTGCTACCCCACACTAGATAAGTTTTGCGATCCAGCGCTGCTCCTTGGGGCGAGTTTGGGACAACTTCGGGACATTTGAGAGAGCGAAAATTTTGTCAGTTTCCGTGTAAGCGACACCAGACAAAGCATTTAGTGTTTTACCAGCCCTGCCTTGCAAGCAGGGGGTCACCGCTTCGATCCCGACTACGTTCACCAAAGGTATTCTCAAACGAGGATCATGACTGCCGGTGCCCTCGCCAACGCGAATGCATTCGAATTTCTGGGTGTGACCGGAATGCTTTGTGAACTCCACCGCCTGTGCGCGCGCT
>Ga0137389_10001814_pt1 | contig 12709 bp, 7 predicted proteins | sample 15con2h14BmetaG_FD_104645 | JGI IMG/M metagenome (GOLD analysis project Ga0137389, IMG submission 104645) | Vadose zone soil microbial communities from Angelo Coast Range Reserve, California, USA - 15con2h1.4B metaG | ecosystem: Environmental > Terrestrial > Soil > Vadose zone > Saprolite...
ATCAAGCTATCAGATCTCCTACACCTGGCTTATCACTCCAACGTTGATCAATGAAGCGAAAGTCAATGCTACGTGGAACGGTCAGCGCATACCCCCCGTGGGAGAATTCTGGAAGCGAGCTACGTACGGTTTTACCTATCCGCAACTTTTCTCTGGCGGCCGTTTCGATAACGGTATTCCGAATACTTCCTTCTCCGGAAACGGGGCGATGGCCAACTTTAATGGTCCATCGGGATCGTTGCTGTCACCAACGACTGACATCGCGGGAAGCGACAACCTGACCATCATTCGCGGTAAGCACTCCTTAAAGGCTGGTTTGCTGATTATCCGCAACCGCAAAGATCAGAATGGGCGCTCCGGTTATACGGGTTCGCTCACTTTCAACCCAACTGGTAATACCAGGACTACCGGCAACGCTTTTGCAGATGCGTTGTTGGGAAACTTCCGGTCATACAATGAAGCAGACAACGATCCCATCGGATTCTTTCGCTTCAACCAGTACGAAGGGTATGTTACTGACAACTGGAAAGCCACTCGCAATCTGAGCTTCGAGTTCGGCGCCCGTTACTACCACTTTACGCCGACCTATACACAGGCAAACAACATGGCGAACTTCGATCCGAGCCGTTACGATCCAAGCCAGGCAGTGACGGTCCTGAACAATGGCAATATCGATCCGACGAGAGGCGGCAACCGGTTCAATGGACTGATCCGCGCGGGAAGTGGTATTCCGACCGAAGAACAAGGACGGGTCGGCGTTAGCCCTGCCGCTCTTGCGCTTATTCCTGCCGGAGCGCCGCGCGGTTTTTACGAACCGGCCAACCGCCTTGCGCCGCGCTTTGGCTTTGCTTACGCCCCCTTTGGCGACGACAAGACCTCAATTCGTGGCGGCTTCGGCATGTTCTACGATAAAGTCGAAGGCAATCTGATCTTTTCGCAGGTCAACGTCCCGCCGTTTGTCAGTACGCCGAATTTTGATAACGGCAATCTGGCAAATCCATCAGGTGGCACTGCTTCAACCGCTGCCCTTCTCGGTGATATCAACGCAATCAATCCCGACTTGAAGCCATCTTATTCGATGAACTTCAGTTTGGGCATTCAACGGGAATTGCCGAAGGGATTTTTTGTCGAGGCAAACTACGTTGGCAATGAGGGACGACACTTAGTACGCCAACCCGACCTCAACCAACCGTCTTTTGCGGCGCTGACCGCTAATCTCCCCGTAAATGGTGGAGCGAACGCCAACACTAATGCCCTGCGTCCCTACAAAGGGTATACTCGGATCCTCTATCGTCTTTCGGATGCCAACTCAAATTACAACGCGCTGCAGCTTTACGCGGCCAAACGTAAAGGCAACCTGGAGCTAACTGCCAGCTACACGTGGTCCAAGGCTCTCACAGACACCAGCGGCAACGGCGATGGGTTGGACGTGGGCGAAGATCCATTCAATCGTCACGCGAACTATGGTCCAGCCTCGTTTGATCGCCGCCAAATCTTCGTGACCACTTACGACTATCACCTTCCGTTTTTTAACACGATGAAAGGCATCGGACGCGCTGTGCTCTCGGGCTGGGAAGTCAGTGGCATTACGCGTTACCAAAGCGGCGCCTACCTTACTCCCACTGGGAGCACGTTAATCGGTACCCGTCGACCGGATTATGTCGGCGGTCCGGTGTTGCTTCCCAATGCGGGCCCTGACGGTTGGATCAACCAGAAGGCGTTTGCTCCGGCGCCCTTGGGCCGCCGCGGTAGTGCCGGAGTGGGAATTGTTAGAGGCCCTAGTTTGCAAACCTGGGACTTCTCCATGCGCAAGCAGTTCTCAATTTCCGAGCGGTTTAAGTTGCGGTTCCAAGCGGACATGTTCAACGCCTTCAACCGTGCAAACTTTAGAACGCCGGATCTTGCCTTTGGTACCCTTGTAACCGAAGCTGATGGCACCACTCATCCGTCGAATTTGGCTTTCGGAAAGATTTCGACTACAGGACCTGCTCGCAACATTCAATTCGGTTTGAAGCTTAACTTCTAGGAAGAACGCTTTAGCACCAAACGTCTTTTTTGGTTTGCCAAGGGGCCTCTGATGAAGAGGCCCTCACGGCAAGCAAGCCATAGGAGTCGGTCATTAACACCTTTACTCAGGATGCGTACGACGCACGCCAGGTCGAATTCGCGGTGAGGTTTAGGTTCTGATGAGTATGTTGATCAGACAGGGTATGAGTTTTTACCTCAAGAGTAGGGGAGCATCGTTTGTTGCCTTCTGCCTCGGGATTGCGTGGCTGTGGAGTGGTGCAACTACGATTAGAGCGGCAACGCAATCGTCCGTGGGAGCGCCGGCCCAGACGGTGACGACCACGGCCCTACGTAAGGAAGTTAATGACTTTCTTGCTAAAGAACTGAGTGCCCATCTTGCGGATATCAAGACCCTGCAACCCCCGCCTGCTCGCGTGGTTGGCACGCCCACAAATGGAGAATTTTCCTGGGGCACTTTCATGTATGCGCTGGCACGCTACGCAAACACCACCGGTCAGCGTGAGTTGGCCGGGCGTGATTTGGCAAAGTTGGTGGGCCAGATCGGTCTTATTGAAGCGAAGGCAGGTAGCAAAACCTTTTCTCAACTCTATTCGGCCCAGGCGCTACGTAATTTTGGGCTTGACCTGAAGACCAACGCGCTTTGGCAGAGTCTGTCTCCGGAAGAACAATCAGAGTGGCGTGAGCTGCTCAATCCCGAGCGCTTCTACGACCCGCGCACAAATCACGTCATTAATTTACCCGAGAACTATTTTGGTGTGGCAGCGCGCATTGCCAGCGCTGACTATCAACTTGGGATTGCCAACGATCGAGCGTTCGTCGATAAGTTGATGGATCGTGCTGCCATTCAGTTTACCAGCGGCGCCCTCTATTCCGACGATGCGCTACCGACTGGTCGTTATGATCGCTATTCCAACGAGTATGCGCGTTATATTTACGAAGCAGCGGAAACTGTTGGCCGTAAGGACATCCTGGAAAAACTAGGACCATCGTTGAAGAGACAGATGCGGCTGTGGTGGGACCTGGTGTCAGAAGACGGGTACGGGTACAACTGGGGACGTAGTCAGGGTGTTGTTAGTTATCTCGATACCCCCGAGATCGCCAGCTTTCTTGCGACGCATCCGGAGTTTCGACCGGCACCCCTTAGCGATATCGCCGCGCTCTACTATCAAGCCTGGCGTTACCTTCGGCATGACTATAACGACGAGACTCACCTGCTCTCGATATTCGCTTTCGGCCGGGGAAACTATTCCTACATTACCCGGCAACGCGAATGGCAACAGACCACGAGTCTTTTTGGCAAACTCGCCAACTCGCACACTGCCTTCATGGATGTGCTCGAGCGAGAAGGGATCAAAACGTTTCCTGCCGTGCCCGCGTTGCCGCCTGTCGCTCGTTTTGAGTTCTTCAGACAAAATCCGGAACGGTCGGCCGGTGTTTGGGTGGTGAGACAAGGCGCATTGCGCTTTGCTCTTCCGATCACGACCGGTACCAAGCCAGGAGTTGCGGATTACTTGCCATCGCCCCACGGGCTGCCGGGCTTTACTGCTCCGGTTGAACAGACTTGCCCAGCTTTAACTCCATACATCGAGTTAGCCGATGGCCGCGTGATCGTGACCACAGACGGAGCAGATGCGATCGAGCCTTCCAGCGATGGCCAGACGCTTCGGGTTCGCTGGAATCGCTGGGCTGTGGTCGGGAGTAAACCCGGTGAATTTATCGACGTGGGATTATCGAGTGAAGTCGTATGGCGGATTGAGAAGGACACATTAGTACGTGAAGAGACTTTGAGTGCGAAGCAACCACTCGAGATCCATCGTTGGTGGTTGGCCGTACCTACGACATACGCGAACGTCGAAACCAGATTGGTTGAGAATGTGCGAGCTGATCTCTTTACTTCAAATGAGGGAAGTTTGGAAGTGAAAATGCTCGCGGCTAGTTTCCCGATCACAACCCGCATTTTTGCCACTGGTAATAGCCCGCTCGGGCGGGGTGTGCACGGTGCAATTCCGCTGCACCTCATGTTCGAGTCGACTAACTTGCGCGTCGTGCAACCCAATAAGCCGTTGCACACCCGTCTGGCATTAACGGTTAGTCCGGATACAGTATCAACGCATTAATGTCTACTAAGGTATCAAAAGGAGAATTTCATATGGCTCAGGAACCTGCTCTTAATAACATCACGCAGGAGACATGCTTCGTGCCCGCCACCCATGAGGGTAAGGGCCGGCGGACCGCCGTAGCTCCGGGGGCGACCGCTGCACGCTACCTGCATTACGGACGAATTACACTCGGAGTTGGAGATGCTCCGGTGAGCTTTGCCAACAACGATCACGAGACCGGGCTCATCTGTTTGGACGGCAGCGCGACCGTGAGTACTAACGGGCAATCATTCGAGCTGGACCGCTATGATTCGGTTTACATTCCACGGGATTCTCAGATTGAAGTGAAACCGAATGGCCCGCAAGGTTGTGATCTGGCGGAAGTCTCTGCGCCTGTATCGCAGCGCTATCCGGTAAAGTTCGTTTCCTATAAAGAGGTGCGTCAGAATCCGAAACTGCATCTCATCGCCGGCAAGCCTCCCGCCGAACGTGATTTGAACGTACTGATTGGTGCGAACGTCGATGCGGGGAGAATCATGGCTGGCGTCACCTTCTCAACACCGGGAAATTGGACTTCCTGGCCGCCGCACGAACACTCGCACATGCTGGAAGAGGCTTATCTCTTCATCGACATGCCTGCGCCTTCTTTTGGCGTGCAATTCGTTTACACAAATCCGAACGCACCGGAGCTCGTACAGGTTGTGCGTGAGGGCGATTGTGTGTTGATGCCGAAAGGCTATCACCCGAACGTGGCTGCGCCCGGGGGGCAGATCAATTTCCTCTGGATGATGGCCGCGATCAAGGAAGGCGAAGACAGACAATTCGGCGTGGTCAATGTGCAGCCGGAGTTTGCTCCAGGCGGTTCAGGACTCGAAGCAGTAGCGGCAAAATAGAGGAAAGCAAAAATGTCCACGACTTCCCCAGACGAAGGCAATCGAGCAGAGCGCGTCGCGGGCAATGGAACCGCGCAGCACTTGAACTGGTCCAACATTCCTGTCGAACGTACCGGTCCTGGTATCGAACGACAAATGCTTGTTGGTAGCCGGATGATGATCTGCAGGTTTCGTTTTGCACCCTTCCTGGTAACTCCTGAACATGATCATCCCCACGAGCAGATGACAATCGTCGAGCGGGGGCGAGTGCGGTTCTTTATCGAAGGAAAGGAGCAGATAGCCTCAGCCGGCGACGTCTTGCACTTTCCCTCAAATTGCTGGCACGGCGCGACGATGATGGATGAAGAGGTAGTGTTGATTGACATCTTTTCACCCTTACGTGAAGACTTTCTCAACGGCCACCACGTCGAAGAAGAGGGGTGAGATCCAGAAGAACTTGAGCTCAGACAAATTTCGCCTGGACGATCGAATAGCGCTGGTCACAGGTGCAGCAACTGGCTTAGGAGCCGCGATCGCAATTGCATTGGCAGAAGCAGGTGCACAGGTTGCTTGCCATGGCAATACGCGGTCGCCTGAAGAGACTTGCAAGAAAATTCGAAGTTCAGGTGGCGTGGCTCATCCGCTTACAGGCGATCTGGGCCAACGGGAAACTGCAAAAGTCCTGATTGCTGAAACGCTCGGTCACTTTGGTCGCCTCGATATTCTCGTCAACAATGCCGGCACTATCCGTCGTGCTCCCGCGGTCGATTACACGGAAGAGGACTGGGCCGTGGTAATCGAAGTGAATCTCTCGAGCGTCTTTCGTTTGTCACAACTCGCAGGCAAGCACATGATCGAAAGCGAGCGCGGGGGAAAAATCGTAAACATCGCGTCCCTGCTTTCATTTCAAGGCGGTATCACTGTGCCCGCCTATGCCGCGGCGAAAGGTGGCGTGGCGCAGTTGACCAAGGCCCTGGCGAACGAATGGGCGAAACATAAGATCAACGTCAACGCAATTGCGCCTGGTTACATGCGCACGACCAATACCGCGGCGCTACAGGCTGACGAGACCCGCAATCGCCAAATACTCGAACGCATTCCTGCCGCACGTTGGGGCGAACCCGAAGACCTGGCTGGCGCGGCCGTATTTCTTTCCTCACCCGCAAGCGACTACGTCAATGGTCACATCCTGGTGGTCGACGGCGGATGGATGGGCCGCTAAGAGTTAACGTAGACGGCCGAGCCGTTCGAGGGATGATATATCTCGGAATGTCTCGGAATTGTGATTTTTCGTCGCCGGAATTTTGAAGATTGGATATTGTTATTGACAGATGGTCCAACCCTTATCTAGATTTTGTCCCGTAACCTCGTCATTCGCTCAGTGCGGACTCGCCTCAACTGGTCTCACGCGGCCGGTTCACAGTGATCTTCGAAAGATTGCTCTGAAGGGCGCTGAGTTCTCGGCTTCGCTACTGTATGGACATCGACACACCAGGTATAAGAAGAGGCCGAATTAGGGTATTTCGCGTACCCGCGTTTGCTGCCGTTCTGGTTTTGGGAGTTGTTAGCGTTGTGGTTTTTCCTCGCATCTCGCGCGCAATAGTTCAATCGAATGGTTGGCTACCACCAACTCAACCTTCACAATCCGGACTCAAGCAATCCGATGCGGAAACTGTACCCGGTGAGATTCTTGTCCGTTTCCGCTCGGATTCTGTGATTGCCAGGACAAAGACAGGAGCAGCGTTCCAACTCGAACAAGGCGAACGCCAGACTCCAGTTCAAGTAGAACGTTTGTCGGAGGCTCCTGAGATCGTGGAAGGTCTCCGACTAGCGCGTGTTGCGCCCGACCAGACGACCGCGGCGATCAGAGCACTGCGCTCACGACCGGACGTTCTCTACGCAGAGCCAAACTACATCTGGCATCGTAGTTCTACGATACCAAACGATCCGCGCTTCAGCGAACAGTGGGCATTGTTGAGGCCAGTCGCTCCCGGCGATCAAGACAATGTTGATATCGACGTCGACAAAGCCTGGGATATCACCACCGGAAACAGCAATGTTGTCGTAGGCGTACTGGATGGTGGGATTGACATCAGTCACCAGGATTTGCAGGAAAATATCTGGACAAATCCTGGTGAGATTCCCGGCAACGGGATTGACGATGACGGCAATGGCCTCGTGGATGACGTGCACGGTTGGGACTTTCACCATAACGACAATACCGTTTTCGATAACGAAGACGGCGACGACCACGGCACTCATGTCGCCGGGATCATAGGAGCGCGAGGGAACAACTCTCTTGGCATAGCCGGCGTCTGCTGGAACGTCAGCGTCCTCCCAGTCAAAGTCCTGGGGCCCAACGGTGGCTCAATATCAAATATTATCGCTGGGTATGGTTATGTGAAGAATCTTCGTGCACGAGGCGTTAACATCCGCGTCCTGAATAATAGTTATGGTGGGCGTGCTCAGTCACAGGCAGCTGCGGATGCAATCAGTCAATTGAGTCAGGCTGGAATTCTATTTATTGTGGCCGCCGGCAATGAACATCGGGATACCTTTAGATATCCGGAATATCCAGCAAACTACGACCTGCCAAATGTAATAGCTGTAGCCGCAACTCAACAGACTTCTGGCATCCCGTCCTTTTCGAATTTTGGTGAACGCAAAGTGGCACTTGCCGCTCCGGGCGCGGATATTCTGAGCACGACGCCTAACAATACATATCGCGTCGCATCCGGCACTTCGATGGCCGCGCCTCACGTGTCGGGAGTTGCCGCGCTGGTGATTGCTGCCGTTCCAGGCATCTCCCTATCAGCCTTGAAAGGTGCGCTGATATATAGCAATGCGGCTCCTGGCACGACCGCGGTGAAAGGGTTCTTGAATGCAAACAAAGCAATACTGGCGGCTTTGGAGAACGACGTCATGCCTCCGGCGCCCCCCGCGAACCTTCATGTTTTGCCGCCTTTTCCGAATGGCCGAAATGTTGAGATCGATTGGCTCGCTCCGGGCGACGACGGCAATGTTGGAATGGTGGCAAATTACGATCTGACGTTCATCACGCCAAACGGAGAACCGATTCCGATTCCCATATCGGTTAATCCGCAGCCTGCTGGAAGCTCTCAGAGTTTGATTAATATTCCTGTCCCGATAGGAAATCCTTCAGGAACATTTGAACTCCGCGCCTATGACAACGTAGGAAACAGCGCTTCGTCTACGTTTCCGGTTTCTGTGAATGTCGATCAAGGCGTTGATCCCTATGTAGTGACGTTGAGTCCTAATAGCACTCTCTCAACGGGCGGCCAACGGCTTGTGCTGGATGGAGATGACCAATATGCACCGTTCAATCTACCCTCCGACTTCAGCACTCTGCCCGGTGGCGGGACCTCGATATTTATTTCAACGAATGGAGCGATTCATTTTTCTCAAGGACCTCCGGTAACGTTTGCAGGTGTCAAGGACGATATCCCTGCCTCGGTTGAATACTTGACTGGGCTTCCTATGCTCGCCGGCTTGTGGGACGACCTGGTCATTGACGCAACGCTGAGACCTGATGCTGGAGTTTTCGTGGTTCAACCAAACCCTCTTACGTTTATCTTTCGCTGGCAGGCGAACTCTCGAGTCGGTCTTAACCCAATTAACTTCGAAGTCGAACTAAGATCCAGTGGTACTATTGTCTGTCGCTATGGTGATGGCAACCAGGACTTCTCTCCCGTTGTCGGACTTTCTTTCGGAGAGCCCGACGCTTATGTCGTACCTTCGCATACCCGTGAATACTGGCGAAGCGGTCCACGACTAAACCTTGGTAATGCGCAAACAGTCACCTTCACTAAACGTGTCCCACTACCAGCCGTGGGTTTTGAATTTAGTCTTGACAACTATCAGACCGCCGAAAGTGTTGGTAGTGTGACAGTAGTTGTTACCAGGCCCGTAAACACTCCCAACGGATTTCCCATTCTCGGAACCCAAACTGTCAGTTACCTAACAAGTGCTGGTACTGCTCTCCCCAATAGTGACTACGTCGAAAGTTCTGGCTCGGTTTCGTTTGAGATGGGGGAAGGCAGCAAGAGATTCACTGTTCCAATCCTCGGTGACGCTCTGTCTGAGACTGCCGAAACATTCAACTTAACTCTGAGTAACCCATCGAATGGCGTCGCGCTTGGCGCACGCAGAACCGCCACCGTTACCATTTTCGATAGTTCACCTCCTGCAAGCACAGTTCAGTTTGGATCCGCGAGCAACAACTTGAACGAAGGCGCAGGTTTCGCCAGTATCCCCGTGAATCGCACCGGCGACATTTCAGCTCCCGCAGCAATCAACTATGCCACCAGCGATACGGCTGGTGCTAACAACTGCAACACCGTTAATGGCGTTGCTTCCTCACGTTGCGATTACCTGACAACTCTTGGGACATTGCAGTTTGCAGCTGGTGAAACTACCAAGATCATCTCGATCCCAATTGTTGACGACGTCTATGCTGAAGGCAATGAGAGCTTCACGATAACCTTGAGCGATGCCACGGGAACAGCACTCAGCGCCCCCGCAGTCGCCACATTAACGATCAATGACAACGACAGCGTAAACGGCACGCGCAACCCATTAGACGAGGCGGGGTTTTTCGTAGGGCAACACTATGGCGACTTTCTCAATCGAGCGCCGGATGCGAGTGGGCTGAACTTCTGGACAAACGAGATCACGCAGTGTGGAGTGAATGCTGCATGCACGGAGTTGAAGCGAATCAATGTGTCCGGAGCGTTCTTCCTGTCAATAGAGTTTCAAGAGACTGGTTATCTAGTGTACCGGATCTACAAGAGCGCGTTTGGCACTCTAAGAAACGCTCCGGTGCCGGTGAGGTTCAATGAGTTTCTGAGAGACACGCAGCAAATCGGGCAAGGCGTGCAAGTGGGAGTGGGAAACTGGCAGACACAGTTGGAAGCGAACAGGCAGGCGTTTGCACTCGCGTTTGTACAACGGCCGGAGTTTCTGGTTGCCTTCCCTAATAACCTTCCAGGAGATCAATTTGTGACGCACTTGGATGCGAATGCCGGAGGCGTGCTCTCGATTTCCGAACAGGGCAACCTGATAGCGCTGCTGGGCAATAACTCGGCAGACGTGGGGAGGCGTGCTTTGGTGTTGCGCTCATTCGTTGAAGATGCGGACTTTAAGGCCTTGGAGTCGAACAGAGCGTTTGTGTTGATGCAGTATTTTGGGTATCTGCGTAGAAATCCGAACGACGCCCCTGACTCCGACTTCTCAGGCTACAGCTTCTGGCTGAATAAATTGAACCAGTTTAATGGCAACTTCGTGAATGCGGAGATGGTAAAGGCTTTCATCAATTCTATTGAATACCGGCGAAGGTTTGGCCCATAGATAAATTTGACAAAACCGTAAGAATGCAAGACTGCTCTTTTCTATAGCGCTATACTAGCAAGCGCATGGGCGATTTGGACGCAAGCATTTTCAAGACGATAGACGCAGAGCGGCAGGGCACGAGCTTTGAGGAAGTCGTCTCTCAGCTTCGAGAGATGATTCACAGCGGTGAGTTGCGCCCGGGAGATCGCCTGCCACCCGAGCGAGATCTCGCGAAGCTGCTCGGTGTTAGCCGGCCGACCTTGCGCGCAGGAATAAGCTCATTGGCTGCCGTCGGCGTACTCCAACCACGACGTGGGGCTGGAACATTTGTAGTGCAAGCTGAAGGACCGCCGGAGCTCGATAGCAGTCCTCTCCGTTTGATGGCCGCACTGCAGAGGTTTGCTCCCGCGGAAATGTTTGAAGCTCGACGATCACTGGAAATGGCGATCGCGGGCCTCGCTGCGGAGCGCGCCACGAGCGATCAATTGGCCTCAATGTCGGAGGAGCTGATGGGAATGTTTGCTTCGCTTGATGAACCGGAACAGTTTTTGGTTCACGACATGCACTTTCATCAGACGGTCGCGGCCGCATCCGGCAACCGAATTCTTACCGCACTGATGAACATGGTGGCAACAATTCTTTTTGAGGTGCGAAGCAAAACTGTCAGACGGGCAAGAGACCTTAAAGAGTCTGCAGAGATGCACCGCAGTATTTATCGAGCGATCCGGGCGCGGAATCCGGAATCTGCGCGAAATGCGATGCGCGATCATTTGGTGTTGGCCCAGAGAGCGCAAGAGTTGGAAGGTGACTACTGAGCCATTCGCGCCTCTCGCACGATCTCAACGAACTGACGTGCTCTTTCTGTAATAACACCATCTTGACCTTCGCGAAGAGCTTTGATATCTACCAGGTCTGCTCCCACGCCTAACGCGCTGGCCCCAGCCTTGATGAAATCGGCGGCAGTCTTAAGCGACACTCCACCTGTTGGCACAAGTTCAATTTGCGGGAGGGGTGCTTTAAGGGCCCTAATGTAGCTCGCGCCTCCTAAAGCACCGGCTGGAAAAACCTTCACAAAATCAGCACCTGCACTCCAGGCTTGGACCACTTCGGTTGGTGTGAGTGCTCCCGGCAATACTGCAATACCGTAGCGCCGGCAGCAGGCAATAGTTTTCAGATCGAGAGATGGGCTAACGATGAACTGCGCGCCAGCGAGGATGCAGGCGCGGGCCGTTTCTGCGTCGAGCACTGTGCCGGCGCCAATCAGGGCTTCCGCTCCATAACGCGCTGCTACCTTCTCGATCGCGCCGAGCGCTCCCGGCACAGTCATCGTAATCTCCAGCACGGAGACGCCGCCTTTGCGAATGGCATCGATAGCACGCATGGCTTCGTCAGCTGATCCAGCACGCACGACAGGAACAATGCCTGTTTCTTTAATCTGTTGGATGACGTCTGATTTGTTCATCTTGAGATTTTTGATTTCTGATTTGCGATTTCCGATTGCCAATTTGCGTTGCCCTTGGGGGCGTAATTCGCTACATCCATCATTAGAACCTTGACTCAACTGAATACTCGGCTTTGCCGCCTGATGTGAGGCGGTGGCTTTGCCCCGCCGGTCAGTTGCAAGAACCGCTTGGGCTCTGCCCCTGGTTCGGGATGTGCCCTTCGAGTTAGGTTATGCAATTCAATTTTGGTAGATGATCTCCACTTACTACTAAATGATTTCTATCGGCAATCGGCAATCAAGAATCGCAAATGCCTTATCTAGCGACGCGCGCTGTGCCGCCCTTCATGACGCGTTCAACTTCCGCGAGCGTCGCCATTGTCGTATCGCCCGGCGTTGTCATCGCGAGCGCACCATGAGCTGCTCCACATTCCACCGCCCATTGTGGCCCACGTTCTGTTAGCAAACCGTAGATCAAACCCGAAGCGAATGAGTCGCCGCCTCCAACGCGATCGAATATCTCCAGATTTTCCCTGATGGGTGCCTGGTAAAGTTTGCCTGCGGCATAACAGACTGCTCCCCAATCGTTCACGGTTGCCGTCTTGGCGTTTCGCAGGGTCGTCGCCACGATCCTGAAGTTTGGAAACTCTGCGGTCGCGCGCTCAATCATACGCAAGAAGTTCTTAATTTCCAGCTTCGAGTGGTGCTCATCCTGGCCTTCTACTTCAAAGCCGAGCGCGGCTGTGAAGTCTTCCTCATTTCCAATCATCACATCCACCAGCGGAGCCAACTCGCGATTAACGGCCACCGCTCGTTGTTGGCCGCCAATCGACTGCCACAGTGATTCTCGATAGTTGAGATCATACGAGACGATTGTGCCGTTCCTCTTAGCGGCGCTCATTGCTTCAAGGGCAACTTCA
>Ga0137389_10001818_pt1 | contig 12694 bp, 9 predicted proteins | sample 15con2h14BmetaG_FD_104645 | JGI IMG/M metagenome (GOLD analysis project Ga0137389, IMG submission 104645) | Vadose zone soil microbial communities from Angelo Coast Range Reserve, California, USA - 15con2h1.4B metaG | ecosystem: Environmental > Terrestrial > Soil > Vadose zone > Saprolite...
AGGGAAAGATCACGCGGTCGAGAGCACCCTCACCGCAGGCGTAGACTAGCGTACGACGCCTTCGAGCGGCGAGCTGGCGGTGGCGTACAGCTTTCTCGGCATGCGGCCGGCTAGATACGCCTGCCGTCCGGCTAACACCGCGTGATGCATGGCCTCTGCCATCAGAACCGGGTCCTGTGCGTTGGCGATGCCGGTATTCATCAACACAGCATCGGCGCCCAGTTCCATGGCGATGGCGGCATCGGAAGCGGTGCCGACACCGGCGTCCACGATGAGCGCGGCGCCGGTGATCATCTCGCGCAGGATGCGGATGTGAGCCTGGTTCTGAATGCCCATGCCGCTGCCGATAGGGGCGCCCAGGGGCATAACCGCTGCCGCCCCTGCATCTACCAGGCGCTTTGCAAAAACCACATCATCAGAAGTATAGGGGAGAACAGTAAAGCCCTCCTTTACGAGAACCCGGGTGGCTTCAAGGGTTGCTTGAACGTCTGGATAGAGCGTCGCCTGGTCGCCAATGACCTCCAGTTTTACCCAGTCCGATAGACCCACCTCGCGGCCGAGACGCGCGGCGCGGATAGCTTCGTCGGCGGTGTAGCAACCGGCTGTGTTGGGGAGCAAAAAATATTTCTTCGGATCGATGTAGTCAAGCAGCGATTCTTTGTCGCGATCGAGATTCACGCGGCGCACTGCGACCGTGACCATTTCCGCGCCGCTGGCTTCAAGAGCGCGCGCAGTCTCCTGGAAGGATTTGTATTTACCGGTCCCTACGATGAGGCGGGAGCGGAAAGGGCGGCCAGCGATGATCAGGGAGTCGGACATGTTTCTATTGTAATGAAAGGGGAGACAGAAACAGAGAGGTACAGACGCCGTTCACCATTTTTGCAGCCGGGCCGAACGGGACCTGAACCTTTTATCGCAGAGAACGCTGAGAACGGCCGCAGAGGACGCGGAGACACGGGACGTCACAGAGCTGAGGAGAGGGGGCTGGGTTGTGCCCGTTGGAATCAGGAAATCGAGGTGGACTCCGCCTGTGCGTAGAGGTCGTTAATCTGCTGGCGATAGCGGTCTTCGATGACTCGGCGGCGCAGCTTCAAGGTGGGGGTGAGGGCTCCGTTGTCGGCTGAGAATTCGTCGGCGACCAGCATGACTCGTTTTAGCTTCTCGAAGCGTGCCAAGTTTTGATTCACCCCATCGACGACCTGCTCATAGAGAGCCTGGACTTTCTGGTGGGCAACAAGTTCAGCGCGGGAAGCAAAGGGAATATGGTTGGTGCGCGCCCAATCCTCTAGCTGAGGAAAGTTGGGCGAGAGGATGACAACAGCGAACTTGCGCTTGTCACCGACGATCGCGGCCGTCCCGACCAAGGGGTTGAGCTTGAGCGAATTCTCGATGGGCTGAGGCGCGATGAATTTCCCGCCCGAGGTCTTGATGAGATCTTTCTTGCGGTCGGTGACCGAGAGATATCCGTCTGCGTCGATGTTCCCAATGTCGCCGGTCTTGAACCAGCCCTCCACGAAAGCGTTCTGAGTTTCCTCCGGTCGGTTCCAGTAGCCCTTGAATACCGATGGGCCTCGCACCAGAATTTCGCCATCTTCAGCTATGCGGACTTCGAGATTAGGCAAGGTTTTGCCCACTGTTCCAATCCTGTGATTGATCGGCGTGTTGACGGCAATAACAGGCGAAGTCTCGGTAAGGCCGTAGCCTTCATGAATGCGAATGCCGACGGTGGCATACCACTCGGCCAGTTCGCGACCGAGAGGTGCGCCGCCGGAGACAAAAGTTTCGACGCGGTCTCCGAGGCCCAGCCGGATTTTGGAGAAAACCAGTTTGTTCGCCAACCGCCAGCTCAGGGACGCAGGTGTCCGGCCAGCCAGGATCTCAGGTTTGTGGGCGCGGCCTATGCCCACCGCCCAGGAGTAAACCGCGTGTTTAGGAAACCCTTTCGCTTTCTGCTGCGTCTGGGCGTAGATTTTTTCGTACACCCGCGGCACGGCGACGAAGAAAGTGGGGCGCAGCTCGAGCAAGGCTTGTGGAAGCATCTCGAGGAACGAGCAGTAAGCCAGCGTCACGCCGTGATAGAGCATGGCAAAATCCACGTGGCGCGCGGTAACGTGCGATAGGGGCAAAAACGATATGCTGCTTTGGCCGGGCCCGATGTCGAAACCTTCGAGCGAACAGGCAATATTTGTGGCCATGTTGCCATGCGTGAGCATGACGCCTTTAGCGATGCCGGTGGTGCCTGAGGTGTAGATGACAGTTGCCAGATCGTCGGGCTGGATGGAGCGGGCTGTTTCTTCGAATTGGACGCTGCGCCCGGTCAGAGGCGGCGGGTCAAGGCGGTCCCAAGCCACGACGCCGGCAGCCTCAACGTCAGCCATAACGACAATTCGCTCGACTGGCACCCGGTCCCGAACAGCGAGCACTTTATCAAGTTGCGGTTTCGTGGAGACAAAGATCACGCGAGCGACGGAATCGCGCAGGACGTAGGCAGTTTGCTCCGCTGTCAGCGTCGAATAGATCGGAACTGTAACCGCGCCGAGAAGAAGAGTTGCGAAGTCGGCCATCGCCCACTCAGGCCGGTTCTCGCTGAGGATGGCCACGCGGTCCCCTTTGCGGATGCCCCAATTCGTGAGAGCACCAGCAACGGATATCACGTTACGGTAGAAATCTCCTGACGAGAGTGCGGTCCACGAGTCATTTTTCCGGTACAGCACGAGTCGTGGTTCGTCACGGTCGACGACCGTGAAGAAGATGTCATTGAGCGTGCTGAGACCCTTTAGCACAGTTTCGAGTTCCCTCGCAGAATCTAACGGTTAAGGGCCAGTTTAGGCAACGTCAAAGCACGTCGAGGTGTTTACTCTCGTTTTCGGGTGGAGTAAGCTGGGTGTTCTTCAGTGTAGGAGGAGTGGAATGCGAAAGAGAAATTCCAATGTCTTTGCGGTGTCGATATTGGCCGGTGTGATGGCGGTAACGAGCGCGGTTCCGCTGCTGGCTCAGAGCAAGAAACCTGCGCCCCCGGCGAACATGCCGAAAGTGGGCGATGTGGCGCCTGACTTGAAGCTGCAATATTTCGATGGCAAGGATCTGAAGGATGTGACATTGAGCCAGTATCGCGGCAAGAAGAATGTCGTGCTGGCATTTTATGTTTTTGCCTTTACCGGGGGTTGAACGGAGCAAATGAAAAACTTCCAGCAGAATTTGCAAAAGCTGGAAGCAGCCGACACCCAGGTCCTGGGTGTGAGCATGGATAGCCCGTTCGCCAATAAAGCGTTCGCCGACCAAATCGGAGTTACGTTTCCTTTGCTCAGTGATTGGGGTGGCGAAACGACCCGTAAGTATGGGGTTTACTTCGACCAGTACAAAGCCGCCCGGAGAGTGAATTTTCTGATCGGCAAGGATGGCAAGGTCATGGAGGAGCAGTTAGACGACGCCGCGATCGATCCCAGCAAGATCGTGGATGCGTGCCAGCGTCCGAAGCTGAAAAATTAGTGCTGAAAGATTCCTACTGATTGTGAGTTCAGCGAAAGACAACAACCCAACCCGGCGCCCACGTCGATTTGTTCGTAATGGTGACATCGGATTGTCGCTGTGAGCCCAGCAACGAGAACCACTTCATCTTCCCAGGAAACTAAACCGGGCTTACAGGGTTTACCCCGGTGTGGCTGCACAATTGTCGGCCCAAAGGCGCATTCGTCGAGGGACAACTATGAAAACACGCAAGCAGTGGTTGGCCTGGACGATAGTTCTAGCAATCTTTGCTTGCATGCTGCGAGCGCCCGCGAAGGCTAGGGCGCAAGATCAAGATCAGAATCAGGATCCGAATCAACCCGCCCAAGATCAGGCGCAGCCGGCTCAAGATCAGAGCCAAGTCCAGGGCCAAGGTCAGGATCAGAATGACCAAGATCCTCCGGGCCGCGTGGCCCGCCTAAATTATTCGCAAGGATCGGTATCGTTTCAGCCGGGCGGCGAAAACGATTGGGTGACAGCGGTGCCCAACCGTCCCATGGTCACTAGCGACAATCTGTGGGCTGATGAGAATTCGCGCGCTGAGGCGCACATTGGCTCGACCGCTATCCGTCTCGGACCCAAGACCGGGATCACATTTCTGGAGATAACGGATCGCACCACACAGATCCGGCTGGCACAAGGATCGTTGATCATGCGCGTGCGGCATGTGGACGACGAAGACACGTACGAGATCGACACGCCGAATTTGTCATTGGCGCTGCTGCAGCCGGGCGAATATCGCATCGATGTCAGCGAGGATGGCAAACAGACGGTGACCACTGTGTGGCAGGGGCGCGGCGAAGTGACCGGTGCGGGATTCACTTACACCGTGGTGGCCGGCCAAAGCGCCACCTTCACTGGCAGCGATCACCTGGACTATGACCTCGGGCAGATTCCTCAAGCTGACAGCTTCGACCGCTGGGCTTTTGATCGCGACGACCGCGAGGACCGCGCCGACTCTGCCAACTATGTCTCACGCGAGACAACAGGATATGAAGACCTCGACGAATACGGCGATTGGAGCTATGTGGCCGGCTACGGCCCATGCTGGAGACCGCGAGCAGTGGTAGTAGGATGGGCCCCCTATCGCTTCGGGCACTGGGTGTGGATAGCGCCGTGGGGATGGACATGGGTGGAAGACGAGCCTTGGGGGTTTGCTCCATTTCACTATGGCCGCTGGGCATTTGTCACGGGCGGGTGGTTCTGGGTTCCTGGGCCAGTTGTGGTGCGGCCGATTTGGGCGCCAGCCTTCGTTGCTTTCGTGGGCGGTGGCGCGGGCTTCCAATTCTCAGTCGGTATTGGCGGCGGCGCTGTGGCATGGTTCCCACTGGCTCCGGGAGAAGTGTTTGTGCCGGGATACCGTGTGAGCAGAACCTACGTGAACAATGTGAACATCACCAACACCAGGGTGAACCTCACCAAGGTCACGAACGTGTACGACACGATGGTCGTCAACAACCAAACGAACTTAAACCGGGTCACGTATGTGAACCAGCACGTGAATGGTGGAGTGACCGTCGTTTCTCGTGAGGCCTTCGTGAATGCGAAGCCGGTGGCGAAGAATATCGTGCAGGTTCCGCAAGGAGAAATCGAAACCGCGCCGGTAACGCATCGAGTAGCCGTTGAGCCGTCACGCGCCAGTGTGCTGGGTCCGGGACGACCGGCTTCGGTCAAACCGCCGGCAGCGGTCATGAGTCGGCCGGTGGTGGCGCGCAGAGCACCAGCTACGCCGCCGCAATCGTTCACCGTGCGGCAATCCCAAGCTGGAGGACGCCTGAACGAGCCCGCGGCGCGCCCTGGCGTGCAGCCCCAGCGGCCTAATCAACCCAACCAGACAGCTCGCCCCACACAGTCGCAAGAGGGCTTCCGTCCCTTTACGCCGCCGAGTCGCGAGAACCCGCAGGCGCAGAACAGGGTAAACCCGCAACCTCAGCCCGAGAATCGCGGGAATGAGCGGCCGATTCCGCAGGGATGGTCGCATCCGCTGGCGAGACCGGCGCCACCAGTGCAGGAAAAGAGCCCGCAACAACAGCGGGAGGACGAATCGAAGTTTCGTAATTGGCAACAGCAGCGACCAGCGCAGCCGCCGGCCAGGCAGAGTCCGCCGCCGAGGCAGGAAAGGCCATCCCAGCCTGAGAAACATTGACGGGAAGCTGTTACCTGCGGTTTGATAGGTTCGCATGACATTTGAGCGCGAACCGAAACACAGAAACGAAAACAGCAGCGCCGGGAGCGTCAGTCCTCTCCCGGCGCAGTTGTTTTGTGCGTGGATGCGATGAGCGACGGAAGGGATTCCAAACTTAACTGGCTAGATCTTCTGTGGCTGCTGTTGCTCGCCGGACTGGCCATCCTGCCACCGATTCAGGAGTACCACAAGCAGCTCATCCTGCTTGCCTTCGGCATTCTCCAACTGAGCGAGGGCTGGCTTATCGCGCGCCTGTCCAGCCGCGGTCCGGCCTATATTGTTCTGCTGAAGATCGCCCTAGCCACGGCCCTCATCGATCACACCAATGAAATCGCCATCAACAGCTATTACTATCCGATCTACTACCTGCCCATAGTCACGGCGGCGGAGTATTTTAGCCCCTTGGCTACGTTGCTGTGGACGGCGGCGGCCTCGGCCGCGTACTGTTCCTATCTCTATCCCGCAGGGCAGGAGTTCGAAATTGGGGCCGAGAACTACGAACTGCTGGCGATCCGCATTCTGTTCTTCTTTCTTGCCGCAATGCTGGTGAACCGATTCGTGGTCGAAAACCGGCGTCAGACTAAGCGTTATCAGGAGTTGGCGGAGGCGCTGGCAGAGACCAACCGCAAGCTGGAGCAGGCGCAGGCCGAGGCACGACGTTCGGAACGATTGGCGGCGCTGGGGCAGCTTTCTGCGGGGCTGGCGCATGAAATTCGAAATCCTCTGGGCGTGATTAAAGGATCGGCAGAGATGCTGAACCAGAAGTTGCAGGAATCGAATCCGCTGGCCAGCGAGCTCGCCGGTTATATCTCAACAGAAGTGAACCGTTTGAGCGCGTTGGTGAGTCGCTTCCTCGATTTCGCGCGGCCTTTGCACACCGAATTAACCCCGCAGGATATAACTCCGGTGCTCGACCGGTCGCTGCAACTGGTCGCTACAATGTGGAAGGGCGGGCCGGTTGCTGTAGAGAGACACTATCCGGAAGACCTCCCAACCGTCCCGCTGGATGAGAGCTTATGCGAGCAGGCGTTCGTGAACATTATTCAAAACGCCTACGACGCCATGGGCAGCGAGGGCGGCAGGTTGAGCGTTGCCGCTGAAATCTCGCGGTCCCTTGGCCGGGATGGGATCGAAGTACGTTTATGCGACAGTGGCCCCGGCGTTCCCGAGGACTTGCGGGAACAGATATTCAATCCATTTGTCACCACAAAAAAGACCGGGGTGGGATTGGGCTTGTCGATCGTTTCAAAAATAATCGACGGCCATCAGGGCTGGATTAAGGTGGAAAGCGGCCATTCGCCGGATAACACGCAGTCACAAGGAGCTTGCTTTGTGATGTTCTTTCCTTTAGCTGTTGAGACCGTCAATTCCAGATCCCTATCGGAGTTAGTGATTTCGTGAATTTGCAGCGCTGATCAAGAAGAAGAAAAATGCCGGCAATTTTGATTGTCGAAGATGAGGCCAAGATGCGGCGCCTGCTCGAGCTCAACCTCGGGGAGGAGGGGTTTTCCACCCTGTCCGCGGGAGATGCCGAGACCGGATTGAAATTGCTGAGGGAAAACTCCGTCGACCTTGTGGTAACGGACCTCAAGCTGCCGGGTATGAATGGCCTGGACTTCCTGCAGGCGGTTAAGCACCAGAATGCGGTGCTGCCGGTGATCGTGATGACGGCCTTCGGCACTGTGGAGACGGCGGTCGAAGCCATGAAGGCCGGAGCCAGCGATTACGTGCTCAAGCCGTTTTCGCTGGCCGAGATGCGGATGGTGATTCATAAGGAGCTGGATGTTCACAAGCTGCGCGAGGAGAATCGATCCCTTCGCGAGGCATTGGGCAAACGCTATGCGCATCCTAACGTGGTGGCGCGCAGCCCGAAGATGCAGGAAGTGCTCGCTACGGTGGAACGGGTGGCACCGACGAACTCAACAGTTCTCTTGGGTGGCGAAAGCGGCGTTGGCAAAGACCTGATCGCACGCGCGATTCATGAGAAGTCGCGAAGAGCACGCGGCCCATTCACCAAGATAAACAGCTCAGCCATTCCCGAGAATCTTCTCGAGAGCGAACTGTTTGGCTACGAAAAAGGAGCATTCACGGGAGCGAACGCCAGCAAGCCGGGGAAATTTGAACTGGCTGACAAAGGAACCTTGTTCCTCGATGAAATTGGCGATGTGCCACCGGCCATACAGGTCAAACTGCTTCGCGTCTTGCAGGAGCGCGAGTTTGAACGTTTGGGCGGCACGCGAACCGTCAAAGTGGATGTACGTCTGATTGCTGCCACCAACCGCGATTTACGGGCAGCGCTCGAGGAAGGAACATTTCGCGAGGACCTCTACTACCGCTTAAACGTTGTGCCCATCGACATTGCGCCCTTGCGCGAGCGCAAGGAAGATATTCCCGATCTAGCCGGTCTTTTTATGGAGCGGTTTTGCGGCGGTTCAGGCAAGCCTGTGAAAGGCATTGCGCCAGAGGCGGTGCGAATTCTGGTGAATTATCACTGGCCGGGGAACGTGCGCGAACTGCAAAACATCATCGAGCGCGCCTGCGCGCTGGCCAAGGGTGATGTGATCGAGCCCGCGGACATACATCTTGATACTCGTCCTGTCCGGGCCGGAACCCCAGAAAATCACTTCCTGCCTGAAGGCATGACGCTCGAGCACTGGGAGGACGAGATGATTCACGAAGCCTTGCGTCGTGCCAGTGGAAACAAGAGTCAGGCCGCGCGACTGCTGGGGCTGTCGCGGAATGCGTTGCGCTATCGGTTGTCAAAGATTGGGATTCCGGATGAGGGAGAGAAGGAAGCATAGCCTGCCCTTGCTTGACCACACTGCGCAACCCGCTATGGTTGAAGTGAAGGACAGCGTTTGCTACCCAGATTTCATCCACAGCCGCGAGTGATTATCGGGGCTGTTAAGTTTTGGCGGATCGTTTACCAACCTCACCCGTGCATCAGCTGGGGGTGCTCCGGGTGGCTGAAAACCACCACTCTTGGTTGAGGGCAGCCAGAGATCCTTAATTTCAACAATAAGCCTCCAGTTCCATCGACGTTTCTCATTGAAAATACAAGGGTTGCGTGACGGGGGATCCTTCACCTTTGGCATGGCACTTGCCATCACTTTGTGTAATGGAGTCCTGCCCCGCCGGGGCTGGGTTTGGGTGATGGAGAGGTGGGTTATGAAAAACGCATTTATAGCAAAGTTCGCAGTTATAGCCCTGGCGCTGACCAGCGCATTTAGTATGGGCGCTGCCGCCCAAACCACGGAAGAAGGTCCGGCGCCATCGGATCAACCGAGCGCGCCGATGGAGATGGGACAGCCCGAGGAGTCCGCTCAACCGGCACCGCTCGAAGATGCTACGCAACCCAACGCAACGCAAACGGATCAGGGCGTTGCCCGCATCAGCATGCTCCGCGGAGATGTGTCGACGCAGCGCGGCGACTCCGGCGACTGGTCGGCGGCGACTTTGAACGCGCCCGTGATGACCGGTGACCGCGTATCGACCGCAGATAATGCTCGGGTGGAACTTCAACTCGACTACGCCAATGCGTTGCGTCTCGGACCGAACTCGCAAGCCAATATCACCAGCCTTTCAAAAAATCAGATTCAGGTGCAGCTAGGGCAGGGTGTCGCTACGTACGTCGTTTTTAAGAACAGCGAGGCCGAGCCTGAGATTGACACGCCGAACGTCTCAATCCACCCCGCCCATCAGGATGGCAGCTTCCGCATTGAGGTGCGACCTGACGGCGACACAGTGATCATCGCCCGCAACGGCGACGCGCAAGTCACGACAGAGCAGGGCAGCGCCGAAATCCGCAGGGGCGACATGATTACGGTGCGCGGCACGGCCACGGATGCGCAGTACAAAATATCGGGCGCGCCCGAGAGTGACGATTGGGATCGCTGGAACAGCGATCGTGACCACACGATTCAGAGTGCGGAATCTTGGAACCACACCAATCATTACTACGTTGGAGCGCAAGATCTTGATGCTCACGGCCGCTGGAGAGAGGTGCCGGACTACGGTTCAGTGTGGGAACCGTCTGAGCCCGAGGACTGGGCACCTTATCGCGATGGCAACTGGGTTTGGGAACCTGACTACGGCTGGACGTGGGTAGGTTATGAGCCGTGGGGCTGGGCGCCTTATCACTATGGCCGCTGGATGTATTACGACACCTCGTGGGTATGGTGGCCTGGACCGGTAGGCTTCGGCTACCGTCCACTGTGGGCGCCGGCCTATGTCTCGTTCTTTGGATTCGGAGGTGGCTTTGGAGTCGGATTCGGATACGGCTACGGCGGATGGGGCGGCTTCGGCTGGTTGCCCATCGGTCCATGCGATACGTTTTTCCCCTGGTGGGGTGGGTACGGTGGCAGGTTTGGAGTGGTGAATATCACTAACATCAATATAACTAATATCAATCGCTACGGCGGGATCGCACCCCTGCACAACGGTCTGCGATATTCGAACCTGGCGCGAATCAACGATCCGCATGTTGGCCGCGCGCTGTCGACCGTGGGGGCAAATGCCTTCGGTGCAGGTCGAATTCGAGCCGTCGCAGCAAACCGCAATCAATTGCACAACGCACGCTTGATGACGGGCAATCTGCCTGTAGTCCCATCGCGTGCGAGCCTGTCAGCCAGCGGGCGCCCAGCGGCGCCGGGCACGGTGCATGGCACGGCACAGCGTTTCTTCGGTAACGGGCGTGCTGCGTCTCGTCCGGCATCGTTTGAACGGCAAACTGCCCGATTGCAGCAGGCCATGCAGCGGAACCACATTACGCCGCTGCAGGCTGGTGGACGAGTAGGTGCGAGTACAGGAGTTGCGGCGAGAGGCACGATGCAAAAACCCAGTGCGGGCACACCTGCGTCCCGAGAGATGAATAATCCGGCAACGCGAAGTGCGGCCAACCGTCCGGCTGGCGGCAACCGTCCGGCTGCTGGCAACCGTCCGGCGGCCGCTAACCGTCCATCTGCGGCGGGCGGATTTGACCGGCCAATGACTCGAACCCAGGGCAACCAGTCCACGGCGGGACAGAATCGTGGCGGATTCCGCCCATTCACTCCGCCAAACAACAGCAATACGCGCCCAGCCCCGGGCAATATGCAGGCTGCCAGGAGCCCGAGTTCCTCTTTCTCGATGCAGAACGGAAAGCGCGGAGGGTTCCGGCCATTTACTCCGCCGAGCAACAGCAATACGCGACCGGAGAATGCGGGACGTCCGTACGCCGCGGCAGCTTCGGCAAACCGGCCACCCATGTCGTCTCCGAGCAATAGCGGGTCTTACCGCGGGGCGGACAGACCCTTCACCCCGCCCTCGCGTAGCGCGTCGCCGCCTAGCCGCAGCAACGGTGGAAGCTATTGGAACCGGACTGCGCCGAGCCCAAGTGAATCGCGCAGCTCGGTTCCTCCGAGAAGCAGCTACAGAGGCGAATCGTCGTCCGATCGTCCACCACTCAATATGCGGCAGCCGATCGTGCAACCGCGTTCTTCGGGCGGATATTCTAACGGCTCTCGCCCGGCACCAAGTTACGGTGGCGGAAACCGAGGCAGCTACGCTCCACCGAGCTACGGTGGCGGTCGTGGATACTCAGCACCACCCAGCGGCGGAGGCTATCACGGCGCGCCTAGTTACAGTGGTGGCGGAGGTCGCAGCTACAGTGCGCCCAGTGGTGGTCACGGTGGCGGCTACAGCGCACCCAGCAGCCATGGTGGCGGCTATGGCGGCGGTGGGGGTGGCGGACACTCTTCTGGAGGCGGAGGCGGCAGCCCTTCTTCCAGCGGCGGTGGTCATCCCTCTGGAGGAAATCACGGTGGCCATCACTAAGAAAGCTACGGCTGACTGCTGATCAACAGAAGCGCCACAGGTTGATGTAAACCAGGGTTGATGTAAACCCAGTGAAGGTCAGAGGCGAAGCGGGGCGTGCTAACCGGCACGCCCTGCTTGCTTCTTGATTAATACATGCGATCCGACTCAGGTAACCGCGTCTTCAGGGTCTGGCGTAGGCAGGGCTCTCCGGGTCGGGACGATCGTAATCGCGGCCATACTTGTTCATGTGGGCGTGCGCAATGTTCGATTCTTCGAGGCGAAACGTTCCGATGAACGAATCGCCGGGGGTGATAGTGATCTCCCGGGTCAGAGCCTGGAGCTCTTCCGGCGATGCGGAGGAGTGGAAAACTTGCAGTTCGTAGCGCCCCGGCGGCACATTCGGAATGCCGATGTCTCCATGTGCATTAGAGATTCCGTAGTATGGCGTGTTCAGAGCGATGATCACTGCGCTCATCTGCGCGTGAATATTACAGAAAATATAAGAGATCCCAGGTTTGTCGAACTGGACGTAGCGAGTGGTGCCGCTTTCATACAATCCGAGATCGAAACGTTTACCGTCAAACAGCGAGAACACGTTGTGGAAGAATGGATCGTGGTTCGGAAACTCGACCTTCCCTCCCACCGGAATTACCAGAAGCGACGGCCGGAAACTCTTATTGGTCTGCACCAGTTGCGGAATTTCGGATGCTTTCTGCGGTGCTACGGGAGGTGCCGGAGTAGTGCCCAAAGGCGTGAGCCAGATGACTGCTTTCGAAGCATCCTTTGCGCGGTGGCCCTCTCGCGTGAGTTGCAATTGGGCCTTGAGTGCGACCTGCTGGGCCGACGCGGACAAGCAGCCGCACAGCATTGTCCAAACTACGACCCGGCAGTGGATAGAGCGGATCATGTTCAGAACAGTATTCCCATAGCGAGATTTACCTGATTCGTGACACGGCTGTTGCTATAGACGGGGAAGCTGCGCAACCGTCTGAATTCAGCGGAGAAGAGCAGGTCGGATCGCGGACGATAGACGAGGTTGCCCAGCCCACCTCGATTCCGCCCCAGAATCGTGATGAAGTTATTCTTATCGGTGGCAAAACCGCGCACGTCACCGGCAAAGGCATTGTCCTCGGCGAAAACCCCGTTGATCTCCAACTTCGACGTAAGCTGAAGCTTGAGCTGGCTCCATCCTCCGGCGGAATCGAG
>Ga0137389_10001822_pt1 | contig 12680 bp, 13 predicted proteins | sample 15con2h14BmetaG_FD_104645 | JGI IMG/M metagenome (GOLD analysis project Ga0137389, IMG submission 104645) | Vadose zone soil microbial communities from Angelo Coast Range Reserve, California, USA - 15con2h1.4B metaG | ecosystem: Environmental > Terrestrial > Soil > Vadose zone > Saprolite...
ACAGGACCTTCACGCGAATCGTTTGGGAGACAGGTGGCACAGGGGGATTGTAACCCGCGGTGCGCGAGGGGGCCAGTAGCCAGGTTCCAAGCGGTGCCATCCTGCAACCATGCAAGGCACTTTGCGTGCAAAATGACGGTGCGTTCGTCGGCTTCATCCAAGAGAAACGATTTGAAAGCTTCGCATGCTTGACCGTTGCGTGTGGGTTGCGTAGCGTGCAAGGAAATGGTTTCTTGTCCGAGGGGGGAGCAAGTCGTACACAGAGGAGAAAGATGAAGATTCTCGTAGCGGGTTCGTCGGGGCTGGTAGGCAGCGCGTTAGTGAACGCACTGGCGGGCGCCGGGCATACCGTGTGCCGATTGGTGCGGACAGAGAGTTCTGGTGGCGGGGCGTCGAAAGACGGGTTTGCAGTGGCTTGGAATCCGACGACGGGGGAATTGGGCGGCGCGGGAGTCGGACCTGATGCGGTGGTGAACCTGGCGGGAGCATCGATTGCGGACGGGCGCTGGTCAACGCAGCGGAAAGAGGTGCTGCGCGCGAGCCGGATCGATACGACACGCGCGCTGGTGGGCGCGCTGGCAAAGATGAATGTGCGGCCAAACGTGCTAGTGTCGGCATCGGCGATCGGATATTACGGCGATCGCCGAGACGAAATATTGACGGAGGAGAGCAATGCGGGGGCTGATTTTCTAGCGGGGCTGGCGAAGGAGTGGGAAGCGGAAGCGTTGAAGGCCGAGACACTGGGGATCCGCGTGGTGCTGGCGCGGTTTGGGATTATTTTGGCACGCGGGGGCGGTGCACTGGCGAAGATGCTGACGCCGTTCAAGCTTGGCGCTGGCGGCCGACTGGGGAGTGGGAAACAGTGGATGTCCTGGGTAACGCTAGAAGATGTAGTAGGAGCTTTGCGCTTCGCGATTGAAAACAATTCGGCACGAGGCGCGATCAATTTTGTGGCGCCGCAGCCGATGCAAAATTTTGAGTTTACGAAGATTCTGGCAAAGGCGGTGCACCGGCCGGCGCTCTTCCCTGCTCCGGCGTTTGCGCTGCGGCTGGCGCTGGGAGAAATGGCGGACGCGCTGCTGTTATCCAGTCAGCGCGTGGCACCAAAAGCGTTGGAAAAGCTGAGTTACCGATTCTTGCATGTGGATTTGAATTCGGCGCTCGCATCTGTTCTTGCCAAAAGCTAGACAGAATACTACGCTATTTTTGCACGTTGATGGTGACGGTGACGCGCAAGGAGTGACCTGTGAGCGGATCAGTGGATAAGAGATTCTCCGAAGATTGCCCATCTTTGAGAATGAGGTTCTCGGAAGTCCTAAACTGGCGGACCACCGGCAGGCCACCAGGGTTGGCAACGAGTCTCTCTCCCTCGCCTGATTTGTTGGGGTAGAGTGCCGAGCGATCGAAGATTAAAAAAAGATGAAAGCGGCCGTCGTCTTCGGTCCTGATGCCACAATCGATGTTCGAACCGATATCCATATAGGTGGTTTTTTGGTCCTTGCCGTCCGTCTCGATGGGGACGCGGATGCCGGTGCGGAGACTCGTTGAGTAATTGCCGCCAACCTTCTCATCGCTGATCACCGTAAACGCGTAGGGCAAACTCGAAATTTTCTTGTCGCCATCGAATTCGGTGAAGACGATCTGCACCTTGATGGGAGTGGAGACTTTCACGCGTTCCTCGGACTTGGACTTGTCCTGAGCCCTAAGCTGGAGCGCAGGCCAGCAGAGCGCTCCGAGCAAGAACAAGTAGGTCAATTTCTTCATGTCATTCCTCCTGGAGGATTCGAACCGTTTTGAGATTTGAAGCTGTTTGCGGAAGTCATTGCGATTTCTGGTCCGCTAAGAGCTTGACGTCAAGCTCGGCAATTTGGATTTGATCCATTTGCAAGGGCGCCAGAACTGTTGCGTCGGAATCTCGGGCGAGAAGCGGAGCGCGTTTGTGAAGACTCCACTGCTCGGCGTACTCGGCCAGCAAGACTTCCTGATCCCGGGGAACGAGCACTTCTGGATTTGTCCTTCTCCTGACCAGCGTTACGTGCGCCGAGGCGTTCTTGGCGATAGCGACTTGACGATGCGAAGCAGAATTCTTCGCGGCCGGGAGTACAACGCTATGCTCGTGATTTTGTGCAGGCGGCACATTTGTACTACCTACGGTTGCGACTGGGTTCTGCACGACATTTGTGCGCCAGACGGCGCGCGCGGCGAAGAGGGCAACCACCATGATTGCGGAGCTCGTCAAAACAAGCCAGTTCGTAACCCAGATGCGGCGGGAAGCGGACTCTTTGTCGAGGCGGGCGCGGACGCGCGGCAAGAGAGAAGCAGGTACTTCGGCGTTGGCGGTGACATGAAGACCGGAGTCAATAGAGGCGAAGAGGGATTGCTCCTGTTCGAATGCGGCGCGGCATAAGGCGCAGTTCGCGAGGTGCGAGCGCAGATCGCCTTGAGGCTCGGCGCCGTCGGCGGCAGCTTCGATCAACGCGTCTTTATAATGTTGGCATGGCATCGCAACTTCTCCGCTAACTTTCTTCGCGCATAGAAAATTCTGGACTTTACTGTGCCGGTAGAAATGCCCAGCATGCCCGCGATCTCGTCAATGGTGTGGCCTTCCATGGCCGCGAGCAGCAGGACCAGACGCAATTTCTCCGGCAATTCCGCGAGCGCATTTTCAAGATGCGCCTGGAACTCATTTGAAGCGGCCATGGCTTCGGCGGTCGCGGCAGGCGGCTGGCGCTCCGGCTGAGACCAAAGCGTGTCGCGTTGCTCGCGGCGTTTCCCGGAGCGCAAACGGTCGAGCGCGAGGCGGAACGCGATACGAACGAGCCAGGCGGCGGAAGCGGTTGCGGTCGCGGAGGCGATCAAACCGGCGGTAGGCGCGCAGCATGGCTTCCTGGGCTATGTCTTCGGCATCGGCGGTGTTGCGCAAGACGCCGCGGGCGACGCGGTAGGCGAGGGGGCCGCACTCGGCGAGGCGCTCCTCGAACTCGCGTCGCGTGTCAGCCTGGGCTGCCTCGTGCTCCAGCTCATCCCCGACCGTGCGACCTGGTTGGACCAGAACCAGCTCCTGCATTGGTTATCCTGTGCGAGCCTTAGACTGCCGCCTGTCTCTGCATATAACCAGACGCCGCCATCTCTAGATTGGTTCAGGCCTAAACGGCAGTTCCAGACGTTCGGAGCCTTGCGGTCTAGATGCCCAACCGCCCGAGCATTTCTTCAAGGTTGGACTCGTCGACAACGACTTCCCGGGGAGGCTGGCCCTCCGCTGAGTTCTGGACGGAGCCTTCGTCGAACGCCTGAAAAAGGCGCATCTTGGCGACGGCGTATTCTTCACTGCTCGAAAGCGGGCGGCCGTTCATTTTTGCCCAGGCGTCCAGCGCGGATTGCCTGACGAAGATTTTGAAGGGGAACGCAGAACGCCGGTCGGCGGAGACCACGTAGGTAAATTCGCCGCCAGGATTGCTCCCCCGTTGCGCGCGATTGCCTTCGTAGAAGTAGTACTGATAGACGTAGCCGTCGGCCGCGGAGTAGCTTTTAACGCGGCGCACGGCATCGGGACGAGGCATGAGCGGATTATTGGAGGGTAGCGGGTGGAAGTCAACGCAGGAGTTTAGGCGAGCGGGCAGTCCCGATATGAAACAGCCCTGTAGCCACCTGGTTCCAAATCAGGAGGAACTTTCGTCGAAGTGAAACAGAAAGAATCGTTTTCGTACCCCGTTGGTTAGGAGCCTCAGGAGTCCAGTAAACGGAAAGCCGTTGATTTGATGCGGTTTGCTTTTGACGGATTCTCCGAGTCCGCCTGGACAACTCTCATTCTCGGTCCTTTCCTTTTTCGCTGGCCCTTTGCCTGCTTTTGGGGAGGGTATGCGGTCCCTCTCGCAGAGCAAAGGCAAGAGTTCCAGAACAACGATGATTCAGGCGTTTCGCCCCGGCGAGGAAGCCTACGTATTTCTCTGGGGTCATGAAGGCGAGCCGCTCCGCGTGCTGGGGTGGTCGCAAGGTACGTTTCGAATCGCCCGGGATCCACGGACAGGCGTGGAACGAGTAACACAAGATTCGGCGGCAGCGGTATTCGATCCTCGAACGCGACAGTTCCGGCATGGCGGAATTCGCAACTTGCCGGTGACAATTTTTCAATTGAAGCTGCGGAGGACGCTGGAAGAAAGAGCGCCTTAAACAATTTGGGATTGGAGGGCCAGGTCGATGAAATTGTATGTAAAACAGATTTTCGCGAGCGCCATTGCACTGTTCTACGGAGGATGGTGTGCGCCGGCAGCACAGGCCTATTCGTTTGACATGATCGTGCCGGATGTCCGGCAGCCGCCGGCAATTTCTGGGGGATCGGCCTGTCCTGTGCGAGCGCACCAGCTGACTGCCGCGGGGAGTATCTCGGTTCAATGGAGCACCGTGCTTAGCACGACTCCTTTGACTGTTTTGACGCAGAACCAGACTGCGAGCGGGCGGCTGACTGAGATCGAACAGGTAATCACCCAATCGCTGGCCGTATGGACCGGCGTGAGTGGGACGCTGCTCGTTCCGGCCACATTCACGCCTCTGACACGGACGCCGACGCAGAACGCTTGCGGTCCCGATGGGCTAAATTCCATCTGCTTCGATCAAGCGGACATGGCCTTTACTCCGGGAGTGCTGGCGTTCACGCGAGTGATTACAACGGACCGGCTCGGAGTTCAGGTGGGCAGCAGCGCCGTTTCAACGCAGCTAGGGCAAATTCTCGACGCGGATATTTATTTCAATCCCAGCGATTCGAACACGTCCTACGCGACTCCGCAAGTGCTACCGACAAGTCCAAAAGCGTATGATCTCGAATCGTTGCTGACACACGAACTTGGACATTTTTTAGGCTTCAGCCATTCGGCTGTTTGGAGCGCGATCATGTTTCCTTTTGCTCCGGCGCCCGGTACTTTCAGCGGATTGCGGCCAACAGCGCAGCAGCTTGACGCGCCGCTCGGCGACGATGACCGCACGGGATTGCGCGTTCTTTATCCCGATCTAGCAGATACGTTGCACCGGGGATCGATCAGCGGGCAAATTTTCCCGGCGAATCCTCTGGCGCTCCCGGCCTCGCCTCCCGGCGTTACGGACGTCTTCGGTGCGCAGGTGGTCACCGTGGATGCCACGAGCGGCGCCGTCGTTGGAGCAACCATCGGCGGGTGGAGTTGCACCGCTCCTGGCCCCGCGCAATTTGACGGGACGTATCAGATCGATGGTCTAGCCGTGGGACGCAGTTACACCGTCTATGTGGAAGCACTGAATGGTGCGGTGGATCCTTCGCAGTTGGCTAATGCGATTGTCTCACTGTGCCCGGAGTGTGGTTAGCGATCCTGGGTGGCCGCCGCTGCAAGGATGTGTGGTGCCCGCAGTGGACAACAGCTTTACGACTCGGACGCGGCCGGGACTTTGAAGAGAGTATTCAGTTTTTCATTGTTGACCGGAAGTCCGCAGCCTTTAGCGCCCATTTCTTGGTTCGACCCGCATCGTGAATGAGGACACATATTTCAATCGTGGGGAGTGAGCCAACTGCCGCCGAAGAGTAGGCCGGGACCGAGCGATGCGAGAAAGATCGGCTGGCGGTCGCCACGCGCTTGCTTCGAAGCATGCTGCAAAAGTTCATTTAGGGCCGCGCCGCATGTGGAGGAGCCGAGATTGCCAGACACCCGAGCGACCGGCGGAAAAGCGCTGGGAGAAACGCCGCACTGCCTGGCGAGCAGAGCTACCAGGCGTGGGTTCGGCTGGTGCGTCGCAAACCCGCCGACGGAGCCTCGCGGGATGCTGCTGCGCAACTCGACCGACGTGAGAACTTTTTCCATTCGCGTGATTGCTGCGCGAGACAGGGCTTCGCCGTCAAATTGCACGTCGAGGCTTCCATCCCTCGTATCGCTTATCTGGATAGCGGCGGCGTACTGCCCTGCACAACCGAAAATAAATTCTCCGAGAAGATAGCTGCCCCTTGCCCCGTTAGAATTTAGGCCACGAACCAGGAAAGCGCTTGCGCCGTCGCCGAATAGGCCGCCGAATTCGCCGGCGACGCGACCGGGAGTCAGCGTGCGGCTGTGCACGTCAGCAGTAACTACCAGGATGGTCTTGGCCTGCCCGGAGCCGATCAAGGATTGCGCGACGGCGAGCGTATTGAGCAATCCAAGGCACGCTCCGCCGACATCCAGTGCGCCGCAATTTTCGCGCACCAGCAATCGGGAATGAAGCTGCGCTGAAAGCGAAGGATAATCGTGATGCGTCTCGCTCGTCGCGATGACCCAATCCACCTCTTGCGCTGCGCAAGAGGCGGCGCGTAAAGCTTCCTGCGCGGATTTTGCGGCAAGCGTTAGTTCATTCTCGCCTTCGGCGGCATAGGCGAGCGATTCGATACCGGTGCGGCCGCGGAGCTTGCCCGCGGGCATTCCAAAGGCGCGGTCGATGTCTTCGGACGGAATCACGCGCGAACCCACGGTGCAGGCCGAAGCCGCGATGACAGCAATAGCAGAGGAAGGCTTTGGATGCCGATCCATTTCTGCGAGCGCGGGCGAGGCCGGGGCAAACGAGGAATCACGCAACACTGTCAGTAGTAGCGCGAAGCTCGCGGTTTGCCCATTCAGATGTGAGCCGAGATCTGCAACGCCGCTCGCCGTTTCGACTGCGCGAAGAAAACTGACCCAGCCCATCGAATCGAGAAACCCAGCCTCGACGAGATCCGCGTCGTCGCTGGGGATTAGGGCCGAAGAGCCAGCCTCGCGCCGAAAACAATCTTCCATGAGTCGGCGATGTCTTTCGTCAAATCGCGAAGCGGAAGAGGTCGCCATCAAAACTCCTCGAGCCATTCCTGGTGTGGAAGGGGAAAGAGCGTGTCCAGCATCAGACAGCAAAAATCATGATAGGGACGTGAGAGTCCGAGGCGAATGAAATGATGCGGGCAGGACATGATCTTGTAGTGAAATTGCGAATTCAAGAAGCGTTCGAGCCGGGCAACAAGGTTGGCACCACGGTTGGGGGGTGAGTGCGCTATCAACAAATCCACGCCAATCGTGGTCCACCACGGGCAGGTCGCGAAGGACTTCCCCAGAAGAAAGAACGAGTGTGGCGCGAAGTTCATTGGCACAAAGTTCCAGGCGTAGGTTCTGCGTTTCGCAGCCGCAGATCGAACGCTTAGCTTCGCCCGGTATCGCGTACAGGCCGCTGCCCGTTTTGTTTTCGTGGACCGGGCACTCGAAAAGATCGGGCAAGGAGCGAGAAACTTCCGCCTTACGGAGATAGGCAACGATTTCGGGCTCGGAAATCGCGGTGGATTTCTGAAAATTGCTCGTCACGACGCGGTCTTCGATATGAGGACGAGGCGCGGGAAACGGTGTGAGCGCGCAGTCCAGAATGTCGCCGCGCTGGTGCGGAAAATGCAACCAGCTATGCGCGGAAGCGGGGATGGGACGGACGGACTGAATCTTTTCCTGTTCGCGCTGGAGGCCGATGACGCAGAAGGCCGGGCCCATGCGCGTAATCTCGGTAATGAGCAGCTTGGTCATGGGGCAGCGCCCGATGACTTGCGCCGGGGCTTTACCGGCCTTTGGCGAGGTGATATGAGGTGGCGAATTTCGACGGCGTCGCCTTGCTCGCGCCAGAAGGCCGCGAGCACGTCAGCAACGAGCCGGCGATGGCATTTCTCTGGACCGGGTTCGGAGCAAAGAAGCGCCATTTTGGAAGACCACGAAGATGTATCCAGGCCCCAGAGACTCCTCGCTCTCTCAGCGCAGCGAGGAAATCTGCTTCATAAAAGGGCCAATCTTTCGTCCGGCGATAGGTCTTGAGAAGCTCCGGCGCTGAAGCAAGCAGTGGTTCATGCAGGTACTCGATTCGCGCGATTTTTTTCAGAAAAAACGAAAGGTCCGGATGCTTGGCAAACCCGGAAAGCTGCCCACTGCGGTGCTGGCGGATGTCTATCACTTGCTGGACCCCGGCGTCCGAGAGCAGTGTAAAGAATTCCTCCGCGGTTTTTCCGGCAAAGCCGATGGTGCAGAGGAGGCGTTGCATAAGTTTCAGAAATACTCGGCCGCTTCAGGAGAGGCGCGGAAGGCAAAGTCTTTCGACTGGAGAATCAAGGCGTCCTGGAGCGCGGCTTCGCGCCCGGAGACGAAGAGCGATGTGCTGGTAACGTCATCAAAGCCGTGGAGAACAAGCAGGCGGTCCTCGGCCTCGCTTTGAGATTCGATTACTCCACCCCGCCGAATGTGAACAAGGCTTACACCTCGTTCTAGAAGGGCGGGGCAAATCATCAGGAAACGATGGCATCGCAGAGGGTCCTCCTCAGCGCACATGAGAGCGGTGACGCTTGCCCCGGAGAGGGCAAGGGCACGCTCAAGGCCTTCGGCAAAATCCGGAGCGCGTCGGCGCGCGGCATAGTCGACCAGCCCGTCTTCCCGGTACACCCGCGGATCAGCGGGCCTGCCGCCCAGAGTTTCTCCTAGGAATTCATAGTGAACGCCAACCGAAGCAAGGCCCGCCTCCAGCGGCTCGCGATTAAACTGCGGAAAACGGAAGCTGCGGGGGCGGCTGCGAACATCACACAGGGTTTGGACGCGATGCTGCGCAAGCAGTGCGAGAAAGACTTCCAGTTCGAGATTCGAATGGCCAATCGTGAACAGCGGATTGGCGGGGTCGCCATAGGTTTTCATGAAAGTTACACCGCAGCCAATCGTATTCTGCCGGAAGGCTGGAGAGACGGCAAGAGTGACGACCACTCAGCTCTGTTTGCATTCTGCCAGCGAAGCCACTCAGAGGCTGCAGGATGAAACCCACTCCATGCTAACGTAAATCCGAGAGCCGGCTAAGGCTCTTCGCAAGTGAGGTCACCATCAAAAGCTCTTGAGATGACTGCCGAGAGCAACCGATAGAAATGCTTCCCTCGAAAATATTGCGGACCATTGAAATTCTCACACTTTCCTTTTTGTGTGCGATGAACGCGCGGGCTCAACGCGTGCGCGGCGAGCTGCGCCTTGACGTGCACGATCCCCAAGGAACTGCCTTATCGCCTGCCGGCGAACTGGTCAGCGAGGCCAATGGTTTTCGCAGGACCTTTGTAGCGGGGCCCGAAGGGCGCTACGTGGCGCAGGATCTTCCATTTGGAGTTTACCGGTTGAGTTTGCAGGCGGAGGGCTTCGCGCCGTGGAGCGATTTGGTGGAAATACGCTCCGAAGTACCAGTGCATGTGGTGGTGACGCTGGGCGTTGCGCCGGTAACGACACAGGTGCAGGTGAATGATTCGGCGACCCTGGTGGATCCCTACGCAACGGGAGCGCTGTACTCCATCGGGCGGCAATCGATTGAGGAACATAACGCGGCGCAACCGGGGCGTGAGTTACTGGACTTGGTATCCGACCAGCCTGGATGGGTGTATGAAGCCAACGGCGTGCTTCATCCGCGTGGCTCGGAATACGACGTGCAATTCGTGGTAGACGGGCTGCCGCTTACGCAGAATCGGTCACCGGCGTTCGCGCCTTCGTTTGATGCGGGCGAAGTCGAGTCCTTGCGCGTGTTGACAGCGAGTTTTCCGGCGGAGTACGGACGCAAACTTGGCGGCATCGTTGAAGTCACCACGAAGAAAGATGTCCCTGCAGGATTGCACGGGCGGTTCGACGCGGGCGGCGGAAATTTCTCCACAGTGAACGGCGCAGCGGGAATTTCCTATGCGCAGGAAACGGACCGGTTTTCAGTGGAAGGTGTAGGATTTCATTCCGACCGCTATCTGGATCCTCCGGTGCTGGCGAATTACACTAACAGGGGAAACGCCGCAGGGTTCTCGGCTTCCTACGAAAGAGATTTTTCGGCGAGCGACCGCTTGCGCGTGAGCTTGACCCACAATGTAGTCCGCTTCCTCGTCCCGAACGAACTCGCGCAACAGCAGTCCGGCCAGCGGCAGGATATCCAAAACGACGAGTCGAGCGGACAAATCTACTTCCAGCACACCATTTCACCTGAATTGTTTCTGAGTTTCTCCGGAAGCGTGCGGGATTCGAGCGCCACGCTGACATCGAATCCCTTGGCCACGCCCGTGATCGTTGCTCAGGACCGCGGCTACCGCGAAGGGTATGCGCGGGCCGACCTTGCCGGGCACCACGGACGTCACGATTGGAAAACCGGTGTCGACGTTATTTTCAGTCCCGTGCATGAGGCGCTGCAATATACCATAACCGATCCAGCTCGATTCGATTCTGGCACGCAGTTGAACTTTCAGTTTCCCTACCAGCGGAAATGGGATGTGGAGCCTTCGCTTTATGCGCAGGACCAGCTCCGGCTGGGCCGGTGGAACATCGGCGCAGGGCTGCGATTCGATCATTACGGCTTTGTGGTGCACGAATCGGGGTGGAGCCCGCGAATTGGCGTTTCGAGATTCGTCCCGGCGCTCAACTTGCTTCTTCATGCTTCCTACGATCGAGTTTTTCAAACACCCGCCATCGAGAATTTGCTTCTCGCGAGTTCTCCCCTTCTCGATGCCATCAGCCCGTCGGTGTTGCGGCTGCCGGTGAGACCGGGACGCGGAAACTTCTATGAAGGAGGAGTGACCAAGGCGTTGTTCGGCAAGCTGCGCCTGGATACCAATGTGTTCCGCCGGGACTTCCGCCAGTATTCCGATGACGATGTCCTGCTGGATACGGGCGTGAGTTTCCCGATTGCGTTCGCGAAGGCTCGCATCTTCGGTGAGGAAATCCGCATGGAAGTCCCGCAGTGGGGACGCTTATCTGGGTACCTCAGCTATGCCAACCAGGCGGGTTACGGCCAAGGGCCAATCACCGGAGGCCTGTTTCTGGGAAGCGACGCGGCCAATGCGCTGACGAATACCAGCAAATTCGCGGTGACGCAGGATCAACGGAATTCGGTGCGCGCCCGAGTACGTATTCAAGCGCCGCGGCACTCTTGGCTGGCGATGAGCGCACAATACGGCAGCGGTTTGCCGGCGAATATCGGCGGCGCCAACGTCAGTGACCTGCTGGCGGCGTATGGACAACAAATTCTGGGTCGCGTAGATCTGACTCGCGGGCGAGTGCGGCCGAATTTTTCGCTCGACCTGGCGGCGGGCACGCAGATCTATCACAAGGAATCGAAGAGCGCCGTGCTGCAGGTCGAAGTGACGAACCTGGCAGACCGGCTCAATGTGATCAATTTCGCGAGTTTGTTTTCCGGGACCGCGATCGGAGAACCGCGAAGCGTCTCAGCGAGCTTGCGATTGACCTTTTAGTTGCGAGGGTGCCCGCCAGGGTGGTCTGCGCACCTACTTGGCAAGGTGTTCGAGTTCGGTAACTACCCGGTCGAGTTCATCGATGAGCGAATTTGATCCCGCCTTGCGGAAAACATTGACCAATGTGCGGTAATACCAGAGCGTGCCGTCTTTGCGTCCGCTGAACCGCTCAAAGACAGCATCGCTTTCCACTCTATAGTCCGAGAGGATTTCGCGGGCATTGGCCAGTTTGTCGGCGGCAGAAACAAGGCGGACGTCTTCGGGCTCATGCGCGACCTTCTCGATGTAGGCGCGCTTTCTTTCTCCCCATTCCTGTTTTTCTCCGGAGACCTCGTAAGAATCCGTGCAGCCGTCCACGATGCGCGCGACGCGTTCGCCGAATTTTTCGCGGATTTCATCGAGCCGCGGGAGCCCACCCTGGTCTTCGACGGCATCATGCAGCAGCGCCGCGATAACTTCATCTTCCCCGCCGCCGTGTTGAATCACGATCGCCGCAACACCGAGCAAGTGGCCGACATACGGCTGGCCTTTGCCCTTGCGTCGCTGGTGCAAATGCAATTCCGCAGCGTAACCAAGCGCTTCCACAAAACGGTTTGTGAGCACTGGCTTTTCGATGATGGATCGTCCGCGTGTCAATTGATTTACCTATCCGGAATTGTACGCCCGGAGTTGCGTGTTTTTCATCGTGCCCGGCGCATGACGAACTTACTTAGGAAGACTTTGGCTCGCCGGCAATTTGACGCTGGACTTGTTCTCTGAATTCCAGCGGCCGGGCAATCTGCGGAAAAACTTCCGGCGTCCCACCCGTGCCCCGTACGATGACCGTCCCGTAGCCCAGCACCCTTCCCAGCGCCGGCTCCTCGACGGCAATGCTTTCGATTCTTGGCAGGAGAAGCTCGATGGTGCGGCGATCCGCAAGACCGGACTTTACGATGACTCTCTTATTGGTAACGGCCATCTCCGTGGCGTTGCGCCGCAAAAGACCGACTCCGAAAAAGGCCGCCCCCACTACCAAACAAGCGACGCCCGCCCATCGCAGCGCCCCAGAGGCAGCTTCACCTCCCTTCACGGAACTCCACGGGGTGAAGAGCAGACTCACCCCAATGAGCGCCAGGACTAGAGCGATCAGCGCGTGCCCCAACATCACGATCCAGTGCAGCCGGGTCTCATACTGGACGGCTTCACCCGCAATGAGATGCTTTTCGGCGTAGCTCAAGGCAGCTCCTTGATAAAAATAGTCTCAAACCATGGACTCATCAGTTCGGTAAGGAGCAGTGTTGTAGATTGGGCGACACGCAATTATCTGAATCAACGGACGCGCTGCCAGGTAATCTGATAACGGCGGTACTCTCCGTTTGGAGGCGTCTCTTCGGCAGAGAGAATCAGCTGGTCACCGGCGAGACGGAAATTGCGAACTTGATCCGTTCCAATGTAGTGCGGCCAGGAGCAG
>Ga0137389_10001828_pt1 | contig 12658 bp, 9 predicted proteins | sample 15con2h14BmetaG_FD_104645 | JGI IMG/M metagenome (GOLD analysis project Ga0137389, IMG submission 104645) | Vadose zone soil microbial communities from Angelo Coast Range Reserve, California, USA - 15con2h1.4B metaG | ecosystem: Environmental > Terrestrial > Soil > Vadose zone > Saprolite...
GGACCGCCCGCTGCGCGGCGGTGGTCTCCGCGACCCGCAGTCGCGTCGCCTCGGTCCGGAAGAAGCGCGCGGCTCCGTAGGTTCCGCGCGCGGCCTGCCGCACCCACCACTCGGAGTCGACTTCACCGAAGTCCACGACCAGCGGGATCTCCGGATCCGCGTCCAGAGCGTACTGGATCATGGTCGAGGAGGAGACGTACACGAGGTCATAGCCGGTGTTGCGCAGACGATCCGCCAGCCGAGTCCGGAGCGCCTGGGAGCGGAAGTAGGAGAGGGTGCAGGACTCCCCGGTGGCCAGACGAACCGCGCTCGCCAGAGACTTCCACCCGCGCGGGACCGAGGCGAATTCCAGATCCCCGAACTCGCTCCGGAGCGCGGAGATGGAGCCCGCGGTGTCCGGGTTGTCGGTGATGAAAGCCAGGGTCAGTCGGTGGGTGCGCGCCAGGTAGCGGGCGAACTGGTATTCGCGCGTCCCCCGGACGGGCCGGCGCGGTGGCGGGAGCCAGCGGCCGAGCATGAGGATATTCATGGCAGGTACCTGGTCAGCCTCGGGCCGATGACCTTGGTCAGCGGCAGCGGAAGCCGCTTCCAGGCGTTCACGGCGAGGCGCATCTTCGGGTTCGAGGGGCTCAAATCGGGCATCCGGCTGTCGCCCAGGAGAACGTACTGATACGGCAAGGGCGTGGGCTCGAAGCCCCAGTGCCGCTTGAAGTGGTAGGCGCCCGTGCCCTCGCGACTGCGTCCGAAGTCGAAGGTCCGGTAGCCCGCCTTGGCCGCGTGGCAGAGGAGCTCCCAGTACATGAAGTCGTTGACGGCAAGCGGCAGAGCGTCCCGCAGCGCGCCGCCGTAGTAGGGGAGGACCTGGTCCTCGAAGAACAAGGTCAGGACCCCGGATACGGGCGCGTCGTCCTTCCAGATCGTGAGCAGCTCGCAATCCTTCCCGAACTCCTGCGCGATGTTGCGGAACAGACGTCGCGGAAAGACCGGAGAGCCCAGGGCGTGCACACTGTGGGCGTAGACGCTCCAGAAGCGATCCAGGTGATGCAGCCCGAACTCGGGCCGGAGTCCGTGCTTGAGCCCCTGGCGGGTCATCCGGCGCTGCTTGCGCGGGATGTCGTCGAGGTTCCGCTCCTCGCTCGAGGAGATGGGCCGCGAGAAGGTCACGTAGAGCGCCTTGGTCGGCAGGTCCATCTCCTGGCCCACGCGGTGCCTCAGCTCCACGTAGGACGCGCCAGTTTCTCTCGCGAGCTCGCGCGCGGCCTGGACCAGCGCGGGGCCGGCCGCCGGCGAGGCGGCACACACGCCGCCGTACACCCCGTACGGCACGGACACCAGTCCGCGTCCGCCGAGGAGCCCACCCACCTCGAATAGCGGCAGAACCCCTTCCACCGCGCCTCCGCGGAGGGCCATGAGGTAGTGCGCCCGGTGCCCGAACGTCCTCTCCACCGCGCGCTTCCAGGCGAGCAGGTGGAACGGGCTGCCCCCGGGGGTGCTCCGCACGAAGGCGTCCCAGTCCACGGTCTCGGTAGTGAGCGGTCGGACTTCCACGGGGCCTCCCTATCTACCCGTCGCGAGCAGGGCGCGGACGACCCGGGCCGCCGCCTTGCCGTCCCAGAGCTCCGGCAGCTCGCCCTCCGGCCACTTGCCGTCCGCGATCTCCCGCCAGCTCTCGTAGATCGCGTCCGGCTCGGTCCCGACGACACGGTTGGTGCCCCGGGTCACCGTGATGGGCCGCTCGGTGTTGTGGCGAAGCGTCAGGCACGGAATCCCCAGAGCGGTCGTCTCCTCCTGGATCCCGCCCGAGTCCGTCAGCACGCATCGCGCGTTCGCCATGAGCTCGAGAAAGTCCAGGTAGGGCAGTGGATCGACCAGTCGCAGCCCGGGCATGGGAGGCAGCACTCCGGTCAGCGCCTCGAGCCGTCGCCGGGTCCGCGGGTGGACCGGGAACACCACCGGGATCTCACTCTGGATGCGCGCGACCGCGGCCAGGAGCATGCCGAGCGTGCCCTCGTCGTCCACGTTGCTCGGCCGGTGAAGGGTGAGTGCGGCGTAGCCGCGGGCTTCCAGCCGGAGCCGCGAGAGCACGTCGGACTCGCGAGCCCGCTCCCGGTAGCGGAAGAGGGTGTCGATCATGACGTTGCCGACGAAGTGGACCTTGTCGCCGGACACCCCTTCCCGCGTCAGGTTGTCGTTGGCGGCCGGCTCGGTGGTGAAGAGCAGGTCGGACACCGCGTCGGTGAGGACCCGGTTGACCTCCTCGGGCATGCTCCGATCGAAGCTCCGCAGACCCGCCTCGACGTGGGCCACCGGGCGGCCCAGCTTCACCGCGGTGAGGGCGGCGGCCACGGTGGAGTTGACGTCACCCACCACGACCACGACGTCCGGGCGGGCCCGGTCGAGTACCGGCTCGAGCCGGGTCATGATGTCCGCGATCTGCGTGACCGCGCTCGAGGATTGCACCTTGAGGTTGACGTCGGGACGCGGGATCTCGAGATTCGCAAAGAACGCGTCCGACATCTGGGCGTCGTAGTGCTGACCCGTGTGCACCAGGGTGGTGGAGACGTACGGATACTCGGCGAGCTCGGCCAGGATCGGCGCGATCTTGACGAAATTCGGGCGCGCCCCGACGACCGCGAGCACTCTCACGAGATCGCCCCACCCACCAGGACCCCGGAGCCGGCCAGCACGTCGCGGACCGGGGCGAACCGAAACTCGCGCAGCAGGCGACGCATCTTCGCCTCGGCGCTGCGCGTGTTCACGGAGTGTCGGAACTGGGTGAGCCACCCGACCGGCAGCCGCGGCTGATCGGGATCGATCTCCCAGGGGTGCAGGTAGACGATGGCGGGCTGGCCCTCTCGCTCGTTGAGATGGCGAAGAGCGCGCCGGGTCAGCGCGTACGGGAGCACCCGAAAGTAGCCGCCGCCCCCCACCGGGAAGCGCCACCCGAGCCGCGTGACGGTGGAAAGCGGAAACTCACCGATCTCCATCCCGGGCCCGGCGGCCCGGCGGTGCGGGAAGCGGAAGGCGTCCGGGATCCCGTAGCGGTCATGGACGATGGGGAAGATGCTCGAGTCGTAGCGAAACCCGGCCTCGGCCAGGACTTCCAGACTCCAGAGCGTTCCTTGCACGACCGAGAAGGTGGGCGCGCGGTAGCCGATGACCGCCGTGCCCGTGACATCCTCGACCGCAGCCTTGCCCCGCCGCACATCTTCAGCGAACTGCGCGCGGTTCAACCGAGTGATCATCTGGTGACCGTAGCCGTGGCTCGCGATCTCGTGGCCCCGTGTCTGGATGGCCCGCACCAGCCCGCCGTGCCGCTCTGCCACCCAGCCGAGCACGAAGAAGGTGGCGGAGGTGCCGGTCTCGTCCAGCAGGTCCAGAAGCCGCTCGGTAGCGCCGACCACCCGGCTCTCGAGGATCGGCCACTCCTGCGGCCGGACCACACTCGAGAATGCTTCGGCATGGAAATACTCCTCGACGTCGAAGGTCAGGGCGTTGATCATTCGTCGTGGCTGACTGGGGCGAGCGCGGAAGACTCGACGTCCTCACTTTCGGCCATCCACCGCACCACGCGGCCCAGCCCCGCGATGAGAGACAGCCGAGGGGTGAAGTCGAGCAGCTCCCCGGCCAGCGCCGTGCTGGCGCAGATCGAGCGGGGCGGGGACTCAAGGTTCCGGGAAAGCCCCGGGACGACCGTCACCCTGAGCAGATCCGCAAGGATGTGCCGAGTGTCGTCAATGCTCACCATCTGACCAGACCCGATGTTGATGACGCGGCCGGCCGCTCTCGGAGCACGGGCAGCGGCCAGCGTGGCGGCGACCGCATCGTCGACGTACGTGAAGTCCTCCAGGCTCCGACCGTCCCGCTCGTCGAGGCGACGCCCCTTCCGAAGCGTCTCAATGAGGTTTGGCACGACGCTACCGCCGCGGTCCGCCTTCTGCCGCGGGCCGTACACGCTGAAATACCGGAGCGTAACGGTGTCGAGCTGGTGCCGCGCGTGGAAGGCGCGGCAGTAGGTCTCGGCGGCCACCTTGGAGGCCGCGAAAAGGCTGGTCGGCTGCAGCGGCGCGTCCTCCGGAACGGGAATGGTATCGGGCGACCCGTAAACCGACGCACAAGAGGCCAGCACCACGCGCCACACTCCCTCCGTCATGGCGCCGTGGAGCACGTTGAGCGTTCCCTCGACGTTCACCGCGTGGGTGTCCGCAATATCCGTGATCGCCACCGCGCCCGCCGGGAGTGCCGCCAGATGGAAGACGTACTTGACCCCGCAGAGAGCCGTCCGCAGGAGCTCGCGATCTCGCACGTCCCCGATGATGACCTCGAGGCGGCTGCCGTTCAGCGTTCCGTCGGCCCGGGAGTGCCGCTCGGCGGCCGCCTGGAGATTGGCGAGCGAGCCCCTGGAAAGGTTGTCGAGCACCCGGACGGCCGCGCCCCCCTCCAGCAGTTGATCGACGAGGTGAGAGCCGATGAAGCCCGCACCGCCCGTGACGAGAACGCTACGCATCGCTGCTCCTCAGAGGGTCACGATCGAGGACCGCTTCTGTCGATACGCCTTCAGAGCGTTCCGCGTGTCCACCACGAGTGCCGCGCGGTCCGCGATGGTGTGATAGTCGAAGCTCGAATGATTGCTGAGGATCAGGACGCAGTCGGCGGCCGCGATGGCGTCGGGAGTCGGCTCGACCGCGGTCAACTTGAGAGCGCCGAGCACTAGCTGTGGCGTGAACGGATCGCCGTAGCTGAGCTGCGCCCCTTTCCGCTCGAGCATCTCGAGGATCTCGAGGGCCGGCGATTCGCGGATGTCGTTCACGTCGGCCTTGTACGTCACACCCAGCACCAACACCGAAGCTCCGCGGAGGGCCCGGCCGCGGTCGTTGAGGGCTTCGCTCACCAGCGCGACCACGTGTTCGGGCATCGCCCGATTCACCTGATCCGCCAGCGCGATGAACTGGGCCTCGTACCCGGTAAGCCGCACCTTCCACGAGAGATACAGCGGGTCGACCGGAATGCAGTGGCCACCGATACCGGGCCCGGGGTAGAAAGGCATGAATCCGAAGGGCTTGGTGGCCGCCGCGTCGATGACCTCCCAGGGATCCACGCCGATCTTCCGGCAGACGAAGGCCAGCTCGTTGGCGAGGGCGATATTCACGCTACGGAAGGTGTTCTCGAGCAGCTTGGCCGTCTCGGCCACGCGCGGGCTCGACACCTCGAACACGGTCGCGGTGACCTGACGGTAGAGCGCCGCGGCCAACTGGGTGCACGCGGGCGTGACGCCGCCGACGACCTTCGGGATCGTCGCGGTCGTGAACTTCTTGTTGCCCGGATCGACACGCTCGGGCGAGAAAGCGAGGAAGAAGTCACTCCCGACCACAAACCCGTTAGCCTCGAGACGCGGTAACACGACCTCTTCGGTGGTGCCGGGATACGTGGTGCTCTCCAGGACCATGAGCTGCCCCGCCCGCAGGCGCGGAAGCAGGCTCTCCAGAGCCGAGAGGATGAACGAAATGTCCGGTTCCTTGCTCTTCCGCAACGGAGTCGGGACGCAGATGATCAGCGCATCGGCGCCGGCCGCCTCCTCGAAAGACGTGGAGCCGCTCAGCCGGCCATCGGCCACCAGCGGCGCCAGCTTCTCCGTAGGTACGTCGACCAGGTAGCTCTCGCCTCGGTTTAGCTGGCTAACGCGCTCGAGATCCAGATCGATCCCGCGCACCACCATACCAGCCTTGGCGAGCTCGACGGCGAGGCTCAGGCCGACATAGCCGAGCCCGATGACACTCACACGCGCGACGCGCGCGTCAATCTTCTCCCGGAGACTTGTGATCCACACGGTCGTCAGTGCTCCCTAGTCGCTCTGCGGGTTAGGGTTAGGAGCCGTAGTAGGCGCTGTACTGCTTGTAGTACGAGTTCAGGTGCTTCACGGGGGTCCGGTTGAGCACCACGCCGACTATCGGCGTCCCCGCCCGCTCCAGCAGCGCCTTCGTGCGCAGCAGATCACGCGGGCGCGTCTGCCCTACCGCGACCACGAGCACGATTCCATCGGCCGCGGCCGCCATGTAGAGATTGTCCGGGATGAGCAGGATCGGCGACGAGTCCATGAGCACGTAGTCGGCCTCGTCCGACATGTCGCCGAGGACCTTCGTGAGCCGGTCGGTACCGAGACCGTTGCGAGCCGAAGCGGTCAGGGCGCCGCCGCGGGGCGCGAGCTGCACGTTCTCGGTGATCGGTGTGATCGTGTCGCCGAGCGTGGTGGTACCGGCCAGAAGGTCCGTGAAACCCTTGCGGGAGACGGTATTGGCGATGCGGTGCAGAGTCGGGCGGTGGAAGTCGGCATCGGCGATCAGAACACGCTTGCCCACCTCACCGAAGGCCAGGCCAAGATTGAAGACCACCGTGGACTTCCCTTCGAAGGGCAGGGCGCTGGCGATCAGGATCCTCCGGAGTGGAGCCGTCTCGCCGATCATCTGTAGCTCCACCCGCAGTCGCCGGAAGGAGTCGACAAAGAGATGGTAGTCCTCCCGCGGACCCGTCTGGGCGGCGTCGCCCAGGCTGAACAACGCCTGCTGGGACTGCACCTGCGGGATCGCGCTCAGGGTCGAAAGCCCGGTAAGCTGCTTGACGTCCGTCTCGCCCATGATCGGGCGGTTGAAGTACTCGGCGGTCGCCGGGGCCCCGAGCCCAATGATGAGAGCGACGGCCAAGGTCAGCCCCATGAACTGCATGCGGCGCGCGTTCGGCGCGGTAGTGGGGAAGCCCGGCGGATCGATGACCTTCACCACGTTCATCTCGCCCTGCTCACGGATCCGGGCGGCCCCCAGCTTGTCGGACAGAAGTGTGCTGAGCTTTCGGTTCGTCTCTACGTCCGAGGCGAGGCGCCGGTACTCGAGCTCGTCCTTCGACAGACCCGACAGGTCGCGGCGGACGCCGGTGACCTGGTCCTTCAAGGCGTTCTCCTGAGCGGTCAGGGAGACGACCGATGTGTCCAGCGCCGCGACCATCTCCGCGAATGCGTTGCGGTCGTCGACGGGGATGGTGCCGACCGCGGGACTGGCCACGGTGGAGTCCTTGACCGCATCGCCCAGCTCCCGCTGCACCGCGGCGATCTGCTCGCCCAGGCTCTTGACGCGGGGATGGCTCTCCGAATAGCGACTCTTGGCCTCGACCATCTGCGCCTCGAGACTCGAGAGCTTGGCGCGGAGACGCGGCACGTTCACGGGGCTGACCGCCGGCGCAGCCGCCGTCGGTTTGGCCGGAGCCTGGCTGGCGGGCATGGCCTCGAGCTTCGTCCGGAGCGAGGTCAGGCGCGTCTGGCTGATGTTCTTGTTCGCCTGGACCTCCGCCAGGGTCGTCTCGAGCTGGGACAGGCGCTGAGCGGTCTCAGTGTTCTTCAGGGGAATCTGGACGCCCCCTCGGGACAGCGTGAAGGCCCTGAGCGCCGACTCGCTCCGGTTGAGGGCCTCGGAGATCTGACCGGACTGCTGGGAGAGATATTCCCGCGTGTTCTTCGCATCGTCGACGTTGAAGGAACGCGTGCGCGCCAGGAGCACGTCGATATACGTGTTGGCGATGTCGAGCGCGATCTGGGGCTGGGAGGCCTCGGCTTGGATCTCGACAATGCCGGAGTTGCCGATCCCCTGGTTGAGGAACTTGACCCGATCACGCTGTAGCTCGGCCACCGCGAGACGCTGAGGCGACGCGATCGCCGGCTCCTGGCCGCGGAGGCGGGCCACCCAGTCCGTCAGAGCACCCAGGTAGTCGCGGCCGTACGGGTTGCGAATGAGATCATCGACGGAGGCCTTGGGCAGCGCCTCGACCACCGAGGTTGCCAGGAGCCGGCTCCGGAGGATCGCCAGCTGCACCGGCAGGGGTCGGTTGGGCGTGAACTCCTGAAACACCGGCTCTCGGCCCGCTTTGTTCTCGATCAGAACCGTCGCCACGGTCCGGAAGCGGGGCGGCTCCTTGGAGAGGATGTAGGCGAAGGGCAGCAGCAGGGCCAGGGCGGCCAGCGTCGTCAGCACGATCCACTTCTTGCGCCGCGCAAAGAGCGAAAGCGCTACCTGTTTGATGACCGTCCTGGTGTCCATCAGCCGCGCGTCTCCTTAGCTAGCGTGTGCGTGCGCATCATGTTTAGCGTCCTCGAGCGAAGAGAACCACCTGGACCGTGCTGAGTACGATTAGCAGGTCAAGGAACAGGGATAGGTTCTTGATGTAGTAGAGGTCGTACTGCAGCTTCTCCACCGCGTCCTCGACCGAGGAGCCGTACGGGTACTTCACCTGGGCCCAGCCCGTGATGCCGGGCTTGACCGCAAGCCGCTCCATGTAGAACGGGATCTGCTTCTGGAGGTCGGCGACGAATTCCGGGCGCTCCGGTCGGGGTCCGATGAAGCTCATGTGGCCGACGAGCACATTGTAGAGTTGGGGGAGTTCGTCCAGGCGGGTGCGCCGGAGAACCGCTCCGATACGCGTGATCCGGGAATCCTGCCGGGTGGTCCAGACGGGCCCCGTCTCCTTCTCTGCGTCCTGCCGCATGGACCGAAACTTGTTGAGAATGAACACACAGCCGTTCTGGCCAAGACGCGGCTGTCGGTAGAGCATCGGACCCGTGGACTCGAGCTTGACCGCGACGGCGACCACCATCATGACGGGGAGGGCCAGGAGGAGTCCGATGAGCGAAACGGCGATATCGAAGAATCGCTTGATGATCTCCGTACGGCGAGTCTTGACAAAGCCGTCAGAGAAGATGAGCCAACTCGGCCGGACGGACGTGACCAGAATCTTCCCGGTGGCTTTCTCGTAGAAGGCCGGCCAGTCCTCCACGCCGATACCACGGAGGCGGCATTCCAGCAGCGCCTTGGCCGGGAAACAGCCTCGGCGGTCCATCTGGGCGATGACCACGATGTCCGGGCGGGTCTCCTCCACGAGGACATCCAGGTCTTGGGTCTTCCCGAGGAGAACGTGCCCTCGCGGTACCATGTCGGCCGCCCCAGGCTCGTCATCGAGGAAGCCGATGATGCGGAAGGGCCGAGCGCTCGTCGGCTCCAGGTCCGCGATCATTCGCCCGACGTGGCCGGTCCCGACCACGAGGGCCCGGACCGTCATCTGTTGCTGAGACCAGGCTCCCAGGAGGGCCGCGCGCCACCCCGCGAGACCCAGGGTGGTCAGGATGAAGATGCCGAGGAACGCCGACCGACCCAGTCGGAGGCCGGGAACGGCGAACCCGACTGCCGCGAGGACAAGAGCCGCAGCTCCCTGACAGATCAGTACCCGGGCCGCCAGCTCGCGGCGGGCTAGGGCCTGTCTCGGCTGGTAGAGGTCTCCGAGGTACAGGATGAATGCGAGAACGAACGCGACCGTGACGAACCGCGCATTGAAGGAGGCGCGGCCAGCCCATGGCGCCGATAGCTCCGTCAGCCACAGCGCACCGTAGATAACGGCGAGATCCCCGACGAAGAGGACGAACGTGAGCCCGGATACGTAGTGACGGAAGATACGCAGCATGACGGCTGGGGAGAGGAGCAAGCATGGTGCCAAGGCTGGCGGCGATCGGTGAATCTAACATGTTGATTCATATGTATATAACTTCCGGCGGTACGGAGAAGTCGCCTCCATTGATTGGGAAATGCAGTTCCCTTTCTTCTGAAATCTGCGTGGGTAGAGAGAGCGGATGCTTGCGCAGGCGAAAGTACAAGTAAATCAGGGGCTTAGGACTGCGGTGCGCGATGCAGCGTTTGCGCGGTTCGGAGAGAGGCGGGTGGGCTAGAACGTTGCGAAGAGGCTGAGTATCGCGCGGTTCTCGGCGTAGTCGCCGGTGCCCGCGAAGTTGCCCTGCTCGAAGGTGTTGCCGGTCTGCTTCGTGTAGGTGTACCGGAGGCTTGCCGTGAGCCACCGGAGGATCTGCCAGTTCACAGCCCCACCGTAGGTGAGGGTCTTGCTGGTGCCGCCGTTCTGGTCGTTCCCGGTACCGGTGCCCTCATTCTCCGAGTAGCTCGCGTTAACCACCGCGTTGATGAAGGGAGTCAGCTGGTAGAGGAAGCTCCCGAAGTACGAACGGGTCACTACGGTGCCGAAGTTCTGGCCCTGCTGAGCAGTCTGGCGGAAATCCTGGAATACGCCGACCGAGATGACGGCGCGATTGAAGCGGTAGCTCGCATTCACGTTCGCGGAAACCGTGCCCTGATTCGACTCCGAGTCACTGTTCAAGAGGCTGTAGCCGACGGCGGCTGACACGGACAGTCCCGTCGGAAGCCCGTAGGCGCCGAAGAGAGAGACGTTCCAGATCTTAGTGCTGTCTTGGTCCTGGAACGAATACGTCGTCGACAGTCCACCGGACCCGTAGAGACCGATCTGCCTGGCGACCGACGCAAAGCCGGTATGGCTGGTATTGTCGTTGCGGTTGCCGTTGCGGTTGCCGTTGCCGTTGCTGCCGCCGTCGATCGTATCGCTCTTGGAGAACTCGTATCCGCCCCGCACGATGTAGTTCGTGGCGACACGCCCGCTGGCGTTGAGACCGAGGATGTGGGTCATGGTATCCTCACGACCCGTCCCCGTCTGATTCTGCGCACCGCCCTCGTTCATGAAGAGGACATTACGGTAGTAGGCCTGGGTCGCGACTCGGTCCAATACCCAGTCCGCGGCCAAACTGAAGGTGTTGGTGTTGAAGGTTTGCCGCCCCCGCCTTATGCCGAACGCGTCCGCCGCGAAGGGCTCATCATTGCGGATGAACGTATCCGACAAAGTGAGGGCCACTCGGGGCGTCAACGCGTAGCGGAGCGTGGCATTGGCGCTCGGGAAGACCTTGATGTCGTCCCCGCTGTTCGAGACCGTATCATGGACGAGATCGACGGTCGTCGACAGGGTTCCGAAGGTCCGCGCTCCGTTCAGAAGGAGCGTGAAGCCGGGGCCGAAGGTCGAGCGGAAGTTCTCCTCACTCCCGCTTGTCGTCTGAAAGAAATTGTCGGAGTATTCTTCGGATACGCGGAGGGTCGGATGGAACTCGAGGGTCGCGCCGCGGATTGTCGCGATGTTCGGCGCGAAGGCGCCCGGTATCGTTAGCCCGGGCACTCCCACGAATCCTGGGCCCCCCGGCACGGCCGGGGCGGTTCCGGGGAACGGACCTGGGATATTCGTCTGCGACGGAGCGGGTGGCACCGGCGGGGTCCAGGGTGGAAGCGTGGTGCTCGGCGGAGTCGCGGGCGTCAGCGGAGGCCGGCCCGGCTGCTGGATCTGATACTGCTGGAGAGGCTGCTGCTGGGGCTGAGCCGGCGGAGTCGAGGGCTGTTGCTGTTGCTCAGACTCTTGTGTCTGTCCCGCGGGGGGGGCCGCGGGAGTTTGTCCCCACGCGACGCGGGGTGCCCCGACCGCGGACACGAAGAGTAATGCGGTTAGAAAGAGGCCTGCCAGAGCAGGTGACCTCCAACCGCTCTGCCGCGCGTCCCTTCCGAGCCTAGAAGAGCCGTTGTGGAACAAAGATGATGTCGTTCGGTTGCAGACGGATATCTGGATTCTCATCCGGCGACCGCATCATCTTATCAACATCAACCCGAATCCGTTCCTTCTTTTCTGAGCCCCCCCGGAGTACGTCCACCCGGCCGCCAGCGGCCAATGGGGTAAGACCTCCCACTTGCGTGATCGCCTTGAGAATCGTCAAATCTCCCGTGTACTTAACAGCCCCCGGGGTCCTCACTTCGCCATTGACGTACACCGCGTCGGCCAGGGGAACCACGACGGAGTCGCCGGGCTCCAGCTTGGGGTTCTGGCTGAGATCGCCCCGCTGAAGGAGCCGGTTGAAGTCAACGGGAATCCGTTTGTCGCCTCTCAGCACGAAGCCCTTCTCGGCGTCGGCATTGGGGATGACGCCCCCGACGATCGAGATCGACTGGAGGAGACTCAACTCGCGAGTAAGCTGCATCACACCGGGCTTACCGAACCCGCCGATGAAATAGACCGGGCGGCTCCGGATCTCCTTGACGATGACTGTTACGACGGCCCCCTTCACGGTCTTCTCATACACCGCTCCAAGGTGATCTTGAAGCTGCTGGACCGTCTTGCCCGCGACACCGATCTCGCCCACCAGCGGCAAGGATGTGCGACCGTCGGGCCTGACGAACACGGTCTGATTCAGATCTTTGTTGCCCCATACTTGGATATCGAGGATGTCCTCGGGACCGATGATGTAGTCCTTGTCGGCTGGTTGGGGTGGGGGTGCCTGCCCCGCTGTCAGCCAGGGGAAAGACAGAACCACCGTGAGCACCGACAGCAGGAAAACCAGTCTCCTCATAGGTTCAGAACTCCTAGCGGGTGCTGGCTCTCAGCAACCCTCGTAAACTGAGCCAGGGAGTCCGGACCGCCCTGGCGGTACGCCTTGAGCTTGTACTGCAGGCACCGCAGGCTGATCCCGAGCAGCCGCGCCGCCTGCGTGCGATTGCCGCCCACCCCATCGAGCGTCTGGAGTATGTACTGCTGCTCCAGGTCCCGCAGCGTCAGCCCCGCCGGCAGCCCCGGCTTGCCCGCCTCCGGCCCGCGCCTGCCCGCCGCCTCCGCGAGCGGCAACACGTCAACATCGATCGTATCACGCTCGCTTAATACCACCGCCTGCTCGATGCAGTTCTCCAGCTGCCGCACATTGCCCGGCCACTCCGCCCCCAGCAGCAGCTCCGTCGCC
>Ga0137389_10001830_pt1 | contig 12649 bp, 6 predicted proteins | sample 15con2h14BmetaG_FD_104645 | JGI IMG/M metagenome (GOLD analysis project Ga0137389, IMG submission 104645) | Vadose zone soil microbial communities from Angelo Coast Range Reserve, California, USA - 15con2h1.4B metaG | ecosystem: Environmental > Terrestrial > Soil > Vadose zone > Saprolite...
ACAGCATCGAATTCGCGGTTCTCGATTGCGGCAAGAGCTTCGGCGGGCGAAGAGGCGGGCTGCGTTTCATAGCCTTCGTTCTTTAGCAGAAGGCGCAATGCATCGCGAATGTCTGGCTGGTCATCCGCCAGCAGAACCCGATAGCGATGCGTATTGTCAGTTTTCATGAGAATAGGAGAGTCGCGTCATTTTACTGCGAACTACGAAACCGACGCAGCGGTTTGCATTCGTAAACGGCAGCGACGCTTTTGGCCCGACGGGACAGAATCATTCGTGCCGTAAGGCAACCATGGGGTCGAGGCGAGCCGCGCGGTAGACTGGCACGAAACCGGCAATGAGCCCTACCAGGAGCAACAGAGCGCTGGCTCCAACGAAGGTGAACGGATCATGGGGCTTTAGACCGAAGAGCAGCGAGCCAGCGCTGCGACCGACGGCCAGAGCGAGAACCACTCCAATCGCGACACCGCACACCAGCAACAGCAAGGTTTGCTGCAAGATTGTGCTGATGACATCTCTGCGGCTGGCGCCCAGGGCCATGCGGATGCCAATCTCGTTTCGTCGCGTGGCCACGATATACGAAATCACGCCGTACAGTCCTATCGCCGCGAGCACCGCCGCGAGCACCCCAAAAAAGCCGGAAAGAGCAGCCATCAAGCGGTCACGCAACAATCCATTCTGGATCATCTTGTCGAAGGCGTAGAAATTGATGTCGAGGTCAGGATGGACCTGGTTTGCCGCGTTTTTCACGCCCGCCAATAATCCTGCCATGGGCCCGTTCGAGCGAAGCAAGATCTGGGCGTCCGTGTCCGGATGGTCGTATTGCGTTGTGCACGTATAGATGATTGGTTCAGGTTCGTCACGCAGGGCAAAGTATTTTGAATTTTTCACCAGCCCAATAATTTCGTAAGGCGGGGTTATGGTTCGCATTCGTCCAATGCGGAAGGTCATTCCGACTGGATTGCGTCCACCGGCGAATTTGCGGGCAAACTCTTCGGTCACGATTGCTCGATACGGTGCACCGGCAACATCGTGCTCGTCAAAATCGCGTCCCGCGAGCATCGGCGTTTGCAGTGTTCGAAAAAAATCTGGACTAACGCGATTGAAGGCGGCCACCGGTCGCTCGCCTTTTGGCTCACCAGAACTGCCCAGCAAGAGATCGTGATTCTCGCCATTGCCGCTTAGAGGAACGATCTCCGCGATCGCCGCAGCGTCCACTTCGGGAATGGCCTTTACTTGATTCAAGAGCTCGCCGGCAAACGAAAGGCGGCGTTCGTTTGAAAGATTCAGAGCCGTAAAATCGATGTCTGCCACCAGAATGCCGTCCCGCCGGAAACCGGCATCCACTTTCGCAAGATTGTTCAGGCTGCCCGTAAAAAGCAGCGCGCTCACCAACAGTGTCAGCGATAAAGCAATCTGAGACACCACCAGAATGCGCCGCAAGCTAAAGGGCGATCGCCCCTCTGTTGTCCCTCGGCCGCTCTCCTTTAGCACGACGCCAGGGGCCACACTGGTCGCGCGTAGCGCGGGCGCGAGCCCGAACAAAACACAGGTGGAACAGGCGAGAGCGGCTGAGAAGCCCAGAACACGCCAGTCGGTCCCGAGATCCACAAACAACGGATCGTTCTGCGTGCTCAAAAAGGCCACGAGAATCTGGCTGAGGCTGTGCGCCAACAAACCGCCCAGCGCTGCACCCATCCCTGCCAAGAGAAGATTTTCGGTGAACAATTGGCGAATTAATCTAGCTCGGCTCGCTCCGACCGCCATCCTCATGCCCATTTCTTTTTCGCGCGTGCTCGCTCGAGCCAGCATGAGGTTTGCGAGATTGGCAGAAGCAATCAGCAGCACCAGCGCCGCCAGACCAAGGAGAAACCACAAGGGGTTTTCGAAATCACGCCGCAAAGTCGAAGCGCCCGAATCGCCCGGAAATGCCCCGAGTACGTATCCACTGTAATGCTTGGCCTGGTCGGTATTGAAAGTCGGAGGTATGGTCGCTTCGAAAATTCCCGGCGAGATGGATCGCAACTGAAGCGCGGCTTGCTTGATGGTCCACCCGGGTTTCAACCGGCCCATTACCGAAAGCCACCAGCCGTCAGCCCGGTGCAGTTGGCTGTCTTCGCCGTCAATGATTGGCTCCGCGCAAAGCGGCACAGCCACATCAAAGTAACGCCCCACTTCCACACCATAAAAATCCGCCGGTGTGACGCCGACAATCTCAAAGGGATGCCGGTTGATCAGCAGCGTCTTGCCGATCGCGGAGTTCTCGCCTGCAAAGGTGTGCTTCCAGAACGAATAGCTGATAACAGCGCCAGGAGAGGCGCAATTCGGGCCATCGTCCGCAGTACTCAGCACACGGCCTAGAACAGGTTCGACGCCAAGTGTTTGGAAAAATTCGCCACTTACCCAAAGCCCCTGGACATTGTGAACCTCGCCGCTAGGTGAAATATTGAACAGATTGGGGCCCCAGGAAAAAACGCTTGAGAATGCCTGCTGCCGTGCGCGGATTTGTTCCCACTGGGCGTAGGTCAGGTCGGCGTTCCGTGACGTAAAGCTGCCGCTCGCTCCATTGCGGTGATCGATGTTGATCTTCGCGATTTGCTCTGGATTCTTTACCGGAAGCGTGCGCAGCCGCACCGCGTCCAGCAATTGAAAAATGGCGGTGTTTGCGCCGATACCCAGGGCAAGTGTAAGGACAGCAACCGCGGTGAACCCGGGAGATTTCTCCAGCATGCGAAGAGCATAACGCAGGTCTCGCCACAGCGTTTGCATCATCAGCTCCTATTCATATCGAAGTGCACGCATGGATCAACGCCGGTCGCTCGGCGGGCCGGAATAGAGTTCCGAAGCTCGCAGAACTCTTGAAGGATCACTACGCACCGCCCGCGGCTGTCGGCGTACTCTGATTGACGACCCAGCCGTCGCCCAACTGGATGATGCGATTTCCGTATGTCGCATTTTTCTCAGAATGCGTAACTTGAATGATTGTTGTTCCCTCTTCGTTCAGTTTCTTGAAAAGCTGCATGATCTCGTCGCCTTGTGCGGAATGGAGATTCCCTGTCGGCTCGTCAGCAAGAATAAGTTTCGGTCTTTGGATTACCGCGCGAGCCACTCCGACGAGTTGTTGCTGTCCGCCGGAGAGTTGGTTTGGGAACAGATCTTTTTTGCCGACAATGTTGAAACGATCCAGAGCGTCGCAGACCAGGCTGACGCGCTCTTTGTGCGGGATGTTCCTGTAAGACAGTGGAATCTCAAGGTTTTCGTACACGGTAAGATTGTCGATCAGGTGATAGCTCTGAAACACGAATCCGATATTGGCCTTGTGCAGCTCGTTGCGCTGCTTGACGCTGAGTTTGTGCACCGGCTGCTCGAGGAAAAAATATTCGCCGGACCATGCCCCGTCGAGCATTCCCAGGATGCTCAGCAGCGTGGATTTGCCGGCACCCGATGGACCCATGACGGTAACGAACTCGCCCGGCTCAAAATCAAGAGAGATGCGGCGAAGCACAAAATATTTTCCGCCAGCCAGGTCGTAGGATTTTTCGAGATTTCGGAGCCTAATCAGTGGTTCCATAATATGGTCCTCGCGATCACTCGTAGCGCAGGGCGCTCATGGGATCAATCCGCGTAGCGCGGCGTGCTGGGATGTAGCAGCCGAGCACGACCACAACAGCAAGAAGAATCGCGCCAGACGCGTAGCTGAAAAAGTCCGCGGCGCGTACGCCGTAGAGCAGGCTAGAAAGCAATCGCGCCAGCGCATACGAAGCCGGGAGGCCGATCGCCGTGCCGACAGCCAGAAGTTTCAACCCACCACCAAGGAAAAGACGGAGCACGTCGCGTGGCTGTGCACCCAGGGCCATACGCAGGCCAATTTCCTGAATTCGCTGCGTCACTGAGAATGCCATCACACCGGAAACGCCGATGGCCGACATGACCAGCGCCATCAGGCCCAACACACCCATCACAACAGCGACGTAAGCGAGTCCAAGGATCTGATCGGAAATCACGCGCTCGTAGGGGAGAATGTCGTAAACGGGCTGATCGGGATCGACGCTGGACAAGGCTGCTTTGACGGCAGGAATAATGGAGTGGAGATCAGCCGACGCTCGAATCGCGATGTAGGAACTGCCGTGCGGGTCCTGACGATAAGGAAAATAGATCGCACGAACAAGGTCACGCTCCCAAGGGCTATAGTCCACGTCCGCCACGACTCCAATTACAGTTACCCACGGGGTCTTTGAATCGTCGTCTCCGATTTTCAGACGACGGCCGAGAGCGCTGGTTCCTGGCCAGTAACGACGCGCCAGACTTTCACTGACAATCGCAGCGCGCGGCGAGTCCGCGGAGTCCCGCTCGGTGAATTCACGGCCTTCCATCAAGCGGACACGTAGCAGCCGGAAATAATCAGGGCCAACCGAATTCCGTTCCGCTGTGCGCAGCTCACCCAATTGCCTCGGTTGGCCTTCGATACTGAATGCGGGAGTGTCATCCTCGTTGTCATAGGGAATCACGCTGGCGACAGTTGCGGAGTCGACTTCGTGCAGTTCTCGGATTCGCTCCAGAAAACGATCGTAGAATGCGGAGCGCTGGCTGGGAGTCGCATATTTTGACCCGGGAAGAGCCACGCGCATGGTGAGAACCGATTGGGGATCGGATTTGAAGTTCGATGCGAAGAGCGACCGTACTCCCTTGGACATCAGCGCGGCGCCCACAAGCAACACCAGCGAAAGAGCAATCTCCGCCACAATGAAGGCGTTGCGCAGGCGCGTACGGGAACGGCTGCTGCCGGCGCGCTGGCCAGCTCGCAGCATTTCGGAAGAGTCACTGTCCGATCCCTGGAACGCGGGAACCAACCCGGCGATAATTCCGGCTGCGCAGGCGACGCCGAGCGTATAAAGAAATACTTCGCGGTCGAGGCCCACCTTGTTCCAAGAAGGAATGTAGCGGGACACTTCCGGAGGCATGTTGCCGCGGAGCAGGGAGATTCCCCACGCGCCGAGTAGCAAGCCTGCAACGCTACCGCCCATACCTAGCAGGAGGCTTTCAATGAGCAACTGCCGGATCACTCGTCCCCGGCTTCCACCCAGTGCCCGCCGGATGGCCAGTTCGTTTTGTCGGGACGTACTGCGGACCAGCAATAGATTAGTGACATTGGCACATGCAATCAGGAGTACAAATCCAACGGCTCCGAGCATCAGGAGCATGTAGCTTCGGCCGTAACCGGCAACGAACTCGCCCAAATCTTGCACCGTGATACTCCATCCAGTCTCGGCTGCGGGATACAGAGATGGCATCCGTTGCTGGATCGCGTTCATTTCCGCTTGGGCTTGCCTCAGGGATACGCCAGTTTTCAGCCGCGCCAGCGGGTACACGTAGTGGGATTTGCGATCTTGTTTTTCCTCGGGACTAAATGCCAAGGGGATCCAAAGGTCCGTGCTCGCGGGAAATTTCACATCTTGATTCATGACCCCAACAACTTCGCATGGACGGCCATCCAGCTTCACCGTTTTCCCCACAATTCGCGGATCACTGGCGAATTGCTGCGTCCACAGACCGTAACTGAGAATCACTCTTGCGTCTTGGCCAGGAATGTCTTCGCCTGCAACGAAACCCCGGCCCATCGCGGCACGAATGCCGAGCACGTCGAAGAAATCTGGCGTGACGCGGAAGCCCTGCGCCTTGACAGGCTCGCCAGCACCCGTGAGGTTCACATTGGCCCATTCGTACCCGGCTAAACCTACGAAAGAGCGGGCTTCCTTTTTCCAATCCAGGAAGTCAGCCGGGGACGCGGCGCTCCAGTCTTGTCCCTGCTGACCAGGCGCGCGATTCAAAACCATTACCAGTCGCTCTACTTCTGGAAATGAAACAGGTTTGCGCAGAAAAGTATTGGAGAGACTGAACGTAGCCGTATTCGCGCCAATTCCGAGTCCCAGGGTAAAAATCGCCACGAGAGTTATTCCTGGGTTCTTGGCCAACATCCGCAGACCAAAGCGAACGTCTTGGAAAATGGAGTGCATCTACGTATTCCTCCTGTAATCAGATTGCGACGCCAGCTTCCTTGGTTTCTTCAACGATACGGCCGTCAAACAGGCGAATCGTGCGTTCGGCAAAATGTGAGTAGCGTTCATCGTGCGTGACCATGCAGATTGTGGCGCCGTTGCGGTGCAGATCGCGCAACAGATCCATCACCGCTTCGCCATTTTTTGAATCCAGATTTCCAGTGGGCTCATCGGCCATCAAAATCAAAGGATCGCCGACCAAGGCGCGCGCCACGGCAACGCGCTGCTGTTGCCCGCCGGAAAGTTGCGACGGGTAATGCCGTACGCGATGAGCCATGCCCACACGCTGCAGTGCGTGCTCAACTTTTTGTTTACGTTCCGCTGAACTGGTGCCGCGATAAGTAAGCGGCAGTTCAACATTTTCGTAGACGGTCAGATCGCCAATCAAATTGAAAGCCTGAAAAATGAAGCCGATTTCGCGGTTGCGAATGCGAGTTCGCTCACTTGAGGTCAAGTTGGCGACCGGCTGTCCGTTCAGCAGGTAATTTCCTTCGCTGGGCGAATCCAGCAGCCCAAGAATGGACAATAGAGTGGATTTGCCGCAGCCGGACGGCCCGGAAATGGAGACATATTGTCCCTTGTGGATCTCCAGGTGAATTTCCTCCAGCGCATGCGTCTCCACCTCGTCCGTCAAGAAGACTTTTTTCACGCCTTCCATTTTGATCAGAACGTTGTTATTCGCTGACATCATTTTCTCTCCTGCCTTTTTCCTAGCCCAGCATTTAAAAACTGAAATTCATTCGCAGCGCAGTGCGGCCATCGGATCGATGCGCGTGGCTCGCCGCGCTGGGAGATAGCAGGCAAGAATCGCCGCCACCAAGAGCACGACAGCCACAGCTCCGACCGATGCAAAATCAATCGCGCTGACCTGATACAAAACGGACCTCATGGCGTGCCCGACAAAGTAAGTTCCACCCAGGCCCAAAAGCAATCCGGAAAGCGCAAGCAGCATGCCTTCTTTCAGCACCAAAAGAAGCACTTGCCTGGAGCCTGCGCCCACTGCCATGCGTAATCCGATTTCCTGTGTTCGCTGCGCAACCGCAAAAGACATCACCCCATAAATTCCGATCGCCGCCAGCACCAGCGCCACGCCCGCAAAACCCGCGAATAGCAGGGTCACGAAACGATCGCCTCCCAGCGCCTCATCTACAACTTGATCCATCGTCCGCACCTGATCCATTGCCAAATCGGGATCCACCGATCTCACCTCCGCGGCGATGCTCTGCGTCATGCTCGCGGGATCGCCGCTCGTGCGCACGCTCACGCGCACCCACGGTAATGGACTCTGCCAAAACGGAGCCGAAATTTCCGGTGAGCTTTCTCGTCGCACGCTACGGTTGTGTACGTCGCGATACACGCCAACGATGTTCCACTCCACCGGAGGCCCCATCGTGCTCACTCCCAACCGCCGAACCACGACGCGCTGTTTCAACGGGTCCATGCTCGAGAGATACCTCTTCACGAATGTTTCATTCACCATGGCGACCGGAAGACTGCCGGCGTTGTCTTGTTCCGTAAAGCTCCGCCCCGTCATGATCTGTATCCCAAAGGTGGGGAAATAATCGGGGCTGACCAGCGTGAATCCCGCGTTAGGAAGCGCCGAAGGATCGGCGGCAGGCTGTCCTGCGATACTGAAATTCATCCCCCATCCCGTCCACTGAATCGGGGTGGCATTGGAAATCGTCGCCGACGAAATCCCCGGCAGCGCCGAGATCTTCGCCAGCAACGGGCGATAAAACGCCGTGACCTGCTCAGGCCGCCGGAAACGATCGAAGCTTACCGGCAACGCAAACGTGAGCACATGATCCTGTCGAAACCCCAGGTCCACGCGCGTCAACTTCCAGAAGCTGTGAATGAGGAGTCCCGCGCCGGCAAGCAGCGTCAGTGCCAGGGCAAATTCAGCGATGACTAAACCTCGCCGCAATCCATGGCGGCTCGCGCCGCCCGATCGCCCGCCCTCTTTCAGTGTGTCGTTCAGGTTCCACTGCGACGTCTGCCATGCGGGCGCGCACCCGCACAAGACTCCCGCCATGATCGTCGCCGCCATACTGAACAGCAGCACCGGCACATTCAAGCGAATGTCCGCCTCTGTCGGTATCGAAAACTCCGGCAGCAACACCACGATCACTCTCAGCAACATCCCTGCCAGCGCCACTCCCAAAGCTCCGCCGATCAATGCCAGCGCCAGGCTCTCCGAAATAAATTGCGCGAAGAGCTGCCCGCGCGTCGCCCCCAGCGAAACACGGAGCACCGCCTCCTTCTTTCGAACGGTCCCGCGCACCAGCAACAGATTCGCCACGTTCACGCACGCGATCAGCAGCACAAATCCCACCGCCCCCATCAGCAGCCACAAGTCCTTGATCGTGTCGCGGCTCGTGAAATCATTCTTCAGCGGTTCCACTTTCACGCCCCAACCCTTGTTCGAGACGGGATATGTCTCCGCAACGCGCCGCGCCACGTTGTTCATGTCGGCGTTCGCCTGCTGCAGCGTAACTCCCGGTTTCAGCCTTCCCATCACCGTCATCCAATGACGCTCGTGGGTGATGTGATCCGGCCTTAGCGCCATGGGCACAAACAGTTGCGCTTCGTAGCGATCGGGCATTCCCGCGGCCAGCACGCCAACGACAACGTAAGTCTCGGCATTCAGCCGCACCTTCCGCCCCAGGATCGCCACATCGCAGCCAAAACGCTCTCGCCACAAACGATTTGTCAGGATCACGACATGTTCCTTACCGGGGTCTCCTTCTTCGTCGACAAAATCGCGGCCTTTTGAGAGCGGTATCCCCTGCATATCGAAAAAACCCGGCGACATGACGCGAGCCTGCAAAGTTTGCGGATGGCCGTCGATCGACAAGCTAAACGTTGCCTCGTCCCACGCAACCATTTTCTGAAACACCGAATTCTGCTGTTTCCAGTCCGAAAAATCACCCGGCGACACAACATTTCGCCCAGCATCGTCCGACCATACCATCACCAACTGCTCGGGATGCGGCATCGGCAGCGGTGCCAGCAACGCCCCATACACCACGCTGAAAATCGCGGTGTTAGCCCCAATTCCCAATGCCAAAGTCAAAACGGCGACGGCAGTGAAGCCGGGATTCTTTCCCAGCATTCGCAGGCTGAAGCGCACGTTCTGCCAAAGTTTCGACATCAACATCTCCTACTCATATCGCAATGCCACTAGCGGATCGACTCGCGTCGCGCGCCGCGCGGGGAAGTAGCACGCGGCCAAGGAAACCAGAATCAGCAGCAGAGCAACACCCACAAAGGTCGGCGGATCTGTTGGGCTAACACCAAACAGTTGGGACTGCATCCACCGAGTCAGCGCGAATGCTCCGGCTATTCCTATAACAACGCCAACTGCCGCGGTCGCCGTCGCCTGTCCAAGTACCATCCCCAAAACTCCTCTAGAAGAGGCACCCAGCGCCATGCGTACGCCGATTTCGCGGGTCCGCTGCGCGACGGAATAGGCCATCACGCCAAACACCCCTGCCGTTGCGAGCAGCAGCGCGGTGATTCCGAAGAATCCGATGAGAATGACGTTGAATTTCCGCGAGCCGAGCGAGGCGGAATAGACTTGCGAAAGCGTCTGGAACTTCGCCGGAATCTCTGGGTTGAGATCCTGCAGGATTCCACGCGCTGCGGATGTGAGCAGGCGCGTGTCGGCATCGCTCAACATCGTTAATGAGATCGCCGGGCGCGGCCGCTGGAACAAATTGACGTAAGCGGTGGGACGCGGTGGCGCATCGAGGCCATATTCGTGAGTGTCACCAACGATCCCGACGATGTTGAGCAAACGCAAGTCGCCATCCATGTTTCCAAACTCAATCGTGTGACCGATCGGATCCTGATTGGGCCACCGCTCGCGCGCAAGCGATTCGCTGATCACGGCGACGTGCGGAGAATCCGGGCCGTCGCGCTCGTCAAAGATTCGACCTCGAATCAGCGGAATCCCGAGAGCCTTGAAGTATCCGTCCGTGGCGACGCAGAAATCCGCAATTCCTATACGTTCTTTTTGCTGGAACAACGAAGCAAAAGCATCCGTGGTTTTGGGCATCTCAGTTTGCGTCATCAGCAGAAACATTCCATCGGGAAGGCCGCCATCCACCAGTGGCAGGCCGCTGGTTGCGCCAACCTGGCGGACGCCCGGGATTTGTTTGAGCCGGGCGATTAGGTTTGAAAAGAAGCGTGTCTGGCTCGCCTTTGCGCTCGGATCTTCCACCCAGGGAAGCGAGACGTCCATCGTGACAATTTTATCCACGCGGAAACCGGGATCTACCTCGAGCACTTTCACCAGGCTGCGCCCGAGCAATCCCGCTCCGACCACCAGAACCAATGTGATCGCGATCTGCGCCGCCACGATTGCCCGGCCAACGCCCTGGCCGTGTCGCGAACTCGCTGGTCCACGGCCACCTTCCGCAAAGCCCTTCCGCGGATCCCCGGAAGTCGCGCGGATGGCGGTGAACGCTCCGAGGCCGACGGCAACCGCCGAGGAAAGGAGGAACGCGAACGCAAGTACTGGAATACTGATCGAGACGCTGTCCAGCCGTGGCAGATTTTCCGGCGCCAGCGCCACTAAGCCTGCCACACCCCAGCGCGCTGCCAGGACGCCAAGGCCTCCGCCAGCCAGCGAAAGCAGGAACGATTCCGTAAGGAATTGCCGGACCAGCCGTCCGCGCGCCGCACCGAGCGCGCAGCGAATGGCAAGCTCGCGCACCCTAACCGACGCTTGTGCCAGCAGCAAATTCGCCACGTTCGCGCACGCTACCAGCAGCAGAAATCCGACGGCGCCGAGCAGCACCAGCAGGGGCGAGCGAGCTTCGCCCGTGATCGAGTCTTGGAGTGGGATGACAATTCCGTCTTTGAGGAGATAATCTCCTTGTTCGCTCGAAGCATCATGAATGTGCCGGGCTATCGCGGCGATCTCTTGATTCGCTTGCTTGACAGTCACACCGTCACGGAGCCGCCCAACCGCATTGTAGTTGTGCGACGTCCTGCTTGGGTTTTCGCCGTCTAAATCCGCTGGCAGCCACAAATCCACTTCCGGTGGGAACCGAAATCCTTCCGGCAGCACGCCGATCACGGAATAGACCCCGGCATCGATCTTCAGGTGCGCTTGCGAGAGATCCCGCGGTGAGCCGAGATGCTGCCTCCAATATCCATAGCTGACCAGAACGGTACGACCAGCTCCCTTTTTTGCATCGTTAGCGCTGAAATCCCTTCCCAAGATCGGCTGAATACTGAAAACCTTGAGAAAATCGGGCGAGACGCCTGCAACCGTCGTGCGCGTAGGCTGCGAACCTCCCGAAACCGACGCAATGCCCTCATTGTATTTCGCAATCGCTTGGAAGCTGCGACTTTGATCGCGAAAGTCATCGAAGTTCGGATCAGCAATTCGCGACGGCCTGCCCTTCGAGGTGATCTCAGAGACGGCCATGATCCGGTTCGAATCGGGATACGGCAGTGGACGCAACAGCACGCCGTAAACCACACTGAAAATCGCCGTCGTCGCGCCAACACCCAGTGCCAGTGTCAGGACTGCGACAGCAGTCAAGCCGGGATTCTTTCCCAACATTCTCAGCCCGTATCGCACGTCCTGCCAGAGTGTTTGCATCAGCTGCTCCTACTCATAGCGCAGCGCCACTAGCGGATCGACTCGCGTGGCCCGCCGCGCCGGAATCCAACACGCCACCAAGGCCACTACAACTAACAACGTCGCCACTCCAAAAAACGTTAGGGGATCGGTTGCGCTTACGCCGAAAAGGATGTTGACCATCAGGCGCGTGAGTCCAAGCGCGACAGCGATGCCGATGGCGACGCCTATCAAGGCCATCTTCATGCCTTCGCCAAGCATGAGACGCAAAACATCACGCTGCTGCGCGCCGAGAGCTATGCGAATGCCGATCTCATTGGTGCGCTGGCCCACCACGTAAGAAATCACGCCGTATATGCCAATGCTCGACAGGAGAAGGGCCAGTCCGGCGAAAACGGCGAGCAAAACCATCGTAAAACGGCGCGCGGCCATCGAATCCCCTACGACTTCTTCGAGCGACTTGGCGTCGAAGAGCACGTTCTCGCCGTTCATTTTTTCGACGGCATCTCGAATGACCGGGAGCATTCCCTCGGCCGGTCCCTTTATTCGAGCAACTACCTGCGAATAAGGTGGTCCGCTCCAAAACCGATCTGGGATTTGCGTAAACGGCATATATGCTTGCGCTAAGATCGGGTGCTGGGAATCACCATCCGTATCCAGGCCCCAATGCTTGACGTGCCCAACAATGCCGATAATCTCCGGCTCTGTGTTCAGGATGCCCACATGAATTCGCTTGCCCATGGGATCTTGCTTCGGAAAATATTCGCGCGCGAAGTCTTCATCGATGACAATCACTGGCGGCGCATGTTCGGCGTCCAGCTTGGTAAAAAATCGTCCACGATGCAGAGGAATTTGCATCGCGCTCAGGTATCCTGGCTGTGTCCCGTAATAGAGAAACTGCTTCATTTCGCTTTCGTTGGCGGGTTTGGGCTGGCCTTCGAGCCAAAAAGGAAATTCGCTGTCGCCGGTCAGGGGTAGAGAGCCACCGGTGGAGGCTACCGCT
>Ga0137389_10001833_pt1 | contig 12644 bp, 13 predicted proteins | sample 15con2h14BmetaG_FD_104645 | JGI IMG/M metagenome (GOLD analysis project Ga0137389, IMG submission 104645) | Vadose zone soil microbial communities from Angelo Coast Range Reserve, California, USA - 15con2h1.4B metaG | ecosystem: Environmental > Terrestrial > Soil > Vadose zone > Saprolite...
CGCCGGCCCCGGCGGCAAGGCGGGCGCGACCGCAACCGCGGTCTGCTCGGTGTCCGACGCCCCGCCCACGCTGCTGATGTGTCTCAACCGGCGCAGCCAGACCAATCCGGCGGTGGTCGAGAACGGCCTGTTCTGCGTCAACACGCTGGGCGCCGGCGGCGCCGAGATCGCCGACATCTTTTCCGGCCGCACCGGCGTCACCGGCAGCGACCGTTTCGCCAGCGGGGAATGGCTGACGCTATCGACCGGCAGCCCCGTGCTCGCCTCGGCGGTGATCGCGTTCGACTGTCGGATCGTCGAGGTGAGGTCGGTCGCGAGCCACAACGTCTTCTTCGGCGCGGTCGAGGCGGCGCGGCTCGGCCCGGAGGGCCCTGCGCTCGTCTATCACGGCCGCGCATACAAGCGCGTGTGAGCCCGTTTCGGCCCGAAAGGGCGCGAATTCGCGTCGATTCCGGCACGAAACCGCGGCGATCCGGGCAATCGGCATGTTGCAGCGCAACTTTATCGGCGCATTCGCGTTGGTGCTCGGTGGGCAAAGGAGCACGGGGAACCCGCGAGGAGAAGCTCATGACCCAGAATCCGAACCAGCAGAACGATCCGCGTCCCGGCCAGCAGCAGGGCGGTGGCGGCCAGCAGAAGCCCGGCCAACACCAGCAGGGCGGCGGCGGGCAGCAGAAGCCGGGCCAACAGCAGCAGGGCGGCCAGCAGAAGCCGGGTCAGCAGTCGCAAGAGCCGGGCCGCGGCGGCCAGCAGGGCGGCATGAATCGCTGATCTCTCCGACGCGGGCCTTGTCGTCCCGCTTACGAGCAGTGGCTCCGCCGGTCGGCGGAGCCACAATCTTTTGGATTGATGTGCACGGCGCGGTCGCGCGCCGGCGTGACACGTTTTCTCTTTGCCGGCGCTGGCTTATGATTTCTTGCATGGCCACCGCCGCGCTCCCGCTGTTCCATCTCTATGGCGATCCGCCCGACGATCAGGCCTTCGACTTCATTCACATCGAGACGATCGCCTCGCGCTCCTCGATCCACGACTGGACGATCCGCGCGCACCGACATCGCAACCTGTTCCAGATCCTCCTGATCGAGCGCGGCGGCGGCGAGATGACCTTCGAGGCCGCCACCATCGCGTTCGAGGCGCCCTGCGCGATTCTGGTCCCGGCGACGATCGCCCATGGCTTTCGCTTCCGGCCGGCGGCGACCGACGGCTGGGTCATGACCTTCACCGAGGACGTGGCCGAGGCGATCGGCGATCGCCGCGGCGAGGCGCTCGCGCGCCTACGGGCGCTCGCGGCCGAGCCGGTGGTGCCGCTCGGCGATGGCGAGCGTGACCGCCTCCTGCGCCGGGCGGTCGAGCTGCACGAGGAGCGCTTCCTGGCGCGCGCCGGCTTTCGCATCGCCATGCGCGGGCTACTGGCGCTGATCGCGGTCGAGGTGGCGCGGCTCGCCGCCGCGCATGCGCGCGCGAGCGCGGAGCCGGTCGCGCTCGAGCCGACCGGCGCGACGGTCGACGCGCTGCGCAACCTGGTCGAGGAGCACTTCCACAAGGAGCGGCAGCTCGCGTTCTACGCCGACAAGCTGGCGATGACCGTCGACCGCCTCAACGACCATGTCAGGCGGGCGACCGGCGTCACCGCCGGTCACCTGATCCGCCAGCGCGTGCTCACCGAGGCCAAGCGCCAGCTCGTCTTCACCAGCCTGCCGATCCACGAGATCGCCTACGAGCTCTCCTTCTCCGACCCCTCCCATTTCGCCCGCTTCTTCCGCAAGCAGACCGGCACCACGCCGCACGAGTTCCGGGCGGCGCGGGGAGGGTAAGCGGACGACAGACGACAGACGAGGACGGATGACGGAGAAAGGCGGCTGCTGCTTATCTGTCCTCCGTTCTCCGTAAGGTTAAGAAAGAGTTTCCGTTGAGGCTCGGGTCGCGAGCCGATAGAGCGCAAGTGGTCGCGCGAAAGAATGCCGTCGCCACGGAGCGACGGCCTGCTGCGCCCTCGGGAGGCCGCAATGCCGTATCGCTCTCGGCTCGGCGCGGTCAATGCCGCGCTTGTCTCGGTCTATTTCGCGCCGGCCTGGGGCATCGACGCGGTGCGCGCGCTGACCTCGCCCTTTTTCGGAATGGAGGATCGCCTGCAGGCGACTGCGGCCAGCTATTTCCGTGCCCTGCTCGATCTCGGGCTCGAAGGCCTGGTGCGCGCGTCGAATGTGCTTGCCGGCATCAAGCTCGTGATCGCGGCCGGGTTCGTCGCCTACCTGATCGACTTTATCCGCGCGCTCATGGCCGGGCGAGAGCCCAATCGCGAAACGCTCGACGTGGTGCTGCTGCTTGCCGGGAGCGCGATCATGCTGTGGGCCTGGCCTGTGCTCCGCGCCGGCGACGGCGGCCTCGTTCGCGCGCTCGCGACGCAGTTTCTGTTGCTGACCGGCGCGATGGTCGTGATCGCGGTCGAGCGCCAGCTCGAGGAAGCGCCTGCCGCTGCCGCCCAAAGCCTCGCCCGCGGCCGAGCGGCGGACGCAGCAGCCTGAGCCACCGTCACGGTCCTTTGCCGGCCTCGTCCAGCACTGCGGCCGCTTCCCGAAAGGCGTGGTTGCCGACCGGCACGCCGCAATAGATCGCCTGCTGCAGAATGATCTCCTTGATGTCGTCGGCGGAGAATCCGCCTTCGATGAGCGCCGCGCGCACGTGCATGCGGAATTCCTCCCAGCGGCCGATCGCCATCATGGTGCCGATCACCAGGACGCGGCGCGTGCGCTCGTCGAAATGCGGCCGCGTCCAGATCTCGCCCCAGGCGCAACGGGTGATGAAATCCTGCCAGTCGGCATTGAAGGCATTCCTGCCGGCGTCGGCGCGATCGACCCAGGCACTGCCCAGTATCTTGCGGCGGGCACCGGCGCCGCGCCGGTAGCGTTCCTTGTCGTCCATGTTATCCTCCGAAATCAGCCGACGGACGGCATCAACATGGCGCGCCGTCGTACGTTCGGTCTCACGTGCCGCGCAGGAACCCGAGCGCCGCCTCGGTGTAGGCCTGCGGCTGCTCCACGTTGGAAAGATGGGCGGCGTCGAGCAGCGCGAATCTCGCGCCCGGGATGTGATTGCTGATGTACTCGTTCGCCTCCGGCGGGGTCGCGGGATCGTGCCGGCCGGCGATGACCAGGGTCGGTACCCTGATCTTCGGCAACAGGTCGCGCTGGTCCATGTCGCGAACCGCCGCGCCGCAGGCGAGATAGCCCTCGAGCGGGGTCGCGGCGAACATCTCCTTTATGCGCGCGACCGTTTGTGGGGCGCGCTCGCGGAATCCCTTGGTGAACCAGCGCTCCATGTTGGCCGCGGCGAAGGACGCGACCCCCTTCTCGCGCACCAGCGCAAGCCGGTCGTGCCACGCCTTCTTGTCGGCAAAGTAGCTCGCCGTGTTGGTGATCACCATGCGCCCGATGCGCTCGGGCGCGTTCGCCGCGAGCCATTGGCCGACCATGCCGCCCATCGAGAGGCCGCACCAGTTGATCGTCTTGAGGCCGAGCCCGTCGAGCACGGCGAGCACGTCGCGTCCGAGCCGCTCCATCGTGTAGGGGCCCTGCGGCACGCCGGATCTGCCATGGCCGCGCCGGTCGTAGCGCACCAGGCGGAAATGCCGGGTGAAGGGCGCGACCTGCTCGTCCCACATGTCGAGCGTGGTGCCGAGCGAATTCGACAGCATGAGCACAGGCGCGTGTTCCGGGCCCTCGACCTCGACGTGGATCGGGCAGCCGTCGTCGGCATTGATCATGGGCATGGTTCACCCTCCGTTGGCGTTTCTCTCTCGTCAGCGCTTGCCGCCGCGCCCCTGCAAGGAGCCGACGATGCGGTCGATCAGGGTCTGGGCGGCGCCTTGATAGGCCATGGGCTCGAACAGCTTGGCGAGCTCGCCGACGCTGAGACTGAGCTTGACCCGATCGTCCTCGCCGAGCACCTCGTGCAGGTCGCGCTTGGCGGCGGCCGCCTTGCGGCTCGCCTCCTCGACGATCCGCTGCGCCTCCTCTCGGCCGAGCTTGCCGGCGAGCACGAACGCTACCGTCTCGGCCATGATCAGTCCGCGCGTGCCGCCGAGATTGATCCGCATGCGCTCGCTGTCGATCTCCAGGCCCTCGGCGAGCTCGACGATCGCGCCGACGGCGCCCGAGGTGACGAGCGCGAGCGCCGGAAAGGTCGGCCATTCCGCCTGCCAGCCGCCGAGCCCGCCCTCGTGCTCCTGCACCTGCGCGGCGAGAATGGTCGCCGCGAGATTGGGCGCAATCGCCGCCGCCGCCAGCGCCACCGCCGCGGCGGTCGGATTGCGCTGGTGCGGCAGTATCGAGGAGCCGGCCGGCACCGCCGGCTCGAACGCCTCCGCCACGTCGTTCTGCATCAGCAGCGATACGTCCCGCGCGATCTTGCCGCAGGTGCCGCTGAGGATGGCCAGGGCGGACGCGACCTCGGCCAGCCGGTCGCGGTGGGTGTGCCAGGGCGCCTCCGGCAGCGGCAGGTCGAGCAGCGCGGCGAGCCGCTCGGCAATGTCGAGCCCGCGCTCATTGAGCGCGGCGAGCGTCCCGACCGCGCCGCCGAATTGCAGCACCAGCGCTTCCCGGCGCAGCCGGCGCAACCGCTCGCGCGAGCGCGCCAGCGCCGCCGCGTAGCCGGCGAGCTTGAGCCCGAACGGCATCGGCAGCGTGTGTCGCAGCGAGGTGCGCCCGACCGCGGCGGTGCGGCGATGGCGGCCGGCGAGCGTGGTGAAGCCTTCGATGGCGCGGTTGAGATCGGCGGTGAGCGCGTCGATCGCAGCGCGCAATTCGACGACCAGCGCGGTGTCGATGACGTCCTGGCTGCTCGCCCCCCAATGCACCCAGCCGGCTGCCGCGGCATCGGTCTTGGCGACCTCGGCGGCGAGCGCCTCGATCAGCGGGACGGCGATGTTGCCGGCGGCACGCGCCGCTTCGCCCAGCGCCTTGATGTCGTAGTGCTCGGCGCGGGCGGCGGTCGCGATCGGTTCGGTGGCGAGCGCCGGGATCGCGCCGACCGCCGCCTCCGCGCGCGCGAGCGCGACCTCGAAATCCAGCATGCGTTGCAGGCGGGCTCGATCGTCGAGGATGCTGCGCATCGTCGCGCTCGAGATCAATGGCGCGAGCAGCGAGGAGGGAACAAGCGGATCGGTCATGGCGGTGCGGGACACCTTTATCCGCCTGCAGGCCGGCCGCCAACCCCCGCCCCGGCAGGGCTGGGCCTCGGTCGGAGCGCTTTCCCCGTCGCCCGCCGGCGCCCTATAAGGAGTTGCCAGCGATCATCCCTGCATCGCAACTCGGGCCTGCCCGCGTCGCGCGTGCGCAACGCCAAAGCCGGGGCACGATGCGCCAACCGAGCCGATGGAGAAACCGCCGATGGCGATGACCATGAACGGGCAAGTCCAGCTCGCCGCCAGCCGCGAGGTGGTGTGGGCGAAACTCAACGACCCCGAGGTGCTCAAGAGCTGCATTCCCGGCAGCGAGCAGCTCGACAAGATTTCCGACAGCGAGTTTCAAGCCGTGGCCACGGTCAAGGTCGGCCCGGTCAAGGCGCGCTGGAAGGGCAAGGTCAGGCTCTCCGACCTCGATCCGCCGAACAGCTACCGCATCTCCGGCGAAGGCGAAGGCGGCGTCGCCGGCTTTGCCAAAGGCGGCGCCAAGGTGTCGCTCTCCGACAAGGATGGCGGCACGCTGCTCACCTATGACGTCGAGGCGCAGATCGGCGGCAAGCTCGCCCAGCTCGGCCAGCGCCTCATCAACAGCGCGGCGAAGAAGACCGCCGACGATTTCTTCGCGAAATTCGCCGCGGCGGTGGCGGCGAGTCGGTGACCGTCAGTCGGTTGCCGGTAGCTCGGATCTGAGTTCGACAATCACCGCGCGCAACCGCGGAAAATGAACTGTGGCCACTTCCCAGATCAACCGTTGATCGACGAGGTCGTAATCGTGTCTTAGAACGTTACCGATGCCGGCAATCTGATGCCAGGGAATCTCCGGATACCCGGATTTGAGGTCATTGGGAATGTGTCGGGTAGCTTCGGAAACAATCTCGATGCACCTTTCGACGGTGCGCGGCATGTGAAAAACCGCTTGGTATGTATCAAAATCGACCCCGCCGATGGTGTCGGCGACTCCGTCGATAGCGCGAATGATGTCATTCAACCGGGACCGGATCGACCGAGGCATTGTCCAAGACCTTGATCGCGGACCGAACGATCCTCTCCTTGAGATCGGGATGCAGGGCCTGCCGGGTCGTGAAATCCACCTTGCGTCCGAGCAGCGACGCCAGGAACTCGCGTAGATCCATGAAGGAAACGAACCCAAATCGGTCGTAATCGACGTCGGCGAACAGGTCGACGTCCGACTGATCCCCCGCCTCATCGCGTGCCACCGAGCCATAGAGGTATAAGGTCGTGACGCCAAAGGAAGCGATGGCGTCGGCGTGGGCGCGGAGCTTGGCGATTACGTCTTCGCGGCGCATTACGAATTGTACCACGGGCGGCTGCGGGATTGTGCTCGGAGATGCAACTCAGGCGATGAAATCCTAGCAACCGCATCTCGGATAGCATGAAACACCCTTGACCGGGCCGGCGTCGGGGGTTCAGAGTTGACTTGTTCGAAATCCACGTACGAGGCAAAATCGGCCCGATTTTGACCCGATCCGCCGCCGGCCGCGCCCGTCGGCGTTGAAAACCAGGCCTTTGGCCGGACTTTTATGGAGGAAGCCATGACCGCCGTCGCGATGACGGTGAACGGCAAGGCCGTCACCGGTGACGTCGATCCGCGCACCCTGCTGGTGCAATTCCTGCGCGAGAACCTGCGCCTGACCGGCACCCATGTCGGCTGCGACACGTCGCAATGCGGCGCCTGCGTGGTGCACATAGACGGCAAGGCGGTGAAGGCCTGCACCGTCTTCGCCTGGCAGGTCGAAGGCGCCGACATCACCACCATCGAGGGGCTCGCCGATCCCAACGGGCCGCTGCATCCGATGCAGGAGGCCTTCCGCGAGCACCACGGGCTGCAATGCGGCTATTGCACCCCCGGCATGATCATGACCGCAATCGACATGGTGAACCGCAAGGGCCACGACCTCGACGATCCCACCATCCGTCACGAGCTCGAAGGCAATCTGTGCCGCTGCACCGGCTACCACAACATCGTCAAGGCGATCGCGGCCGGCGCCAAGGCGATGGCGAAAGGACACGCCCACCACGCGGCTTGAGCGGGAGGAGCGTAAGGCGTCATCCAGGGAGGAGACCGCGATGAGCGCGACCGGAATCGGAGCGGCGGTGCGCCGCCGGGAGGACCGGCGTTTCATCACCGGCAAGGGCCACTACACCGACGACGTCAGCCGTCCCGGTCAAAGCCACGCCTATTTCCTGCGCTCGCCCCACGCCCATGCCAGGATCCGCGAGATCGATACCGCGGCGGCGGCCGCGATGCCGGGCGTGCTGGCGGTGCTGACCGGCGCCGAGCTCGCCGCCGACAAGATCGGCCACCTCATTTGCGGCTGGATGATCACGTCCAAGGATGGCTCGCAGATGAAAATGGCGCCGCATCCGGCGCTCGCCCACGGCAAGGCCAACCATGTCGGCGACGCGGTCGCGGTCGTCGTCGCCGAGACGCCGGCGCAGGCCAAGGACGCCGCCGAGAAGGTGAAGGTCGACTACGAGGTGCTGCCGGCGGTGACCGATCCGGCCAAGGCGCAGGCCGCGCCGCAGATCCACGAGGTAGCGCCGCGCAACACCATCTATCAATGGCACATCGGCGATGCCAAGGCGGTCGAGGCCGCGCTTCGATCCGCCAGCCACGTCACCCGCCTCGCTCTCGTCAACAACCGCCTGGTGCCGAACGCGATCGAACCGCGGGCCGCGATCGGCGAATATGATGCCGGCACCGGCGGCTTCACGCTCTGGAACACGACGCAGAACCCGCATGTGGCGCGCCTTGTCATTTCCGCATTCGTCGGCGTCGCGCCCGAGCACAAGCTGCGCGTGATCGCTCCCGACGTCGGCGGCGGCTTCGGCTCGAAGATCTTCATCTATCCGGAGGAGGTGGTCTGTCTCTGGGCGTCGCGCCGGGTCGACCGGCCGGTGAAATGGGTCGCCGAGCGCTCGGAGGCCTTCCTCGCCGATGCCCACGGCCGCGACCACGTCACCCATGCCGAGATGGCGTTCGACGCCGAGGGCAAGGTGACGGGGCTCAAGGTCAAGACCATCGCCAATCTCGGCGCCTATATGTCGACGTTCTCGTCGTCGGTGCCGACCTATCTCTACGGCACGCTGCTGTCCGGCCAGTACGAAATTCCCGCGATCCACTGCGAGGTCGACGCGGTCTACACCAACACCGTCCCGGTCGACGCCTATCGCGGTGCCGGGCGACCGGAAGCGACCTTCGTGGTCGAGCGATTGATCGAGGTCGGCGCACGCGAGATGGGCATCGATCCCGCCGACCTGCGCAGGAAGAACTTCATCAGGAAATTCCCCCACCAGACGCCGGTGATCATGAACTACGATGCCGGCGATTACCACGCCTCGCTCAAGAAGGCGCTCGAGATCGCCGACTATCCGGGCTTCGGCAAGCGCAAGCGCGAGTCCGCCCGCCGCGGCCGGCTGCGCGGCCTCGGCCTCTCGACCTACATCGAGGCCTGCGGGATCGCGCCGAGCCAGGCGGTCGGGTCGCTCGGCTGCGGCGTGGGCTTGTGGGAATCCGCCGAGGTGCGGGTCAACCCGACCGGCTCGGTGGAGGTCCTCACCGGCTGCCACCAGCACGGCCAGGGCCACGAGACCACCTTCGCGCAGGTCGTCTGCGAGCGGCTCGGCATCCCGCTCGAGCACGTCAGCGTCGTGCACGGCGACACCGACAAGGTGCAGTTCGGCATGGGCACCTACGGCTCACGCTCGGGCGCCGTCGGCATTTCCGCGATCGTGAAGGCGCTCGACAAGGTCGAGGCCAAGGCCAAGAAAGTCGCGGCCCACATGCTGGAAGCGGCCGAGGGCGACATCGTGTTCAAGGACGGCAAGTTCACGGTCGCCGGCACCGACAAGTCGGCGGCCTGGGGCGAGGTCGCGCTCAACGCCTATACCGCCCACAAATTCGCCGGCCAGGAGCTCGAGCCCGGCTTGAAGGAGGGGGCGTTCTACGACCCCACCAACTTCACGTTCCCGGCCGGCTGCCACATCTGCGAGGTCGAGGTCGACCCGCAGACCGGCGAGAGCGAGATCGTGGCCTGGACCGCGGTCGACGATTTCGGCACGGTGATCAACCCGATGATCGTCGAGGGGCAGGTGCACGGCGGCATCGCGCAGGGCGTGGGCCAGGCGCTGCTCGAAGGCGCGGTCTACGACCAGGACGGCCAGCTCGTGACCGGCTCGCTGATGGATTATTGCATCCCGCGGGCGCACGATCTGCCGACGCTCAAAGTCGACATGACCACGACCAAATCGCCGTCGAATCCGCTCGGCATCAAGGGCTGCGGCGAGGCGGGCGCGATCGCGGCGCCGGTCGCGGTCATCAACGCGATCACCGACGCGATCGGCACCGAGGATTTGGCGATGCCCGCCACCGCGCAGGCGGTGTGGCAGGCCTTGCAGAAGACGCAAAACCGGCAAAAAGCGGCATAGGAGCAGTCACGATGTACGCATTCACGCAACACCGCCCGGGCACCGTGCGGCAGGCGGCGGGCCTTCTGGCCAAGCAGGAGGAGGCCAAGCTCCTCGCCGGCGGCCACACCCTGATCCCGACCATGAAGCTGCGCCTCGCCGGACCGAAGCACCTGGTCGACCTGTCGAAGGTCGAGGGCCTGACCGGCATCGAGATGAAGGGGCGCTCGCTCGTCATCGGCGCGATGACGCCGCACGCCGAGGTCGCGAACGCGGCGGTGGTGAAGGAGAACATCCCGGCATTGGCGCATCTCGCCGGCCTGATCGGCGACCCCGCGGTGCGCCATCGCGGCACCATCGGCGGCTCGATCGCCAACAACGACCCGAACGCCGACTATCCGGCCGGCGCGCTCGGGCTCGGCGCCACCATCATCACCAACAAGCGGCGCATCGGAGCCGACGAGTTCTTCAAGGGCATGTTCGAGACCGCCCTCGAGCCGGACGAGATCATTACCAAGGTGCAGTTTCCCAAGGCCAACAAGGCGGCCTACGTGAAATTCCCCAACCCGGCCTCGCGCTACGCGCTGGTCGGCGTGTTCGTGTCGAAGCGCGGCTCGGAGATCCGCGTGGCGGTGACCGGCGCCGGTGCCGGCGGCGTGTTTCGCGTCAACTCGTTCGAGGAGGCGCTCAAGAAGCGCTTTGGGCCGAAGTCGCTCGAAGGCATGACCGTGCCGGCCGACGGCATGGCGAGCGACATCCACGGCAGCGCCGAATACCGCGCGCATCTCGTCGGCGTGCTGGCGCGCCGGGCGGTGGCGGCGGCGGTCGGGTAGTTCCGCCGTAGGTTGGGTCGAGCCCTTGCGAGACCCAACACGGCTCGGCATATCCGCTGAGCGTTGGGTCTCGCCATAGCGTGTCGAAGACGCGCGTGAACGCGCTTAGGGCTCGACCCAACCTACGCGGGCCACGTCTGCGTTCTTGTCGGGACAAGCCCGGCGGCGAGGGGCTATAAGCTCGGCCGGATGAAACCGACGATGCCCCGTCCGCTGCCCGCCTCGATCGACGCCGCGCTCGACCTCCTGGCGGCGGCCGACTATCTCGCCGATCGCTCGCTCGCGACCGTGCTCTTCCTCGCGCTCAAGATGGGCCGGCCGCTGTTCCTCGAGGGCGAGGCCGGCGTCGGCAAGACCGAGATCGCCAAGGTGCTCTCGACCACGCTCGGCCGCCGCCTCATCCGCCTGCAATGCTACGAGGGGCTCGACGTCGCCGCCGCGGTCTACGAATGGAATTACGCCGCGCAGATGATCGCGATCCGCGTCGCCGAGGCGGAGGGCGCGCACGACCGCGGGCGGCTCGAGCACGACGTGTTCTCCGAGCGGTTCCTGATCAAGCGGCCGCTGTTGCAGGCGCTCGAGCCGGATCCGTCCGGCACCCCGGTGCTGCTGATCGACGAGCTCGACCGCGCCGACGAGGCCTTCGAGGCGTTCCTGCTCGAGGTGCTCGCCGATTTCCAGGTCACGATTCCGGAGCTCGGCACCGTCAAGGCCGCGCATCCGCCGATCGTGGTGATCACCTCGAACCGCACGCGCGAGATCCACGACGCGCTCAAGCGCCGCTGCCTCTACCATTGGGTCGGCTATCCCGATGCGCAGCGCGAGCTTGCGATCGTGCGCGCCAAGGTGCCGGGGATCGCCAAGGCGCTGTCTGAACAGGTCGTGCATTTCGTGCAGGCGCTGCGCAAGCAGGACCTGTTCAAGTCGCCGGGCGTCGCCGAGACGCTCGACTGGGCGGCGGCGCTCGCCGAGCTCGACGTCAAGGCGCTCGACCCCTCGACTGTCTCCGACACGCTCGGCGTCCTGCTCAAGTACCAGGACGATATCGCGCGCATCGAAGGAGCTCGGGCGAAGGAGCTGATCGAGGAGGTGCGCGCGCAGCTGCGCGCGGCGGAGTGAATCGTCGCTCCGAACGAGCAACGTCATGATGGACCAGGCACCAGCGACCGGCCGGCTTGCCGAGAACATCGTCCACTTCGCCCGCGCGCTGCGCGCGGCCGGCATTCCGGTCGGGCCGGGCGCGGTGATGGATGCGCTCGAGGCGGTGCGGGCGGCCGGCCTCGGCACCCGCGACGACTTCTACTGGACGCTGCACGCGGTATTCGTGAAGCGGCACGAGCATTCGCTGCTGTTCGACCAGGCGTTCCGCATCTTCTTCCGCCGGCGCGGCCGTCTCGACGAGCTGATGGCCGCCATGCTGCCGCAGGCGCCGATGCCGGAGAGCGAGGACGAGAAGCCGAAGCCCGGCGCCCAGCGCGTGCAGGAGGCGCTCCTTTCCAACCTCGGCGAGACCGAGCGGCCCAAGCCCGACGTCGAGGTCGACGCGCGCCTTACGGTGTCCGACCGCGAGGTGCTGCAGAAGAAGGATTTCGCGCAGATGACGGCGGCCGAGATCGCCGCCGCCAAGGACGCGATCAAGCGGCTCGTGCTGTCGGTCGGCGAGGTGAGGACGCGCCGGCTCGCGCCGCATCGGCACGGCCATCTCGTCGACATCCGCCGCACGCTGCGGGCGAGCCTGAAGGCGGGCGGCGCGGTGATCGACCTCAAATATCGCGGACCCCGCGCCAAGGCGCCGCCGCTCGTGGCGCTGCTCGATATTTCCGGCTCGATGAGCCAGTACACCCGGCTGTTCCTGCATTTCCTGCATGCGGTCACCGACGCGCGCAAGCGCGTGCACACCTTCCTGTTCGGCACGCGCCTCACCAATGTCACCCGCGCGATCAAGGCGAAGGACCCCGACGAGGCGCTGGCGGCGGTCGGGGCGAACGTCGCCGACTGGTCGGGCGGCACCCGCATCGCGACCTCGCTGCGCGTCTTCAACAAGCTGTGGGCGCGGCGCGTCCTCACCCAGGGCGCGATCGTGCTGCTCATCACCGACGGGCTCGAGCGTGATCCCGACGATCGGCTCGCCTTCGAGATCGACCGGCTGCACCGCTCCTGCCTGCGGCTGATCTGGCTCAACCCGCTGCTGCGGTTCTCCG
>Ga0137389_10001834_pt1 | contig 12643 bp, 9 predicted proteins | sample 15con2h14BmetaG_FD_104645 | JGI IMG/M metagenome (GOLD analysis project Ga0137389, IMG submission 104645) | Vadose zone soil microbial communities from Angelo Coast Range Reserve, California, USA - 15con2h1.4B metaG | ecosystem: Environmental > Terrestrial > Soil > Vadose zone > Saprolite...
AAGAAGTTAGGCGCGCCCACCGATCGCGCCGGCCGCGTGCTGGTGCAGCCCGATCTCAGCCTCCCCGGTCATCCCGAAGTTTTCGTGATCGGCGATCTAGCCGCATTGAAAGACGAAAACGGCAAGATGCTCCCCGGCGTAGCCCCCGTCGCAATGCAGCAAGGACGCTTCGTAGCCAAACTAATTCGCGACGAAGTGGGATCCGTGGGTGCCCCACCCTTCTCGCGTCCTGTGCGAGAGGAGCCTGCCCTGAGCGCAGCGGAGCCGAAAGGCGACGCGGAGCCGAAAGGTGGGGATTTTGACTCACGTCCCACTTTCCACTACTGGGACAAAGGCAGCCTGGCCACCATCGGCCGCGCCGCAGCCATAGCCGAGTTCGGCAAGATCCACATCTCCGGATTCATAGCTTGGCTGGCATGGCTGTTCATCCACATCATGTATCTCGTCGGTTTTCGCAACCGTCTCTTAGTTATGATCCAGTGGGCGTGGTCCTATGTCACCTACGAACGCGGCGCCCGGTTGATCACTGGAAGCACCGACCTGCCCGGTTGGACCGGCCTCCACGCCGAGCACGCAGGAGCGGCGGAATCGAAACCCCAAGAATTTCCTGCTGCCGTGCGCAAGTAAGGGTAAGATTGGATTTTGAAAAACGGCTTAACCTGGATTGCCAACAGTCAGGAGATCTGAATGCCAAAGAGATACGCTCTGATTTCACTGCTGGTACTGTTCATCTCAAGTGTGCTTGCCACCTCCGCCCAATCGCTCACTCAAGCCGACCGTGACAAGGCGATGCAGTATCTGGAGTCCACCCGCCAGGGAGTCATCGACGCGACCAAGGGCTTGTCTGCGGCGCAGTGGAATTTCAAGCCCGCTCCCGACCGCTGGTCGGTAGCCGAGTGCACGGAACATATCGCCGCGGCTGAGGACTTTATCCGCGGGATGATCGTCGAAAAGGTTATGAAGTCTCCGCCCCGGCCCGCCGGCGAAGACGTGGCGGCGATCGACTCGATGGTGGTGGTGCAGATTCCCGATCGTTCCCATAAGGCGCAGGCTCCAGATCCGCTGAAGCCGACCAATCGTTACGGTTCGCCCGACGGCTCTCTCAAGCATTTCGTTGAGGCGCGCGCTACCACTGAAGACTTTTTGAAGAACACGAACGATCTGCGCGAGCATGCCATGATGAGCCCGCTGGGCAAGAACTTGGATGGCTACGAGTTCATCCTCTTCATCGCCGGGCACAGCGAACGACACACCAAACAGATCGCGGAAGTGAAGGCAGATCCGAACTTCCCGAAGCAATAGGCGCGACTCGGTTCGCATGAAGAATGGTCTGATCTCGCGAGTACTCGCTGGCCTGGGAGCGGCATGTTTCCTGTGCTCCCTGGCCTCCGCCGAAGTTCTCAAGATCGTCGTCAACGATACCATCCAGCCCATCACCGCCGAATACATCGCCCGCGCCATCGACGAAGCTCATCGCCGCAATGCTCAGGCGCTACTGATCGAACTCAACACTCCCGGCGGACTCGTCGAGTCCACCCGCGACATCATCGAAAAGATCACCGCCTCGAAGGTCCCGGTAATCCTCTACGTTACCCCGAGCGGCAGCCGGGCAGGCTCAGCGGGATTCTTCATTCTTGAATCGGCCGACATCGCAGCCATGGCCCCGGGCACAAACGCCGGCGCAGCTCACCCGGTTGTGCTCGGTGGCGGCAAGATAGACGACGTAATGAAAGCAAAAATGGAGAACGACGCGGCCGCCCTCATGCGCTCAGTTGCCGCCAAGCGTGGACGCAACGTGGACGTCGCTGAAAGCGCCGTTCGTGCCTCGAAGTCTTTCACCGAACAGGAGGCGCTTTCGCAGCATCTCATCGACTACGTCGCCTCCAGCGAAGAGGATCTTTTTCGCCAGGCCGAGGGGAAGACCTTCAAACGGTTTAGCGGCGAAACAACAACACTCAAGCTAACCGGCCAGCCCATCGTCCTCTTCGATATGACCTTGAAGGAACACATCCTGGCCTATCTCATGGACCCGAACATCGCCTTCCTCCTTCTGGCGATCGGCGCGCTGTCCCTTTACATCGAGTTCAACCATCCCGGCGCGGTTATCCCCGGAACCGTGGGAGTCGTGTTCATCCTGCTGGCTGTCTTCGCGCTGAATCTTCTTCCTACGCGCTTTGCCGCTCTGGTGCTGATTCTGGGAGCGTTCGCTCTGTTCGCCGCGGAAGCCAAATTCGCAAGTCACGGTGTCTTAACCGTCGGCGGTATAGCCCTGATCACCCTTGGCGCACTGCTGCTGGTCGACGCTCCCATCCCAGAGATGCGCGTTCATCTCTGGACTGCATTAGGAGTCAGTATTCCGCTCGGTTTCATCACAGCATTCCTGATGAGCATCGCCCTCAAGGCTCGGCGCAACAAGGTCGTCACCGGAGCCCAAGGTCTGGTCGGCGAAACCGGTGTAGCGCAAACCGCCCTGGTACCTCGGGGCAAAGTCTTCGTCCATGGCGAGCTTTGGGACGCAGTCTCGTCCTCCGACATTCCAGTGGGCCAACTAGTAGTCGTGCGCCAGGTCGACGGACTCACGCTGCAAGTAGAGCCGCTCTCGGTTCCTCAGTCGCCCCAACCCACGGTCGCCGCGATCTAGCCGGAACACCAGCAGTTCCCATGTGGGAATAGCTATGTGGGGACAGCCGCCCCCGGCTGTCCGGCCGGGCAAAGCCCGGCCGCCTCTGTTTGCCGAAATTTCACGGGCACGGCGTATCAAGCCAAGCAACCACTTCACCCTCGAAATGCGCGCCGCCCCCGCCCCACTGCTATACAATCCGCTTGAGGAGCGCCCGCTGCTCCTTGCGTGGAGGTAGTGATGGAAGTGTTCGGGTTTGGCTTCACCACAGTCGTCGTCGTCATCGTTCTCATTTATCTTCTGAGTTCCATCAAGATCCTGGCCGAGTACGAGCGAGGTGTCATCTTCCGGCTTGGCCGTTTGTTGTCGAGCGCGAAAGGCCCCGGCCTCATTCTGGTGTTCTCGCCCATTGATCGCATGGTGCGCGTTTCCCTACGCCAGGAAGCTCTCGAAGTGCCGCCCCAGGACATCATCACCCGCGACAACGTCACCCTGAAGGTCAACGCTGTAATCTTTCTGCGCGTGATTGATCCCAGCAAAGCGGTTGTTGAAGTTTCCAACTACGTTTACCAGACCTCGCAATTTGCCCAGACCACGTTGCGCTCCGTCCTCGGCGAGCAGGAACTCGATGAGCTTCTCGCCCATCGCGAAAAGATCAATCTGCGCCTGCAGAGCATACTGGACCAGCACACCGCCCCCTGGGGCGTGAAGGTGGTCAACGTGGAAGTCAAGCAGGTCGACATGCCGGAATCCATGCTGCGCGCCATGGCCAAGCAGGCCGAAGCCGAGCGCGAGAAGCGTTCCAAGATCATTCACGCCGAAGGCGAGTTCTCGGCCGCGCAGCGTCTGGTCGATGCCGCCCATCTGCTCGCCACCGAACCCGTCAGCGTCCAGCTCCGCTACCTGCAGACCCTGACCGAGATCGGCGTAGAAAAGAACACAACGGTAGTCTTCCCCGTCCCGGTGGATTTCTTCTCAGGACTTCAAAAGCTTCTAGGGAAGTCTGATGGAGGCACGACGACGAAGACCGCGTAAAATTACGAGATACCGGGTGCCCCATTTCTCGCGTCTTTTGCGAGAAGTGGGGATTTTGAAGTTCGGCCAAACAGAACGAAGTTGGAGTAACTTATGGCTTCCTCACAAGACACTGAAATCACGCTAGGCACCGGAAAACTACTCGTCCTGTTCTTCGGCTTGGTCGCGACCTGCGCCGCCTTCTTTGCCGTCGGCTACTCGCTGGGCCGCAAGTCGGAGCCGGGAATCACCACCGCGAGCGCGGCCCCGTCACCGCAGCCCGCATCCACCAAGACGAAGACCGCTGCCAACGGCACGTCGCAGCCTCCCATGACCTTCTACAAGGCCGTCGAGCAGAAGGATGCGAATCCCGAACTCACTCCCCCGTCCGAGCCGAAACCAGATAGCAACACAACCCAGGCAAACTCTGCATCGAGCCAAACTCAAACTCCCGCAGGCAATACGCCCGACCCGACGACCACCCTGCCCTCCGCCAGCTATTTCGTCCAAGTGGCCGCCGTGAGCAAGCAGGAAGATGCAGAAGCGCTTGTAGAAGCACTTAAGAAGAAGCAGTATCCCGCATTCGTGGCCGCAACTTCGACCGCAGACAAGCTCTTCCACGTTCAGGTCGGCCCCTTTTCCGACATCAAAGATGCTGAGGCCATGCGCGCCCGCCTCATCAGCGACGGCTACAACCCAATACTCAAAAAGTAACCTGACTGACCGCTCAGCCCACGTCGGCGTCCCATGCTGTCGTCGCTCACCCGCCGGCTGAATTCATACATTGACATCCATCAATTTCCCAGCTATTCGTAGTCCTCTATGCCCAGCGACACCGCCCTAGACCGCACTCTACACGCCATCTCTGATCCCACGCGAAGACGCATTCTGCAAGCGCTAAAGCAACCCGTAGCGCCGGCGTCCTCGGCGGCTGTCCGGCGGGCGTCCCGCCCGCCGCACTCGCTAGCAAATAATTCACAAGCCCCTTTTGGAAAAACCCCCTGCCTCTGTGCCGGAGACATCCAGGAACGAATGCGTCTCACCCAGCCTACAATCTCCCATCACATGGCAATTCTCACCAAGGCGGGATTAGTCGAGGCGGTGAAACGTGGCCAATGGCGCTGGTATCGCCGCAACGAGAGCGCAATCCGCCGCCTCGTAAAGACACTTCGCAGCAAGCTCTAGAAGTCTGGCAAGAGATTCAAGCAACGATTCCGCGGAAAGGGCACCGGGGTGCCACGACACTCCGGCTTCGAGCACACAGTACAGTAAGGAAACATTTCAGCGCTGAGGTGAATTCGAGCTGACTATTGAGAAGGCGACTGAAACGACCAGGAGGCGGTGCTTTCCAGCCGATTGAATCGGCAACTCTCTAACTGGAAGATGCTGTCGCGGCCGCGGTCTTTTGCAGCAGCCGCCGCGCCTGCGAGATCAGGTCTGCTACTTCAAAAGGTTTAACCAGGCAGGGAATGTTGTTCTCCTGCAGCAAGCTCCGGGTGTCCCCCTGGTCGATGCCATTCGAGAAGGTAAACAACAGATGCTTTTCCATTCCCGGACAATTCTCTTTCAACCAGAGATACGCCTCTTTCACATTCCAGTCGCCCGGGATCTTACCGTTCATGATTACCGCATCAAACTGCTCGGAAAGCAGACGCGTCTTCACATCCTGACTCTTTCTGGCTGTCACCACGCTGGCACCGGCTCCCGCCAGTACATCGCGCTCAAACTCTAGCACGCCCTCTTCCTCTTCCATCAGCAGCACGCGGCCGTCAATGGCGCCCTCGCGCCGCCGGACCGGCGCAGCCACAACGTTCGGTCGAGCGGCTGCTTGTGCCGCAACCGGCAGCCGCACTTCAATGATCGCCCCACCGTCAGAACCATTGCGCGCCGTTATGTCGCCACCGTGCTCCTTCACGATCCCATAGCAGATGCTGAGGCCCAACCCGGTTCCTTTGCCCACACTCTTGGTCGTGTAGAAGGGATCAAATATCCGCTTCGGATCCTTCAGCCCCGGTCCATCATCCGCGAACTGCGTGCATACATGCCCGTTCTCGCAGAAGAGACGAATTTTCAGCTTTCCCGCTCGCCCCGTCTCCAGGATTGCATCCACCGCATTGTTGATGATGTTCAGGAACACTTGCTCGATCTGGTGGGAATCGGCAACCACCGCCGTAAGCTCGCTCGGCGCCTCCCGCTCCACGCGGATGTTATTGATCTTCAGATCGTAGTCGCGCAGCGCCAGCGTTTCGTCGAGCACCTTTCGGAGATCGATTTCATCCCGCTGCGGCTTCCGCTGCCGCGCGAAGGACAACAAGTTCTGTACCACCCGATGCGTGCGCTGCGCCTGCTTGAAGAGCTTGGCCACATAGTCCTGCGCCCGCTGGCTCAATCCCTCGCTCTCGAGCAATTGCGCGTATCCGAGAATCGCGGTCAGCGGATTGTTGAGTTCGTGCGCCACTCCCGCAATCAATTGTCCTACCGCCGACATCTTCTCGCTCTGCAGTAACTGTTCCTGCGTCTTGCGCAGGTCTTCATAAGCCCGGCAAGTTTCTTCGTATAGCCGGACTTTCTCAATCGTGGTAGCCAACTGCCGGCTGATCGCCACCAGAAGATTCTCTTCGTTGCTGGAGTAATCGTATCCCAGATGGCTGCACAGCCCCATGATCCCGGTGGGTGCGTCCTTACCCCAGAACAGAACCCAAATCCACGCCCGATCCGCATCCGAGCGAATAAAGTCCGCTACCTGCGCCGGCAAGTGCGGCAAATACTCCGCCGTGATCACCTCGGTGCGCGACCGCATCACCAGATCGCCAAAGCCATCGGAAAGCGAGATCTCCGCGGGCCGGCCTTTATCGCGGCTCCGCGGTCCCCAGGCTGCCCGGCGCCGGTAGGTCGGAGCGTCGGTGTCGGAAAGATAAACCGACCCGCTCTCCGCCCCGAATAATGACACCACCTGCCGCAACGTAAGATTCAGAATTTCATCCAGGTCGAAGGACTGCGTAGCCACCACCGCCATCGCGTTCAGCGCGTTCAATTCGCGATTCCGGCGGCGCATTTCGTCTTCGGCGCGGCGCTTCTCCGTCATGTCGAGCACGAAGCCCTGATAGCGCTCGACTTTCCCCATCGAATCGCGCGTCGCAAAACTGCTCTCCGCCGCCAGCAGGATCGTCCCATCCTTGCGCCGCAGCGTCGCTTCGAAGTTGCGCACGTAGTTGTGCGTCTCGATCTCTTTCTGAAAGCTTGCCCGCTGATTGGGATCGACGCAGATCTCCGTATTCAGGTTGATCGCCAGCAATTCGTCGCGGCCGTTGTACCCCAGCATGTGTACGAACGCATCGTTGCAGTCGAGTATCTTTCCCTCCGGCGTGGCCACGTACACGCCTTCCTGAACCTGCTCAAATAGCAGTCGATACTTCTCCTCCGCCGATCGGCGGTCGGTAATGTCGCGGACAACGTGAATGATTCCTTTTTGCGGACTTCCCTGCTCGTTGTAAGATGACGTCGAAACCACGGAAAACCCGCCAAAGCAGGGATCCGCGCCCTCGGTAAACTCCTCGTCGCCGCCCATCGCGCAGTACGGACAGCCCGTCCACTCTCCGAAAGTGTGCGGGAGGACTGACTCGCAGGTGTTGCCCAGCACGTCAGCCGTCGCCTGCCCCACGTGCTCCAGCAGGACCTGGTTGGCCTTGATGATGCGGTAGTCCTCGTCATGCGCCAGGATAATGTCGTGGATCGAATCAAACGTATTCATCCACTGCCGCTGGGAACGCAGCACCTGCTCCAGCAACCGGAAGTTCTCTACCGCGATAGCCAGCTGTTGCGCACAGGTCTGCAGGAATCCCAACTCCTCCGGCGTCCAGCAAACCGTCCGCGAATTGCCCAGCAGAAGCAGGCCGATCGCTGATTTCTTTCCCACCACTGGCAGCATTACGACTTGGCGAATCTTCTCCGCCTCCAGGCTCACCGGATTCTCCGGAGCCGCGTCGTCAATCTTTACAACCTGAGCCTGCGCCTTCTCCAGCATGCGCGACACGTCTTCCGTGACTTCCGCAAAACCGGCATCGCGCAGGAAATCCCCGGACACACCCACGGCATGGGTGGCAACCATATGCCCACCTTCTACCAGGCGGAACCATGCTGCCCTCGTCCTGGTCACCCGCTGCAACTCTTGTAGCGCCGTCTGCACCAGGTTTCCGTATTGCTGCGCGCTCGCAATCCCCGCGGTCAAGGCGTGAGTCACTCTCAGCCGCCGGGTTCTGGCCTTGGCTTCGTCGAACACCATCACCAGCATGCTCAATCCAAGCAAGGCCTCCGCCGCCACAAAAATCGCCGCCGGAACCTGATTCGTCAAAGGCTCCCAGGGCAGGTGCAGAAACGGCAAACCCAGCGCCAGTGTCCAGGCTCCCAATTCCCACCTTCCGCGTCGCGCGCGCAGCACTGCAATCGCCGCCGTCAACAGCACCATCCGGTAGCCAGCCTCCAGGGCCATGCGCAGCGGAACCGAATCAGGCCACAGCAACACGCGCGCTGCGGCGAATCCGGCCAACACGGGCGTGATTACCGCCAGCGGAATATACAAATCCCTGCTCTGCGAATAGACAAGAGCCGCCCCGGACAGCAGTCCCACTGCGACTACGAACGCCGCCTGCACCGATAGCGGCAAATATTGTGAGGGGATCCGAGCCGCAAAAACATGCTCCGCCAGCCGCGATGCCGTCAGCACCGTCCAACCCAGAACCCAGATCTTTAGATAGCGCTCACGGAAAGTACGCAGCGCGAGGAAAAAAGTGCCCAGCAGGATCAGCAGAGACAATTCTGCCGCCGTCGGCTTCACCAGCCCAAGCTGTGCCGCATTCCAGATCGACCAGAGGGACGTGCTCATCGCGTTGGGAACGTAGGGATTCCTCGCTCCTGAATACCACGCCGCAGCCCGTTCTCGATGCAGTTTCCGGACCTGATTGATTACTTTCGGCATCTCGCGGTTGGGATACAATCGCCGATAGGCTCTTCAGGAACCCTAATGCCCGATCGCATCCTTGTCGTCGACGACGAAGAAGCCATTCGCGAAATCGTCTCGTCCATGCTTACTTCCGCCGGATATAGCTGTAAACAAGCGCGTTCCGGGATGGAAGCCCTCGCCGTCCTGAACTCTGGCGAGGCCTTCGAACTCCTGCTCTCCGACCTCATGATGGCCGAACTTGACGGCATCGGCCTGCTCGAGCGCACCAAGGAAAAATATCCTGACATGCCGGTTGTGATGGTTACCGCCGTGCACGATATCTCCGTCGCCCTGGCCGCCATCCGCAACGGCGCTTACGACTATCTGCTCAAGCCCTTTGAACGCGAGCAATTGCTGGCCACGGTCAGCCGGGCCATGGAAAATCGACGCCTGAAGGTCGAGAACCGCGTCTACCAAACCAACCTTGAGTCCCTGGTCGAAGCCCGCACCCATCAACTTCAGGATGCGATCGAAGAACTCAAGCGCTCCTACGACATCACCCTCCAGGCGCTGGGTGACGCCCTCGACTTGAAGGATCGTGAAACCGAAGGCCACTCCCGGCGCGTAACCGCCTTCACCATGGCCATCGCCCGCCACATGGGACTGCCCGCCGACCAGGTCGCCATGATCGCCCGCGGTGCCTTCTTGCACGACATCGGTAAAATGGCGATCCCGGATAAGATTCTGAACAAGCCCGGAAAACTCGATCCCGACGAAATCGTCATCATGCGTGAGCACTGCTATAAGGGCTATCAGATCGTCAAAAAGATCCCCTTCCTGGCCGATGCCTGCGACATCATCTACTCCCACCAGGAGCATTTCGATGGCACTGGCTATCCTCGCCAACTGAAGGGCAAGAACATCCCTCTCGGGGCTCGAATCTTCTCCGTCGCCGATACGCTCGATGCCATCATCTCGGACCGCCCTTATCGCAAGGCCAGATCCTTTGGCGCTGCCCGCGAGGAGATCGTGCGTTGCGCCGGCACCCAGTTCGATCCTGAAGTGGTCACGGCCTTCCAAAACATGCCCGACGAGGTCTTTGAAGAACTACGCCGCGCCATCGGCGCCCAGGACTATCCCGCACCGATTCCTCCCGCGCCGAAAAGTAAAGGACACTCAGCTTCCCCCGGACCAGGCGCCGCGCCGCCGCTAATCTAGCAGTTGCTCTGAAAGACTCGATTGCGGTTCTGCTCTGAGCGGTTCTGCTCTGAGCGGCTCTGTTTTGAAAGGGCGCGGCTTCAAGCCGCGCCGTAATGACTGCAAGATTAGCCATGGCTTCCAGCCACCGAGGTCACATCCGGTCTGCGAGTGAGCTTTTCAGCTAAACTGCGTTTTCAGCAAACAGCTGGAGCCAAAATCCTCGCTCGATCCCAGGTAACTACAGTAACTACAGCCCCATCACTTAATTTCTTACAATCGTTGCAGAGCAAAAATTGGACCTTCGTAACCATTCAAAACTCTGGGTGGGTGCCGCTGTGTTTTTCACTGCAGCGCTGATACTCGCGTGTGCCATTCTTCCGCGCGGACTCGCTCGCATCGCAATCAGCGACATCGTTTGTGCTCTCCTGATGTTCTCCGCGCTTCTCGCATTTGCGCAGAATGGCTTTGCCAGCAAGGGCCGCTTTCGAGTTTTCTGGATGCTTCAGGCCGCCGGATGGGGTCTCTGGCTCAGCGACCAAGTCGTCTGGATCATCTGGGATCTCGTGCTGCAAAAGAAAATGCCCGCCATGCATCCCGCGGACATTCTCCTGCTCGTCGCCGGCGTTCCCATGCTTGCCGGCCTCCTGCTGCGCCCCCACTTGCAGCCTTCCAAGTCCACGGCCCGGGTTGGGATTCTCGACTTTTTGCTGCTGATGCTGTGGTGGCTGTATCTGTACGTATTCTTTATCATCTGTTGGCAGTACCTCTCTCCCAACCAAGCCTTCTACGACCATAATTGGGATTGGCTTTCCGTGGCTTCTTTTCTGGTGCTGGCTTCCGTGCTTGCCGTCTTTTGGCGCACCAGTTCTGGAGCCTGGCGCACCTTCTACGCGCGTTTCTGTGCCGTCGCGGCGTTCAACGGAATCGCGTTTTACATCCTCAACCAGGCCATTGAACGAGATGTCTACTTCACCGGCAGCTGGTATGACATCCCCTACGCCGCGTCGTTTGCCGCCTTTACCGCGGTTGCATTGTCCGGACGCGGACTCTCGCCCACCGATGAAACCCGCAGCGACAGCGCTTACGGCTCCTGGCTCGCAACGGCTGCCATGGTGGCGGTGCTCTCCCTTCCCGTGATGGCGCTGTCAGCTCTCCTCAGCAGCGATGCATCGCCCCGGGTGGAGCGCTTTCGCATCATCGCGACCCTGGCCACCATGTTCCTCATGGCTCTGCTGATCTTCGTCAAGCATCATCGCCTCAACCAGGAATTGAAGCGCACCAACAGCGTGCTCCAGGAAGCTTCCCTCACCGACCCGTTGACTGGCGTTCGCAACCGCCGCTATCTTTCCGCCAGCATCGAAGCGGATATCAGTCAGACCCTGCGCTCCTATGCCGACAGCAACGACCCCCGCACCCGCGACTTGGTCTTCTACCTCATCGACGCCGACAACTTCAAAGAGATCAACGATCGTTTCGGCCACGACGCCGGTGATCGTGTGCTCGTTGAAATGTCGCGCAGAATCAGTTCCTGCGTGCGCCTCTCCGATGTTTTGGTGCGCTGGGGTGGCGAAGAATTCCTGATCGTCTCGCGCTATACCGACCGTCGTGACGCCACCATCCTCGCGGCCCGTGTGCTCGCCGCCGTTGCCGACACGCCCTTCGTTCTGGGTCGACCGGGCGAAACCATCTTCCGCACCTGTTCGATCGGATGGGCCGCTTTCCCCTGGTTGACAAATGATCCCGAAGCCATCGACTACGAAGAAGTCCTGAACCTGGCTGATCAGGGCCTTCGCCAAGCCAAGCAGTCGGGGAAAAACCGCGCCGTCGGTATGGCGCCTCCCCATAGAAATGCCCCAGGGCCCGCCAAGCTTGACACTCTTCGCTCCAGCCAGCTGCCCGTCGAAATCCTGGCGATCGCAGGTCCAACCAAACAGTCCCCGCAATAGCGAAAATCAGTGACTCGGGGCATCAAATTCTCTCTACCGCCCATCCAACTACCATATCAATCCTAGGGGGGATTACCCATGCTCGCACGGATCCTTCGCGCTTCCCTGCCCGCTTTTCTTGCTTTCACCCCTTCTTTTTTGTCCGCCCAGGACCAACCCTCAACCCCGCCAAACGTGGTGCCCCAAGGCACCGTCGTAATGATCCAGCTCAGCGACCGCTTGGACACTCACAGCGTGAGAACCGGTGATCGCTTTCACGCCCGGTTGGCCGAACCAGTCTCCACCGCCGATGGCCGCACCCTTGCCGAAGGCAGAAAGATCAAAGGACACATCAGCGCCGTCGAGCCCGGCCTTCGCACCCGCCTGCTGTTAAGCTTCGACGAGATTGAAACTCCGCACGGCTGGGTACCTCTTATGGCCACCGTCACCGGAGTCCCCGGCGAACACGGCCTGCAACCAACCGGAGAAGAAGGTGAAATCGGCCGCAAGGGTATGACCAAGGAGCAGATTGCCGAAGCAGTTGTGGTAGGAGCAGGAGAAGGTGCGATGCACGGAGCCCATAACGGCGGCAAACGCGGGGCCGCCTCTGGCGCAGGAAATGGCGCCGCCAACGGGGCATTCAACGCCTACGAATCCGGCCATGACCTGATTCTCGACAAAGGCACGGCCCTAGAAATCCGCCTGGACCGCAACCTGCAATTACGCTAAGCAAACGAGGGTTAATCAAACAAGGGTGCCCCACCCTCCTCGCGCCCTTCGCGAGAGGGTGGGGTTTTTCGAAACAAAGGCCGAACGCCGCGAGACGCCGCGTACAGCATCTCTTTCACAACCTCAGCCCTGGTTCCCGCAAGATTAAGCTTCCCGACCGTTCTTCAAAGGAACACAGGTTCCACAACATATGCGCACAATTCCATTCTCTCTGCG
>Ga0137389_10001856_pt1 | contig 12598 bp, 18 predicted proteins | sample 15con2h14BmetaG_FD_104645 | JGI IMG/M metagenome (GOLD analysis project Ga0137389, IMG submission 104645) | Vadose zone soil microbial communities from Angelo Coast Range Reserve, California, USA - 15con2h1.4B metaG | ecosystem: Environmental > Terrestrial > Soil > Vadose zone > Saprolite...
CTTCAGCGCCGTATCCCAGCCCAAATGGGCGAACGACGAATTGATTTCGACGATTAAGTCCCCTGCGAACTCGAGCACAGTCACCGCGACGACTAGATACATGAGGGCTTTCTGTCGAATGGTTGCGACAGCGCCCGAGAAAAGCATGAACGCGAACATCAGGTCTAATCCAATTCGCCCAGGCCGTGACAGACGAATCATGGAAACAAAAGTAGTGATGAGCACCAGAAACGCGAGGAAGAAACTCAGTCCCCGGTCCGCCACCCAAAAGGGAAACAGCGGCGCGTCCGTCGGTCCCGATATCTGATTGCTCCGTGGTTGCATGGTCCTCGGCTAAAATACCCTCCCGCATTGCGAACACCCTCGCAGGTTAGAAAAACGTTCAGGTTACGAGGTGATTGCCGGGGATCGCGGGTTTAAACTTCAAGCCGCCGGATGCCAATTCGAGCCGGTGCGGGCTTTCATCTGTGGGGCGACCGTCGTTGTTCCCGGCCCCAGGTCCTTTTCGAAGACCACCCCTCGCTGAGTGACTACGAAGGTCTTGACTCCAGATGACTGGTACTCCGCGGGATACGCGACCAAAGTTAAGCCTTTTGTTCTCTTGCCGCTGCCACTCACGCCCGATGCGGAGTTTTCCGTCACAATTCGAAAGTAGTATCCATGGAAAGGATCGGACCCTTTGTTGCTGGCATTCGCTGCGCTGGCAGAGAACAGGCTTTGGGCGAATTGCGTGATCGGGTCTTCGCTGGCTGCTTTAGCCTCTCTTTCGTTCTTCCCCATTGCGAATTCTTCACACACTGCAATCGCGGTAGCCTCATTCTCTCCGATTCTCCGAAACTTGATTTCCCGCGTACCCGTCTTGGAATCGAAGTACCATGCCCCGTTCTTTGACACAAGCGGGATGGGGAAGGGCCAGTTTTCTGCACCGATGTACAGCACCGTGCTGCCGTCCGGTTCCCGGACCAGGCGGTGCATTTCCTTGTATTTCTTGCAGAACTGCTCGCGCTCTAGTTTGTCCTCGACATCGTCGCTCGATGAAGTGACTTCCTTGCCGGCTCCCACGATCGCCTCGACTGCCTGCTCATTCTCACTGTCAACAGCCTGAAAAAGAGCTTGAGCCGCTTCTGCCGGGGACGAGAAGGCTCTTAGTTGCGATTCCTGGGCAAAACTCGATTGAGCGTATCCCAGGACCAGCAAGGTAAGGGCAGCCATTGCAGCCATCCCCGCAAGCCTCGGTCTAAGAGTTGCCTTGAGTGTCAGATTCGTAGTGCGCATAATTTCATTCTCCGTCTCGTAAATTTTATGTTTGCAGGCGAACCGATTTACCGGTGACCACCGCCGCCGTGAAATCCTCCGCCTCCGTGGAAACCTCCACCGAAGCTCGATTGCCCGCGAGCGGAGAAGCCTCTTGTGACTCCTCCATGATTAAATCCGCCAAAGGCGCTGGAGTGGTTGCTAGGCTGAGTAGGGGGAGCCGTGAATCCACGCTGCGGTGCGGCGAAACCCCGGCCGCCCGCAGGGCTGGCGTGAAATCCACTACCGCCCCGAAATCCACTTCCTCCGGGAAATCCTCCCGCGCGATTCAAGTTGTTACGGTTGACGAAAACTCTGCTGTGAGAGATGTACGTGTTGTGGTTGTAAATGACATCATGGTGATGCCAGTCTGATCCCCAGTGGTGCCATCCCCAGCCAAACCCGCCATAGAATCCGACTCCAAAGCCCAACCCAAACGCGATTCCAGGACCAGCAAGAAAAAGTCCCGGATACGAGTACCAGCCCGGCCAGACCCCGATAGGCTCTCCATACACAAGCCAAGGGTCATATTCAGGTACGTACACGACCTCAGGATCGGCTGGTTCGATCACAATAGTTTTTCCCTCATTCTTCACCTTTTCTTGTGATGTGCTCTTTAGGTTTCCCGCTTTCCCCGCACGGTCACGCATGACCTGAACAGCGTTCATCACTTCCTGCTGTTGGTTTACGTACGCATCGCCGAGCGACGAAGTCCAGGAGAGGTTTTTGTCCATGTTGGCGAGTACCGAAGGAAACTCTACGAGCGCTTTCACGCTGGGATCCCAGGGCTGCTTATCGACTTCCTGTCCCAGTTGTTCTCCCTTCAGTTCGGTATGTTGTTGCAGCCATCGGTCCGCTTCCACAATTTGATCAGGATACGTCGCGGCCGCGAGAATCTGCGCCACCAACGCATCCGGATACAAAGCGATTGGCGCTACCAGTTGCTGCAGTTGTTCCGGCGTCTGTTGTGCGGCCTGAACTGGCACCTGCTGTGCGGTCTGAGCTGGAGATTGTGTGGCCGACTGTGCGGCAGATTGGCCCGCCTGAGCGAACGCTCCCGGCGCACTGGTTAACAAAACGCAATAAGAAAGTAAAAGCGACAAACTCTGTTTTAACAATTTCATGATGAAAACCTCCTCGATCCTGGCAACGCATCACGGTTCGCGCGCTGAATAGTGTTAAGTTCAGTCAGCCGCGTTGGCGGCATTGCCAGGCACAAATTCCCGAAATGTCAATGGACAAGCGGGATGGTCGCATTGACACGCTATCTCCACGTCTTCGCTTCCCGCGTAACGACACGCCTCTCCGCAATACTCTTCTCCGTTTGGTACTGCGCACAGGCATGGGATGTGCGCGCACTTTCTTGTCTTTTGATTCGCCATTACAATTCCGCCCTCTCCAGGTTGCTTCGCCAATCGCTACTGAGCTGCAACTCTTGACGTAGCCCCTTTCCTGTACCTACACCAGAGGTTGGGGGAAACTCACTCACTCCAGGTGGTCAGTTTTCAGCAGCTACGTCATCTCGACTGCTTGCATGCAGCTCTCCAAACGTCACTTCTCTGCTAGCCCGAGAGTTTTCAGACCTTTACCGTGGGCAGTGCAAAGAATTCGAATTCCGGCATGTCAACAAGCTAAGAGCCGCGTCGGCATTTGGACGTTTTCTTATTCGCTATCTGAACGGATGACGTTCACGGCTGCGGAAATGGGAATTGCACGAACTCCGTCAAAGCACCGACACGTCGACGGGTAATCTGACGGCAACAGGACGCTCTCCTCGGCGTAATCCTTAAAACCTCTTTGTGCTCAACGCCTATGGCGCCCGACATTTGGCATGCGGGGTGCCTAATCAAGTTTGGGAAAGGAGAAACCATGGACAAACTAATTGCTCTCGTTGTTCTTTTTCTCTGTATGTCGGCCCCCTTCATTTGGTGCCGAACATCTGGTGACTCATTCCGTCAAGGTAGTTGGTAATAACAGTTACACGGCAACGAAAGTCTCAGCGAAAGCAGCTGACCGTGCCGGCAAAGACTCGTTTAAAGCCGCAAAGTTTTCGGCGAAAGAGACTGGTCACGCCGGCAAAACGTTCGCAAAACTCCTTTTCTGAGTGAAAAAGAAATACCAATTTGTTCCAAGGAGAAGGCATTGAAATGAAAATAAATAAAAGTTACATTGTCCTAGGTTTGATCATCGCATTTACGCTTATTTTCGAACTCGTCGCTCACGCTGACGCGGGGGACCAGTTGAGCATAGTTACTTTCAGTGCCCCCATCCAGATCCCGGGGCAGGTATTACCTGCAGGGACCTACTCATTCAAGTTGGCCAACAGTGATTCTGACCGAAACATCGTGCAGGTCTTCAATGCGGACAGGACCGTCTTGTACGCAACTCTTCAGACGATCACAGCACAGCGTCAGGAGCCAACCGACGATACTGCTGTCACATTCGCGGAACAGGGAGCCGGAAAACCGGAGGTCCTTCTGAAGTGGTTCTATCCCGGACGCGAAACCGGCAATGAGTTCCTGTATTCCAAGGAGAAAGAGAAGGAACTAGCACAAGACCGGCAACACACGATCGTCGCCAACCAACACGCAGTGCCTGACTCGGATACTACCGGAGCTGGCAACTGAACATGCAGCCTGGTGTCGCTCAGCGCCATCCCGTCTGAGTGGCTGCCCAGACGCAATTTCAAGAGAGACCCGGGATTTAAGTCCCGGGTCTATTTTTTTTGAAGGAGCTTGGCAAACTATGAAAGGGGGTTCACCGGCTTACGAATGATCCCTTCCGGGTCCGACCAGCGAGTATGCCAGGCAATGGCCTAGAATATGCAAGCGAAGGTGGTGCGCAAGACTTGAGCCAGCGCCTGCGAGCTGCCAACAACACTCCGCGTGGCGCGATCTTTCATCTCAGCCTGCCTACGAAAGATGAGGCACAGAATGACGCCCGCAGCCGATCCAACGGTGTTTGTCATTGATGACGATGCGCTAGTGCGCGCTGCAATCCAAGGGATGCTGAAGTCGGTTGGATTGGGTGCGATGACATTCGGTACTCCGGAAGAATTCTTGCACAGCAAGCGGCCAAATGGGCCAAGCTGCCTGGTGCTGGACGTGAGACTCCCTGGAGTCAACGGTCTGGACTTTCAGCGCGACTTGGCTAACGCCGGCATCCGCATTCCGATCATCTTCATCACTGGTCACGGGGACATTCCGATGACGGTGAAGGCCATGAAATCCGGTGCGGTGGAGTTCCTGACTAAGCCTTTCCGCGACCAGGACTTGCTGGACGCAATCTACCAGGCTTTGGACCGTGACCGGTTGACCCGCCAACAACAGAGCGAGCTTGCTGAGTTGCGAAACCGTTACGAGTCGTTAACGGCACGCGAGCGCGAGGTCATGGGCCTGGTTGTTTTGGGCATGCTCAATAAGCAAATAGCGTTTGAGCTGGGTAATAGCGAAATCACTGTGAAGATCCAGCGAGGGCAGGTAATGCGGAAGATGCAGGCTGAATCGCTCGCAGAGTTGGTCAGAATGGCGGGAAAGCTGGAGCTTCCCGGCAAGAAATAGCAGCCCGCACCTCTTGCGCAGAGTGGATCATCGAAGCAAGTTGAGCGCAGGGTTACTCATTCCCCGTCACTGCACGGGGAAGCTTATCCGGAGCGCCAGAGAGACTTTTGACGATGAGTTATCCGGTTACAGGGAAACCGATTGCACGGCCAGCAGCATCTGCTGCTCTGCGCTACGGACTGGCTTTCGCCTCGGTCGCAGCAGCTCTGGGCCTGGCGCGTATGTTTTTGCACTTCCATTTGCCTCAGACATTTATTGCATTGGCGCTGTCCGCAATTGCGATCACGTTTTGGTACGGGGGCAGCAGGGCCGGACTTCTAGCCGCTCTGCTTGCGTCAATTGTCCGCATCTATTTCTTCGAACCTGAACTCAACGTGATGTCTCGCGGCCTTTACTATCTCGTATTTCTGATTTTCGCCCTGCTAATGAGCTGGGCTACGCGAGCGCGAGATGAACTTGAAGTAAGAGTCGCCGAGCGAACGGCAGAATTGACTCGAGCTAATGAAGAGCTGCGACTTGAGATAGCCGAGCGCAAACAGGCGGAATACCTTATCCGGCAGGTGTTCGACACCTCACCTGATGGCATAGCAATTCTCGGAAGAAATTACAGATTCCAAAGAGTCAATCCAGCGTACGAACTTGATTGGGAAATATCAGCCAAGAGGATAGTCGGAATGCACGTATCCGATCTCCTGGGTTTGGAGATGTTCGAGAAGGTCAAGTCGAATTTGGAACGATGCTTCGCAGGAGAACATCTCAGCTATGCTGACTGGTTTACTAACCCTCGCGGCCGCCGTCGATACCGGGTGGTGACCCATTCACCTCTACAGCCGGTCGCAGGGCCTGTCGACGCCGTGCTTCTGATCGCTCGCGACTTCACCGAGCACGTGCTGGCCTCTGAGGCTTTGCGTCAAACCCAGTCCGACTTGGCTCACGTCAACCGAGTGAGCACGATGGGAGAGCTTACAGCCTCCTTGGCGCACGAAGTTAATCAGCCGATTGCCGCCGCCATCACCGACGCCAACACTTGCTTGCGCTGGCTTACCCGCGATCCTCCAGACATAGACGAGGCACGCGCGGCTGCATCGAGAGCCGCGAAAAACGCAAACCGTGCAGCGGAGATCGTCAGCCGGGTCCGCCTGCTCTTCAAGAAAGGAACTCCGCAACGCGAGTTGGTGGATGTCAACGAACTAATTCGAGAGATGATCGTTCTGCTGCGCAGCGAGACCACGCGATACTCTGTGTCAGTTCTCTCCGATCTTGGCACAGATCTTCCCCAGGTCATGGGAGACCGTGTGCAACTGCAGCAGGTGCTAATGAACCTCATAATCAATAGCATCGACGCGATGAAAGGCGTGGATGCAAAGCGCGAGCTCACCATTAAGTCGAAGCGCACCGAGAATGAGGAACTTATGGTGTCCCTCAGCGACACCGGCGTGGGACTGCCCCCGCAGCAGGCAGATCAGATCTTCAATGCCTTCTTTACGACCAAGAGTCATGGCACGGGGATGGGACTTCGCATCAGCCGTTCTATCGTGGAATCGCATGGTGGCCGCTTGTGGGCTACAGATAACCTTCCGCGCGGCGCAAGCTTTCACCTCACCCTATCCACTAAAGCCGAAGCCCATGAGTGACGCCACCGCACGACGGTATTAACGCTCTCATACCAAAGCATGATTGTGGCCTGTCGCTAACGCTGCTAGCTTTTTGTCATGGCAACTCAAAGTAAGACGAAACTAGTCGCGATTGTCGATGATGACGATCTGATGCGCGGCGCGTTGCAGGGACTCCTGAAGGCGGTCGGATTGCCGGCGCGAGCATTTGCCTCGGCCGAGGAATTCCTGACCTCGGGCCAATACCGCGAGACGGCCTGTTTGATCGCAGACATCCGCATGCCGGGAATGTCTGGTCTGGAGTTGCAGGCCAAGCTGAACGCAGAGCATTGCAGGATTCCAACCATCTTCATCACGGCACACGGCGACGCAAAAATGCGAATGCAAGCCTTGAGGGCAGGTGCAGTGGAGTTCATGGCAAAGCCGTTCGACGACGAAGTTCTGCTCGAGAGCGTTCGAGCAGCCTTGGAGAGTTGAGCTCGAAGAGTCGAGCTTGTACGTCGACAGCACGTCGCCAGGAGGTTCTCAGTGGCAGCAGCTTTCGAAAGATTCGGCAGTGGTAATCAGGATCCCAGCGAGCGCAGATTCGAGCAAGTCATCGGTAACAGCCCCGCTCTGGAGTCAATACTTGAGCAAGTTGAGCGCGTCGCGCCGACAGATTCCACGGTTCTTATCCAGGGAGAAACAGGTACGGGCAAGGAACTCATCGCGCGTGCCATTCACAACCTCAGCTCGCGCTGCGGGCGCTCCTTCATAAGGCTGAATTGCGCCGCCATTCCGCTGGACCTGCTGGAGAGTGAACTCTTTGGCCACGAGAAAGGCGCATTTACCGGGGCCATAGCGCAAAAGATTGGCCGCTTCGAGTTGGCGGACAAGGGTACGCTTTTCTTGGATGAGGTGGGTGATATTCCGCCCGCACTGCAACCCAAACTTCTGCGCGTACTGCAGGAACAGGAGTTTGAGCGTTTGGGCAGCACTCGCACTCACCAAGTGGACGTCCGGCTGGTGGCCGCCACGAACCGTAATCTGATGGACATGGTGAACCGGGGTGAGTTTCGCAGCGACCTCTACTACCGTCTAAATGTATTCCCGGTGTTGCTGCCACCGCTGCGTGATCGCCGCGAAGATATTCCGGCCCTGGTCACTCACTTTGTAGAGATTTTTGGCCGGCGGATGGGTCGAGAAATTGAACATATTCCTCCGCAAACCATGTCTGCGCTTAGCTCGTACCAATGGCCTGGGAATATACGCGAGCTACAGAACTTGATCGAACGCGCCGTGATCCTTTCAAACGATGGCGTGTTGCCCAATCCTTTGCCGGCGGCAGGCGCCGAGGGTGTCTCCATCTCTCCGGGCGCAACTACTCTGCGGGATTCCGAGCGCACACTGATTCTGAACACACTTAAAGCAGTCCGTTGGGTGATCGGAGGCCCCAAAGGGGCAGCTGCCAGACTCGGCTTGAAGAGAACTACGCTGATCCACAAAATGCAGAAGCTGGGGATTTCTCGGCCCAGTCCCCAAAGCAGTCAGAATGTAGTGGAGACGGCATCGCAGGAGCTAGACGCGCTACCGCGATGGTAGTACTCCGACAACTGTTGTTTCCCGAGGGGCTGGCGTCAACGTCACGTAATGTGGGGAGATTGGCTGCTGGGAGGTGTTTGGGTTTGGACGAAATGCTAAGTTTCGGAAGTGTCATTTGCGACCACACTTTTGTTGGGCGAATGCATTGGAAGGCGTTTTTCTCATCGTCGTGGTTACGTTCTTGATGAAGCGGCGGTGCGTGCCGAGTCCGGGGAGTCTACGGCAATCCCGCGAGTCCCCGCGCCGAGCTGCTGACACTTGAACATCAGGGCTGCCCTGAATTTGAGCAGGCGTGATCACGCTCTTGGGCTGCACAACAATCACTTACGAGGGATGAAGCAAGAATTTCATAAAATTAAGGAGGGCGAGAAAGATCGGTGAGCAACCTAAATTTAGTGTCCGATGAATGGTCACAACTTCTTCCAGTCGGTCAGCGCCATCACCTCGCCGAGGATTTCCTGCAATCTTTGAAGCCGACGTTCCTGATCCCACGCAGCGCCGGGGCCGAGTGGAGTGCATTGGGCCCCTGACCTGCTACAATGCTTGTTGGGGCGGTTACGTCTTTCTCCCTTTCAGATCTTCTGACTTAGGCCAGTCCATCTGAAGTTCTCCCACCTTAGGCTTTTCTGCTAGTGAGCGGTCTACCATGCCGTTTGGTGCAGCACTCGCCAAGCAAGGGTCGCTTTTATGAGCGCAACGAGTATTTCCTTCGGTCTGTTGATTCTTGTGTTCGCGATTCTCCTGCATCCGTTGGATGCACACGAAAGAGAAAAGGGGCGGATTCGAATCACAAAGGATGTGCCCATCTTGCGGATTGATCACATCTCGGCTAAATCCCTGTTGGAGTGTGGCGTGGTCAGGGTCTCAAAGGGGTAAGTGTAAGGGTGGAGAAAGAAATGGCTGCTGTTCTCGCGATCCTCATAGTCGTTCCCAACTAAGGACATAAATTATGACAAACATCAAATTTGTTGTGAAAGTGAACCGTGGCGGTACCCGCCCTCCTGAATACGTGCAGCGGGTCGATCCGACACCAATCCACATGACAACCAATCGTAAGCTGGCACTAGTCATGGGCAGATTCGCGGCCGAAGACGCTGTCAAATCCCTGCAAAACTCGCATTGCATCCCGGAGTTGGAATCCGTACAGGTTAGTGCCTAGCATTTGTGCTGAGCCAAGAACGCCACCGGCGCCCAACGATCATATTAGAAGGAGTACGGCACATGAAACATACGAACACCGCAGCTATTCCAAATCAAACACCAACAACAGTGACGAAATCCACACCCGACCTTCAAGAGCAAATTCGTCTTCGGGCCTACGGACTGTACGAGCAACGCGGGAGGGAGGGAGACGAACTAGATGATTGGCTGCAAGCGGAGTCGGAAGTGATTCAACAGAAGGCGAAGACCGTCATCGCATAGAATCTCATTCTGAAGGAACAAAAGCGTCCCGGACTCAACGGAGTCATGGGGCGCATCGTTTGAACAGCCAGCAACCGGGCGCTCAGTTGAGTGCACCGCCTAGTCCAAGAAATGGTCTTACCACAATAAACAAGAATGCCCGAAATCTTTTCGGATAACGGGCACTCTTGGTTGCCACTTTAGACAGCCTGAACGTTCTCAGCTTGCCAGCCCTTCGGGCCTTTGGTCACGTCGAACTGCACCGCTTGCCCTTCTTGCAGGCTACGAAAGCCGCCTGCCTGAATAGCGGAGAAATGCACGAAAACATCCTCGCCAGTTTGACGGCTGATAAAGCCATAACCTTTTGCGTCGTTGAACCACTTTACTGTTCCTTGTTCTGCCATTTGATATTCCTATTTTCCTTTTCTTGAATTGTGCTGAGAAGAATCGCTGCGGGTGAGAAGGGGTGACGCTGGTTGGCGGTACCGAATTTCAACTGCTTGAGAATCAACCTTAGCTGATGCCAATTATACACCCTAAACCAAGAAACTTCTCAAAACGCTGCGCCTCCTAATCGGCGATCACCAGAGCAGGACCAGAGGTAAACTAGGGTATGCGAGGACCCTCCAGCGGGCAAATGCATGTGGTTACGAAAAAACAGCTGTCCGGCGAAATAGAAGGCCGTTGCTCGGCAGCAGCGGTCCTTTTATTTTATTTAGCTGCAACTTATTCAGATTCTTTGCGAATCTTCTTTCGAGCACGCTTTCGCGCCAAGGCTTGCTTCACCCGGCGCTTTGCGCCCGGCTTCAGGTAGAAGGAGTGGCGCTTCACTTCCTTAATGATGTCTTCCGTCTGAACCTTGCGCTTGAATCGACGGAGAGCGTTCTCTATTGACTCGCCTTCTTGCAGCCGAACTTCTGCCAAACTCATCACCCCCCGACCCGTTCCAAATCCGACATCCCAGCGCCTACCCTCTTTGTTGCCCGCTCCGGCGAGCCGATTGCCAAATAGCCGATGGGCGAAGAGAAATTCCGGTTTACCTCGTCACGAGGCGGGGCATCGCCCAGAAGTGAGTTGCAGCAATTACACACTCTTCGGGAGCACACTGTGTGATTCACTTACCTTCGCCGCCTCCGACAGTTGCTTCACAATCGCCATGGTGCGTGCGGTGTAGTCCAGACGCTTGTCCGACTTCGGGCGTCGTTTGCGCTTGGTGACCGAATCATGCTTTGACATAGGCTTCTCCTGTTGCTGGTTCAGTACCTCAAAAGGTCTCTCCGGCTAGAGCCCACTCTAATCTTGAAGCCGCCCCTAAGAATGGTCACTTTTGCACAGGCGGGTGACTTCTTTGTTCCGCACATCAAAGGTTGCACAACTCACTGACCTCACAAGTGCGTGAATCGCCGACTAAGAGCCCCTTCCCGCGGAGATGCGGTTATCATTCGGCGGGAAGAGGCCGTAATTCTTATCTAAGGCTTGGGAAAAGTTCAATCGTGGAGTAGGAGCGACACAGATTGATGATAATGTGCGCTGCCGCACAATTGAAGCAATTCGTTTGCATAAATATCGTGCGCCGTATACCGTTTCCCTAAGACCAGCCCGCCCCCTCTTGAGAGGAGGCTCTGCGCATGGTTGGTAACGACGATTTTCAAGTGCTCTGTCCCATCTGCGACACGCCCCAAAAACTTAGAATCGACACGGCTGCGGACGAAGACGGTAAAGCCCTTCACGAGACCTGCTACGTCAAACAGACCACGGACGTACCACGCAATCCTCCGACCCAGCTTGATGCGAGAGCGAAGGTGCGTTTCTCTTTTAGGTGCATCGCTAGAGGGGAACGGCTATGAGAGCCGACTATGTCTGGCGAGAATCGTACCAAGCTGCCATGCTCGAAACTGACGACAAGAAGCTACCAAGTCGCCTTCAGGTAGCAAAGGCCGCGATTGACAACCGGATTCACGAGTTGCAGGCGGACCGCGGCGGTGCGCCCGAAGAATAGCAAGCTCACTGATGCGCTTGGTGGGCTAAACATGCTGCGGAGAGAGTTACAAATACGGGGTCGAGCAATGCTTGAGAGAATGCAATAATCCACCCTTGCGTATGGTGGATCGCTTGTGCACGGATTGTCCTGACCGATTCTCGGTCGTGAAAGGCAGCAGAAACCGAGGAAGAAGTTGACGTGCAGCAGAGCTTAGGGAGGAAACGGCGCGCCTGGCGAGCGATGGCTGCTGATGCGATTCGAAGTGTTTTAACCACTGACTAAATACAGGACGGGCCACTGCCTTCCATGAGATCAACACTCTCCATCTTTTTTGTTTGCCTGCTTCTGGCATTCACGATGTGTCTCAGGGCGGTGCCGCTGCAAACGGCCAAGGATGCTGCGCCCGCGGTCGAACCCTCCATGGGTCGGCATCTCTTGTTCGAAGGCGTGCCTAACTTTGGCGAGGTTACGCCCACGCTCTATCGCGGCGGCCAGCCAACGCGCGAGGGATTCGACAGACTTGCCAGGATGGGGATCAATATTGTTGTGGACACCGGGAGGTCGAAGAGAGATGAAAAACAGATCAAGCAACTGGGGATGCGCTACGTCTCCCTTGCCTGGTACTGTCCGTTTCCCAAAGACGATGTCTTCGCGCGCTTCCTGAAATTAATCAAGCAAAATCCGGACAAGAAGATCTTCGTGCACTGCCGCCTGGGTAATGACCGGACCGGAATGATGATCGCGGCATATCGCATGGGGGGACAAGGTTGGACCGCAGAACAAGCGATGAAGGAGATGCACCTCTTCGGTTACACCGCCGTACATCACCTGATGTGTCCGGGGTTGGCCGGATACGAGAAGAGTTTTCCAGAGCGTTTGAAGGAAAGTCCGGCATTTCGGGAACTCCGCTGAGGATGCGTTCATCGAGATTGCTGAGGAGGCCACTTATTTGACAGCTAGTGTAAGACGCGAGGCCGGAGCCAAGGAGATCTGGCGCTCTGATCGACGAAGTCTTTCAGCCTCCCGCCCCGCCAGCCGCCCTACATCTGCCGGGTGCCGGCGCATCTTTGGTCTTCCCATGAGGCACCACTACTGAGGTTGCCGCACCTTTGCTGGTTTTGCAAAGGTGCGCATCCCTGATGGTGGAAAAACTTCATTTCAGTGACAAC
>Ga0137389_10001861_pt1 | contig 12586 bp, 12 predicted proteins | sample 15con2h14BmetaG_FD_104645 | JGI IMG/M metagenome (GOLD analysis project Ga0137389, IMG submission 104645) | Vadose zone soil microbial communities from Angelo Coast Range Reserve, California, USA - 15con2h1.4B metaG | ecosystem: Environmental > Terrestrial > Soil > Vadose zone > Saprolite...
ATTCAGAATGTCTACGAAGTCCATCCCGCTCACTTCCTATCAGATTCGTCTCCTTGCTGTACTTGCTTTAATCAATTTTGTCAACTTTGCGGCTCGGCAGGTCTTCGTGCCTCTGATTCCGCTGTTGCGGGAACATCTCCATGTTACCGACGCAGAGCTTGGCTCACTGCAAACGTTTCTTCTGGTGGTTCTCGCGGTTGGCAGTATCCCTTTTGGCTTCTTCGCCGACCGGTTCAGCCGCAAGGCCATCATCGCGATCGGCATCCTGTTCTGGAGCGTCGCGACGTTTGCGAGCGGCCTTGCTACGTCGTTTCTCTTTTTCTTGATCGCTCGAGCCATTGTGGGGCTTGGAGAAGCCGCTTACGCGCCCGCGGCTCAATCCATGATTTCCGGCGGGTTTCCGCAGGAACGGCGCGCCATCGCACAAGCCATCTTCGCTTCAGGCATGTTGCTCGGAGGAGCTGCCGGCCACGTTCTGGGCGGAATCATTGGGCCGCGATACGGCTGGCAGGAGGCGCTGTTCATCGTGGCTTTCGCGGGCATCGTTCCGGGGATCGCGCTTTTCTGGATTGAAGAGCCGCCCCGCGGACCGCGTTCTGAAGTGGTGCCCATCGGCAGGCTTTTGCAGGTCCCCGCGTTTGTGGCCATGATTTGCGGAGGGATTTGCATCACGTTTTCGAGTGTTTCGCTGCTCACCTGGAGTACAGACTTCGCGGTCAGCTATAAGGACTTCAGCCTGCGCGAAGCTTCCGTCTCGCTGGCGGTCATCGGTCTATTATCGGCGCTCATTGGCGTCCTGACCGGCGGATTCGTTGCGGATCGCCTGCATCGAAGCTTTTCCTACGGGCGTATTGTTGCCATCGTGGCGGCATTCCTGCTTGCGGCCCCGTGCCTCTTGCTGGCCATTCAATCAGAAGAGAAATTAACCGTGCTCATCGCTCTCTCCGTTGCCGGCTTTTTCATGTCCTGGTATCACGGACCTGTCACCGCCGTACTTCATGACATGATGCCGCGCCGGGCGCACGCCACTTCCGTCGGCGTCTACATGTTTGCCACGCAATTGATCGGCGGCCTCGGGCCGCATGTAGTCGGCAAAATCTCGGATCTTCGCGACCTACAGCTCGGACTGGAAATCGCCGTGGCTGTCATGGTCTGCGGCGCGCTGCTTATGCTGCTGGTCATCCACTTTATACGCCGGGACGGCATTCGCCATCCGACCCTCGACGCTTTCCACGCCGAACCGGGCGACTGACCGCTTAAAAAAAGAAGAGGACCAAAGTCCGCCCTTTCCCGGTCATTTATTGATGATTTCTACTTGATGCCGACCAGCGCGATCAGGCGCAGCACATCGTCGTGGGCCACGTCATAGAGCGGCCGCACATCTTCTTCTTCGAGGCGCTCGCGCAAATACTCTGCGGCGACAAAACTCGCCTCGCGGTCGGTCAAGTCGCGCCCAGCCTTCTCGCGGAATTTAACGAAGGCAGTGTGCGCCAGCCCGACAACGTGGGCCTGGCCATCGACAAAAAACTTCGTGTCAATCGTGTCCGCATGCCGCGTCGCAATGCCGTTCCACATGTGCGAGAAGCGGCACTGATACGTTTGCCCGCTTAATTTGGAAGTGACTTCAAAAGCGCCGATGAATTGGCTCATCGCGCCGGTATTCGCAAGTTGTGGGCGTGTTGCCACGCGCTCTCCTTCGTTGACCGCTCGTTTAACAGTTTACGCCGAGATGCTTTCCGGCAGGAGCAGGAATCTTCGATCGCCTCGCTCAGCGTGACAAACCGCGCTGTGGGCTCAGTTGGCTAACGACTGACAGCGGCTGCCGTCTCCACTTGCGAGTAACTGCGAATCGCGGCTCCCACTCCCGCGCCGCTCGGCACGCGGAAGCCCTGATCGAGCAAGCACTTTTCCAGGGCCGCCAGGAACAGCACGACGAACGGCTTCTGGCTGCAGAATCCCATCAGACCGACGCGCCAGATTTTGCCCTTCACCGTGCCGAATCCGCCAGCGATTTCGATATTGAACTCGTCGAGCAATTGATTCCGCACTTTCACATCGTCAATGCCGCTTGGAACCATCACCGCCGTGACGGTTGGCAAGCGGTCCGCCGGGTTCTTGACTAACAGATCCAATCCCATCGCTTCGAGGCCCGCAATCAGCGCGAGCTGATTCACGCGATGCCGTTCCCAGCGCGCTTCCAGACCCTCTTCGACCACCAGCCGCATCGCTTCGCGCAACGCGAAAATCAACGAAATTGGCGGTGTGTGATGATACAGCCGGTCTTTTCCCCAATAGTTCATCGCCGTCGTCAGGTCGAAATACCAGCTCTGTACTTTCGTTTTACGCTTGCGAAATACTTCCTCGGCGGCGGGGCTCACCGTAATTGGCGACATGCCCGGTGGCGCGCTGATGGCCTTCTGCGATCCGCTGAAACAAATATCAATTCTCTGTTTGTCCACATCAATCGGCACAGCGGCTAGCGACGCCACTGTGTCCACAATAAGCAGCGCACCCAGCTCGTCGGCCACTTTTCTGTAGGCATCGATTCCGGTAACCACACCGGTCGACGTCTCCCCATGCGCGAAGCCGATGATCTTGATCTTCTTGCCCTTGCCCGCGCGGCGTACTTCTTCTGCATCCACCGGCTTTCCGTACGGCGCCTCCACTTTCACGACTTTCGATGACGCCCGCATTGCGATTTCGTACATGCGCTCGGAAAAAACTCCGTTGACCGCCACGATGCCTTCATCGCCTTCTTCCAGGGTATTCAGCACCGACGCTTCAATCCCGCCCGATCCCGAGGCCGAAAGCGGCATGGTGATGCGGTTTTCCGTCTGAAAAATCTGCCGCAGCAGGATTTGCGTCTCGTCCATGCACCCTTTGAACCACGGGTCCATGTGTCCCACGAGCGGCGTGGCCATTGCGCGGTAGACGCGCGGATCGACGGAAGACGGGCCGGGAGTCAGCATCAACCGCACCGGAGGATTCAGTTCGCCAACGTGTTGCGTCATGACGTTTTGCCCTTCTCTATTCTTGCGCTTGATTCTCGCTCTCGAAGCCCGAACCGCCCGCGAAGCCACTCTAGAGGACTTTTCCTGCCATGGCGGGAACTTCAATTTTCGCGCAATCCCCATACCCGTGCAACCGACAATTTGGCTGGGCCGGCGCGCCGGAGACCCTTATCTGAACGGGCAGACTCGGAAATTCCGCGACTGCGAATGGTCTAATTCATGTCATTCTCAGAAAGAATAGAAAACCCAAAGGAGCTACCTCGATGTTACGCCCTCTCATTCTTTTTCTGGCTCTTGGTTTCTTGCCATTTGCGCAAAATATTTCCAGGGCGCAAGGCGATGAAACGAAAATCATCGCGCTGGAAAACCTCTGGAATCAAATGCAGATCAACCACGACGCGGACGCCATGGGAACACTGCTAGATAGCGATTTTGTGCTCACCGACTATGATGGGACGGTGTTGAGCAAGGGACAATTTCTGGCGTCGATCCGGGACAAGTCCACCCAGCTCACGGTCGAGGCCTCCGACGATATGAAACTGCACCGCCACGGCGATACCGTGGTTGTCACGGGAGCGACCCACGAAAAGGGCACCGACAAAGGGAAACCGTTTTCTCACCTGGGACGCTTCACCGACACCTGGATCAAGAAGGACGGACAGTGGCTCTGTATTGCCAGTCAGCTCAGTTTGATCGGCAAGTAGCAGCAGTATTCGAAGGCGCTGCCTGGAACCTCTTGAACACTACGCGATCGGTGGTGTCCGCAGCCTAACTCGCAGACAGAATGTTTCGGATATTCAGTTTCAACGCCCGTTCCGGGCAATTTCCGAAGTGTAATAAGAATCCAAGGCTTGGTTCAGCTGCCGCACCCTGGCTGGATTCGGCCCCGTCTGGATCACGGCTTGCAGGATGGGCTCGAGGAAACGGCCAAACATTTTCAGCGTTGCGCTGTCGCCGGTGTTCAGTGCCCGCTCCACTGCCTTTTCCGTCGCAGGTGTAACAAGTTCAAGCCGTCCGACGAAGACGCGCACAGTTTGCGCAGGAACAGGACTAATCGTGAGTGGCAGTACTCCGTCCACGAACGAATTGGGCACGATGTACAGCAAGCGGCTGCCCTCCTCGAACCAGGAGCCTCGCCAGGTTTCAACCATGGCATGGGCTTCATCCTGGTAGAGGCCCTGAGCCACGAGCATTCCTTCCAGTTCCCTACACAGATCATCGATTGAGGCGGTTAACTCTGGAGCATCCAGGATCGTTTCTTCTTGCACCGCTCCCCCGACGCGATAGCCTACTTTCTCTGCACGGCGCTCGAAAAAAATGGTATTGGGAATCTCTTCTTTGCTGCGGTTTTCGACCAGCAACTTGCCTGCGGCTGTCAGCTTCGCTGAAATCGGCACGGAAAAGCTGGACACGCCGCGATAGAAAAGAAACTTCTCCTGCTGCTCCCCGGCTGGAGTCCGTACGCGAAGAGGCGTCGAAGAGGTCATGCGGGCGCCGTAGTAATGATTGTCAAGATTTTCGCGAGGAAATTCAGCACGCAGGCCAGGCGAGACTGTAACAGAGTCCCACGCGATGGTACCGTCCGGCTGCTGCTGGTAAAGAGTGCCATCAAAAATGCTGGCGGAAGGCTCGACACGACTAGCGCGAGGGTACCACTCCGTGAAAAGACCCTTCGCAAACGAGACCTTGACCGCAACCGTCTCTTCCCGCGAGGCATAGAGATAGATAACAGGTGTTTCCATGCGAACGGTGCCGCGCAGACCGCGCTTGAAGCCGGCATTTCGAAAATGCTCCACGAAGCCGGGCAGATCCGTGGACCCGGTAAGCGGTGACCATTGCACAGCACTTCCGTCCCGGCCATGGAGGTAAAAGTGCCCCACTCATGCGCGGTGAGACCCGAATAGACCGGGCGCGCTTTCCCATCCAACGTATGAGGCGCAATGGCAAAGGAGCAAGCAAGCAGAGCGTAGAACGGTAAGAGCACTGGTTTTCGTAGCATACCTGGCCTCCTGACGCTGTCGGCGTCCGGCGTTTCGTTTACATCCAGCCAAGACGCCAAGCTGCCTGCAAGTGTTAACGAAGCCCTGACCAATAAGCATTTGAAGCCGACAGCCTCCTTTGACCAGCCCAGTTTCAGCGATAGGCCGCCTCATCAAATTGCACTTTCAGGTCGCGGCCGCTTGCCTTTTCCATCGCCTGCTCGAAATCTCTGGAGCCCACTCGCAGCACATTGCAATTCTGTGGAATCGATTGCTGTGAGGCCTGCTCGAAAGTATTTCGCGGAGCGGAGATGCGGAGATGGGTGAAGAACTCATGCCCATAAGAGTTATAGCCTGGATGGACGACCCTCGGTGTGTCGGCATGACGCACGTGCCGCTCGCTGGTTTTGTAACAGCGGGGGATTTTACCCTGCAAAGAAAGCAAGGTGCCGAGTGTGTGATCAGCACGAAGTTATCGCTTGGCGGCTCGAATTGGCGCGCTGAAACGGCCGCGCCAAAGCGGCCTGATCATATTGGAGCAGGCCTCCAGGAGAGCCTGCACCCCTTCAGTAAACGCATTTGGCATTTCGCTTTCGACGTCAATCGTGCCAACCACGTTCTCGCCTGCCCAGTCGAACACCGGAACAATGATCTCTGACCTCGTCGTGCCAAAGGTAGTGAGATACCGTGGATCGGCCGCGACATCCCCAACATTCAATGTTTTTCGGGAGGAAATAGCCGCGCCAGTCAGCCCCTTTGTGACAGGAAACTTCGGATTCTCGGGCGCACCTGGCCCGCTCCAAACGATGTTCGTCACTGTTCCCGCAGCACTGTCCACGTCATAAAGCCCGACCCAGCGATAGCTGCCGAAATTCCTGAGAAGTTCAGCGACGCCTTGAAGAGCGGGAATCCGATCGCTCGAAGTGGAAACGAAGCCGCAAAGATCAATCATTAACTTGTCGCGCTCAATGAGCATGTTGCCTATTGTAAATATATGGCCAAAATTGAAAAAGATCTTAATTCGCGGAAAGTCCAGAGGATTTCGAGGGCCTCGACATACTTCGGGCAAATACGAGAGGGAGCCGAGGTCGGCCAACAACAACCGGAACTATTAACGAACTGAATTATGCGCCAGCAGCAAAAGCTTGTGCTAAGCGGCGATAATCTGCTGGGTGAGCAGGTGCGCGGGGACTTTGCGGAGGTCCCACACGATGCCGAACCAGGAGAGAACCTTCAGCGTGTAGTAGGTTATGTCAATTTCCCACCAGAAGAAGCCCTGGCGCGCCGAAGCCATGAAGTGGTGATGATTGTTGTGCCAGCCTTCGCCGAGCGTGAGCAGCGCCAACAGCCAGTTGTTCTTGCTGGTGTCACTGGTTTCGTAGCGGCGCGAACCGAAAAGATGCGAGAGCGAATTGATGGTGAAGGTGTCATGCCACAGCAGTACCGTGCTCAGGCAGAAGCCCCAGATGAACAGCGGCCATCCGCCGATCAGCCACAGCACCACGCCGAGCGCGACGGGCGGGACCAGATGGTATCTGTTCAGCCAGCGCAGCTCGGGAAACTTGGCAAAGTCAGCGATATATTCGGTGCGCGTGTCGTTGTATTTATCCGAGACGATCCAGCCGACATGGGACCAGAAGAATCCGAAAAGAGTGGGCGAATGCAAATCCAGTTCCTGGTCCGAATGCCGGTGATGATGGCGGTGATGCGCCGCCCACCAGAGCACGCCCTTCTGCGAAGAGGTCATGGCCATGAACGCGATCACAAACTGAAACACGCGGCTGGTCTTAAAAGAGCGGTGCGAAAAATAACGGTGGTAACCCGCGGTGACGAAGAACATCCGCACGACCAGCAGTGCGAGGCAAGTTACCAGGTAATACCAGTGAAACGGCATGAAGAAGATCAGCAGCGAGGCGATGTGAATGAGCGCAAAGGGCAAAGAAAGAATAAGGGAAATGCGGGAGCCATTCGGAAGCGGTACAGATAAATAGCGAGAAGCTGAAGCCATCCGGCAAAATCCTCCGCGTCCCGATTCAGACGCTTATGAGTGTATCTTTCCGCGAGCGCAAGAGATCCAGCCGGAGCTTCGCGCCACGAATAAACAGTTAAAGTGTACGGTTGCGTTGAGAAGCGGTCAAGCGCAGCGAAGTACAGGTTACATGAATATAGATGCCCAGGGGTACAGGTTGGTTGTGAAGAATCGCAAATTAAACCTCTCTAAGAAGAATTTGGCGGGCGCCGTGACGAAGGTCACAAGAATTAGGTCAAGAGAATATGCTATCGTCGCTGTGCACCGCTAAAATCAGGAGCATTGGTCCCGGAACGGCATGGGGCCATGAAGAAAAATGGCTGAACGCCCCGTACTCGTTGGACTCATCCCGCAAGTCGTCGTCATCGATGAAGGCGACCAGATCTCCTGGATTTCCGACGCCGGCAATTTGCGCGTCGAATTCGATGTGAACCGCTGTCCCTTTTCGTCCAATGTTTTTCAGGCACCGGCCGGAATGCGCCTGCTAAGCGGTCCGCCGCGCCCCGGAAGCAAAGCGGCCACGTACAAGTACCGCCTGTGGCTGAACGACCAGCTCGTCGGCCACGGCGAAGTCATACTGCGTGAAAAATAAATCGTCTGGAAATCAAAACGGCGGAAGGGGCACGGTTCCCTTCGGGCGTTTCTTCGCTGCCTATTTTTGCCTACTGGCCCGCCGCCAGTCCCTTCATTAGCTGGGAAAGCGCGCCACCTTCCGGAACCTCGCCGCTCGGTGTGAGCTTGTCCACGACATGGGGGAGCAAGGTAGACATCATTGAAGTAAGTTGGCTTGGATCAATGCCCGCCTTGGTAGCAGCCTGCTCGAGAGTGCCGCTGTGGAGGACTTTGCAACTGCTCAGCGGAAATAGGCAGGTTCTGACCCGTTCCAATCCAGGATCTCATCACGCCACCCAGACCCTTGTCCTGAAACTTCGGCTGCAGTCCGGATAGGCCCCCAACCTGGGGACTGTTGACGTACTCCATCATCGCAGTCAGAGCGCCGGCATGCTGGCTAGATTGCGCCGAGCCAGCCAGTCCGGTGACTGTCATTATTTCATCGAAAAGTCCCTTGGGATTCTCCTTAGAAGCTGAACCGAGAGGGCAGCCGCAAAGCCGCCTTTCTATATGGCTTACTTCTACTTTTTTTTCGGCGACGCCTTTGCAGCCGCATCGGACTGCTTCGCAATCACCAGCGCGGATATTTTCTTATAGGTTGCCGCAGGAATGATCTTCTTGCGAGTCAGATCGGTCTTCATTTTGTAGGGGCGCCCGTCGATGATTTTTTGCGCGTAGACGTCGCCGATGCCGGGCAGGGCCTTCAGCTTATCCAAGGTTGCCGTGTTCAGGTCAACAAGATCGGCAGCGGGGGCGGCCGCCGCTTTCGCATCGGACTTCGCGGGAGCGGTCTTCGTAGCAGTCTGAGCATTCGAAACAACGGCACCTAGCATCAGAACAAGTGCGGCGAGTAATACTCGTGCGATTTGCCTCTTCATGTGTTCTCTCCTTTTATTTAGTTTTGGAAAACGCCACTGCTTATTCTTTTTCAGCCGCTCGGAAGCCGGCTTTCTGGGCGTCCGCTTCGGTCATGTACTTGCCCTGTTTCGTCTTGCCATACCAGCGCGTCCTGGGCTTGTGGTAGACACCGGAATCCGTGTTCACCCATACCATTCCAGCGCTGTTTGCCGGAGGCGTCTGGTGCGTGGTGGGTACCTTCGAGGCGCCTGTGGGAGGCGCAGCCGCGGGAGCGGTTGCTGGCGCAGCAGTTGGCGATTTTGCCGGAGCGGCGGCGGAGGAAGTGGCTGCCGGCGCGGCAGTGGCAGGAGCGTCCGTCGACTTCGCCGACTTTTTGGAACGGCTCTTCTTGGGGGCTGCACTCTCCGTACTTGCGGCGGCCGAAGCGGGCGCTGCCGGGGCAGAGGCGTCAGTCGAGGCGGTACCCTTCTTCGAAAGGGACTTTTTGGGAGTTCCAGAGCCGTCCGCGGCTTCGGCCTTTTTTGACGTACTCTTCTTCTTGGAAGACGCCGTGCCAGAATTAGACGCCGCCTGCGAACCGGAAGCGTCGGCATCTGTCTTCTTCTTTTTCTTACTCTTCTTAGCCGCGTCGGCGTCACTCTGGCTCTTATCAGCGGGCGGCGGCGGCGTTTGCGACCAGCCGAAGATACTACCGGCAAGGAGCAACAAGGCTGCGAACAAGGTGATGTATATACTTTTGGCCGTTTTCATTTTGAAGTTATCCCTTCGCCCGTGGCGGCTGATCTATCCTGCCGATCACACTCACAAGAGTGCGGCTGGGTGGGAGCAGGCGGCTTTTCAGTTGCGCGTCGCAGGTCTTCCTCGGAGGAATGGGCGCATGATGTCGAAGAACGAGTCGGAAGTCAAGAAAGAAGAAAATATGTCGGGACCGATGGAGGAGTGGCGATAGGGCTCAGCGGGCGGTGAGGCCACCCGGGAACTTTTGTGCGATTTTTGGGGAAAGCAAGAAGCCGGGAATTTCGGCAAGCGATGGAGACGGCGAGGCGTTACTTTCATGCTCGGGTTTACGTCTTTAAGAGTGCGAGGATTTCTGATGGTGACTGTCAAGATTCCAGGGAAACAATCCTTGGGTTTGAGTTTGTTTTTCTTGCTTGTGGCGACGGTGAGCTGGGCGCAGTCGCCGGCGCCTGCCGAACCGGATCAGGAGCAAGGAGCGCCATCGGCGGCAGGCCAGATGCGCGGACCGAATGACGGCCGGGGCCAGCCGCTGATCGGAAAGATTACGGCAATCAACAAAGGATCAATGGAGTTGGCCAAGCCGGACGGTTCGTCGGCGGCAGTGAGGATTACGGATAAGACGGAATACCGCAAGGACCGGCAAAGCGCGAAACTGGCAGATTTCAAGGTCGGCGAAATGGTATTCGTGCGTGGGGAGGAAAACGCGGATCACAGCGTGACCGCGCTGATCATCGGCGGGCGGTCCGGGGGCGGGGCGGGAGGCGGCCGAGCGTTTGGAGAAATGGGGAAGGATTTCGTTGCCGGAGAAGTGAGAAGTGTTGACGCACCGAAACTCACGGTTTTGCGACCGGACAACGTCACGCAGACGCTCGAGCTGAATGAAGATACCTCGCTGCGGAGAGGGCGGGAAAGCATCACGATGGCGGACATTCAACTCGGCGACCATGTGGTGGTGCGAGGAGCGGTGGAGAATAATGCGTTTGTCCCGAAGAACGTGATGGTTCTTTCTCCCGAACAATGGAAGCAAATGGAGGAATTGCGCAAGATGGCGGGAATAGGCGCTAATGGAAGTCCGCCAGCCGGAAGCAAGCCCACGACCGCACCAAAGAGCAATCCACCGCAGCCCTAGTTCACTCAGGAGACCAAAGTTTGAAGTCGATCGCTCGCGGCATCCTCCTATTCCATTTCGTCGCGATTCTATTTGCGTCTCGTTTGCGTGCGCAGGAAGCGGCGCCGCCTTCGGCGGCGACGACGGCACAGTTCGCGACGACTCCCGCGGCAGCTCCAACGTATGAAATCAGTGGTTCGGCAAGGAGCGGTAAGACTCCGCTGCCGGGAGTGACCGTCACTGCTGCTAACACGTTGACGGGGAAGAAATATTCTGCCGCAACGAACTCCGAAGGCAAATTTGAGTTTTCGGGCGTGACCCGCGGGAGATACGTTGTGCGCGTCGAGTTCATGGGGTTCGCCGTATTCACGCAGGAAGTGGTGCTGAATCCGGAGAATCCATCCGCGAAAGTGGATGTCGAACTGATTCTGGCTTCCCGTCAGCAAGAGCAATCGAGCAACATCAACGCGGCAATAGCGGCGGCAGGCCGCGGATTTCAAAGCCTGGCGACGGACAGCGCGCTGTCATCGCTGACTGGCGGAAGCGCCGGCCTCGGCGGAAGCGGTGGGCTTGGCGGGGGCCAGGGTAACAGCGATCTCTCAAGCTTGCCCCTGAATGGCGCGGGGGCGGAGGGACCGACGGAATCGTTAAGCATCAGCGGCGCACAAGGACGAACACAGGATTTTGGCGGCGGGAGCGAAGACGATTTGCAACAGCGGATTCAAGAGTTTCGCGAACGCATGCAACGTGAAGGTGGTGGCGGATTCCCGGGCGGCGCGGCTGGCGGCATCGGCGGGCCCGGCGGCGGAGTCATCGCCCTCGGGAGGATGCCGAGAGGGTTTAACATTAATCAGCCGCATGGAGTGCTGAATTTCTCCGACGATAACGCGGGATTGGATGCGAGGTCGTATTCGCTGACAGGTATCGAATCGCCGAAAGCGGATTACAACCAGGCTCGTTTCGGTGTGAACGTTGGCGGGCCCCTGAACATTCCAAAGATTTTTAATGGGGGCAACAAATGGTTCTTTTTCGCGGGATGGAATGGATCGCGCGGGAGTTCACCGTACGATGCGTTTTCCACCGTGCCTACAGCGGATGAACGCAACGGAAATTTTTCCACAGCAACGTACAATGACGGCAAACCCGTTCAAATATTCAATTCGCAGACGGGACAGCAATATCAATTCAACGGAGTGCTGAATGAGATCGATCCGAATTTAGTCAGTCCGGCCGCGACAGCGCTGAAGCGGTACTTCCCTTTGCCGAACATCGCGACGACGGCTTCCGGACAAAACTTTCACTATGTGACGTCCGCGGATAGCAATTCCGACGCGGTGATAGTGAGGCTGATCCGCAACTTCGGGGCAAGCAACGGTCCGGGATTCGGACCATTTCAAATGGGGGGCGGTGGTGGTGGCGGCGGCGGAGGCAGAAGGCGCGCGCAGAACAACATCAATTTTGGGCTGAACTGGTCGCGCAGCTCGAGCACCATCGTGAATCCGTATCCTTCGCTCGCAGGAGGAACGGGAACGCAAGGGCTGAACGCGAGCGCCGGATGGACCTACGGGAAAGGCCGAGCCACAAGCAACTTTCGGGTGAACTACAATCACAATCATGTTTCCACAACGAATCTTTATTCAAACGTTACGGACGTTTCGGGGCCGGGTGGAGCCGGGATCAACGGGATTTCGAACGATCCATTTGATTGGGGATTGCCGGGAATCAGTTTCACGTCGTTCGGCGGGTTGAGCGACGCGATACCCCGCCGTGAGCTGGACCAGACCTATACCATCTCGGAAACTGTTTCGTGGAATCGCGGAAAGCACAACTGGCGTTTCGGCGGAGACTACCGGCGCATCCTGCAAAGCTTCCGTTCGGCCAGAAATTCGGAGGGAAGTTTTGTATTTACTGGATTTGCTACGTCTCAATACGCAACCGGCAGCACACAACCCGTAACTGACACGGGGTACGATTTTGCGGACTTCCTGCTGGGGTTCCCGCAGCAAACCTCGCTGCAGTCCGGAGCAACTTCCTACAACTTCCGCGCCAACGCGTATGACTTCTTCGTGCAGGACGATTGGAGGTTTCGCTCGAATCTGTCGTTCAATTTAGGACTGCGATACGAATACAACGGGCCTTACACGGAAGCAGCCAATCAAATCGCAAATCTGGACGTGGCGCCCGGGTTTACGGCTGCGGCGCCTGTATTGCCCGACCAGCCCGGGCCATATAACGGAACATTTCCGGCGTC
>Ga0137389_10001866_pt1 | contig 12571 bp, 14 predicted proteins | sample 15con2h14BmetaG_FD_104645 | JGI IMG/M metagenome (GOLD analysis project Ga0137389, IMG submission 104645) | Vadose zone soil microbial communities from Angelo Coast Range Reserve, California, USA - 15con2h1.4B metaG | ecosystem: Environmental > Terrestrial > Soil > Vadose zone > Saprolite...
GGCCGATCCGGGCGATTCCTGCCATCACCGAGGCGAAGTTGGTTCGAGTGGAGTAAGGCGCAACACGGTCTAGCTGCAACTGAGGAGCTATGTTAGTCTGGTAGTCCAGCTTGGGCAGGACGATTGCGCCCGAGCAATTCAGTCGGGGCGTAGCGCAGCCTGGCTAGCGCGCCTGGTTCGGGACCAGGAGGTCGATGGTTCAAATCCATTCGCCCCGACCACTTAATCCCTATACTTCAAACGCTTACGACGGCACTGTCTTGGGCAGAATTCAAAGCCGAGTCCATTTGAATTTGATTGCGGCCAATCACCCGAAATTCAACCCCTGTCATTGTTTTCCGCCGCTCCTCGGGAATGGCGTGTAAGCGGATAATGTGCGCTATTTTTCGCACCTTTGAGGAGAAGCAGGTCTGGTTGGTATGACATAGGAAAAACTCCAGACACTACGAAGGAACGATTACTATCCAATGAACATTATGGATTTTCATGGAGTGCTTCGTGGCTCCGCAGCCACTGGCCTCCTGGAATCCCAGTGCTGAAGCAGTGATAGAACAGGCAGGAGTAGTAGCACTGCCAGCACAAAAAAGACGATCCCTCCTGCGTGATGCAATCTTCCATATAGAAAGCTCGGATCGACATATACCGCAAGCAGTGTGAGCGTAGCGATTCGAATTCCGTTTTTCAGAATCATCATGAACAACCCGGAAGCAACAAACAAAGTTTTGTTCCTAAAACGTTTGAGGCGAAAATGGGCAACGAGCAGCGCCAGGATGAGCAACGCCATGCTTGAGCGAATGCCGCTGCACTCTTTGGCAACTTCAATATTGACCCGCGCAAGATGAAAGACCAAACCTTCGCGCAATGCAGGGACTCCGAAAAGGTCGAAGAAGGCTCCCGTTATCCAAGCGGAGCCCGCCTGAAGGAGACGGATCACCTGGTCGAGAAGGAAATTGGGCAGGGGGATCATCAGGAAGAGGAAGAGAAGCGGGAAGTAACCCGCTTTTGTAGCGTTCTTTCCAAATAGTAGAGCGAAACCTGCCACCCAAACCAACACGAGCGACAGAATATAGCCGGAGAGTTGCAGACCGAGCGATGGCGTGCCTCCCGCAAAACGCAAAGCAAGCGATGCACAGCCGGCAAGAATGAGGAAGCTGCCGCCGAACACAAAATCGTAAGAGAAATCCAGAAAAATCTTGTGAGATTCTACGAAGAGAAGCCACGTACAGATGAATGGAATGAGCGCGAGGTAGGAGGCATCGTCGTTCGAAAGAGACATCCGGACGAGAGCGACCAGGGGGGTTCTAAACAGTAAGGACGAGAGAACAATCCAACAGGCAAACAATAACCACCGTTTCGTGACGGCTGCATTGGGGGGTTTACTCAAGACGGTACTCTCCGCTGTCTAAACAGCGTTATTGCGGGCTTGTTGCGAAATCTTCTTAATTTGTTCGTGCTGGCCATTAGCGCATCTGAATCTTTCATTATGCATCTCCCTTGGCCCAGAACGGCGCGAACTTCCAGAAGGTTTCGGTCCTGAGCGTAAAGTGCCTTGCTACAGTCCCGAAATTTGCCCAAATGCCTGCTGAGCCGTTCGGCGTTCTTCTGCTACCGAAAGAGGTGCGAGGTTGCGCTCTTCAAGATCTACGATTGGGATCGACCGGAACTTTGCGTGCCGATGACGAAGATGATGACCTAGGCAAAATTCCATCTCGCTCCAGACCGCGTTTTCATAAAGTCGCCGAAAGCAATCTGCGAGAGATGGTTCCGCTGCAATCCTCGCATGCTCCCTGGACTGAATTCGCGCAAGTGTCGGGTTTGTGAAAGGAAGGACGTCGATCGCTGGAGCGCTCTAGTAAGCGCCTTCACCACTGAAAACGGCACGCGGGGTCGCAACAAGAATTCTTAGGTCGAGCCAGAGGGACCAAGACTGGGAGTATCGGAGATCCAATCGAACCATGTCATCGAAGCAAATCCGGCTTCGGCCGCTGACTTGCCACAGCCCAGTAACACCAGGTTTTAGTTCAAGGACACGCCGGCGGTGCCAAATGTCATAGACTTCAAATTCGTAGGGCGTCGGTGGGCGCGGGCCAACTAGAGACATCTCACCCCTCAGAACGTTCCAGAACTGCGGAAGCTCATCCAGGCTCGTCTTGCGAAGGAATCTACCGACCGGCGTCACACGGGTATCGTTCGTGATCTTGTAAATCACCGGCTTCCCTGGATCACTTTTTTCGCTCCCGGACTGACCGGCAATAAATCGCTGGACATACTCCCGGTGGATCTTTGGGTCGTTGTTCGTGTACATCGTTCGGAACTTCAGGCACTTAAAGCGAGCCCCAAACTGTCCGAACCTCTCTTGCTGGAAAATCACGGCACCCTTGGAGGTGAGCTTGATTGCCGCGGCAATTGCTGCGACCAGCGGGCTAGTAAGGAGGAGCAAGAAGGCGCTTCCTACTATATCAATGACGCGCTTCACGACCCGGGGAAGGCGCTTCTTTGATCCTCCCTGGGAGAGATCCGGATAGAATCTGGTATCTGCAACGGGTTCGGCCGCACCTCGATCCCGACTCTCGGGGAAGAGGTGAGCCGTGACAACCAGATTCGAAGTGACTTCGCGACTCAGCTCATCGTGAAGAGCGTTCACGACTTTTGAATGTAGAATCTCAGTGATCGGGTTTTCGAATTCCAGACTAATTTCAGTGAAGATGACCCCCAGGATGAGGCCTTTCTTATGCCAGCCAACGAAATCAGTCTCGCGCGTGCATTTCAAAAGAACTGACGTTACCCGCGACATGATGTGGGTCGCTGCTCCGGCGTCAACGAATGCACTCGCATCAAGCAGCATCAATACAAATGGTTTGTGGGAACGCTCCGCCCTCCGGCGCTCCAGCGTCAACATGCCGTGAAACGTCTCTTCTTGCAAGATCTCCGCACGTCTTACAAGCAGGGAATCGAAACCAGACTTAACCTTGTGCCCCGTGGAACGGCGCGCACTTTGTTCGCGTAGGTTCGGAATTCTTAAGGGGCTGTTTCCCATCTTTGTACAGACCTTGTGCCAACCATTCAGCAGATTCTCAGTGCAAGCATTCTGGGTGGCTTCGAAATTTGATGCTGAAGCTCAAACTCCTTATGTGAGCGCCGGGCTGAGCGCAGAATCCGATAAACTAAGCGACCGCCGTTTCAAGTAAAGGAGAATTCGGGAGTGGCACAGCCGGGACAGTTCGCGTCAGCTGAATCGGACAGACCACAGACCTGTCGATCTCCAGCGCCACGGACCGGCGAAGCAATGAAATGGAAACCACAATCCTGCGAGCCCCCTTGAAACCGATGAGAATTCCTTGGACGCCGCACAGCGCCCCATCATCAATCCGGACCAGCTGACCGAGTTCGAGATAAGGCCAGGGTTCAACCTGAAGTCTGACGGAGACCACCTTCTGAATTGCTTCAATCTCCGAATCCTCTACAGGAATGGGGATGCGACCTCTACCGACGACAGTGATCACGCCCGGCGTTAAGAGGACAGGCAGGCGCCTGAGCGCGTCAAAGCGGCAGAACACATATCCCGGGAACAGGGGTGGGGTTACTTCGCAAGACTTGCCACGTACTCGCTTCAAGGTCTTAAAAGTTGGAAGAAAGGTTTGATATCCTTTGCCGGAAAGCAAGGCCGCTGTCGAACTCTCCCAACGAGTTCTCAGTTGAAGTGCATACCACCGCTCACGACTGGGCTCTGTGTTCATCCTGGCTTAGGATCTCCCTTTAGGCAGTTGCGCCAGATAGCTGCGGAAACCATCATCCAGCTAGGCTATCGCTATACACCCTCACACATGGACGCTCTCTTTATCGCAATCAACCTGCCATACCGTGCAGCGAGAAGGTGGCGTGTGGCCCTACGGCCAATCCTGCCAACTCCTTGAAAAATATAAACTTATCTGCAGCGCCCTAAATGAACCCCGAGTCGAAGCTCCCCTCCGGAGGAATGTCGAGTCAAGAGATGAAAACCGTTACCCACATTTCCCAATAGGTTTCCAAAATTGGTCCTATGTATTTTCAAGCAGCTAGCCTGATAACGAAGGGATCGCGCGGTTTGGGTCTGGGAAAACTCAACGGCGAATTGAATGCGATGCAGCAGACTAGTTCGAGGTTCAGCGTTTGCGGAGGAGGCCAAGGCCCACGAGGCCAAAGCCGAGTAGCAGAAGCGTAGAAGGCTCGGGCACAGCCGTCACATTCACCGTTACCAAGCCAAAGCCAGTATTAAAAAAGTAAGACCCCGTAGAAAAAGTCGGCGCAGAATCGAGCCCGGTAAACATTTGAGCGCCTTTCAACTGCAAGTAACCCAAATTCGGGACGACCAAGCCAAAACCGCCGCCGGTGGACGTATTCGAGAACCCCAGCACGAAAGGCGGCGTCGGATAACTATAGCCCAGGAGGTTAATGCTTCCATTATTGACGGTCACAGTGAAATAATTCCCGCCAGAAAAGGACGTGACCGTCGGGTTTCGCAGAAGTGTGAACATTCCCGAGCCTGCCTGTGTGGATACCACGAATTGCAGCGCGTCAGCCCTTGCAACGCCCGCCGACACGAACAGCATGATTCCCGTCAAGCCTGCTATCTGTAGAGCCCTTTTCATCGAACCCCATTCCAAAACATTGCCATCACAATACTCTATTCTCTCTGAGCCATACAACCGCAAAAAGCGATTTGGCTGCCGTTAACAACGCGCTCGTACTGAGGCAGACCAATACACCATGGTCGTACCTACCTGCTAGGATCGAAGCACGTTGAAAACCACTTTGAATTCGCTCATAACAAAACACTTAAGGGCGAACCAGGACCATGCTTGTCAAATGCTTTGCACACATTCGGCAATCACGTACAGAGCAAAGTTCTAGAACCCTCAGTTCTCCATTGCGTGCCCTTGGCTGCGAATATGGGCCTGGTCTCTTCATCACCCGTCCCAGTGACTGGATTGACAAAATCTCGCAAATCGCGAAGTTATACAGATCTCGGGCGGGAGCCGTATCGTTGATGGTCACGCTCGTCCCGCTGAGCAGTGTCGCTGAGGTCTGCTGACAGAAGAACGGAAGGATTGTTGCTAGCCCCGCAGCTAACTTCCCTAGAGTAACCCACAGATCATCAGAGATCGTGGCGTAGCTGCAGATGAAGAGAAGGGAAAAGAATTTGCCACTTCTTGGAACAAAATCAGGACTGTCGCCACATCCGGGCACTTGAGGCGCATGACTAGCGCTCCTGTAACCTACAGAAAGAGAAAGCTTTAATCAAGCCAGACGCCTTTCTGGCAGGCTATCCTCATGGAAAGGGATTTGCTTTTGTTTACAGCGGAGAAAAATGAGCACCTCCTTGAGTCACGCTGTCGAACACCCCGCCATCACGGCCTTTGTTTATGGCCGTTCCGCTGCGGTTCAGAGATTGAACACGATTGTCGGGGAGATTGCCCGGACGAACATCCCCGTGCTGTTGATGGGGGAGAGCGGAACCGGAAAAGAAGTCTATGGGCGCCTGATTCATCGCCTTTCCAAGTATTGCCACGCGCCACTTAAGAAGCTGAGCTGCCGGGCGCTGGAACCGGGAGAATTTCTCTCACAGCTGAAGTGCCATTTGAGGGCGAACAGTGAGGGCCCGGAAGACGGCCTGCGAACGATGTTTCTAGACGGGATTGATGAGCTGGATCTTGCGTGCCAGAAGGTTCTACTCTCACTTCTTCCGGATGGGGAGATCGACGAGAATAGTCACCACGGCGTGCGCTTAATCGCCTCTACGTCCCGGAATCTAGAGAAGGACATCGAATCAGGGAAATTCCGAAGAGAACTGTACTTTCGAATAAACGGAGTTTGTCTCCACTTGCCCCCCCTGAGAGACAGAAGGGAAGACATCCTCGTGTTGCTGGAGCATTTTCTTGCGAAACATGCTGCAGAGTTGGGACGCGAGGTTCCTAAGGTAAGCGACAAGGAAATGGAGCTCCTTGGGACGCATGACTGGCCAGGAAACGTCAGAGAGTTGGAAAATTTCGCTAGAAAGATCGCAGTGTTTGGTGATACCCGGAAGGCCATTGATGAGCTTCGAGAAATGCCAAAGCTGGAACCAACGCTTCCAGAGGAGCCGCGAAGTTTTTCGTTGAAAGTGGCGGCGCGTGCGGCTTCGCGGAGGGCCGAGCGCGAGATGATCTCGAAAGCCCTCGAACGTACGCATTGGAACCGGAAGCGAGCCGCTCAGGAACTCCAGATCAGCTACAAATCCCTCTTGTACAAGATCAAACAAACAGGGCTGGAAGGGAAACAGGGGGAGACGGAGGTGAAGGAACAGCGATGAGAAGCACGCTTCTAATGATTCTCTCGGCCTGCTTGATTGTGAGCGTGGCACAAGCAAGAAACGAGAGCCCCGCCGCGCAAGACAAGAAAGCAGAAGCAAAAGGATCGAAAGGTCAGGCGACTCCCGCAGCGGTTCAGACCGCAGCGGAGGACCCAGCGTACAAGATTGGACCGCAGGACTTGTTGAAAATCGATGTTTGGAGAGAAGACCAACTGACGCGAACGGTCCCAGTGCGGCCGGATGGAAAAATCACGCTGCCCCTGTTGAATGATGTGCAGGCAGCCGGGTTGACTCCGATGGAGTTGGCAGCGGTCATTGGAGAGGAGCTCAAGAAGTACATCAACAACCCGCAGGTTACCGTGAGTTTGATGGAGATCAACAGCCGGCGGATTTACGTAACGGGAGAAGTCACGAAGGCAGGCGCGTATGCGCTCCTTCCGCACATGACCGTGTTACAGGCACTCTCGGGCAGCGGCGGATTCACGCAATTTGCGCGGATGAAGAACATTTACGTACTCCGAACTCAGAATGGAAAGCAGATTAAGCTGCCATTTAATTACAAAGAGGCGATCAGCGGGAAAAATCCTGAGCAGAACATCGAGTTACTCCCCGGCGACGTGATTGTGGTGCCGTAAGGAATAGAGATGAAGGACTGGGAAAAACTACTGATTGGAATTGTCTGGGTCGTGACTGCCTGTCTTTGCGCATCGCCGCTGTCGGCACAGCAAGAGGGCGGAGAAAAACCGAAGCCAGCGGCGCGGGAATACCCGCCGCTCTTCGATCCAAACGGCGATCAAGCGGACTCAGATGAGGGTGCGAAGACAATTCAGCCAGATAACTGGCCCGTGACCGGCGTTCAGAACCTTACTCTGGGCACTCCAGAGATGCGCCACAGTTATTGGGTACCGGGGTTTCGATACAGCAACACGGCAGCGTCGAATCCCTCGAATTCAGGAGCGAATTCTCAGTGGAATACGACGAGCTTTGTGAGCGGCGACGTGAGCTTGCTCGAAGCGTGGAGCCGTTCCCTGCTCTCAGCGAATTATTCGGGTGGCGGCTTCTTTTCAACAGACCAGGTACAGGGAAGCGGCAAATTTCATCAGCTCGCGGCAACCTATGAGATCGATCGACGGCGATACCAGCTGCTCTTTGTTGATCAGTTTTCTTTTTTGCCCCAGAGCTCTTTTGGATTTGGAGGCACCAGCGGACTGGCTTCTCCCGGAATTACGGGTTCCCTGGGGGTACCTCTCCCCGGACTGCAGAGTGGGGTGGTGCCGGGTCAGAGCATCCTAACAGCAGTTGGTCCTCGCTACAGCAACGCCACTGCAGCGCAGCTTACCTACCAAGTGAGCGCACGAGGATCAATCACCATCGCCGGGGTGCACGGATTACTGCGGTTCACCAGATCGAGGAACCTCGGCAATGACACCGAAACTCTCAATGCCGGGTACAATTACGCGATCACTCCTAAGGACACCCTGGGATTGAGCTACCGATTCAGTGCTTATCATTACCCGGGTGACCCTCAGGCATTAGGCGATCATGCCGTCCAGATTGTCTATGGAAAGAAGATCACCGGAAGGCTTGCGCTGAGGCTATCCGGCGGACCGCAAGTCACCACTTTTCGAGTGCCAGTCAATGGTCTGAAGCAGAGCATCTCGGGGTCAGGAACCGCATCACTCAATTATGCCTTCAGCCGAAGCAACGTCACACTGAACTATACGCACGGAGTAACCGGCGGCAGCGGGGTCTTCAGCGGAGCGAGGACCGATCAAATCAGCGCGACCTGGGGTCGGGCACTCACTCGAGTGTGGAGCGGTAGTATGAATCTCGGCTATGCAAAAAACCGCCAGCTCTCGGCGGTGAGTGGAGTTACCTCGCCAAGTTTTAGTACGTGGATCGTGGGAGCGGGTTTGAGCCGCCCGCTTGGCCGCACCGCGAACATTTCTCTGGGATATCAGGCGCAGATCCAAGGTTCCAACATTGCAATTTGCAGCAGTCCGAATTGCGGCTCCAGCTCCACCGCGCACCAAGTGTTCCTTAGTTTCCAGTGGCATGCGAGACCACTGGTGCTACGATAGCGCAAAGATATTTTAGCCAGGCAAGTGCACGCCCTCTGGGGTGAAAGGCAGAGAGAGATGACAGCGGGGACAAAATGAAAGTAGCGGGAGAGCGCCAAAGACTCGGAGACCATGTATAAAGGATTTTTTGGGTTAAAAGAAAACCCCTTCAATGTGAACCCGGATCCCCGGTATCTATTTCTTACGAAAGAGATCGAGGAGATCTTGTCCGGCCTGATGTACGGCATTCAGACCCGCAAGGGGATCATGACGCTTACGGGTGAAGTGGGAACCGGCAAGACAACTCTCGTCAACCGGGTTCTTGACTGGCTGCGCCAGCGCGCAACAAAGACAGCATTTCTGTTCAACTCCCGGATGAATTCCTCGCAGCTCTTTGACTTTATTCTTGCAGAGTTCGATATTCCGTGCGAATCCCGGTCCAAGAGCCAACAATTGATGAAGTTGAATCAGTGGCTACTGGAACGATTTACTGCGGGTGAGACTGCCGTAGTTATCATCGACGAGGCGCAAAATCTAACCTTTCCAGTGCTTGAAGAGATCCGGCTGCTCACAAACTTGGAAACATCTACGGAAAAATTGCTGCAAATCGTTCTTTCCGGTCAGCCCGAGCTCGAAGAGAAGCTGAATCTGCCTCAGCTGCGGCAACTGCGCCAACGTGTCATGCTGCGTTGCAAGACCAGAGCTTTGACGAACGAGCAGACGCGGGATTACGTGCTCGAGAGATTGAAAATCGGGGGCGCGACGGAAAACGGACAACCAATATTCAGCCCCGCGGCCATCGAAATGATTCATCTATACTCGCTGGGGATTCCCCGGGTCGTGAATCTTCTGTGTGAACATGCACTTATTAACGCTTACGTTGAAGAACAGCGGCCGATCCAACCGAAGATCATCGAAGACGTCGCGCGAGAATTTCAATTGGATGAGGTCGAACCGATCGCCTCTCCGGAAAATTTGCGAACCAGTGCAGAGCTTTACAATTCCGAAGCATTCATTCAAAACCTCGGCGAGGCCCTCGCGCGCTTCCGCATTAGCCCACACGGTTCATCTTCACGGGAGCGAAAGTAAGCTTACATCTATTTAGCTGGAGTTGAGCGAGTACCGGGGAGTCCGGTGGCGCGGATTGTAAACTAAGCTGCTTCGGTTTTCACCTCCTCTCGGCGCATTTGTTCCACCCCTTCTGACAAGGTCTGAAGCGGTGTTCGGCCCTGAGTGCGATAAGCCCTGGTGAGCGCGTTCGCGTTGTAGAACGTGAGATAGTCCTCCAGGTCGCGATGCGACTGTTCCAGCGATTCGTAGAAGGTCCTGCGAAACGCCACCGCGTAAAACTCTTCCTTTACCGTGCGATGAAAGCGTTCGCAGAAGCCGTTGGTTTCCGGAGAGCCGATGACGGTTCTTCTGTGCTGGATCTGTTGGATGGCCAGGTACAGCTCGAACCGGTGCCCCACCGGACTCCCCAGTATTCGCTCCATTCCAGCTTCCTGGGTTCTTCAGGGATCTAGGGCTACTATGGTTCGAGAACGGTATTCCGCCACAACACTTTGCAAACCCTCACAGGTTGAGCGCGCGAACGGCGCCACTTTCGACGTGGCGCCGACTGCCTGCCTGGGACCTTATTCCGGCGGGGGTATGCCCTCTGAGGACGGGAGCATCCGGGAATCCCTGAGGAAAGGAAGCCGATTATCAAATGACGGTACCAGTTTTCCCTCAAGTCTCTTTTTGGTGGCCAATTAGGACGATCCGAATCAATGATAGCTATTCAATTTCCTACAATCTCTCATGATTTCAATGATTTACGTGTAGATATCTTGCTCTCTTCATGTTGCTAAATAGCCCAGGGTCTGGTACCGCTATTGCACCTCACCTGGATACGATTTAGAGTGTGCTACCTGTCGTAAGCTGTTGATTTTCTGTAGCTTAGATGAGGAAAGTAGACCTGAAGTCGCTGAAAGCTAATGTTTATGGCGGTAGCTTGCCTAGGTAACGACGTCCGTCGATAACCCGTGTCGAATTGTTGCAGGCCTTTCAACGATTGGGTCGCACTCGCAATCCCTCTGCTTCCTAGCCCTTGAGATCATCCCCGGTCTCCCAGGAGATTTGCCATATGGCAACTGATTTTGTTTGTTGTCCGAGTCCTTCCTCAGATACTAAACGAGCGATGATACGAGTTGGCGTCATCGGATACGGCTATTGGGGACCCAATATCGTCAGGAATCTGCATGGTCTGGATAATGCCCGCGTGGAGATGGTGTGCGACAAGAGTTCTGCCGCGCTGGCCCGCGTACGCAAGACGTATCCAGACATTTTGACGACAACAGACCCCAGCGAGGTTTTACACTCAACGAAAATTGACGCCGTTGCGGTGGTCACGCCTGTTTGGACTCATTATGAGCTAACCAAGACGGCGCTTGAGAACGGAAAACACGTTTTTGTGGAGAAACCATTTGCCTCCAACTCAGCCCAGGCAGAAGAACTCATTGAAATTGCGGCTCGAAGAAATCTCACCATCATGGTGGACCACACATTCCTGTTTACGGGTGCGGTCCGGAAAATCCGGGAATTAATCGAAAGTGGGGCGCTGGGTGACCTATATTATTACGATTCGTTGCGGGTTAATCTGGGACTTTTTCAGCACGACATCAGTGTGGTTTGGGACCTAGCGCCACACGATCTCTCGATCATGGATCATTTAATAAGCAAAGAGCCAGAGGCGATCGTTGCGACTGGCGAGAAGCATTTGAATGGAGTGGAAGATGTCGCGTTCATGACGATATATTTTCCCCAGAACGTGATCGCCCATATCAATGTAAATTGGCTTTCACCGGTGAAAATTCGGACGACGCTCATTGGTGGTCAGAAGAGGATGCTCGTCTGGAACGATCTCGTGGCCGACGAAAAAATTCGTGTTTACGACAAAGGGGTCCAGATTAGCTCGGGAGAAGGAATACGCGATCTTCTCGTAAGCTACCGTAGTGGCGATATGTGGGCGCCCCAGATCGAACAGGGGGAAGCGCTAAGCGTTGAGCTCGGTTACTTTGCAGATTGCATTCTGAATGGCACAGTACCGTTCAACGACGGACACGCTGGCCTGCGTGTCGTCCGAATGCTGGAGGCAGCCGAATGTTCTATCCGCAAGAGGGGAGAGTTAGTGCGCCTGTGAATGAATTCTGCTCGATTGCTCCTGACGTGAAGTTAGGAAGGGCAGTGACACTGTCCAAGTTTATTAATTTATATGGCTGTGAAATCGGAGACGAAACAAAGATAGGAGCGTTCGTTGAGATTCAGAAGAATGCAAGAGTAGGCCGTCGCTGTAAGATTTCGAGCCATACATTTATCTGCGAAGGTGTCCACATTGAAGACAACGTGTTTGTGGGCCATAGCGTAACTTTCATCAACGACTCCTACCCTCGCGCAACCGCGCCTGACGGCCAGATTCAGACCGAGAAGGATTGGAAAGTCGAACGGACCCTAGTAAAAAAAGGTGCCTCGGTTGGCTCGGGAACAACGGTTCTCTCCAATGTAGTCATCGGGGAGAATGCGATTGTCGGCGCTGGTAGTGTCGTAACAAAGGATGTACCCGCGAACGCGATTGTGGCGGGCAACCCTGCAAAGCTGTTGCGGTATATTGCCCCAGAGTCAAGGATCACATTGTGAATAACAACGGAAAGATTGCATTTCTGGATTTAGTCAGCCTTCACGAAGAACTTGAAAAGGAGCTGGTTCCCGTTTTTCAGAGAGTGCTGAGAACGGCAATGTTCATCGGCGGGCCAATGGTCGAAGAATTCGAGCGATCGTTTGCGGCTTTCTGTGAGACGCGGTTTGCGATCGGCGTGAACAGCGGCACGGACGCGTTGCGCTTTGCCTTGATGGCAGCGGGCGTCCGCAAAGGTAGTTCGGTCGTTACGGTGCCGAATACTTTTATCGCCACGACGGAAGCGATTTCGCAGGCTGGTGCGCTCCCTGAGTTCGTCGATGTCGATGAGCGGACCTACAACATGGATCCCGAGAAGTTGCGCGACTTTTTGGAGCACCATTGCTCGCTCGATCTTGAAGGCAAGTTGGTCAGCCGGAAGACTGGGCGACCGGTAACGGCGGTGGTCCCAGTACACCTGTATGGACAGTGCGCCGAGATGGACGCAATCCAAGAGCTTGCCGATCGTTA
>Ga0137389_10001870_pt1 | contig 12555 bp, 9 predicted proteins | sample 15con2h14BmetaG_FD_104645 | JGI IMG/M metagenome (GOLD analysis project Ga0137389, IMG submission 104645) | Vadose zone soil microbial communities from Angelo Coast Range Reserve, California, USA - 15con2h1.4B metaG | ecosystem: Environmental > Terrestrial > Soil > Vadose zone > Saprolite...
CTCCGCGGCCTGGGCCAGAGTTGACCGCTTGCCTGGGGCCGCCGGATAAAGCTTGTCACCGGTAATGGTGACCAGCTTCACGCGCGTGCGTCGGATGGTGGCCAGCAGTTGCAGAATTTCTTCCGTCTCGCCGCTAAAGGAAAGCGCCAGCACTACGTCACCTTTCACCACCATGCCGAGATCGCCATGAATGGCTTCTGCGGGATGGAGGTAGAGCGCCGGCGTACCGGTGGAGCTGAGCGTGGCGGCGATTTTGCGAGCGATAATCCCGCTCTTGCCCATCCCGGTGACCACGACGCGTCCACCGCATGAATGCAGGCATTCCACGGCGGTTTTAAAGTCCGCGGCCATGGGCCCGGCAATGCGTTCAGCCAGTTCACGCAGGGCTTCGGCTTCAATGCGAACGACGTTAGAACCAATGGAGTGCACTGGAAATAATAGTAGCAGAGCTGTCGCATTGCCATGATTGCCAAAATTGCCAATAGTGCCAAAATTGCTCAGTCGTCGGGATTGAGGAGATTTGTAATTTCAAATTTGAAATGCTTCGCCCCACTGTCATCCTGAAGCGGAGTCGGAGCGCAGAACGATGTCAAAACGCCAGCATTGTCCAAGAGCGCCGAAATTCGCGAGTCCTTGCCTCCTTGTCATGTTGAGCGTAGAGCCGCGCGGGCAGTCGCGGCTCGCAGTCGAAACATCCCGAAGACGTCCGCTGCGCCATGACGATTCAGGGAGTTTTCTCGCGGGGTTTGCCCCGAAAACGAGTTCCTGCGATTGACCAGGGCCAAAAAACCAAGAGCCCAAAAACCAATTACCAATTACCGATCTACACATCAAACACACAATACGGTTTTCCGCCGTTATGCTGCATGAGCAGACTTAGCGCCACGTTGTGTACGGGAACGCCGCCGGTGGTTTTGCCGCTGAGTTTGCCGTGATGGGCGTGACCGTGGAGCGCGAGTTTGGCGCCGTGACGATCAATGACCTCGGCCAGTCGAGAGCTCCCCAGATACGGCCAGATTTCCTGCGGTTCGCCGATCACGGTGTCGCAAATGGGAGCGTAGTGGGTGACGATCACGATCCTTTCCGTCCGGATCATTGACAGTGCTCGCTCCAGCTTCAGTGTCTCATCCAAGGAAGCCTGCACAAACGCCTTGGTTTCCTTTTCACCGAAGGCCGTCAGCAGGCCGCGTCCAAACCCACCAATGAATCCCTTGGCGCCAGCAAAGCCTACTCCATCGCGCTCATAGCTGCTTCCATCCAGCACTTTAATTCCTTCTTCCGTCATCATCTTCATCAGCTCCTGTTCGCAGGAACTTTCATAATCATGGTTACCCAGCACGGCGACGATGGGAATACGCAGGCGCACCAGCGCATTGAGCAGAGAATGCATTTCTTCCGGCTTGCCGTAATTGGTGAGGTCGCCGGCGATGACCAGAACATCGGCTTCGTCACGTACCTGGGCCAGCGGCTCGCGGATGCGATCATAGCTCTGCGGGGAAAAGTGCAGGTCGGCGGTGGCGGCAATTCTCATAGGTTCAAAGCTACTGGCTACTAGTCTCTAGCTACTAGCCAGCAGCTAGCAGCCAGGAATCATGCGGCTTCGTTGGTATCTTTATCGCAATCATCCAGGTTTACCTTCGGGCCTGCGCCGTTGGAGTAGATAGAATCAGCCCGCAGCCGGTATTCCTCCAAGACATTGCGCTTGCCCCACTCAGAAATGTCAATGGCGAACATCTTTTCGTCAATCAGGCTGCCGCGGAAATCAATGGCCTTATTAGGATGCTTCAACTCCATCTTGAAGCGCGAGAGCAGCTCTTCCCATATGTTGGCCGGCACAAAGTGGCAGTATCCGGGATAAATATATTGATAAAGCACCAGGCACCAGAGCAGCATCTGCCAGTGCTCGCCCAAGAGGGACATCAGGCGCTGCCAGTCAAACTGACCGCGTGTACCGTAGATGACGTGGCAGATGTCCGCGCCGTCAAAACGTTCACGTCGCGTCACAAACACTTTTGAAGCGATCAACTCTGCCGGAGCAAGAACGCGAGCAGAAATCCCAAACACCTGGGAACGGTTGGCGCGCCGGATCCATGAATAGTCCACGCGAACCACGGCATTGCTCATGCCGGTGATCAGGTCCACAAAGTATTCGCCGCGGCGGGCTTTGGCCAGCCATATGGGATCCAGCACCTCGGTCTCAAAGCCGTCACGGCTGAGCACTTGCAGCGCGCGTTCCACTTCCTGCGCGGGCATGAACAGGTCAAGGTCCTTGGTGTCACGCCATATTCCGGTGTGCTCATGCAGTGCGAATGCCCCGGAGACAACCACGGGCACACGTTCGCGCTCCATCAGCTCAAGCACTTCACGAAACAGAGCTTCCTGAACTGCTGGAAAGCATGGCGGTTGGGATGAACTCACCGGCAGCGGTTTGTTCTGCTCCAGAGGCATCATGCATTAGATGCGCACAGCCGTTGTATGTTGTTGGAATGTTAGCGGAAAAGATGCCAATCATTGGTGAAGCCCGATCGCTAAAAGGGTAAACAGGTCCGGATTCGATCTTCCTGTTCGTCGGCGCCGATATCCGGCATCTAAAATGGGGTCAAGGCGGAGCAGACGGGCGGGCGGCGTTCATTTATATGGCGACGTCAACATGCAAAGCAGCTGGAGTTCACACGTGGCAAAAACGGAATCCACCATTCAAGTTGAAGGCCGGGAGATAAAGCTATCAAACCTGGAAAAGGTCCTGTATCCCAAAGCCGGATTTACCAAAGGCCAGGTGATTGACTATTACACACGCATTGCGCCTGTGCTATTGCCGCATCTGGCCGACCGCGCGCTCACGCTCAAGCGCTATCCCAACGGCGTGGAAGGCATGCATTTTTACGAGAAGAATTGCCCCGCGTACCGTCCGGAATGGATGAAAACCGTTAAGGTGTGGAGCGAGGGCAACAACAAATTCATGTATTACTGCTCCGTGGCGGACTTGCCGTCACTGGTGTGGCTGGCTAATCTGGCTGACCTGGAGCTGCATACCTCGCTTTCACGGGCAGAGAAGCTGGACCAGCCCACGGTGATTGCCTTCGACCTTGACCCCGGCCCGCCAGCCGACATTGTGCAATGTTGCCGGGTTGGCCTGTGGGTGCGCGATCTGTTTGCCGGCTTGGGACTGGAAGCCTTTCCCAAGACGTCTGGCTCCAAGGGACTGCAAGTCTATGTCCCGCTCAACAGCCCGGTCACCTATGACCAGACCAAGATGTTTGCCAAGACAGTGGCGCGATTGCTGGAGCAGCGCCATCCTGACCTGGTTGTTTCGGATATGAAGAAGGCCCTGCGGACCAATAAAGTGTTCGTGGACTGGAGCCAGAACGACAGTTACAAAACCACGGTGAACGTTTATTCGTTGCGCGCGAAGGACCAGCCGACCGTGTCCACGCCGGTAAGCTGGAAGGAAGTGGAAGCGTGCCTGAAGCAGGGCGACCCTGAGCTGCTGGTGTTGACCCCGGACCAGGCGCTGAAACGCGTGGAGAAAATGGGCGACCTTTTTGAGCCCGTGCTCAAGCTCAAACAGAAGCTGCCGGAATTGGAAACGTTGGGAGAAGAGAAAGAGGCGGAGAGTCCGGCCCTGCCGTCACGCAGGGTTGCGAAGAAAAGCAAAGTTGCCAGGATGATGCCGGCCAAGCCGGCGAAAGTTGTGAAACGTGCGAAGACGGCGCAGAAACGGCGGGGTTAGGAGAATTTCAATATCGCCTGAGCAGATCGCTGCTGGCTCGCCCCCTAAACCACTACGCCTTCCACCACCCACAGAGGAGCATTCGTCGGTATCACCCGGGTAAGTTTCAATCCGGCCTTTTCAAACAGGGTGCGAAATTCCTGCTCGGTGCGTTCGCGTCCGCCGGGGAAGACCATCATTTCCAGATCAATCATCTTTCCCATATGCGGCTCATTGCCCAAAGGCAGCACGCTTTCCACCAGAAGAATGCGCGCATTCGGCTTTCCGGCCAAAGCCTGGCGGCAATTCACCAGAATGGAAATGGCCTTGTCATCATCCCAGTCATGGATAATGTGTTTCATGATGATGGCATCCGCGCCGCTGGGAACAGATGCGAAGAAATCAGCGTGAGCCACATGGCAACGCTCCTTGAGACCCTTGGCCGATACGGCTTTGCGCGTTCCTTCCAACACGGACGGCAAGTCCACCAGCATGCCTTTCATATTCGGATAGCGCGCGAGAATGGCGCACAGCAAGGCGCCGTGTCCACCGGCCACGTCCAGCAGCGTGCCGATACCGGAGAAGTCATACGCTTCCAGCACCGCCGGGACCACCATTTCACTCAGGCAGGTCATGGCATTGTTGAAGCGTTCCTCTTCCACCGGGTCCTGAGGAAAATATTCAAACACCGGCTTGCCGTAAACGTGTTCTATGGTGATGTCGCCAGTTTCCACCGTGTGGGGCAGTTCAGAAAATAGTTTGAGATGTAAAGGATCGGAGAGAAATAGCACGAGTGAGTGGACGGATTCAGGAACATCTGTGCGTAGCGTGGCCGCCGGCGGCGTGAGCGCGAACTTTCTGTCCGCAGCTTCAGAGAAGATTCCCACCATGGCCAGGCCGCGCAGCACACGGTAGAGCCTGTCTTCATGCGTTTTCGTCGCCAACGCCAGATCGTGGACGGACTTAGGTCCATCAGCCAGATGATCGGCAATCCTCAGTTTGGCAGCGATGAAGAGAGAAATGGAAGCCATGAACCCGGTGCTGATCTGGAGAACATGGTCTGAAGGCGATGGTCGTTTCACGTTGACGGGTTTCTCATGAACGGACTCTTGCCTCACGGGCGCGGTAGAACTCATGGCTGCTCCTGATTGTCGCTGTTTCCGGTGGGCAACGTGCGCCACAGCTATGGGACGATGACCATGCTACAGAGTTAGCGACCTCTTGACCCCTTCAGCAAGCGGATTGTTTGTGCTCTAAAACGCCGGTCGCATGCGCTTCCGACTTCGCTAGGGCGACAGATCGCGGCAGTCTCTGCCGATACAGGCGAGTTCTTCAGCCGTTCTCTGCGGGATGAAACAATCCGTCGCGATCCTCTTTATTCGTGCCGTAGCGCGCTGGTTGGGTCAATACGCAGAGCACGTCGCGTTGGCGCCCACGTGGAAATCGCGCCAAGCACGCCGATGGTCAGCAACACGGCGACAAACGCCAGCGCGTCAGCGGACGCGCCAAAGATGATGCTGGTCATGAACCGTGCACCGGCAATCGCCAGGACCAGGCCGATGGCCGATCCCGCGGCCAGCAGCTTGAAGGTGCGGCCGAGTACCAGCTTGATCACGTGTGCTGGTCCGGCGCCGATGGCCACGCGAATGCCAATCTCATGCGTTCTCTGCGCGACGGCATAGGAGACGAGGCCGTAAATTCCAGTGATGGCCAGCATGATGGCAAGAATCCCGAAGGCGCTGAGCGCGATGGCCGAAGCATGTGCCGGGAGAAAAGCAAAGCTCAGCAGATTTCCCAGTGAGCCAACACCGAACAGCGGCAGATCAGGATCGAGCTGGGCGATGGCCTGGCGCATTCTGCTGATCAATTCTTCCTGTGGCAGCGCGGAGCGCACCATCAAAGTGGTGGTGGTGTTGTACTGCTGCAGTGCAGGCAGGAAGATGGCGAGCTTCTGTGATTCCGCCAGGCTCGAATATTTTCCATCTTCGGTTACGCCCACCACTTCAAAGAGCGTGTCGCCTGACCCAATATGAATTCGCTTACCTAAAGGATTGTCCACGCCAAAGACCTTCCGGCCAAAAGCGTGGTTCACAATCACGACCCGGGGAGATTTGGAATCGTCATGCAGGTTGAAGTCGCGCCCGGCGAGCAGTTGAATTCCCATGGTCGCAAAAAAGTTGGGCGAGACTTCATACGTGGTGGCTACCCTGGACTCACCAGCGCGAGGCCTGGGATGGTTCTCGGCATAGACCGTGGAGGTGTTCTCATCAATGCTGAGTGGAATGGAGTTGGAATAAGCGGCGGATTTCACGCCGGGAAGGTTCTCCACGGCGGCCAGCGCGCGGCGCTGAAAATCGCGTCCGCGCTCGGCAGAGTAGCCGGCGAGCCCAAGGTCAAAACCGGCAACGGTGACTCCATGCGGCTCAAATCCAAGCGGCACGGTAAGGGTGCGTTGCAATCCACGCAGAGAAAGCAGGCACGCGGAAACCAGCACGAAACTGATGGCGACCTGCAAGACCACCAGCACGTCTCGGAAGGCGATGCGGCGGCCGCGCCATCCATCTTGTTCACCTTTCAAAACGGCGTTGGCGTCAGTTTTTGCCGCATTGTGCGCCGGAGCGAGACCAAAAAGAATTCCGGTGACCACAGAGATCGCGGCGGCAAAAAGAAAGACGCGCCAGTCCGGCGTCACATCAAACTGTACAGGAAAATCAAGCGGCGCCCGCCATGTGCTGAGCAAACGCGCAAGCAGAGCTGCCAGGCCGAGACCGGCAATTCCGCCCAGCAACGCGAGAACCAGAGTTTCGGTCAACGCCTGCCGTTGCACACGCCAGCGAGTGGCACCCACGGAAAGCCTGATGGCGACCTCACGCTGACGGTCTGCACCGCGCGCCGTGAGCATGCTGGCGAGGTTGGCACAGGCGGTTAGAAGAACCAGTCCGGCAAGAAGGAGCACGCCGAAAGAGAAAGCCCGCACCGGCCCGCCGATCACATTGCCCATCAGTCCGGGCTGCGAGAGATTGAATCGCATCCCTTCATTGACTGCCGGATTCTTCAAAGCCAGGCTGTGCGCGATGGTGTTAAGGTTGGCGGTCGCTTGCGCCGCGGTGACTCCGGGCTTCAGCCGTCCGATCACCCAGGTGTTGAAACTGCCAGCATTGTCGAGCCAGCCGTTGCCGGGCTCAATCTGAGCCTGCATCATCATAGGTACCCAGACTTCAGGCCAGTAGAAAACTTCCGTGCCGTGAAAATCACGCGGAGCCACGCCAATGATGCTGTATGGCTGGCGATTGATACGGATGGTCTTGCCCAGAACGTCGCGGTGGCCGGCAAAGCGTGATTGCCACGTGGCGTAACTCAACACCGCATAAGGGCTGGCTCCGGGGACCTGGTCATCTTCCTGATGAAAGAAGTGTCCCAGCGCAGGCTGAACGCCCAGAACATCAAAGTAATTGCCGGTGGCCAGGTATCCCCACGTGCGTGCTGCTCCGTCGCGCGAATCCAGCTCAAGCTGCACCACACGCGTGCCAAACAGTCCGGAGAAGACCTGGTTCTGGTCACGCAGGTCGCGATAGGTCGGGAATGACTGCCCCAGATGGAACTGGTTGTTCTCCAGGACGCGCAACTGTTCGGAATGATCAACGGGCAGCGGACGCAGGACCAACGCATTCACCACGCTGAACACCAGCGCATTTACGCCGATGCCCAGCGCCAGAGAGATGATGGCTACGAGAGTGAATCCAGGATTTCTCCTGAGAACACGGAGAGAGTAGGCAGCGTCGCGACGAAGATGATCAAGCCATAGCCAGCGGCTGGATTCATAGAACTGTTCCTGCGCCCGGAGAACGTTGCCGAACTCGCGACGGGCTGACGAATCGACGTCAGAAGTGCTGGTAGCAGTGCCGTCAGCGCGAAGCTGGTCCGCTTCCAGCGCGATGTGTGCTTCCACTTCAGCCTGAAAATCAGCGTCTTTGCGGCGGCGTCGCCAGAACATATCTAAACCTCAGATTTCTGTGGCCCCAGAATGCGGCCAATGGCCGCTGCCAGCCGGTGCCACTGATTGGTCTCACGTGTAAGTTGCTGCCGCCCCTGGCGGGTCAATTTGTAAAACCTCGCCTTGCGATTGTTATTGCTCACGCCCCATTCGGCCGCGATCCAGCCCTGCGTCTCAAGACGCTGCAACGCCGGATAAAGCGAACCGTGGTCCACCAGGAGCTCATCTTCTGATTGCAGTTGAATGGTGCGGGCAATGCCCTGACCATGTTGCGGACCGTGCAGCAGTGTGCGCAGGATGAGCAGGTCGAGTGTGCCTTGCAGCAGGGCGATGCGTTCTTTGTCGTTGAGTTTGTCGTCTCGGGTCGGCATTCGACATGAGTATGCGCCGGACTTGGGTAGGATGTCAACAGGAGCAATGTCAAGAAATCGCCGGGAACCGCGCCAATTTCAGAATTGAAATTTGAAATTTGCCGAATCCCCGCGATTTTTACGTGTTCCGTTGCCATTGGCCATTCTGTGAGTGGCCGACGATGCATAGGGGACCCTTTCATGCGAAGTCGAAGGAGATATGTACTAAGATTCGTATCATATGAACTTGAAAGCAAGAATGGATCTGTTTGAAGAGGACTCCACGGTACTTGGAGAACTATCAAAACTGCACGATGAGAACTCAAAGGAATATCTCGCGCTGAAACACGCGGGCATTGCCTTGTGGTATGTGCTGATGGAAGGTCATGACAAATTTAAGGAGTACATAGCCACGCTTGGAAGCGGCCTCACAAAGGAACAAAGGTTGCATCTGGCTGACATGGGCATCGACCCTGATTTTGAGTGAGCGAACGCACGCCTTCTTCAGCGCGCGAGTAGGACGGAAGGACCTTGTGCTTCGATCTTCGCTAATACAAAACAAACTTAAGGTCCCTCACCCTGTTTTCGGCGGCTGAAGAAAGCGCCGCCTCAACCACGGGGTTCGGGATGACGCAACTATATTTTGTCGGGGAGTACTCCCTGTATCGGCATCGTTACAAGCAGCATTATCGGGATCTTTCGACTGCGTCGTCACATGCGCTCCGACTCCGCTCAAGATGACAGAGGGGCACAGCCACGATGAGCGAGCCACGACGATAACTGCAAAATTGCGGCGCTCTACAATTTTGGCAAGTATGGCAATTCCGGCGATTTTGGCAATCCCCTAAAGTCCGGCCACAATCCTCTGCAACTCTTTGGCAATATCTTCAGGATCGGCGGTGGTTTCAAAACGTATGGCATCTCCAATGCGGATCTGGATAGTTCCCGGACTTGCATAATGTTTCTTCGCCACCTTCAACGGGAACAATCCATCAATGCGTATGGGAATCACAGGAAGATCAAGATGCGTGGCCAGCAATCCGATGCCGCTGCGGAAGGCGCTCATCTCACCGGTCTCTGTGCGGCGTCCTTCGGGGAAGATCACCACGTTGTAGCCCTGGTCGGCCATTTCACCGGCGAACTTGAAGCTCTCACGATAGCGCGCCTTCTGCGGCAGTGAGAAAACGTTGAACAGCGCAGCGATCAACACATAGTCGAGTTGATCAAGCCATCGCCGCCACAACGGCAGGTCATGTGGCGGATGACGCATGCTGCGCAGCATCTCGCCCTGCATGGCCACGGCGACCCGTCGGCGCATGCGGAAGGGAAGCGCGGCCAGAATGTATCCGATATCAATGTGCGTGACGTGATTGCTTACGATCAGCGCGGTCTCGTGCAGGTCTTTGAGGCGCTCACGGCCGATCACCCGAGGTCTCCCCATAATAAGAATGTAGGGCAGCGTGACCAGGTGATAGACCAGCGTACGGATCCATGTGATGGGCCAGCGCTGCGCCCAGCGTGAATAGGGATAGTCTTTTTCTTTCTCTCTGGGGGCCTGTGGTGGTTCTGGGGATCCTTCTTCCACCTGTCGCGGCACGGATTTCTTCAACAGCTTTTCCAGTTCGCCGACCGTGGTGACCTGGGAGAAATCACGATCGCTGAGTTCGACCTGGTAGCGATTTTCCAGCGCCGCCATGAGCTCCACACGTTCCAGCGAGCTGAGATTCAGATCGTCTTCTAAATGAGCATCCGGCAGGTGTGCATTCGGAAGATGCGCGCCCGGTTTTAACTGCACGCTACGTCCGGCGACACCGGCGATCAGGTCCTGCAATGTTCCTGAAGATGAAATCGTCTGTGCCATATCGGCAAGAGCGGTGCCGCCAAGCTTGGCCTCCGCTAAGCGGCGGATCATATCCATTTTTGGCTTCTGGGTTGGCGTGCGCGGAAAATCTTCATCCGGCCATTCCAGCCAGCAGCGTATCTTCTGGAAGTCCGCCAGTTGCTCGTTCGCCTTGCTCACCGCAGCATTCGCTGACCCGCCATTGCGCATGAGCAGCGCCGCACAGGCTTCCGCGTTGCCGCCGCGTGCCACGCCAAATACCACACAGTCGCGAATCTCCGGCTGCTGGCGCAGGGCCTGCTCCAGGTCTTCCGGATAGATCTTCAAACCTGCGGGCGTAACAATCACATTCTTGCTGCGGCCTTTGAAGTAGAGATTGCCCTCGGCGTCCATGGCGCCTAGGTCGCCGGTGCGGAACCAGCCTTCTTCGCCCGTGACCGGCTTGAGTTCTTTGCCTTGCCAGTATTGTCTGGCTACGTTGGCGCCGCGCACCAGAATCTCGCCGGTGTCGGGATCAAGCTTCATCTCACGCCCGCCCAGAACTTTGCCAATGGACCTGCCCGCAATCTTGAACGGATGATTCAAGCTCACCAGTGAACTTGTTTCGGTAAGCCCGTAGCCCTGAATCACGCCGTAGCCCAGACGTCGCCAGAATTCTTCGGTAGCCTGATCCAGAGCAGCGCCGCCGGAGATGATGGCCCAGAATTTCCATCCCAGATGGGAATGCACTTTGCGAAAGCGCCACCAGCGCTTGAGAAACTTTTCTTTCTCGGCGAGCTGCCAGTTGTTGCGGATGTCCGCCCCAAGATCGCCCTCCAGCCTGGCCTTCATCGATTCGGCAATGCGGGGCACCGCGACCAGCACGGACACACGTTCACGCCTGATGGTGTCAATCACGTCACTGGGTTTGAAGCTGTCTTGAAAGAACACGGTCCCGGCAATCACCGGAGGAATGAACATGCCCATGGTCTGACCGAACACATGGCTGAGCGGCAGCATATGGAGAAAGCGTATGGGATGGAAGATGCGCTCGTACTTGCGATACTTCGGTATCTCGCGCTCAATTGGATCAACGCTGGTAAGAATGTTGCCGTGCGTGAGAACGACGCCCCGGGGATCAGCCGTGGTGCCGGAGGTGAAGATGATCTGCGCCGGATCATCACGGGTGATCTCCACTGGGGCGTACGGGCCGCAGTCGTCGTTAATAGAGTCATGAAGACCTTCGAGTTCAATCCACGGAATGCCTTTGGCATGTTCAGCCAGCGACGCTGAGCCGACGTAGAGTTTGGCATCCACATCGGAGGCGACGCGCTGGGCGAATCCGGGCGCGGCGATCTTGTCCATGGGGACGGCTACGGCCCCGCGCAGCATGCAGCCGAAAAATGCCGCCACCCACTCGGCGGAGTTCTCACCCCACAACATCACGCGATCGCCCTTGCCGATTTTGCGACGCTCGAGTTCGCGCGCAAAACAGCATGCCAGCCTGCCTACCTGCTTATATGTCCAACGATGCGTGCGGAAGCCTCGCCGATATACAAAGGCGATCTCGTCGCCCAGCGACAGATGAAGCTGCGCATATCCGGCAAGGGTTTGTGGCATCTCTCTCTAACATACCGAGGGAGAGATGAAGCCGTAAAGCGGCAAACAGCGGCAGGGGAATTGCCAAAAGCGGGTAATTGCCAAAATCGCCGGAATTGAAAAGTATTGGCAGTTATGGCAATTTCGAAGATTTTGGCAATCGCACGTCGCCCGCATCTCTGGTAATTCTTCCTCGCCGGGTGCTAAATTCTTCCGCATGAAAAAGATCTTCTTCAGCCCACTCTTGATCGTGCTAACGGCAACGCTCACGTTCGCACAGGCGGCTCCCCGGGCGGATGCACAAGCGTCCACTGCAAAGCCGTCAGCTCCGCAGGCGTCAACTCCACCACAGGTGTCAACACCGCAGGCGTCAACACCGCAGGCTCCTTCGCCACAGACGTCTCCTCCTGCCGCGCCAATGACGACCGCCGCCAAACCTGGTGACGTTGACACGATCGAACACACCATCGCCGCATGCTATGACGTGATTTCCGGCCCGGCGGGCAAGCGCGACTGGGACCGTTTCCGCTCGCTCTTTTACCCCGGCGCCAGGCTCATTCCCAGCGGACGCAATCCGCAAGGCGTCGCCGGCGCTCGCGTGCTCACTCCGGAGGACTACGTCACCCGCGGGCAGAGTGTCTTTGACAAAGAAGGATTTTTTGAGCGCTCCATCGCCAACAAGGTTGAGCAGTGGGACCACATTGCTCATGTCTGGAGCACATATGAGTCCCGCCACGCCAAGGAAGACGCCAAACCTTTTGTGCGCGGGATCAACAGCTTTCAGCTATTCAATGACGGGAGCCGTTGGTGGATTCTGACCATCTTCTGGGAGGGAGAGGACAAAGAGCACACTGTACCGGACCAGTATCTGAAGTAAGCGTTCCTCGTGTGGCACAGCCGAAATGCGGCCCCCTTCAAAAGCATCGTCATCCTGAACCCCGTCAACGAGGCAGCGTTTTCTTCAGCTGCCGAACCGGGGTCCCCGGCGCGCGCTTCGTGCGCTGGGGTGGAAGTAGGGGTGAGGGACCTTGTGTTTGGGTCAAACGAAGCACAAGGTCCCTCCGTCCTGCTCACGCGCTGAAGA
>Ga0137389_10001872_pt1 | contig 12554 bp, 10 predicted proteins | sample 15con2h14BmetaG_FD_104645 | JGI IMG/M metagenome (GOLD analysis project Ga0137389, IMG submission 104645) | Vadose zone soil microbial communities from Angelo Coast Range Reserve, California, USA - 15con2h1.4B metaG | ecosystem: Environmental > Terrestrial > Soil > Vadose zone > Saprolite...
CCTTGCCTGCGCCACTAACGCAATGCTCAGAATGCTGAGACACGTTAAGGCTAGCACCGCAAGAATAATCATGGACTTGCGTACAGAGGTACGTTGCATCTGGCACTCCGAATCAATAATGTTGCGGATACTCAAAACCGTCACCGCACGCTTTGCCGTTACGCCCTTGCCCGCCGGTAATACTCAACGAGCCCGTGCTAATCAGTGTGCTCGCCAGAATGAGTACCCTTCTGAACAATTACAAATGGTCAAGACGACATACCGATATATCTCATGACACATCAACATATATCGATAAACGGGAGTACAGCCGCGCTTTGGGGAATTTCGGACCTTTTTGGTATGACAATGGCAAGGCTTCGCAGTTGCAAATAACCGCAAGTATGAGATTGTTGTATAATCTATTGCGTATAAATAACGTATGTTCTAAAGTTAATAGTTGCGCCCGTAACGAGAGGTGAACGGAGCATGGTAAAAATCGCGTTCGACGAAGTCACCAAAGAATATCCAGGCGCCAGCAAGCCGGCCGTGGATGCGATCAGCTTCGGTGTGCAGGAAGGCGTTATCTGCATGCTCCTGGGCACTTCCGGCTCGGGCAAGACAACCTTGTTGCGTATGGTCAACCGTCTCATCGAACCAACTTCCGGGCAGATTTTGATCGATGGCAAGAATGTCCTTGAAGGCGATCCTATCCTGCTGCGCCGCAGCATTGGCTACGTCATCCAGCAGGTTGGTCTCTTCCCACACATGAACATTGCCGAAAATATTCGCGTCACGGCCGAAATTTCTGGCGACCACTCGAAACAGCAGATGAACGAACGTGTAGACGAACTGTTGGAGCTGGTTGGCCTGTCTCCCGCTGAGTACCGCTCTCGCTTTCCGCGCCAGCTCTCGGGAGGTCAGCAGCAGCGTGTTGGCCTGGCGCGCGCACTGGCGGCCGATCCCGCCGTCCTGCTCATGGACGAACCCTTTGGTGCGCTGGATGCGATTACACGCGAGCGTATGCAGGGCGAATTGCAGCGTATTCAGCGTGGTGTGCGTAAAACTATCCTCTTCGTCACGCACGACGTTGAAGAGGCCTTTAAGCTCGGTGACACAATTGCAGTCATACATGATGGCAAACTCATGCAACTTGGAACCCCGGTAGAGCTACTTGCGAACCCGGCTGATGATTACGTACGCAGGCTGGTAGGCGCAGATAGCATTCTGTGCCAGCTTCAGTATCTGCCCGTTTCTGATGCCCTGGATGGAAAACCAGAAGCGGTGTCTTCGGCGCACTGGAGAGATGTTCCAACCTGTTCTTCTGATGCTACATTGCTCGAAGCCATGTTGAAACTCCTCGAAACCAATGCCCCTTCCCTCGCCGTACAAGACAAAGATACTCACGAACTTCTCGGATATATTACCCTCGCAAGCATCAATCACGAAATTACCAGAATGCACAGTAACGAAACCACGCGCGCGGAGACGATAATATAGATTTGTGTATTGTATGAAGGCGCAAGATTCGCCCTTTTAGAAGGAGTTTCATGCATTATATACTCCAACCTTACAATTACAACCTTTCGGACCCGGAGAGCATTCCTAATTTGTTCCTGAAGCACCTGTCCTTCGTCGGGATCATTATGTTGATTTCCCTCATTATAGCCATCCCTGTGGGGATACTGGTGGCTCGCTACCGGCGACTCTATCTTCCGGTAATCACCGTTTCAGGTTTGTTGTACACCATTCCCAGCATTGCAGCATTTGGTCTCCTGATCCCCATTACTAAATTGACACCCGCAACCGCTATCATCCCAATGGTTCTCTATAACCAGCTCGTCTTGATCCGTAATACCGCGGCGGGCATAAATGGTATCGATCCTTTGCTCATTGAAGTAGGCCGGGCGATGGGAATGAAACCGCACCAGCTACTTTTCCGCGTTACCCTCCCACTGGCACTACCGGTCATCGTCGCGGGTATACGCATCGCAACAGTGACAACTGTGGGAATAACAGCCCTGGCTTCGCTGGTAGGACAGAGTACACTGGGAGATCTGATTTTCCAGAATCTTGCGTTCTTCGATCCCGACCCGATTGCTGCCGGCGCTATATTGGCAGCTTTCTTCGCCCTTGCTGCTGATCTCCTGCTGTTGGCCTTGCAGGTAGGGCTTAACCGGGGCCGCAGCGCACTGTCAGTTGCATAGAAGGGAGGGTCTGCACGAGATGCAATATATCAACTTTATCCAGGACCCCAATAACAACTTCCTGGGTCAAACCATCGAGTATCTTAAGCTCTGCGGTGTTTCTATTGTCGTGGCAATTGTCATAGGAGTTGTGCTGGGAGCCCTGGTCTCACGCAATGCATTCCTGGCCTTTCTTGCCATAAATTTGAGTGGCCTGATGCGCGCCATTCCCATCATCGCGGCCTTGTTTATTATTTTCTTTATTACTAATCAACTCGGATTCTTGCCTTCCATTATCGCCTTGATTGTGCTGGGCATCCCGCCAATCTTGATCAATACCTATACAGGCATTCGCGGAGTCGACCCCGCTATCATCGATGCAGCGAAGGGCATGGGGATGACAACCTGGCAGATCGCCACACGCATACGGGCCCCGCTTGTCACTCCGCTTGTCGCGGCGGGCATTCGTACCTCGTCGGTGCAGATCATAGCGACGGCTACCCTGGCCGCGTTCATCGGCGGTGGAGGGTATGGCGACTATATTGTAGATGGGATCAACGTCTTCAATTATACGGAACTCATCGTTGGAGCGGTCTCCGTAGCTGTTCTGGCAATGCTTGTAGAAGTGTTAATGAGTTGGTTGCAGCGTGTCTTGACTCCTGAAGGCCTCAAAGTGCAGGAGCAGGCAGCAACAGCCAAAGCATGACATAATTTCGTGCAGTATCGTATGCTGCACACCTGTATTTCGTTCATTTAAGTTCAAGGAGAAAGAAATGGCTTTTCTCACACGTTCATTGCGCACAAAGTTCTTAGTGCTGTTCGCGCTCGTTCCCATGATCATCTTGTCGGCATGCGGTGGTTCCACTACTAGTCCCAGTCCCAGTGGCACTACCACGCCAGCAAAGGTGCCGATAACCGTCGGCAGCAAGCTCGATCCCGAGGCCCAGCTCCTCGGTGAGATGTACGTCTTGTTGCTTCAGAAAGCTGGCTTCACCGTTACCCCGAAATTAGCTCTGGGACAGACACCTATCGTGTTCGCTGCTCTTAAGAGCGGTGCCATCGATCTCTATCCAGAGTTTACCGGGACAGGGCTCAATATCCTGAGCGTTAAGTCAGCTTACGATCCCACAAAGGATTATGCGACTGTCAAGAGCGGCTTCGAGCAGCAGTACCACATTACCTGGCTCGATCAAGCGCCTTTAAACGATGGTTACGCCCTGTGTACGTCAACTGCCGAGTCTCAGAAACTTGGCGCCACCACCCTCTCGCAACTGGCTCCAAAGGTATCGCAGTTGACCCTGGCAACTCAGAGTGATGGCGTTGCTTTCTTCGATGCTTTAAAGGCAACCTACGGCTTTGACACAAGTAGTTTCAAAGCAGTGAAGAAGGTTGACTATGCCATCGGTTTCACTGCCGTGAAGAGCGGTGCGGCGCAAGTAACCGAGTGCTACACTACCGATGGCTCGGTCACGACGCAAAACTTCATCTTCCTCCAGGACGATAAGAATGGCTTTCCACAATTCCATCCCGCGCCTATCGTGCGTGACTCTGTCTTACAAAGCGATCCTGGCATCGCCACTGCGCTCAATCCGCTTGCACCGGATCTGACTACTGATGTGAGCATTATGCTCCAGGGGCAGGTGACAACAAAACATGCCGCCGGCGAGTCTATTGCCCAGGCGGTCAAAGAGGTCGCAACGGCGTTCTTACAGAGTAAAGGCTTGTTGTAGGTTAACCAGCGCTCTGCCAACGAGATGAAGGTGTAGCCGCGCGATGATGAGTTTTAACGAACAAGATCGGTCAGGTGATGTCACCCTGAGTGCAGCGAAGGGTCTGGCTCGATGGGCACAGAGATGCTTCGCTACGCTCAGCATGACAGTCCCGGTTTTGGTTGTTAAATCTCATCATCGCGCTGGGGGGGGTATCCCAGGCGAGGCCCAAGCGCCATAAATGTCGCGGCTACGCCCTTTCACGTGCCCCTACCATGACATGCAGGCGGCGTCCGTCTCATGGTAGGGTCGCCCCCATAGGCGTTCACTTCATGTCCAGGGCGACCGAGACGGTCGCCCCTCCCAACCTATCATGTCATCCTGAGCGCATGAGCCGAAGCCCTGAGCGTAGCGAAGGGGAAGGATCTCTGTGCCCGGAGAGTCAGACCCTTCGCTGCGCTCAGGGTGACAATCGACGGCATACCGCCTGGCGATCGAGGTGGTCGCCCTGGAAAATCTGCTTCAGTGAACGCCTATGGGGGCGGGACTTGCGGGCGCCCTGCAGATTCGACGAGGTCGGCGCGGATGCGCTGCACACCCTGGCCGGTAGATTCCGCTTTGGTGATGCGGAAGTGTCCCATGCCGCCGGTATGCTGCACATGCGGGCCGCCACAGACCTCCATCGAGTAATCCCCAATCTTGTAGACCTTGACCAGGTGGTGTCAACAGTTGCCAAAATTGTCAGACAATCTTAGACAACTCCTGTTTGCGCCGCCCTGATTCGGTCCAGCTTTCCGCCGTTCCTGCCACATTGCGAGATCAGTTATCGGATCAGGTGATGCCCTAGAGAAAATGCGGATTGGAACGTTTTCCCGTCGGGCCAACGCGAGCCCCACCACTTTTGAGCGTGTATGCTCATCTGCATACGGGCCTGGCATCCGATCAACGGGTTTGCCCTCCTGGATGCTTCTCCCAAGCGACTTGTAGCCGCTCAGGGCGAGTGTCCACTCCCTTTGGTAGACTTCGGTTTCCTGTGCCAGCAAAACTCTCGATAGAAACTATGGTGGAGATTCACACTGGCTTGTGGTCGGCATTCGCTTCATAGCCGCAGATCAAACAGCGGAAGAGCTTTCCCCCACGTGTCTTCTCCCGGCGTCCGGCGCGAAGTGAGAACCTCTCTCCTTGCGCCCCGCATCGGGAGCACCGCTGCGACGTTTGCCACGGATTGACCTCAACCGTGACCACCCCTTGGGTATACACCTTCTCACGGGTGATTTGATTGATTTGTCCTCGCAAGTGGTTGGCCTGCTTGCGGTTCAGTCGGTGCGTTTTGCTCCCTCCTTTGGGGGCAATCTTGCGCAACCGCTCAAAGACCAGCACACAGCCGGGATACTTCGCACAGACATTGGCAAGCGCACGTGCCACTTTATGAGCGGCATCTCTGTTCTGTCTACGGACATGCCGCCAGAGCTGCTGGTTGCTGTGTTCTCCCTTGACTGGCTTCCCCGATTGCCATTGCTTCTTCGCAATGCGCTTGAGGTGCCCATATCGGTGCTGATCCAGGCCATGATCGGTGACAAAGACGGTTTCAATGATGGTTTCCCTCAGCCGCACAGTGATCACCGCGAGATTCTTCACGTTCAAGTCGACGGCCACCGTCACCAGGTCCGGATCACGCTTGCTCTCCACGACCTTTTTGGCCGTGATCTCTTTCGTTTGGCAGAGGTGCAATTCCACTGACCTTTGGTGCAGGATCAGCTTGGGACTCTGCTGCTCCCAGCCCTCCTCGGCTCTTCGCTGCTCAAAGTAGCGGCTGTACTTGACGGGATAGTGGACCCAGGTCCATCCTGTGCCATCGTAGACCTTGAGTCGAACAAAGGTCTTGCGCAGATCCAGGCCGTCGAGTTCCAGGCTGAAAGCTCCTTGGTAGAGGGTCGGATGATTGCTAGGGGAGGGCAGACCTGGCTTTCCCCGCTTTTTGCCTGCCTGCTGCCACTTAGCCAGATGCGAGAGGTAAGAGCGAACTTTGCCAATCGCATCTTTGATCACGGACCTGCGATAAATGAAGGGGCAATCTGGAAAGTGGTGGCTGAAGTTCCACTCAGGGGGTGGGTCGGGGTGCTCTTTTGTGGCGACCGTCTGAAACTCAGCCCAGGTCAACAGTTCATTGGCGGAGATGGCTCGTTCCTGTATCGCCTGCTGTTTCTTTGAGTAGTACGGGACACGTTCGGCGAGCTTATCCGCATGCGCCAGGAAGAAGTTCACATAGAAGGCGCGGGCGGCGTTGAGCACCTCTACCGTAGAGTGAAGTGCTGCTCGTTTGGTGGTATTGGTTCCACCTGCTTCACGTTGCCCCAGGTCAAGGAGGAGTTTCGTCGTGCGTATGGCCTGCCCCATTAAATACCGCATCCTCTTGAAACATTCGTTCTTGCCTTAAGTGTACTTGGCAAAGTCTTGCTTTGTCAAGCTTTTTTGAAAGTCGCGCTGAATCTGCTGGTTCACGATTTCCTCGACGCGCTGGATCTCCTCGGGGGTCAGCTTCTTGGGGTGTGAGAAGTCAAAGCGCAACCGCTCAGGTGTAATATTGCTCCCCATCTGGCGCACATGCGTACCCAGTACATCACGCAGGGCATGGTGGAGCAGGTGCGTTGCAGTGTGTAGGCGCATCGTACGCTCGCTGTGGTCGGCCAACCCGCCCGCAAACTTTTCCTGGTTAGCCTGGCGCGAGCGCTCCTGGTGCTGCTTGAAGAGGGTGTTGAAGCTGTCTAAATCGATACTCAGCCCACGCTCCTGTGCTAGTTCCGCCGTCAAGGTTGGTGGGAAGCCAAAGGTATCAAAGAGCCGGAAGACTGCCTCGCCCGCCAGGATGGTATGATACAATACTTTCTGGATCAACCTCAGCAAAGCCTTCTTCGAAAGCATTGCGATCAAGAGCCACATGTAAAGGAATAGCAGGATGCACAGGGCAGGCCAACTCTCGCTCACATCATACAAAGCACTGTTTGTCACATATCTCGGTCCCCAATGGGGTAAGGCAACGCTGATGGCAGTACTGCTCCTCATAGGTATCGGCTTACAACTGGTCAATCCACAAATCTTGCGTTACTTCGTTGATTCCATCACCTCTGGCGGCTCACACGCGAATCTGACACTTGCGGGCGCTCTTTTCATTGGCATTGCCCTGGCGATTCAAGGCACTTCAGTGCTTGCCACATATTTCAGTGAAAACGTCGCGTGGAAGGCCACGAATCAGCTTCGCGCCGATCTCGTGGCGCATTGTCTCACCCTGGATATGGCCTTTCACAAAGCTCACACCCCGGGTGAACTGATCGAGCGCATCGATGGCGATGTGGATACCCTCTCGAACTTCTTCTCCCAGGCAGTGATCCACCTGCTAGGCAATAGTATCCTGATTCTAGGCGTGCTGATCCTCTTCTTTCTGGCCGATTGGCAGATTGGACTGGTGATGACCGTATTTGCTGTCCTCGCGCTGATCCTTCTCGTTTATATTCGCCAGTATGCAATTCGTCATTGGGTTGCCTATCGCCAGCAGAGTGCTGAATTTTACGGCTTCCTGGGTGAACAACTTGCTGGAACAGAAGATATGCGGGCAAACGGTGCGACCAGCTACGTGATGTGGCGGTTTTACCATCTGTTGCAGCGCTGGTTTCCCATCAGCCGCCGTGCCAGCATGGCTGGCTACTCGATGGGGATGACGACGATTACCGTCTTTGCTATTGGGAACGCAATTGCTTTTGTATTAGGAGCATACCTGTGGAGTAATCACGCCATCACGCTCGGCACCGTCTATGTCATTTTCTACTATACGAATCTCATCATCCAACCAATGGAGCAGATTCGCGCGCAGTTGCAAGAGCTTCAGGGAGCAGGCGCGGGTATCCAGCGAGTGCAGGAGTTGTTGCTCATCCAGACGGCTATTAGCGATGGGGCAGGTGTAACGCTTCCAGTGGGGGCGTTCGCGGTTGCCTTTGATGATGTGACTTTTGGCTATCATGCTGGTGAGCCTGTGTTGCATCAGGTGAGCTTTCAGGTACAGGCTGGCAAGGTTTTGGGAGTGCTGGGGCGCACGGGCAGTGGGAAGACAACGCTTGCGCGCCTGTTATTGCGGCTGTATGACCCACAGCAGGGCCAGGTGCGCGTAGGAGGAATGCCTGTACGTGAGGCGCGCTTGCACGATCTGCGACGGCGTATTGGCCTGGTTACGCAGGATGTACAACTTTTCCATGCCACTGTCCGCGATAATCTCACGTTTTTCAACCGTGCCATTGCCGATGAGCGCATCATCGAGGTGCTCGAAGACCTGGGACTATCCGCGTGGTATCGCTCCCTGCCAGGTGGCCTGGATAGCGAACTTGGTTCCGATGGTGAAGGTCTTTCAGCAGGCGAAGCACAACTGCTGGCCTTTACCCGTGTCTTTCTGGCTGATCCTGGACTGGTCATCCTTGACGAAGCCTCGTCCCGCCTCGACCCTGCCACGGAACTCTTGATCGAGCAAGCAGTGAATAAGCTGTTCACAGGACGCACCAGCATTATCATCGCGCATCGCCTCGCTACCGTGCAGCGTGCCGATGATATTCTCGTGTTGCAGGATGGCTGTATCCAGGAATGCGGTCCACGTACGAACCTTGCGAGCGATGCTTCGTCGCGCTTTTATCACCTGCTCCAGACCGGGCTGGAGGAAATACCGGCATGAAAACGTATCAATACTTGTGGCGTATGATCCGCTATCGCCCCGTCCTCTACACGGTCAATGCCTTCCTCTGGCTGCTGATTCATCTCACTCCTCTCATACCAGGGTTGATTGTGCAGCAGTTCTTTAATCGCCTGCCACAAATTGGTCACCTCGATACAGAACTCTGGCTGCTGGCAGCACTGCTGGTTGCTACGACCCTGGCTCGCGTGGTCCTCATCTTCATGGGCGGTTGGATCGATGCGCTTCATCGCTTTTCCATGAATGGCCTCTTGCAGCGCAATCTTCTCGAATGTATCCTTGAGCGGCCAGGGGCACGGGCGGTTCCTTCTTCCCCCGGCGAGGCGCTGAGTCGTTTCCGTGACGATACAGAACAGGCTGAGAACGCGATTAGCTGGACCCTGGATGCTATCGGCAGAGGGACATTTACCATCGTTGCTATCGTCATTCTGCTCAGGATCAATGTGCTGATTACACTGCTGGTCTTTGTGCCGTTGGTCTGCGTGGTTGCTATCGTCCAGGTCATGAGCAAGCGCCTGGAGGGCTATCGCCGGGCCAGCCGCCAGGCAACAGGGCGTGTAACCAGCGCTATCGGCGAGATCTTCGGCACCGTGCAGGCCATCCAGGTGGCGAGCGCGGAGGAACATGTGGTGGCCAACTTCCGCACGCTCAGCGATCAACGGAGGCGAGCCGCGCTTGGAGATCGGGTGCTCTCGGAAACGCTCAACTCGACCTTCGGTAACACCGTTGGCCTGGGGACGGGATTGATACTCATTCTTGCTGCCCAGACCCTGCAGCAAGGACAGTTGGGCATCGGCGACCTGGCGCTATTCATCTACTACCTGGATTTTGTCACGGACTTTACCCAGTTCTTCGGCATGTTCCTGGCCTACTACACGCAGACCAACGTCGCCTTCGAGCGCATGGATACGCTGCTCCAGGGCGCACCGCCGGAGCAGCTTGTGGCCCATCGTCCATTGTACCTGCAAGACAGCGTACCGGCTTTAACAACACCCGTCAAGTCAGACATGCATCACCTGGAGACGCTGGATGCCGGGGACCTGCTATATCACTATCCGGACACTGGACGCGGCATAGAGGGCATCAACATTCATCTGAAGCGAGGCACACTGACCGTTGTCACGGGGCGTATCGGGTCAGGTAAGACGACGCTGTTGCAAGTGCTGCTAGGATTGCTTCCGAAAGACGCGGGCGAGATTCGCTGGAATGGCGTTCTCGTCGAAAATCCGGCCAGCTTCTTTGTGCCGCCCCGCAGCGCCTATACTGCACAGATACCACACCTTTTCAGTGCTACATTGAAGGAGAACATCCTGCTTGGCCTTCCCGAACAGCAAGTGAACGTGCAGGCCGCCTTACATACTGCTGTGATGGACTATGATCTAGCGGAGTTAGAGCAGGGATTGGAGACAATGATCGGCACAAGAGGCGTCAAACTCTCCGGTGGACAGGCGCAGCGTACCGCAGCAGCCCGTATGTTCGTGCGTGATGCCGAACTGTACGTATTCGATGACCTCTCAAGCGCACTGGATGTCGAGACCGAACACCTGCTGTGGGAACGGCTTTTCAACGCGGGTGAGCGTACGTGCCTTGTCGTCTCTCACCGCCGTGCTGTCTTGCAGCGTGCTGATCACATCGTCGTTCTCAAAGATGGCATGATGGAAGCCGAAGGCGCACTTACAGCTTTATTAGAGCACTCTGAGGAAATGCAGCGCTTGTGGCATGGACAGCTTTCACCATAAGCATTTCTGTTTGGTCTGTGTTCTCTAACTGACCTTTGTCTCCGAGGTCGAACTTCCGACCAGCGCCGCCTCCATGCTGCGCGCATCGTGCGTGACTCTGTCTTACAGAGCGATCCCGGCATCAAGACTGCACTCAACCCGCTCGCACCATCAAAAGTCCTTTCGAGAGACCCCTGGCTTCAGCCCTGGGGTTGTTGACTGTAGCTGGTGCGTCTTTAAATTGAGCGTGAACGAATCGATGAGTTGAGCCGGGGCGCTCCAGGATTCGTGCAGACGTGGGATGGCAAAGTACTGACCGTTGAGTGTTTCACCATCGACTTTCAGGAGCAGGTAGCCATGCCGGTCGTGACAGTAACTTTCCAGGATGACTCCCTCATCTGGCACCGGGTAAGGTGTTTTAATGGGTGCGCCTTGCACTTGTAGCATGGAGTGCAGATGCCAGTATCCCCCCGCTCCAACAACGATATACGGGATAGCGTGCTCATTTAGCGTGCGGGTGAAGCGCTGGTAGTTATGGACATGACCGGCGAAGACGGCATCGGGTACGCGCCCGGTTGCCTGAATGGCCTGGTCGAGGATATTGCCCATGTAGGTGCTGCCACTGTGGTAGGTATCCGCCGAGTAGATCGGGTGATGCATGGCGACGATCAACGCTTTATTTTGCGGGGCCGAGGCCAGCTCCGACTGAAACCAGGCGATCTGATTGTTGTCCATCCAGCCGCCTTCAGGGACGTTTGTGTACAGGCCGATAAACGTCACAAACGGCGTTTCCAGCGTCCAGTAGACGTTGGGTTGTGTCATAGTGGCGCGGCCGCTATCTCCTGCTTCGCTGGAGAGGTGCGGCTCCGCCGCGCAGAAATTCTCGACGAATGCTGCCAGTGAGGAAACCGAAGAATCGAGAATGTCACCATCATGATTGCCCGGGATAGCGAGGATAGGTGCATCATAATGCGTATATGGCTCGTAGAATTGTGAGTAGTACTCGCTTGCCTGCCCATAATAGTACACAACGTCACCCAGGTGGTAGAAGAAGGCCGGTCTTGCCGTCGGATCGGCAGCGGTACGGTCCTGCTCCATGTGTTGCACGGCGATTTCCTGGTCTTGGGGAGATTTCACGCCACCTGTATCGCCGGCAATATGAAACACAAGGTGTCCAGAGGATTGGATGGTTTGCATAGCTGCTGGGGAGAGGACCTGGTCAAGTGAAAGATGAAACGGTGATGGCCCTATTGGCCTGGGTAATGGCTGCGAACGTTGCTGAATAGCTGTGTCGGGTTGTTGACGAACAATCAGTTTGTCCGAGGAAGGGAATAAGCGACCAAAGCGCTGTGTGTGGCCGCCAGGCTGAGGTTGCATGGGTGCCTCCTTATCATTGATACTTTCCACAGAACCTTCAACTGTTTATTTCATCTATGCCTGGGTTTGCGATGCAATGAGTGCATTCAGCAGTTGAGTACCATCGGGTGTACCTAATCCTGTGCATGCATCCCATCCTGGACCTGCTGCGTAGCCTCCATTGTTGCCGCTGGTCACATCTCGCAGCGCCTTGTTTTGGACAAGTTGCTGGTAATTTTGGTAGAGAAAAGGATGCAAGTAGCCAACTGCTCGCCCTCGCTTCTGATTCAGCAGAGCGATCAAACCGGCCCACAGTGGGGCAACGGCACTGGTGCCGCCAATCGGAGCGCTTTGCCCGTCGACGTAGACCAGGTAGCCCGTTTGGGGATCGGCATTCCCTGCAATATCAGGTACGCCTCGTCCGACATGCTGGTCATTGATCGATGGGGGGACATGCGCATTTGCTTGCCATGTTGGAAGGCCAAAGACGTCACTGATACCGCCACCTGTGGCACCACCACCAGTAGATGAGTCGTCCCATACTACTTCACTGGTGACCTGGTTGTTCGCCGATTCTAGTCGAGTGCCGCCGCAGCCCAATGCATACGGACTGGATGCCGGAAAATCCACATGTGCCTGCTGATCGTTTACCCCATCTCCCGAACCATTGTCACCTGCCGCACTACACACCGTGATACCCAGGGCCGCGGCTGCCTGGAAAGCTTGATCCATCGCTTGCATTGCCTGAGCCGTCCAGCTCGCCTCAGGTCCCCCCCAGCTGATCGAAATCACCGATGGGTTATTTGTGCTGTCGTGTGTCGCCTGGGTAATAGCATCAAGGAAGCCGCGATCACTATTCGGCGCGAAATAAACA
>Ga0137389_10001877_pt1 | contig 12545 bp, 11 predicted proteins | sample 15con2h14BmetaG_FD_104645 | JGI IMG/M metagenome (GOLD analysis project Ga0137389, IMG submission 104645) | Vadose zone soil microbial communities from Angelo Coast Range Reserve, California, USA - 15con2h1.4B metaG | ecosystem: Environmental > Terrestrial > Soil > Vadose zone > Saprolite...
ACATCGCCAGGCACCCAATGACGATGAAGAGCAAGAGGCCCAGACAGCCAATGCCATAAGAAATCGGTGAGGAAACGATTTTCTTGAACATAGCTCTCCCTCGCCCGTACTAAGAGCTTCTTATCTTTTGCTGTTCTCTCAAGAAATATTACGTCTCAACTTGGCCTCTGCTCACATGCGCTCTGTGGAAGAGCTGGGACAGGGCGCATGAAAAACATCCCCAGAAGCGGACGCCTCTCATCCCCTGTGCTGGCTATTTGGAGCATCCGTTCAAGAAATAGGCTCATTGAGATGAGAGGTCAGGTTCATTCTCCTTGCAGATGGCCTGATACCAGAAGTACCATCAGGCAGGAATGCCTGCGCTCGATGGCTCTGCAATTACCTCTATTCAGTAAAGCAAGAGCTACAAGAGAGGTATCCCACTCAGGCAACCTGCCGATTTTGCGAACGGATGTCCGAAGTAGCCAGCATAGCAATATTTGACCAGTTCCATTCCAAAATGGACAGCTCACCAAAACGATGAGAGAATTCGCTACCAGGGGCTTGCAATTTCCGTTCAGATCTGGTATATTGCTTGCATGAGCAAGCAATATACCAGATCTGAACCGTCAGAGGAACAGCAACAAACGAGAGAACGCATCATCGCCGCCGCCTCCAAGGTCCTGGCAGCGAAGGGATATGACGCGACGACGCTGAGGGAAATCTCACGCGAAGCCCAGGCGGCCCCTGGGCTGGTGCATTATTACTTTGGTGGCAAGGATCAGTTGCTCGTTGAGGCGCTGCAGGCAGCTGGTCAGCGTTTCCACCAGAGAATGGAACACCTGGCCCAGCAGATGTCTACCAACTGGTCTCTCGATGCGCTTTTGACGCAACTGTACGAGCGGGTCGACCTGGAACCAGAAGTGTATCGTCTGCGCTACGAATCGTTCGCCCTTGGCTTGCACAATCCCGTCATCGAGCCCAAGGTGCGAGAACGACTGGCCCAGCGACGCGACGAGATTGGCTCGATCATCGCAAGGGCCTTGGAGAATAGGGAGAGGACCGAGAGTGTGAAACGTTTCTCTCTCGATCCAACGCTGTTGGCGGCTCTCCTGCTCGCTCTTTTTGATGGGCTGGCGTTGCAAAAGATCATGGACCCCACCTTCGATCTGGAAGCAGCGTATCACTTGCTTGTGCAGGCGCTGCACGGTTTGCTCGAAACGTAGGGATGGAGCTTTTTTGACGCGCGAAGCGCAGGTTGTCGTTGATTCGCGAGGGAGTGACGTTCTGGGAACAGGGCAGGAGTCAGCCTCACCGCCGGAATGGCTTTGAACAGCTTCTCCGTTCCCTCTCTTTCTCAGTAATCTTGCTTGCTCACGCAAGCAAGATAAGAAAGGATGTTGTCATGAGTGCCGTCGTACTGAAGCCGGGAGAAGGACGCGCGCTTCCTCTCGGTCCTATTCACATGGTGGTCCAGGAGGATGGGACGCATACGCGGGGAACATTGGGCGTCGCGGAATTCGAAGTGCCTCCTCATGCTCCCACACCGCCTCCTCATATCCATCATGCCCATGAAGAGGGCTTTTACATCCTGGAAGGCGAATTGGAGTTTCTGGCTGGGACCCAGACAGTGCGGGCCAGTCAAGGCACGTTCGTGATGGTGCCCATTGGAACCGTCCATACGTTCAGCAATCCGACGGACAAGCCAGCTCGTTTTCTCAACACGTTTACGCCTCCGCTCTATCTTGGCTACTTTGAAGCATTGAGCAAGCTCACTCAAGCCTCCGTTGCTCCTCCTCCGCAACAGTTGGCTGAGCTGATGGCTCACTACGACACCGAGGTGGTTTCTTAGTTGTTTTTTTAGTCTGTATTGCTTGCTTGAGCAATACAGAACAGGTCATGGCTCTCTCGCCTGGAGACGAGGGAGCTGGACCCAACAGAAAGGTTGCATTCTATGAACACTCTACCCCCTTCTTCTCCCAGAACGCGAAGAGAGTCTTTCGCCGATGGTTTGACTGTGCGCTTCAACGAGCAAGGAAGCGGTCGTCCCATGCTCATTTTGCATGGTGGGGGCGGGCCGCAGACCGTGTCTGGCCTCGCTTCGGCCCTCTCCAGGCGCGCACACGTTCTGACGCCGACTCACCCTGGCTTTGCGGGCGAGCCACGTCCTGAGTGGTTCGACAGTATTGATGATCTCGCCTTCGCCTATCTTGACCTGCTCGAACGGCTCGACCTGCGTGACGTCCTGGTCATTGGCTCCTCGATGGGCGGCTGGATCGCGTCTGCCATGGCCTTGCGCGATACCACGCGCCTGCTGAGCGGAGTCGTTCTTGTCGATGCCGGCGGCATTCAGGTTGAGGGGCATCCCATTGCTGATGTCTCCTCCTTGACTCCTGATCAGCTCTCTGCCCTCAGCTTCCACAACCCGGCGCCCTTCCGCGTTGACCCGGCGACCGTGAGCCCTGAACAGGTCGAGGCCCGCGCAGCAAACTTCCGGGCGCTCTACGTCTATGATCAGGGGCAGGGCATGGGTGATCCCAAGCTGAGGCGGCGGCTCAGGCGGGTGAGAATCCCGGCCCTCGTGGTGTGGGGAGAGAGTGATGGCGTGGTCGACCCTGAGTATGGTCGTGCCTATGCCCAAGCGTTCCCCGACGCTCGCTTCGAACTCATCCCAGAAGCTGGTCATCTTCCGCAGATCGAGCAGCCGGAACGCCTGCTCACCCTCGTGTGGGAGTTCGCGGACAGTATCACGGCGACGCCGTAGGTCGCGGGATCGGCGGGAGAAACGCTGACGCTCTGTCCCTCTCAGGCGCGGAGCGGTTGGAAGGAGCCGATCCATTCCCAAAACCCACGCGGGCGTTGAACCCTGGCGCACGAATCAGATCCTGGGTGGAGAGGAGCTAGTGTATCAAGCGGAGAAAGGATGCGTTCTGGAGGCATGCTTCGCACGCAGGGATATGCTGGCTCGCTCTCCCTCCAGGAGAGCGTCACGAGGAAAAGGGTCCGAAACAAGGGAGTGACCCCAAGAGCGCCCATGGTGTGATGAGTATGACTTGCTTCTGCCAAGCAAGGAAAGAGAAGGAAAACTGGTATGACGACGCTGACGATTACACGTATTGCCCACTCCACGGTGCTCATCGACTTCGATGGGCACCAGGTGTTGACCGATCCCTGGTTTTCGGAGAAAGAAGGCTTTTATCACGGCGAACCATATGGGATTGCCCTGCAGGATCTGCCTCGACTCGATGGGGTCGTCGTCAGTCACGAGCACTATGACCACTATGATATGCAAGCCTTTCAGCTCTACCCGGACTCGCAGGTGCCTCTGGCGGTGATCCGTGGCACGGCGCGTCCCGCACGCGAGGTTGGCTTTACGAATGTCATCGAGATGGAGGCCTGGGAAACCACCTCCTTTGGTCCGATCACCATCACCGCCATCCCAGGCAAGCATGGCGTCCCAGAGATCACCTATATGCTGCAAGCCGGCGATTCCACGGTCTACTTTGGAGGCGATACCTTGCTGATCCCCGAGCTTGGCGAGATTCCGCACCACTTTCCGCAGATTGATGTGGCGCTCCTGGCCATCAATGGCTTACAGCTGCGCGCTCTGGGCAATCAGCAGGTCGTGATGAACCCGCAAGATGCAGCAGAGCTCTGCCGTCTCATCCATCCCCGTTACGCAGTGCCCATCCACTATACCTTTACGGGCGGGCCGATCAAGGATGCGCAGACGTTACAGTATGCCGGGACCCCCGAGGAAGTGCTCCGAGCGTTTCAGCAAGCCGTCGTCGAATGTGCTCCTGAAACAGCCGTGCGCATCTTTGCCCCTGGTGAACCTCTGCGCGTTCCAGCATAGGTCCCTGGCCTCCCATGCGAGATCAGTAATGAAGCTGATCAAATTTTGACCCTTCTTCTGTTGATGAATGGCTTTCGCAGTAGTGGGAAGATCGGTGAAATGAGGATATAGGGATAGCTCATCCACAGAATAATCAGCAAAATTTCACCAGTTTAATCTCAAAATTTACACATCTGTGACCCACCAGGATACTTTGTGTGATTTTCAACAGAACACCGTTTGGATTTACACCGGGATTGAGAGAAGAGACGCTTTGTAGTTCTGTCTCTTGTTTTCGAGCTTCAAGAGCAGTGAGGTACACCATTCTGGATAGTCCTGATCATTCGCCAGATCCATCGCCCGTACCAGCTTTGCATACATGATGAGATTCACCAGTCTCATCCATGTTGGCAAATGGGAAATCAGCTCCTCATCCAGGGAAGCGTGTTCGGAATACCCACGGATGAACGCGCGGAATGATGGGAGGCTTCGATCGACACCGGTTTCAAAAAGATCTCTGAGGGCGAATGCGATATCTGCAACATACCAGGAAGAAGAACCGTCGTCGAAGTCGAACATCGCTAGGGTCTCGTCTTGCCACCGGAGATTATCGAGTTCAAAATCACCGTGAATGAGGCCATAGTTCGTTTCTGTCACTGGGAGCGCAGCAAGGAGCGAGGTGAGGTGATCGAATTCGGCCTGGACTCTTGGCTCATCTTTTGGCAAAGAGGTTCGAGCCAGAGTGAGGTGATCCCTCCAGGTCCCGCGTGTGGATAACCTGGGGTCTTGATACAGATGCATCAGGGCATGCAGTTTCCCGAGTGTGGCTCCCCATACCTCAAATTGAGTGGTACTCAGCTCTTCAATATCTACCTCTCGACCTTGCAGTTGCGCGAACACGACCGCATGAAAGGTGCCCAGATCCGTCTCGACCGTTTCCATACATCGCCCGTTTTTGGATCCAATGGGTGTCGTCACGGTCATTCCCTGGTTATCGAGAAAGCTGAGAAGGGCCATCTCTGCCTCAATGGCTGCGCCTTCCCGTTCGGCACTCTCGGCAAAGCGCAGAAAGTAGGGTTCACCTCCTTTGCGGAAAACGTACACGAAATTTGCGCTCGATCTGAAGAACCGTGCTGATCCCGGGTCATGCTCCCAATGCTCCAGTATGCGTTCTGCAATTCGGCTCTGCCCCTGTGTGTCCACGGTGCTATCAACCTTGAGCATCGTGCTCAATTTCATCATACATTTTATCCTTCTTTTTTCTCTGATGATGGTACAGTGACACTCTTCATCGAAATTACCTCTATTTCCGCTCAATGATACCACAATTTACAGAATGGTGATGGAAGAAACCAGATGGGGAGCGGTTTCTCCAGGCTCTGAATGGTCGATTCCTGTATTTGTCAATGATATCGGGGCTCATTTTGATCTGCTTCGCTCACGCGTCCTACGCAGAGCTTGATCCAGGCACCACACAATGTGTGTATGAGCCCTTTTTTCATTATCACCGATGCCAGTGGCCCCCAAATGTCACTAGCACCATTTTTCGTCCTGGCCCCCAAATGTGGTTCTCACAGCGGGTGACTCTGGTTCCCTTTTAGTCTAGCGTAAACACTCTATTGTTCCCAGACACCTGTTAAAAGACTGATGTGCTATAATAATAACAAAGGTGTGGTTGTGACTTGAGGTCGGCAGCCGTGGGACAAGGTTCGAATCCTTGGGTGTGGATTGGTTTCGTGGTCCTCTTTATCACGCTTGTGTTAACAAAAGTAATTAGCTTAAAAATGACAGATCAGTGTACAGTAGAGGCTGAAGAAGTTAAAAAAGCAAGGGAGGATAGAGCTATGAAACAAAAGACAGGCTTAAAAAGGCTGTTTGGAATCTCAATAGCCGAATCAATTTGGACTACTGGAACTATCTTCGCTGGTGGCGCCATCCTATCGGCCTGAGGTCATAAACACCCTTATAAGGAGGACCATCCATCACATGATGGGTGGTTTTTTATTGTAGTGAATTACGTGTATGAATTTATCTTGGGTGGTCTCTGCTACTGGCTACTTTGCGGCTCATAGCAGCTTACGTAGCACTGGGCCCAGTAAGCAATTGCGGCTCAGAAGGAGTTATGTTCACCTTAGCCAATGCAAGTTCCTCTAACTCATGAGAGACGAGCTGTTTATTGAGCAGGCCGTGCATGTGCTGGTTCCAGAATTCCTTCAGGCAGGAGTAGCAGGCAGTCGCGCATGTGTCGTTCTGGAGGTGGTGTAGCGCACGCATGGCTATTTGTGGCAGATTCTCAAAAAACTTGCGGAGATAGCCTGTGCCCCCGGGCATCGTGTCATACAGCACCACTGTTTTGCGCTCACGACCATCTTCCTGAAATGTCTCTACAAACGATTCGATTTCTCTGGGGCCGATATAGAACTCCAACTGCAACCCCAACTTGAGCGCTTGTTGGAATGTTTCAACCCAGCCTTCAAAATTGTTTCGCGCCACGATCTCAGGAGGCACCTCTATTTCCACCGCATCGCCCTGCAACTGAACCTTCAGATCGACCATCTGGACATGGGGCGATTCGATATCAGAACGCGCACTACACGAATAGAGATGGTCAGCGCTGCTCGAGCGATACCCGGCACGTTCTTCATCCTCTTCCTGCACTGAGCGTTGTCGAATCCAGGAACCGCACTCCAGGCAGACAGTGAAGCTTTCTACTTTCCCTGTATGGGGATCAACCTTACCACGATTGAAGATGGTAATCTCACGTAAGTGACTATAGTGTATCTTCCAGCGCCCAAGCTGCTGATGCACCTGTACTGGCTACTTAGGATATCCGTTCTAAAACAGGGCAGTAAACACCTGTGCTGGCTACTTAGCACATCCGTTCAGGAAATTGGTATATTGCACGCGATAGAACACGCCTCCTTGCCGAAGCACGTGAGATGCGAGTACAATCAACAACGTCCATTCTGCTCGTTCTCTCTGGCCAGTTGCCTCTTTTCACGAAGGAGAGGTTCAATTCGTGAGTTGTGTGTTCACTTTGATCAAGCAACGAATCTGTTCCAGCTGTCACGCGCTCCAAGAACGTTTTTCGCGTTGGATCAAACCATCGACGACTTCCCTGGTGATCGGAACGCTTGCCGACATGACCAGAGGAAAATCCGACCTGCTTGCGGAAAACGCCCTGTTACGGCACCAACTGATCATCCTCCGTCGACAGATCAAACACCCCGTCTATCTGAAGACCGATCGGTTGCTCCTTGTGGTTCTTGCCAGGATGATTCGGACCTGGAAACAAGCGCTTTTCCTTATCCAACCAGAGACCCTTCTGCGCTGGCACCGTGAACTCTTCCGCTTGTTCTGGAAGCACAAATCGAAGACGTGCTCAAGCAAGCCTCGGCTCTCGTGCGAGACAATCACCTTGATCAAGGAGATGGCAGCAAACAACCGACTCTGGGGAGCTGAGCGCATCCGTGGGGAACTCCTTAAGCTGGATATTCGAGTGAGTAAACGGACCATTCAAAAGTATATGCAGCAGGTTCGCGCCACTTCGAGCCCGTGGGCAGACCTGGAGAACATTCTTGCACAATCATGCAGCAGAGGTGTGGGCCTGTGATTTCTTGCAGGCGACTTCCCTCTTCTTTCGCCCACTTTTTGCGTTCTTCATTATCGAGCTGAAGTCGCGGAAAGTTATCCATGTAAATGTGACACGAACGCCCACCGATCCCTGGGTCGCGCAACAACTGCGGGAGGCGACGCCATATGGGCAAACGCCCAAATATTTGATCCGGGATAATGATCGCACATTCGGGCAGCATTTTGCACGAGTAGCAGCAACAAGTGGCATCGAAGTGCTTCGAACGCCGTACCGGACTCCACAAGCGAATGCCGTGTGTGAACGCTTTCTGGGGAGCGTAAGACGAGAATGTTTGGACCACTTCCTGATCTTCCATGATAAACAACTCGCCCAGCTTCTCAGGAGCTATGTCATGTACTTTCATCAAGCTCGACCCCACCAGGGGCTTCAGCAGAAGATACCAGACTCGTCAGCGCCTTCTGCTTCGCCACCGAACCAGGTGATCTCTCTTCCCGTGTTAGGTGGCTTACACCACGACTATCAAAGAGCAGCATAAACCTTGGCAAGTGCGTTTACAAAGGACTGATGAGCCCTTTCGGCGGAACAGAATGGTCGTGTCAAGGTGAGAGGGTGTTTTTGCGTTTCCTTCCACAGACGAAGAGAATAGGTTACCTCTCTGCTTGGTTGATGTGTAGGTGCATGTATGTTCATTGAGCATGAGCTTGCCTGTTCTTGAGTTTCCTCACACGTGCATCTTTTCGTAAAAGCAAGATGGGAGATGAGAGCCATTGTACTGGCGTAGTCCTCCGATTTTGTGAACAGATGTGCTAAGTAGCCAGCACAGGTCTGCAACGGCGTGATTCCGCCGTTGCAGACCTGTGCTGGTGGTGATGAAGCAGACCACGCATTCACTCAGAAGCGATGAGCCAGCACGCAATTACGGGGGCACAGCTCTGGCTGTGACGTTCTGGCGTGACTGGTCACCTGTCTCGATCTTGATGCACACTGCGAAAAGTGGGCTGACATCCTGGTACCGTCAGCAGAGAATGCACCCGCTCAGCAAACGGCGGGATCGCTCACGCTGCTAACTTTGCGGACAGCCAGCACCAGCCACTGAACAGTTTTGGACATCGCTTATTCCCCATTTTGGATATGCCCACCTGTTTCTTTTTTCCACCTGTTTTTTCCTGGCAATAGTTCTGAGACTACTTGAGAGGTTTGTGCTCAAACCTTTTGTCTGAATCCGAATAAACAGATGAAAAACTGCCTTTTTACCTCTTTTCCTCTCATAGGAAGCACGAGAGGCTATTCTTGCTGAACAGAGCTGTGCCGCTGCCGAGTGCATAACGCTTCTGGAAGGGATTCCCGAACATGTGCTATACTGTTCGGGAATCCTTGTTCGGGTGCAGACGGCAGTCACGGGAGGCAACGATGGCTCAGGTTTCTCCGATCATCCAGGATGGCATCCTCACCGACCTGCAGGACGAGTCTCCCGTGCAGATTGTGGTGGACTCCTCCGACTGGTATGCCTGGCTCAAGACAGCCTCGACCTTCACCTTCCGCGGTGAGGAGGGCCTCTTCACCGCGCACAAAGAGCGTGCAGGCAACCGGCGCGGGAGAGCGTACTGGCGCGCCTATCGCACATGGCAAGGCAAACTGCACCGGGCCTATCTGGGTCAGTCGGAGGAACTCACGCTCGAGCGGCTGCAATCGGTGGCAGTGGTGCTGGCGAACAAGGGAGCAGGGAATGGTTTGCTCGACGTGCCTGGCCTGGGAGCAGGAACCAGATCGTCCGCTGAGGCTTCCTCCCGAGCGAGAACGCATCGGCGGCGAGCCACAGCAGCACCTGGGCCACACGAAGCGTCCCTCCCGAAACCGTGGCTTTCCAGTTTCCCGGTGCCCCTCACGGCCTTGATCGGTCGCGAACAGGAGGTGCGGGCGATCTGTGACTTGCTCTCGCGTCCAGAGGTTCGCCTGCTCACCCTCACCGGGACCGGGGGTGTGGGCAAAACGCGCCTGGCTCTCGCGGTCGTGACCGAGCTCTCCGATGACTTTGCAGATGGTGCCTGCTTCGTCTCGCTTGCTCCCATCAGCGATCCCGACCTGGTGGTGCCCACCATCGCCCAGACACTCGACGTCAAAGAGAGTGGAGCGCGACCACTGCAGGAGCAGCTGCAAGCTTTCCTCAAGGAGAAGCAGATGCTGCTCGTGCTCGACAACTTTGAGCAGGTAGTAACCGCAGCGCCCAGGCTCTCAGACCTGCTGGCGGCCTGCCCGCACCTCAAGCTCCTGGTGACCAGCCGCCAGGTGCTGCGTCTCTCGGCTGAGCACGAGTTTGCCGTTCCGCCACTCTCGCTACCCGATCTCAAGCACCTGCCCGACCCCCTGATGCTCTCGCAGTATGAGGCGGTGGCCCTCTTCATCGCGCGTGCCCAGGCAGCGAGGCCCGAGTTCCGGATGACCCATGCCACTGCCCCAGCAGTCGCCGAGATCTGTGCCCGCCTGGATGGCTTACCGTTGGCAATTGAACTGGCCGCCGCCCGCATCAAACTCTTGCCTCCGCAGGCACTCCTCGCCCGCTTGGGCCATCGGTTGGCAGTCTTGACAGGCGGTGTACGCGACGCGCCAGCGCGGCAGCAAACGCTGCGCAACACCATTGCCTGGAGCTATGACCTGCTGACCACCGAAGAACAACGCCTCTTCCGGCGGCTCTCGGTCTTCGTGGGTGGTTGCACCTTGGAGGCGGTCGAGGCGGTGTGTGCAGCCCTGGACGGTGCCAAGTCAGGGGGATCGATTCTCGATGGCACAGGCTCGCTGGTCGACAAGAGCCTGGTGCAGCAGATCGAGCAGGAAGGGCAGGAACCGCGCCTGCTGCTGTTGGAAACCATCCGGGAGTATGGACTGGAGGCACTAGCAGCAAGCGGGGAAATGGAGCTGACCCGCCGTGTTCATGCCCAATACTATCTGGCGGTAGTAGAGGAGGCAGAGCCTGAACTTGAAGGTCCCCAGCAAGCTATGTGGTTTGATCGGCTGGAGCGGGACCTTGATAACCTGCGTGCGGCCCTGAACGGCTTGCTCGAGCCAGGAGAAGCCAGGGAGAGGATCGAGATGGCCTTACGCTTGGCTACGGCTCTGTATTTGTTCTGGATAATACGAGCTCATATACGTGAAGGGTGGACCTTCCTGGAGCGCGCACTGGAGAGATCAGAGGGGATAGCAGGATCGGTGCGTGCGAAGGCATTCGCGGTTGCTGGGCACCTGGCTGGGTGGCTGAACGACCGTGATCGTGGCGAGGCGCTGTGCCAGCAGAGCCTGGCGCTGTTCCGCGAGGTGGGAGACACTGCAGGATTTGGCAATGCTGTCTTCTATCTCGGGATGATAGCATTCAACAGTGGCGACCTGGCAGCAGCACGCTCACGATATGAAGAAAGCCTGGTACCTCTCAAAGAGGTGGGAAACAAGAATGGCATAGCCTTCTCACTCCTGCTATTATCAATGTTGGACATCTTTCAAGGCGAATACACCAAGGGACGCTCAAATGCTGAGGCGAGCCTGCTTCTCTTCAGAGAGCTAGGCAACAAGTGGGGCATCGCTGTATCGCTTCAGGGAATGGCAGAGGGGTTCTTGTACGAAGGGGATGCAGACAAGGCCCATCCCCTGCTTGAGGAGAGTCTCGCGCTCAACAAGGAAACAGGCGACAAGGGGAATGAAGGGCTTGTGCTCGGTGCCTTAGGACAGGTCGCCTTCCTTCGGGGGGATATGGTTTTGGCACGCTCGCTCCTGGAGGAGGGGGTGACGTACTTCCCAGATGAGGACAACGTGGATACGCAGGGTGACAAAGCCTGGACGCTCGCTCGATTGGCACAGGTGGTTGCCTGCGAGGGTGACGATGCGAGAGCACGTACGCTCTACGAGCAGTACCTGGCAAACGTGAAGCAAGTGGACTTCAAGATCTACACGCCCTTCCACCTTGAAGGCCTGGCAGGGGTTGTTTCAGTACAGGGAGAACTCCCGTGGGCGGCACGTCTTTGGGGGGCAGCTGAAGCCCTGCGCGAAACCCAGGGTACCCCCCTGCCACCTGTCCAACGTGCCGAGTATGAGCGCTCCATTGCTATCACCCGTACCCAACTGGGAGAGCAAGCCTTTGCCGCTGCGTGGGCCGAAGGGCGCACCATGACGCTAGAGCAAGTCCTGGCTGCACAAGGACCCGTGACGATGTCGACCACAGCTCCAGCAGGACCATCCTCCATCCCACACGCTGCGCAAGCCCCGACCTATCCAGCTGGCTTGACCGCCCGCGAAGTCGAAGTACTGCGCCTGGTGGCCCAGGGGCTCTCCGACGCCCAGGTGGCAGAACAGCTTGTCATCAGTTCCCGCACGGTCAACTGGCACCTGACTTCGATCTACAGCAAGCTCGGGGTCTCCTCTCGAGCCGCCGCCACTCGCTACGCCCTAGAGCATCAGGTGGTCTAACACCCCTTTGCTGTTGTTCTGCCGGTCCCCTGAACCACTCCATGCGCTTGAGCTGAAAGCCCAAAGAGTTCCCTTTCCTGGGAAACACCCCCGGTAATACTACGGGTATCCTTCGCCATCATCCGCTTTTGCTCCCTCAAAGACCGGTAGTGACAACCGGTGATTCTACAGGTGTGCTTTTGCCTTCCACACAGTAGACTTGGAGCAGAAGGTCTTACTCGTGAAGTGATATGAAGTCGCTCCCAGAGAGACGATCCTGGCTTGGTGGATGTGTCTTGAGCGGTCAAAAGGGAAGGAGGCACAAAATGTATTATCGTGTAGCAATCCAGGTGGATGCAGCGCCGACCTGGCAGTGGAAATCGACGGTCCTCAGTGAGCTTTCTACTCTGTTTCACTTCCTGCGGCTCTTTCGTGCCCTTCCGCACGATCAGCTGCGGGTCTTCTCCTCCTCCGAACGCGTGGGCCTGGCGGAGCAGCTCGAGCAGGAGAACCAGGGGCTGTACTCCACTTCAGTGACGGCAGCACAATTTCTCCGTGAGCGCATGCTCCGCCCACCGTCGGTGGGGCGGAGCATATCCGAACGTGAGGGAGGAAGGGAGCGAGAGCGGGGAGCCATTGCGGTGATCGGCCAACCAGCAGTGAACGAGCGTGGCGGGGAAGGAAGCGTCCTGGAGAGCAGGGGCA
>Ga0137389_10001881_pt1 | contig 12526 bp, 16 predicted proteins | sample 15con2h14BmetaG_FD_104645 | JGI IMG/M metagenome (GOLD analysis project Ga0137389, IMG submission 104645) | Vadose zone soil microbial communities from Angelo Coast Range Reserve, California, USA - 15con2h1.4B metaG | ecosystem: Environmental > Terrestrial > Soil > Vadose zone > Saprolite...
GCCAGCAGGGACTCGCACTCCCAGGGTGGAACAGCCAGCTCACACTTGAAGACCTCAAAAAACTGTGCTCGAGTGGTTTGGTCGGTTTCGAGCCGCTCCCCAACACGCTGCGCCAGTGTCGCTTTGGATTCTCGCGAGCGGGCAGGCAATGCAAGAAAGGCGAGAAAAGCCGACAACTGTTCCGCGGTGAACAGGGCATCCCATTCGGTGGGCAAAATCACCTCCTCCGTGAGCAAAGGAAGTTCCAGCTGCCACCCCGGCTCGCGCAACTGTTTCAGTTCGCGCTTCCATATCGGCTCAAGCGCGGCCCGGCGAAGCGCCTCTTGCTCGGCCTCACGCTGCTTCTCCTCTGCCAGAATACCTGACCACAGGGCCACCACCTCCCGCGCCGCCGGTCCCGCGTCTCCTGCCAGCATTCCCTCGAGCGCGAACTGCCGCCGGGAGATCCAGGACAGGCTCGCCTGGTAGCCATGCGCCTGGGCGTTGGCGATATAGGGGGCGGAAAGCTGGGGCAGTTGCTCTCGGAAACGGGCAAGCACAGTGCTAACCTCTCGCGCGACGACGGTCTTTGTTTGAGCGCGCAGCGTGGCTTGTTGCTGTCCTCTGGTCTCTATCCAGATATACGGGTGCGCGTGTTCTTTGCACCAGCGGCGGAAGGCATCGGTCACCGCCTGCGGCGTATCCGGGAAAACGACTAGATACCCCTGCTGGCAGGCCTGGACGGCTCTCTCCTGTTCGCGACTGCGCCGCTGCTCTTTGCTCTCAACACGGGTATACCCCTGTGGCGTCGTCCTCCGTTTCGCGCGCTCGGATTCGGGCACAGCACCCGCAAGCCACTTGACCATTTCACGCAGTAAAGTCGGCCCCGTCGGCAGGCGTACTCCACCCTCCAGCTCAGCCACCATCGAACGCGCCTGATAGGCCAGCTCTACCACAAGATCAAACTGCTTGATAGGCATGTCCAGCAGACGCTGGCGCAACGATAGCACATCAGCGCAGAAGAACGTCCCCTCTGACGGCTCGAGGTAGCCCTCGACTTCCCACCAGGATGTATAGGTGGCATAGGAGATTTGCGCACCCCAAGATTGAACGCGGTAATCGAGCAGCAGGCACAGGTCATCCAGTTCCTCATCCATGCCTTCATCGCCGATCATCCCTTCAAACCACTGCGTAAGCAGCGCGGCTACGCGCTCATCGCTCTGTTGCAACAGGGCAGTACGGCACTGCTGCAGCAGTGCCTCCGTTTCCGCCTTCATCGTGTCTTTCTTTCATACAAAGCCGTAGTGCCTTTTCCTGCCGGGCACGATGTGGTCCTTCTCGCAAAATGTACGGTTTCCAAAGAGAATCAACGCGGCTTTGCTCTCGTTTACAAGCATTGGCTGTACAGCAGGGGATATCTCTCTGAGAGCGGGTGTGCGGCCAGCGACGATCAATGCGGGTTAGGTAATGAGATCACCGTCGAATTTCCTCTCACGCAAAAGCGCATTGATTCGCTCGGTCAAGCCTCTACGCCTGGCTTCCTTCTTGATGTCCTGTGCCTCCTCAATGAGGAGTTCTTCTTCGACACCGTAGATAGCTTCTTGCCATTGCTTGTGGACTCGCACCCAGCTATCCGCAAGTTCACGCGCCTTGACCTCCTGCGGGTCGAGTCTTTGATACCCGTGTGCCCGCATCAACTCCTCGATTTTCTGCCTGTTCCACATGAAGAACGGAGTTCCATCCATGAGTGGCGTCGATGTGCAATAGCCCTCGGAGAGAGCCTGCTCGGTTGGATTTCCATCCTCGCCCCGCAATCTCAGCTCCTTCAGCTTCTTGCCCATCGCGATAGCCGTCAACCCGAACTGATTCCCGAGATTCGTCTGGTTTGCCCAAACGTCAGTAAATTTTTGACGGCCTTTCTTTCCCATGAAGGCACCTCCCCGTGGGGCTTGCACAAATAATCGCAATCGCAAGAGAGCGCATGATCAAGAACAAATACTCTCCTTCACTTGACAGGATGCCGCGCCTGATGATCTTATGTCACCGTGGCATCGTCGCGACGTTAGTCATGCTGCTACTCTAGCAGATCTGCCCGTCATCCCGCAATTGCATAGCCCTTCTGAATAGTTACCATTTTCGCGAGGATCTTAGTCCAACCTCAGCAAGCGACGTGAGACCTGCAAGTCAACGTCGCGCACAAAAAAGCACCGGACCTGCCGACCAGGCTTCCCGGCGCTCCATAAAGTGTGAGATGAGCAGATTGCTTTACCCTATTGTATCATATGAGCAAGGGAGAAGTCGCTACTTCACAAGGACACAGATACAATGTTTCTTTTATTTCCGATCCCAGTTGTGACCAGGACTCTGCTTATCTCGCTGATCACGATCTTCACACTGGTTGGCATCATGGTTCGTCCCTGGAAGACGAATGAGGCTCTCATCGCCCTGGCGGGAGCGGGACTCCTCCTCCTCCTGGGGCTGATCACCCCTGCGCAGACGTTTTTCACCCTGGCGCAGGACTGGAACACGTTTTTCTTCTTCCTTGGCATGATGAGCCTCTCGGCACTCGCAGAGACAGCAGGGTTCTTCGACTGGCTGGCGGCTTGGGTAGCCAGACGTTCAGGCAACAGTGCGCGGCGGCTCTTCTTGAACACCTTCCTCCTGGGCAGTCTGATCTCCATGTTTTTCTCCAATGATGCCACTGCCCTCATCTTGACGCCGATTGTGTACAGCCTCACCACCCGTCTCAGGCTGCCGGTCTTGCCTTTCCTGTTTGCCTGCACCTTCATCGCTGACACCGCCTCGTTTTTGCTCCCGGTGAGTAATCCCATCAACATCATCGTCCTGTCCACTTTCCCGCTTGATCTGTGGACGTTCCTGCGTCTCCTGTTCATCCCAAGCATCGTTGTGATCAGTATCAACATCGGTGTCTTCTTTCTGCTGTACCGTCGGCAACTCCATGGACAGTTTGACAGCAAGCGACTGCCAAGAGCCGCAGAGGCCATTAAGCACCAGGACTATTTTCGCTACACTTGTATCGTGCTGCTCCTGGTGGCGATCTCCTACGTGACAGCAGCAGCGATGCGGGTGCCACTTTCACTCGTCGCGATGGCGGGCGCCCTCGTGCTTTTGATCGGCGCTTGGTACTGGAAGCAGAGTACTCTCCAAGCGACCGGGAAACAGATTTCCTGGTCGATCTTTGGTTTTATTGCGGGCATGTTCATCATTATCCAGGCCGTAGAAAGCACAGGGCTGACCGCGCAGTTTGGTCAACTGCTCTTTCGTCTCTCTGGAGGAACCAGTTTGGGAGCCGTTCTGGTGGGGACTGGAGGTGCAGCATTGGGGACAAACCTGATTAACAATGTCCCCATGGCGGTGGTGTTGACCTCTTCGCTGCACAGCCTCCAGCATGCCCCGCTTGCCGTTCAACATGGGTTCATCGCGGCCACCATCTTTGGGTGCGACCTGGGGCCCAATGTGACGACGGTTGGTTCGCTGGCCACCGTGCTCTGGCTGTTGATTCTGCGACGCAGGAACCTTGACGTTTCAGGCCTGGACTACTTCAAGGTGGGTGTTGTCGTGACACCGCTGATGCTTTTGGCGGGGGCCGTGACGATCTGGCTCTTGCTGTTGTAGGAGGAAATGTATGCGAGTCCTATGTTGTTTAGATGGAACCAATGTTGAGCAAGTGAGCAAGGCTGTCTCAACCATGCTTAGGGCCTCGACGATGACGATTGGCATCCTGTATGTGACTGATACCGGGCCACAGGAAGAGATGCATCGGCACCGCGAACGCTTTTTGCGACCACCACACCCTCCCTTACCCCGGCGCGAACAGATGCGGCAAGCGGAGGAGGCCTCCGCACGGGAGATTCTTGAGGAGGGAAGGCGCTATCTGGCTGGTGCAGAAACGCTGCAGCGTACAGGACGACCAGAGCGAGAAATCGTGAATAGTGCTGCTGACTGGCATGCCGATGTCATCGTCATTTGCTCACGTTCTCCCCGAGATGGAGGGCCTTCGCTGGGGCCAAAGTCGATTGGGCACGTCGCACGCTTTGTCCTGGATCATGCTCCCTGTCCAGTGCTGCTGGTTCGTCCGCTATCTGGCAACACCTTCCCCATTCCACAGTAAGAAGCGCTCCTTGTCTCTGGATCTCAAAGGAAGTTTTTTTATCACTACTGTGTAAATTTTGGAATTCCAAAATTTGCAGTCTGGACGAGCGAGGCTAACAATTATATGCCACGATACGCAATCGTACGTAATCAGCCACCCATTGTCTATCTTGAAACAAGTGAGGGCGAGCCTTTTCCTCTGTGCGCTCTAAGACCTGCTGCCTCACAGCGGCAGGTAGGTCATGAAACACTCGATCGCCAAACATGTGGATCCAAGTCCTTAGACCCATTTCGCCATCCTCTAATGGGGTTGGCCTCTCAAAGAGATTGGCGCTTTTGACTGTAAGCCCATAGTGCTCTAATAAGGTTGCATACTCTCCAATCGAAGGAAAATACCACCCAAAGTCCACCTCGGTATGCGTCAGTTCTCTCAAGGATTGTTGAACAGCCGTGATAATCGTTGCGACGTTCCCTTTCCCGCCAAACTCTGCAACGAATCTACCACCAGTCTTCAGAGACGCTGAGATACAACGGACGACGCTTTCAGGTGGCTGCACCCAGTGCAAGGTGGCATTCGAGAAAATCGCGTCGAAGGGATCAGTGAACGAGAAGTCACGAGCATTGGCTAGAAGAAATTCGAGTTCAGGATGGGTGGCACGTGCCATTTCAATCATTTGCGGAGAGCTATCGATACCAATGACGCGAGCTCCAGACTCGGCGATTGTTTGTGTCAGATGACCTGTCCCACAGCCCAGATCAAGGATCAATTCGCCTGGCTGTGGATTAAGCTGGGGAATGAGACCTTTCCCGTATTCAAAGACAAAGGTATGTTTTTGATCATAGAGTGATGCGTTCCAATTGTTGTCAGACACGTTACTACCTCTCAGATAAAATGAAGTTCTTTCCGGGGTTTCAACCTTCCGGGTGATTGACGAGAGCGGGCCGATAATGCAGATTGAATAGTAAATGTGGACACAATTGTGCTCGTGATGGCCGTATTAATTCGTCAATGTGCATAATCGGTGGTGGGCACAATAAATCGGGCCCCCAAAGTGCTCTGTCAAGCTTCGATTGACGGATAGAGACGCTTGAGCTTGATGCGGGCATCGGCAGCGGTAAAACGCCAGGAAATTTTGGCCTGCTGTTGGTTCCGGCGCTCGGCTCCCTCCGGTTTCTGGCCACAGAGCAGCACTACCAGGTGCGCTTCGGCTTCTCCATCCAGTTTGCGTTTCTGGGGTCGAGGAGGTTGGGGACGGCGCAGGAGGGCTCCATCGAGTCCTTGCTCGCGAAAGCGCTTGCAGACACGCTCCACCGTACTCCTGCTGACGGAGAATGCCTCGATGATCTGCGAGGTAGACCAGCCAAGACCTAAAGGGCTGCGGTCCACTTTGAGCAGAACCTGGGCATGGGTGATGGTCCAGGCCGAACTCTTGCCTCGGCTTATCACCTGTTCCAAGCTTCGACGTTGCGCCGCAGTCAACAAGATGCTATCCTTTTTCATGGGGAACTCCTTGTGTTTTCAGCAGGGATTGTTTGCTGACAAGCATACCCCAGTTTCTCCTTTCCGTCAATTGAAGCTTGACAAAGCAGTAGATGGTGTCCGAAAAGGCTTCTCAAGCGGCTTGAGCTTGTCTAGCTTTATGTAAGGCGTTTTAATGTGCTAAGGTCAAGCTGGCATCTATTTGCTGCTGCAGTTTGTTCAGATTCGCGAAGCCATAATTGACCGCGAATGCCTCGCCTGCCGGGTTGAGCAGGACGGTGCTGGGCACAGTGAGAATGCGATAGTGACCAGCCAGTTCAGGTGAGCCAGGCGCATCAATCTCCACCACATCGATCTCACCCCCTCGCAACGCCTGTAAGCGGCGCAGGGCCGGCTGCTGGAGGGTATGACACTGTGTACAAGCGGCGCTGCTAAAGGCCAGGATGCGTATCTTGCTCTCATGTTGACTGAGCAGATCTCCTGCCAGCGGCGCGGCGGCCAGTGCAAGCCTGCGCTGGCGTTCGACAAAGAGACGCCCCCCCAGACCAGCGCGGCGATAAGCAGCAGAGCCAGGACCAGCATGCCCAGGCGAATCAACGCGTCGGACAGGCCCATTTAGACTCCTCGCCAGTGGAAACCGCCCTCGTAGCGCACACGCGGTGTGACGCCCAGGCGGCCCAGGTGGTAGTAGACAAAGCAGCCCGCGCAGAAGCCCACGCACAGATTGAGGCCCGAAAGCACAAAGACCAGCAGGTCCAGCGTCCAGCCCAGCACCGTGGCATGGCTCAAGAAGAGCACCAGTGTCGAGACCAGCAGGAAGACCGTCGCTACGCCCTGCGCGAAACGATGCGGCACGGGATCATTCTCAACCATGCGCGGGCGCAGGATGTGCAGCGGCACCAGAATGTGACGGTAGACCAAGCGGTACGGCCCGACCGCCGGAACCAGCGCCGAAAGCGCGAGAAGAACAGTCGTAATCAGTACCGTAACTGGCAGATTCAGCACAAACGCTAGCCCCACCAGCACAAAGGTGCATGCCTGCGAAAACTTGCCCAGACAAGCATCGAAACGGGGCGTTGCTACTCTAGTTGCAGACATAGCCGAAAATCCTTTCTGCGCAATGGATGCTTTTTCGCGCGCCAGAGAGACGCGCAAGAAGCATCCATGCGACCGCCTGAACAGGAGTGTTATGCCACCTTGATCGCCAGGAAGCGGTCAATCACGGCGTTGATCTGATCGGATGCTACCAGCGGAGCGAAGTGCCCTGCCTGCATCACCTGGCTTGTGACAAGCTGCGGGCACAGCGAGCGGAACCGCGCCAGGTCAGCCATGGGGTTGGTGGCAGCGATGTAAGCAACCGGAACCCTGCATGCCGCTGCGAATTCAGAAGCATCATAGTTGATGAGATGGTTCTGGAAGGTCGATAAGGCGACATGCTGTGGGGTTGTTGCGGCGCACTCCATGAGCCGTGCTTTGCACGCCTGATCGTCGGTCGGCAGGAAGAGTCCCTCAATCGCCTGACGGATCCCTTCGCGGTAGGCCGGTCCATGCAACGTCGCTTCCACTGGGAGCAGCACATTCTCCTTGAGACCAGGCAGCGGAAAGACCACCGTGTCGAGCAAGATGATGGCAGCGGGGAGCTCAGGGTAGCGAGCAGCGAGTTCCAGCGCGATGTTGCCGCCCATGCTGTGCCCCACAATGACGGGTTTTGTCACGCCAAGGTGGGAACAGAGCCAGGCGATGTCATCGGCAAAGCCGACGACCGTGTAGCTCTGCTCGGGCTTGTCGCTCTGGCCATGGCCTCTCAGATCGACCGCAATAGTGCGATGGGTCTGGCTGAAATGGTCAATCTGAGGCGTGAAGGTGGTATGATCTCCGGCCCAGCCATGGAGAAACACCAGGGGTGGTTTCCCGCTCCCAGATTGGGTATAGGCGAGTGTGACACCATCGCGCTGGTGCGTGCGCAGACGCGCTGTCTCCGTCCAGCTTCTGATAATCGGATAGGTTTGGCTTGTTATTGTTCTTAAAGTCATGATGTATTCCTTTCTCTGAGTGCAGTTGATTCTGCTGCACTTTGAACACGAGTGAGATTTCTGTTCAAATGTCTTCTTGAAGTCCTATGAGCGAGAGATGGTCTATGACGGTAATTCCCCTGCCTGCACCCGTGTCTGCAAGCGCGTCCAGGCCAACAATTGTGGCATGAAGATGGGGAGGGTGAAATGGTACGGCGTATCGTGGTCGCCACCTTGGCCGCGCTCGATCTCCAGGCGCTTCTGCTCCAGCACACTCATGCCGAGACTCGCAGGCACGCCTGTCGTGGTGAGATACTCCTGTATGGGTGAGGAGGTGGCAGCAGTCGATTCTGGCTGGACCGCTTGCCCCGTCCTCATCGTTGTATGCCTCTCCCATAAGTCCTTCGCCCAGGTGGCAACGCTGGCTCCTGGCTGGCCGTTTGTGCTGAGACGCTCTGCTCCGATGCGCTTTGCGTTCGCTCTGGTACACTCATATTCCTCTCATGCAAAAATTGTGCTGCGGTGACAGAACCAGATACCAGGCCGTTGTTTTCGCGACTGAGCATCTCACCGAGGTCTTCTTTAGAATAAGCGGTGAACACGCGAGTTCCCCCCTGAGGAAGCGTCCCATAGATTCTGAGAAGCTGTAACATGGCTTGCAACGTGGTGACAGCCGTTGTTTTCCAGATCCATCTGGCTGTTTGACGATCCTGTTCTGCCAGGCGGTAGTAGGTCATTATGTTCCTCCACTTGTTTCATCGATGTTGCAGAACAACTCGCGAGTGCGGGTTGTTCTGCAATGGAAACTGATGTGTGACAGATTACCGATAGCCGTTCCAATCCCGATGGGGCGTATAGATGCTCTTCCCGGAAAAGCGGAGGGACGTGGCATGTAGCGAGATCTGATGATAGGTCTGCTCGGATGGTTCATGGCTTGACAAGACAGGTATCAGAAGGGCTTGTACACGATGCAGTGCTCCGCTCACCCATGATAGCCATGGTGTGAGCGAGGGGGCTACTACAAGTGGCGCTGTCTGGCTTAAATTCGATGTGCTCATGTATTATTTTCCTTTCTCTATCCTTTTTTGGGCTTTTTTACCTCTGGAAGAGATGCTTACTTCTCAGACTGTATCTCTTCCGGTGAACGTGTGAGACGACGGTGGCTGACGCCCTGGTAGGCTTCTCTTGCCAGAAGAGTCGTTCACTCTTTGTCTGAGGAAAGCATACTGGAAAGAGGAGGAAGAAAGAATGTCTCCGAGCTAGCACGCAGCTATCATCCAGCAACAACGCATGCTAGACTTGCGTATGAGTTCCTGAGCGAAGGAGGCAACGCAGTGGAGAGCGGAACGATTTCCTCGCCAGAGCGGACAAGTGTGGCACCTCATCAGGCTTCAAAGAAAACCTGTTCCAGAAGCACTCGAAGCAGTCTTGTGTGAGTCGTGACCTGAGACTCGTGGTTCGTCCACTTTCTAGTACCGTAGTCAGAGAGGGGTTGCACGGTGAAGTGCCCGGTAAGCGGCCCGCCAGCCATAGACGCCCACAGCCAGGAGACTTATAAGCAACAACAGGTAGACCCATGCGCTCACTCCATGCCAGTTCACTGTCCCTGGATAGCGGGCGATGGCGATGAGTTGCAGAGCGCCATAGACGGCAAAGCTGATCATCACTGGCTGCAAGCGGGTCCAATCGTTTTCCCAGGCTGCCTGATCAGAACCATTGCCCCCCGCGATAGCGCCAACGAGGCAACAGGGCGCGCAGCGGTCCCTGAGAAAGGGTGAAGACGGCCAGCCAGACGGTTGCGTAGTGCGGGATGAACTGCCACAACAGGAGCGAGCGATTCACGCCCGGAAACCCAACGTAATGCGCCAGAATCCAGATCCACACGCCTTCCAGCACTCCTGCCCCTATTTGGAAGATGCTCGGCCAGTCCCCGTCCCAGCGGAAGCTGACGATAGCTTGATAGAGGATATCCCAGCCCAGACCGAACAGGAACACATACCCCATGACCGCCAGGGGCGTCGTGAACGTGCGGAAGAGCAGGCCGAAGCACAGAGTGATAAGCACTCCAACCGTGCCCAGCAGGAAGAGCCGTGTCTGCCAGCGGTCCCAGAGTGTTGGTGTCATGGATGTACTCCTCTCGCCCAGCGGAACCACTGCCGCAGTGACCACAGGCCGTTGATGCGGTGAACTCCCGGCGCGCCCAACGCGGCCAGCGCATCCACCGAGCGTAGCGCGGAATATTGCAGGCCCAGGAAGCTGTCCTGTGCCGCGTGGGGTCCTCCCAGCGTCATAATCCCGCCGGCATAGACATGCCCATCGCCGTTGCCCATCCCGATGACCTCAAAATCGGTGGAGACTTTCAGCCGCCCCTTGGGATTGCGCCCAAGCTGGTGATGCGTTACCAGGTCTTGAAGCAGCGCATGGTACTCCAGGCCATGCTCCAGGCCCGTGCAGTCGATGACGAAATCGACAATCAACCGGTTTTCTGGCCGGCCTGGCTCGGTGCCCTGAACCAGGGCCGCAAGCTGCCCAGTTGGGGTACGCTCCAGGCGCTTCACATTGCCAAAGTCGATCTGATACCAGCCCTCGCGCAGCCCAGTCTTCACGATCCAGCGCCAGTCCTTGCGTTTGGCAGTGGTCGTGCCGCCCCAATCGTTGATTAACTGGTCGCGCCCTTGATCGTCGGCCTGCTCCATTTTGAGGAGGTAGGTGCCGCCCCAGCAGGATTTCGGCCAGTTAAACGGCTCGAACTCCCAGTGGTTCTCCACCTTGCGCTGGGCGTGTCCGTGCCGAAACCCTTTGAGTACGGGCGTGCGCATCAGGTGGAGAATGCGCACGTTGGGATTGTGCTGGCGCACTTCATAGAGCCGCTGGATGATCCGCGAGGCCACGATCCCGCGCCCGCGCATCATCACCGTGCCCCCATGCTGGAGCAGGTGTTGATAGACATGTTCATGGAACTCGTAAGCATTGACGACGCTTTGGAAGTCTTGCATGCGCGCGCGATAGTCCTGGAGGTCCGGCAACAATTGGATGCCAGGATATCCCACGCAGACGTGAATATAGCATGCGATGATGAGTTGGTGGCGCTGTTCTGGGGGAACATTGGTCTGGGTAAAGGCGACGACATAGCGCCCATCGTCCGTTTTGCGGATGGCTCTGGCACGGCCCATGCGCCCCATGCGCTCCCAGCCGATGCACGCAGCCTCGCGGTCAAGGGAAGCGAAGACATCTCCTGAGCGTGGTGTATAGGTGTCCGCCGCCACTGGCTCGCCGAGAAGTCGCCCGGCAACGTGCAGGGCGTTGCCGATCTGGCCTTTGCCCAGCGACTGAAAGATTTCCCGCACGCCATAGGAGGGAAAGCCCCACAGGTTATCCGGGCAGGATTCGCTGTGGGAGCGAATGCGATCATGGAGAGGAATCTGCGAGTTTTGGCACAGGCGGCTATAGCGGGAATGAGGCTTTGGCTCCGGGCTAAGGCTGATGATCTGCTCTAGTGGTACACCCGCGACCCGCAGGTGATCGACCCAGGCGAAGCTGCCCATGCCTCCGCCAATCGCCAGATAGGTGGTTTCGGTAATGGGCAGCCCGCTGTTGCGCAGCTGCTGCACGGAGACAAAAGGTTGCTGGAAGCTGGCCGGAGGGAAGACCTCCGCCGTTGGGGCAGAGGGCGGTGCGCCTGGAGCGAGGGTGTTCCCATCGTGCTGAAAGATTAAGATTGCTTCTTCCTGGTTGACTGTTGGCGGCGCATCCGCTCCCTGCGTGGCGCCGACGACGGGCGCTGGCAGCGGAGGCGCCGCCCCCAGGTTGGGGGCCAGCCCCAACTGGGTTGCCGCCTGCTTTTGCTGGGTGGGCGGCCAGAAGGCGACGCAGATGACAAATGGACCAATCTGGAAACTCGACCCCTCACGCAGTGCGGCGCGGGTAATCCGCTGCCCATCCAGGAACGTGCCGTTGCTGCTGTTTCGGTCGGTAATGACGATGCTACCATCAGTGGCCTGCTCGATCTGGGCATGCTGCCGCGAGACGCCCCGACTGTTGAGGAGGATGGTATTGCCCGCTGCGCGACCCAGGGTCACGGGTAGCGGGGCAAGCTGCTCAAGTTCGTGCCTGTTCCAGGGTCTGTCCAGCTCAGGCGCACATAGAATGGTGCAGTACTTGCGAGCACCAGGAACCTTCCTTTCTTCCTGCATCCGGTGCAGCCAGGCGAGAAATGCTGGCATGAGCATACCGGGTGCCGGAACAACAACAAAGTATTCTCTGTCCTATCAGGCAGCGTTACCGTTAAGGGTGACGGTTTCACCGTTGGAGAGTGCCCGGCCACACCAGGGGCAAAATGCCTCAGGGTGGTAGTCAACAACGCGATCACAGTGGGCGCACCTGAGCTTATAGACGTTTGCCGCTGGCTGACGCGCTTCTTGCACCTCAAAGGTGATGGAGCCAACCCGGAAGGTGTCTCCGGGCTGCAGCGGTATCTGCTGGTTGCAACTCAGGCGCGTCTGTCCGTTGAGGTAGATCAGGTTGGTCAGGCTCAGATTGGAGAGATAGAAGGTTTTACCCACCAGGTCAATCGCGGCATGCCGGCGTGAGACCGTGGACAGATTCAAGACAATGTCACACGACTGATCCTGCCTGCCAATCAGGCATCTCCGCCCGGCAGTGATGGTGTAGGTATGCTGCTGGCCTTCCATTTGCCAGGCAAGGGTGAATTTTTGCATAGCGCAGCTCCGGCGGAAACCAGCGTATCTCTGGCACCGCCTCTATTCTACTATTTTATACACTTGCGGTTTGTCTGCCAGGAGGGGTGGATGATTCACGCGCCCCTCCTGGCAGCATCTCCCCGGCCCTTCGGGACTGGGGAATGTCGAAAGCTACAGGAGCAGTGTTGTTAGAAACTTCTTCCTGGGCACTTCTGGCGCGCTCCTGCTCGAGGCGCCGCCCA
>Ga0137389_10001893_pt1 | contig 12487 bp, 8 predicted proteins | sample 15con2h14BmetaG_FD_104645 | JGI IMG/M metagenome (GOLD analysis project Ga0137389, IMG submission 104645) | Vadose zone soil microbial communities from Angelo Coast Range Reserve, California, USA - 15con2h1.4B metaG | ecosystem: Environmental > Terrestrial > Soil > Vadose zone > Saprolite...
CGAACGGCCAGAGTAGTCAACACGCTTACCAAGCAAGTTCTGACGGAAACGACCCTGCTTACCCTTAAGCATATCGGACAGGCTCTTCAGCTTGTGATTGCCAGAACCGGCCACGGCGCGACCACGCCGCCCGTTGTCAATCAAGGCATCACACGCCTCCTGCAACATGCGCTTTTCGTTACGAATAATGATCTCCGGCGCCCCCAACTCCAGCAGGCGTTTGAGCCGATTGTTGCGGTTAATCACACGCCGGTAGAGATCATTCAAATCAGATGTCGCGAAGCGTCCGCCATCAAGCTGCACCATTGGTCGCAGATCCGGCGGTAAAACTGGCAGAACCGTCAGGATCATCCATTCCGGTGAGGTGTTTGACTTGCGGAAAGCCTCTACAACCTTCAAGCGCTTCGTCGCCTTCTTGCGTCGCTGGCCAACGGCGGAACTGATCTCGTTCCGCAGGTCGGTAGCCAGCTTATCCATGTCCAGCGCCGCGATCAACTCGCGCACTGCTTCCGCACCCATACCTGCCCGGAAGACGTTTGAACCAAAGGCCTCGCGTAGCTCACGATAGCGGTTCTCCTGGATAAGGTCCATTTTCTTGAGCCCTTCCAGGTCACGCCGCAGTTGCTCCAGGCGCTGCCGCCTATCGACTCGCTGCGACTCTAACTGGGTCTGTACCGAGTCAATCTGCCCCTGATAGTCTACCCTCAGGCGATCCTCGATATGGTCCCTTTCCGCCTGCAAAGCATTGATCTCGTGGCGTGCTTTTTCGGCGATATCGTTACGGCAGACCTCCGCGACCCGCTCTAACGTTTCAATGTCCTTCGGCGCGACCACGTCGCCTTCTTTGACGATCACCCGGTCTGTTGGAGCAAAGACAATACCTTCTACGGCTTCCTGGCCTATCGCTTCGCGTAACTGGGCGAGGGTTTCGCTTTCGGCCCGCTTCGCCGCCTCCAGTTCCTGTTCGCGCCGCGCCTCAATCTCTTGCTGATCTGCTGTATTGCGGCTGAGCGCATTTTGTATGTCACTTTCGCGCTTCTCTTTCAGGCTATTGATGCGTTCGACGACCTTTTCATCCAGGTTTTGATCGAGCTTCACCACTTCTTCATCTATGCGCATCAATTCCTGCTGGCGCGCTTGCTCGTCGATATGCGTGACGACATAGAGCGCAAAGTACAGGATACGCTCCAGGTTACGCGGCGAGAGATCCAGCAAAAGACCAATGCGGCTCGGTGTTCCCTTAAAGTACCAGATATGACTCACCGGGGAAGCGAGTTCGATATGTCCCATGCGCTCGCGGCGCACTTTTGAGCGTGCCACTTCTACGCCGCACTTATCGCATACAATTCCTTTGAAGCGCACACGCTTATATTTGCCACAGTAGCATTCCCAGTCCTTGGTCGGACCAAAGATGCGTTCGCAGAAAAGGCCATCCTTCTCCGGCTTTAGCGTCCGGTAGTTGATGGTTTCCGGTTTCGTTACCTCGCCATAGCTCCAGCCACGAATTTGCTCCGGGCTGGCAAGGCTGATACGAATAGCGTTAAAATCATTTACTTCGAGCATGATGCCTCCTGGTGTTGGGGTACAAACGGCGTGCCCAGCCACCTCGTCGGGCGTAATCACTTACGCCTCTTCCCATGTTGGATGCAATTGATCGGATGGCCACAGCCTGCAGTAGCAGGCTGTGGTCCAACCCTGAATTACTGGTCTCCTTCGAAACCGGATAAGTTAATACCCAGCTCCGGCATTACATCATTTGAGGTGTCCTCGACGAATTGAATCTTCTGCTCATCTTCGTTGAGCACCTCTACATTAATGCCAAGGCTTTGCAATTCTTTGACTAAGACTTTAAAGGATTCCGGCACTCCCGGCTCCATGATATTTTCACCCTTGACGATGGCTTCGTAGGTCTTGACACGCCCTACAACATCGTCAGATTTGACGGTCAGGATTTCCTGCAGGATGTTCGCCGCGCCATAGGCCTCGAGCGCCCATACCTCCATCTCGCCGAAACGCTGCCCACCAAACTGTGCTTTACCACCTAGCGGCTGCTGCGTTATCAGGCTATATGGGCCCGTTGAACGAGCATGGACTTTGTCTTCGACCAGGTGCGCGAGCTTCAACATGTAGGTATAGCCAACGGTGATCGGCTGGTCGAATGGCTCACCCGTTCGACCGTCGAAAAGCTGAATCTTGCCCGTTTCCGGCAGACCAGCACGTCGCAGGAACTCCTCGATATCTTCTTCAGAAGCTCCGTCAAACACCGGCGTGGCAATCTTGATGCCCAGCGCCTCGGCTGCCCAGCCCAGGTGTGTCTCCATAATCTGCCCAATATTCATGCGGTGCGGTACACCCAACGGGTTCAGGATGATATCCACCGGTGTCCCATCTGGTAGGAACGGCATATCTTCGATCGGCAGCACCCGCGAGATGACGCCTTTGTTCCCGTGGCGCCCGGCCATCTTGTCACCTGCGCCGATTTTGCGCTTCTGGGCGATACTGACACGCACCAGCTGGTTGACGCCCGGCGGCAGTTCATCCCCCTGGTCGCGCGAGAAAACCTTCACTTCAACAACTTTGCCACGCTCACCATGAGGCACGCGCAGGGAGGTATCCTTGACCTCGCGGGCCTTTTCACCGAAAATGGCTCGCAGCAGCTTTTCCTCAGCAGTCAGCTCGGTCTCGCCCTTGGGAGTTATCTTGCCGACGAGAATGTCTTGCGGCCCAACCTCGGCGCCAACATAGATGATGCCACGCTCGTCGAGGTTACGCAGTCCCTCCTCACCGACATTTGGAATGTCGCGCGTGATTTCTTCTGGTCCAAGCTTGGTGTCGCGTGCGTCGATCTCGTACTTTTCAATATGGATAGAGGTGAAGAGGTCTTCACGCACTATGCGCTCACTGATAAGAATGGCATCTTCGAAGTTGCCACCCTCCCAGCTCATAAAGGCGACGAGTATATTCTGTCCAAGCGCAAGTTCTCCATCGTCTGTAGATGAGCCATCAGCGATAACCTCTCCAGCAGTCACGTAATCGCCCTTGCGCACGATTGGCCGCTGGTTGATGCAGGTCCCGGCATTGGAGCGCACGAACTTGCGCAGGCGGAAGGTATGCACCTCGCCCTGCTCGTCTACAACCTGGATCTGGCGGGAAGTTGCACCCACGACCTCGCCATTGACCAGGCTTACTACTACCTGGCCAGAGTCGATGGCTACTTGACGCTCGATACCTGTACCACAAATTGGCGCCTGCGGGCGCAGGAGCGGGACAGCCTGGCGCTGCATGTTCGCGCCCATCAATGCCCGGTTCACGTCGTCATGCTCCAGGAATGGGATAAGCGCGGTCGCTACGCTAACGGTCTGGCGTGGCGATACATCCATGTAGTCCATCAAATCGGCGCTTTCCATGACAAACTCGCCCTGATAACGAGCGAGGGCGCGGTCCTCCAGGAATTCGCCTTTGTCATCCAGCTTCGCGTTCGCCTGTGCAATCCAGAAGCTTTCTTCATCGTCGGCGGTGCGATAGTCTACCTCGTTGGTGACAAAGGGTTTGATCCTCACTTCAGTGTCACCTAATACCTGCGACAACTGCGCAAACAACGCTTCGTCAACGCGCACTCGCGTTCGCGCCTTGACAAGTACTTCGCCACCGGCAGACTTCACATCTTCATTTTCCCGCCCGACAATGCCCCGGAATTCGCGGCCTATCAAGCCCGGGTCACTGGCCCGGACGCGTTTGTAGACCTTGCGGTATGGCGTTTCGATAAAGCCATAAGGGTTGATCTGTCCATACGTCGCCAAGTTACCGATAAGGCCAATATTCGGACCTTCAGGTGTTTCTATCGGGCAGATGCGGCCATAATGCGAGCGATGCACATCACGGACTTCAAAGCCTGCTCGTTCTCGCGAGAGGCCTCCAGGGCCAAGCGCCGACAGGCGTCGCTTATGTCCGATCTCGGCAAGAGCATTGGTTTGATCCATGAATTGCGAAAGCTGGCTGCCACCAAAGAATTCTTTCATGGCTGCCACCACCGGGCGTATGTTGATGAGCGCGTTGGGAGTGGCTTGCCCTGGCTCCTGGATACTCATACGCTCCTTGACAACACGCTCCATACGCAGCAAACCAACACGAAATTGGGTCTGGATGAGTTCACCCACAGAGCGTATGCGGCGATTGCCGAGGTGGTCGATATCGTCTTTGCGTCCATGGCCGTTATTCAATTGAACCAGGCGGCGCACGATGTTGACCAGGTCATCCTGTGTCAGGGTACGCTGGCTCTGGGGTATCGAGAGGTCCAGCTTCCTATTGAGCTTGTAGCGTCCCACACTACCCAGGTCATAACGCCGCGCGTTGAAGAACATGTTCTTTACAAGCGAACGGGCATTATCGATCGTAGCTGGATCGCCCGGGCGCATCTTCTTATAGAGTTCGAGCAGTGCCTCATCCTCTCGTTTGACAGGATCGCGATCCAACGTCGCCTGGACGTAACGAATATTGACATCGTTATCGGCATCCCGGAAAGCGTCGAGGATGCCCTGGTCGGTTGAGAGGTCGAGACTTTCGCCGTACCACTGTTCTTTCGCCAGGTTCGCAATAGCACGCAGCAGGGTAGTGACCGGCAGCTTGCGCTTACGGTCGATTTTCACTGTGAGCAGGTTCTTGTTGCTCGTCTCAAATTCTAACCAGGCACCGCGTGCGGGAATGAGCTTGGCAGCATAGAGCTTGCGGCCAGTCGTAGCATCTTCGTCGGCGGTATAGTAGACGCCAGGTGAACGTACAAGCTGGCTGACCACGACGCGCTCCGCGCCGTTAATAATGAATGTACCTTCCTTAGTCATCAGCGGGAAATCACCCATGAAGATATCCTTCTCGATGATTTCGCCGGTTTCTTTATTAGTCAGTCGGGCCTTGACGGTTAAGGGTGCTGCGTACGTAGTATCGCGATCGCGGCACTCGTCCTCCGTGTACTTTGGCTTACCGAAAGGCTCTGGCGGTACGAGAAATTCAAGTTTCAGGTTTTTCCCGGTAAAATCTTCAATAGGAGAGATTTCGTCAAAAAGTTCGCGCAGACCTTCTTTCCTAAACCATTCAAAAGAATCAAGCTGAATTTGAATGAGGCCTGGCATTGGCCGTATATCCGGAATACGCGCAAAAGATACACGCTCAGGAACTGCGATGGCCCTGTTGCTTACTGCCATAGGTAATGTTCTCCTCTCACTGTTGGGGCTACCCCTTGCGGTCGCCCTCCCACCAGGGTACCCAGGAGGAAACTGTAGAGGCGCGTGCCTTGGGGCACTCGCTCATGCGGTAACAAGGGTAGCTGTTGCAGTCACCCTTGCCCCCTCCTTAATGTAATGTAAAATGTAAACGGAAGAAGAAAAAGATAATTTACCCGATTATTCTCGCTTCGGAAACGTTTTCTGACAAGAAAAGTAACCGCTGATTGCCTTCGCAAGCGGTTACTCCTTCGTCCCTACACATACTAGTTGTTTTCGAGTCATCCACATACAACATCCCCACACAGTCATAAGGAACACACGTCATATAATAATAACAAAACATGCTGCATCTTTCCCACATTGTGGTACTAATGTCGCTCTACCAAATCTTCTGATAGCCTTCTACAATCGCCATAGCTCCTTGTAGCCACTTAAACAGGGGCATCTAGGCTTCTTGCAGGTTTATGATGTGGCATCCTCGGCACATGTAGTACGCTTACATGGGTATGGGGGAATAAAAGGTCTGTCGTTTATATCTGTCTTTCAATCTGTCAAAATTGTGTATTTTCACATGCCGGTGACAAAGACACTCCGACAGGATGTAGTATACTACATCCCCAAGGGCTTGTCAATAGTTTTTTTGTTTTTTTCAAATTTTGTATAAAAATGATCCCGGAAGTTATTTCTAGTATACCAGCATTGTAAAGTGGTCCGCTTCCTCTAGCGCCGCCTCGATCTCCTCGCCCAAACGAGGATTCCAGGGACGCTCCGCATCGAGCCAGCGCTCGCGCAGCAGGAAAAGGAGACGGCGTCGATCCTCCGCATCCAACAAATTAAGATCAAACAAAGACTCTTGTTGTTCAGGGTGAATGATGGTCAGCACAAAGCCATCTATTCTCAGCGTTGTCTCGCCGCTGAGCCGGTAGGTCTGTGGCGCCCCCATTTTACGGCAGAAAGAGATGCCGCCAATCCAACCAATCACAATGAATGAAGCAGCAACTAAGGTCACAGCCAGCCCTGCCAGGCTTAAAGCAATCGCGGCTGTTGTGCACAGTACAACGAGTACAGGATGGGGTAGGTGCAACGTCCAACCTAGTAGTATCTCTGGTACGAGTCCGACCAGAGCAGCTATAAAACATGAAAGGGCTGTACCTACAGCCCAGTAGATACTTGACAGATTTTTAGGCGAGAGATCACGCACGGTTAAGGTAGATCCACCCTCCAGGACGAACATACCTTGATGATATCCGGCACGTAACGCGTACAGAAAACGCACAACTATCAAGCTCCCGCCAAGCAAGATGAGGGCAATATACAAGAGGGAAGCAAAAAGAGCATCCTGCCACTTAAGATACGGTGTAAAGGTGTGCGAGTACATAGGCCACAGCCTGACAGCAAGTATTGCACTGGCAAGGGCAGTTACCAAAGACGCGGTGATAAGTAGCCACGCTAGCAGGCGAGTATGCCTATACGATGAACGACTAAGAAAGAAAACATAGTCATTCGCCGGTGTCTGTGTCATATATCCTCTAACCGGAAATCCTAGCTCTTAGTGGGGGACAGGCTCCCTGCCTCCTGAATCTGTGAGTGAGCAGCCTCCGCTTTTTTCGACCTCTGATTTTCCCAACTCTTTAGACGTATGACCCTTATGAACAGTTACATACCTATACATCAGGCCGCTACCGCTGTTCGTTGCGCAAGTCCTCGAAAAGAAGCGTTTGTAAATATCGCTCGGCTGCACTGGGGAAAATTGTAACGATGACTTTTCCGCGATTTTCGATCTTACGTGACTCTTGCAAGGCAGCCCAGGCCACCGCCCCGCTGCTGATGCCAACGGAAAGCCCTTCCTCTTGCATGAGACGGATAGCAGTAGAGACAGCATCCTGGTCAGTAACAGGTATAACGCGGTCGATGAGGTCAACGCGCAATGTATCCGGTTGAAAGCCTGCACCCAGCCCTTCGATGCGGTGCGGCCCAGGACGCCCACCGGATAAAACAGCGCAGGAGGCAGGCTCTACAGCAACGACTTCGACGCCTGGTTTGCGTGCACGCAGTCCTTCAGCGACTCCAGACAGTGTCCCACCCGTACCTACACCAATCACAACGATGTCTACAGCGCCGGCGGTATCTTCCCAAATTTCAACGGCTGTCCCCTCACGGTGTGCACGCGGGTTGGCCTGGTTATAGAATTGTTGTGGGAACCAGGCATTAGGGAGGGTAGTGCGCAGTTCGATGACTTTGTTAATGGCTCCACGCATGCCCTGATTGCCGGAAGTAAGGATGATTTTCGCTCCCAAACGTTGCAGGAGCAGGCGGCGCTCAATGTTGATCGTATCTGGCATTGTCAGGATACATGAGTAACCCCGCGCGGCAGCAATCCACGCAAGCGCTATGCCCATATTGCCACTGGTGGGTTCGGTGATAATGCCACCTGGCCGTAAGAGGCCCTGCGCTTCGGCTTCACAGATCATCTGCAAGGCAGGGCGGTCCTTGATACTACCGCCAGGGCTGAACATCTCGAGTTTGGCCAGAACAGCGGCTTGTTGCGTCTGTGCTGTACCGGACGTAAGCCGTTTCAATTCGACCAGGGGTGTATGACCAACAAGTTCTGTAAAATCTTTTGCCCAATGTGTCATGGCTTCTCAGATATAATACATGGTTTCAGTACTGCCAGCACGGTGCCGTTGAGCAAGCTCCTCGATTGTTGTTGAGATAAGTATCTGCTGCGTCATCTCGTCGATCTGCCGCCAGACTTCGCGCAACGCACAGCCAGGCGAAAGCTTGCAAAAGTCCGGGTTGGGCAGGCACTCCATCGGTGGTACGTACCCATCAAGAGCTTGCATGACCTGAGCCATAGTAATCTGCGCAGGTGGTTTGGCCAACATATGCCCGCCTTTTGGTCCCCGGACACTTTTTACCAATCCCTCTTTACGTAGGGCCATTAATATCTGGTCGAGAAATTGCTCCGGAATGTATTGCCTGCTGGCAATATCAGCGCTTTCGATCGGCCCCTGCCCGTAGTATGCCGCCAGATCAAGCATGGCCCGCAGGCCATAATCGCCTTTCATCGTCAATTTCATCGCCGGGCACCTTTCAGGCACAAGGCTCCCAAATCCACTCGTTACAAAGGAACTTCCTCCATCTTACTCCGTAAGTACGAGAGCCAACCACGTGATCGTAGCATATATCAGTGGTGTTTTGCTGTCAATGGGCTGCATCGCGCTCATTATCCAAAGGCAGACGACGAAGCAACCGGAGTGGGACTACCTACAGCAGGTAACACTGTCACGGTCTGAGCTAAAACAGTCGCATCCTGTCTACCGCATGGACCTTGCGCAGTCACTCTTACCCTTTCGCCGACCGTGAGATTAGTAAACGATAAGCTTGCCTGACTTCCGCGTTCAACATATGCCGTTTGATCGTTCACATTCACGGTTATAGTTCTTTTTCCCTGATTCGCAGACACGACGAATGACTGGTTGCCCAAAGATTGAATTACTCCCAGCGGACACGCTCGATTACCTGTTTTTTGCGTAGTAACCGGCGGAACTACTGTTGGTGTATCGCTAGCCGCTGATCCCTGATTCGCATTCACATGCGAAAAAGCAAATGCCAGTGTGAAGCTAATAGCGCCTACCAAAACAACCGTCGCGACTCCGATAATGATTAATACACGTCTATTGATGAACACCTTGGTACTCCTCGTTATTTCTGTATACTCGGTGCTTATTGTAGTACTCACCCAGTCAAAAGTCATCTAAGTGGGAGAAATATCTGACTCCTCCGAAAAATGGCTCTTTGTTCTTGCACTTCACTAACTGGGTATCTATAATGAAACAGGATCATAGCAAACAAAGAGGTGGCATATCATGAACGAAGCTTATGCACCAACCGGTCGGGAGACCCAACCCTCGTTAAAAGTGCTGGTGATCGACGACGAAGAAAGTATTGTCGATCTTATCAAGTTAGGGCTAAAGTACGAAGGCTTTCAAGTAGAAGCGGCTTTTGATGGCCCCGAGGGTTTAGCAGCAGCACAGCGAATCGATCCTGATTTAATCATCCTGGACTCAATATTACCCGGAGTGGATGGCTTGGAAGTTTTACGACAACTCCGCCTCAACCCCATCACACGGGATGTTCCTGTCTTGATGCTCACTGCCAAAGGCAAAGTACAAGATAAAGTGACAGGTTTGGAGACAGGCGCCGACGACTACCTGGCTAAGCCGTTCAGCTTCGAAGAGTTTGTGGCCCGTATCCGTGCCATCTTACGCCGCCAGCAACGCAGCAGAGCACAGGAAGGGATAGACCCCACACAGAGTCAGATCCTCCAATTCGGTGATTTGCAACTTAACCCGGCAACGCGTGAAGTGGCACGCGCAGGACGCCCGATAGATCTGACCGCAACCGAATATAATTTGCTCTACCTTTTCATGAGCCACCCACGAGAGGTATTGGACCGCAAGACGATTCTTAACCGCGTCTGGGGATACGATTTTCTCGGCGAAACCAATATTATTGAAGTATATGTCAGATATTTAAGAGAGAAAATTGAGGAAACCCCAAGCACGCCACGTCTCATTCAGACAATACGGGGCGTCGGATATGTTTTGAAAGGGTAATCGGCTTGAGGCAGATGGTTTTTTGAATAACTCGAAATTGCTATTCCTTGCTGCGTTTATTGTGGTATATGATACACTTCTTCATAGAACTCATGTATACAAGATAATACCACAGTTTCGAGGAGGGTTTAGCTATGTGGACTTCTACCTTAGAGCTTAGCTCAAGACGAGTGATTCCCACGCGGTTATTGGGAGTTGTATGGCCCGGCGCATATTTCGCCTCCTTCGCTCCCTTGCAAGTGCAGAATCTACCCCGGCAAACATTGCCCGCGACAAACTGGGTGCGTGTCCGTAATCGTTTGGCCGGCATATCTGGCAGCGACCTGGGCTTGATCTATAGCGCTGGTGACTTTCGTATCGCGCTCGCCGCCTTACCCAGACATCAACTTTCCTACCCTGGTCATGAAGTGGTGGGCGAGGTCATCCAAGTGGGCGACGATGTACAGTACCTTCACGTCGGTGATCGCGTCGTGCTGCAAAGCGGCCCCAATTGCGTATCCACAGGAGCACAACCCCTTTGTCGTTCATGTGCCATAGGCAATTACAACTTATGTGAACGTGGAAGCTCGCTTTCTGGCCCGGAGCCGATTGGTGGTGGCTGGAGCGAGGAGATGCTGCTGCACGAGCAACAGCTCTTCCGCATCCCACCAGCAATGAGTGATGAACAGGCAGTTCTGCTTGAACCCTCCGCTGTCGCCGTACATGCCGTCTTGCGCCGTCTCCCACAACCAGGCGAGAACGTACTCATCATAGGAGCGGGAACCATCGGCCTGCTCACCTTACAGGTTGTACGAGCTCTTGTACCTCAGGCCATAGTGAGCGTGATGGCCCGCTACGCATACCAGATCGAACAGGCTACTCGCATGGGCGCTGCACACATTCTGTATCCACAGGACAGCTACCAAAGTGTGGCGCGCGCAACAGGAGCGCAGCTCTACACCGGCATGTTCGGCAACAAAATGCTGATCGGTGGCTACGATGTAATCTACGACACCGTTGGCAGTCAGCAGACGATTCATGACTCTATACGCTGGACGCGTGCAGGCGGAACGGTTGTAATCGTTGGCATCAGCCTGCACACCATGCGCATCGACCCCACCCCTATCTGGTACCAGGAAATTGACCTCACCGGTACTTTTAGTCATGGCATGGAAACCTGGCCAATTGGCACCTATGGACGCCGTTCTACCTTCGCTATTGCCGCCGAGATGATCGAAAATCGCCAAGTCCATCCCGAAAAGCTGATCACCCATCGCTTCGCACTCAACAATTACCGTGAAGCGCTTTCTACTGCTACAGCGAAACCACGTACGCAGGCCATCAAAGTCGTGTTCGATTACGCCTTGTTACCCGCCTCTGTGGTACCCAACGTCCGAGCAGCAGCACGTCAACGCCGCCCCATCACGACTACAGCAACCTGGCCTCAAGAGCACCGGCATGATCAAGAAGAGCCAACATGGCCCACACCACCTGATGAGCATTTCATTCCGCCTACCGTCCTTGAGGCGCCAGAGCCGGAGCCGGTAATTGCTTCCATGCCTACCCCTCAAGATGAGATGATCGAAGCAGAGCCTATAGTCATGCCCGCGCCTGCCCCTCAAGATGAGATAATCGAAGCAGAGCCTATAGTTGAACTTATGCCTGCTCCACAAGATGAGATAATCGAAGCAGAGCCTGTAGTTGAACTTATGCCTGCTCCACGAAGCGAGGTAGTCGAAATAGAAGTCGATCAGTCTCTCATATCCACCAGGGAGGATGAAAGCCCGACCATTAGAAGATCCGTTTCGAAACCTAGACGCACCCGGCCAAGATCACAGAAGACTACCGTGGATGTGCAAACACCTGGTGAAACCATCACCAATTCAACAGGAACGAATCACGACGCTGATACGTTAAAATAACTGGAGGGGATTGTCCTGGAGGAGGACATTGTCGCACCCCAGATTATTGAAGCAACGGATCAATATAAAGAATAAATGCTTATCCGTTATACCATACGGGCATTGTTTTAATTTTTTCATAACATGTTGCCAATGGGCTATTTTTTAAAGCCTATAACTTTGTATGGAAAGAGCAGTATTATGGAGCGTGTATGACAAACGATAATCAGCAGCCACAAAGACCTGACTCGTATAACCAGTCACCTGATCAAGCTTTCGACCTCAATTCCTCACAAGCCATATCGCAACAAATTCTTGCTTCGCCTGCACAAACAACCTTGCCTGAGCAAAGAGGTCCTGGATGGTCATCATTACGCCCCATGCCTGCAAAACAGTACCAGGAAGCAGTTGGGTCTGGCCGGGTGTCTCCTTTGACACCCTTGCCCTCCCCCCAAACACTTTCACAACAACCGGCCGTCATCACAACAATACCAGCGCAGTCACCAAAGCGTCGCCGTAAGCGCACACCCTTAATTGTATTTCTCTTGCTGCTGTCCATCCTTGTCGCAATTGGAGCTATTGTTAGTCCCAACCTGTTTACCAGTATACCCGGGTCAGACCCGTCATCATCCATAGCTTTTGGCGCAACAGGTCCATTCGTCAAAGCTCCTCTCAATGCATCTCAGATTAATGCCATCATGCATCTTACCGGTTATATGAAATACAAGCAACTGGCCAGCCTTTACGTTTCGCACATGTCTCTGGATGA
>Ga0137389_10001895_pt1 | contig 12471 bp, 10 predicted proteins | sample 15con2h14BmetaG_FD_104645 | JGI IMG/M metagenome (GOLD analysis project Ga0137389, IMG submission 104645) | Vadose zone soil microbial communities from Angelo Coast Range Reserve, California, USA - 15con2h1.4B metaG | ecosystem: Environmental > Terrestrial > Soil > Vadose zone > Saprolite...
AAGTGATCACCTGTCCGAATTCGTTCGTCGCCACTGCATGGGTGATTGTTGCCGCGGGGGCCAGGCCGGTATTTGTCGATGTGACCGAAGACTACAACATGGATCCGGCCCTACTGGAGCGAGCGATCACGGCTCGTACGAAAGCGATCATCCCGGTGCATCTGACCGGCCGCCCAGTCGATATGGATCGGGTCAACGATATCGCGCGAAGCAGGCGAATCGCGGTGATCGAGGACGCAGCCCAGGCGATCGGCGCCCGCTACAAGGGCCGCCGGGTCGGCTCGCTCGGCACGGCCGCCAGCTTCAGCCTGCATCCCATCAAGAACCTCGGGGTCATGGGCGACGGGGGAATTGTCACCACGGACAATCGTGGCATCTACGAACGCATTTTCAAGCTTCGCAATCACGGGCTTCGCAACCGTGACGAATGCGAAATCTGGGGTTACAACTCGCGCCTCGACTCCCTGCAAGCGGGGTTAGCGTCCGTCAAACTCAAGCGGCTAGACGCGTGGAACCAGCGCTGCCGGGAAATTGCAGGTCGATACCGGGAGGGCCTTGCCGATGTGGTATGGGTGCCGCACGACCGCGATCATGAAGAAAGCGTGTACCACACCCTTATTATCCAGCTCGAGGAACGCGATCGCCTCATCGAGCACCTCGCGCGGCAAGGAATCTGGAGCCGAATTCACTACCCAATCCCTATCCACCTGAAAGAGTGCGCGAATCAGCTCGGATACCGAGTAGGAGCTTTCCCGGTCACCGAGAGACTTTCACGGCGTATTCTGAGCCTTCCAATTTACCCGGAACTTACGGATGCCGAGATCGACCACGTTATCGCGTCGGTGAGGAGCTTTTTCCAGCCGTGAGGAAAGATGAGCAGAGACGTCAATTTGCCGGTCAAGCCTCGTTGAGCGTTCCTGGACGATTCCTGACTGTCGGCTTCGAATGAGTCACATTGTTCCCGCCTCCGCTGCGCCAGTGTCGGATTTGGAGCGCCAGGAGGAGCTGCTGCGCCGAATGAAACGCATCCGGCACGTCGAGGAACAGATTGCTGCGCGCTATCACGAGGGCAAAATGCGTTGTCCCACGCACTTGTCCGTGGGTCAGGAGGCGGTCGCTGCAGGCGTCGGCCTTGCTTTGCGGCAGGATGACTTTGCGGTAAGCACCCATCGAGCGCACGCTCATTACCTCGGAAAGGGCGGCAACCTCAAAGCCATGCTCGCCGAGATCTACGGCAAGGACACGGGCTGCTCCCGGGGGCGTGGCGGCTCGATGCACCTAGTCGACCTGACCGTGGGATTTGCGGGCAGTACCGCGATCGTGGCCAATTCCATTCCGGTGGGGGTCGGCCTCGCGCTGTCAGCCCAGCTCCATGGCACCGATCAAGTCAGCTGTGTTTTTCTCGGAGATGCTGCGGTGGAGGAAGGAAGCTTCCACGAGTCAGCCAATTTTTCCGCCGTCAGAAAGTTACCAGTGCTTTTTATTTGTGAGAACAACCTCTACTCGGTCTACTCGCCAATGCGGGTGCGCCAGCCGCACGAACGGAAGATTCACGAAATGGCGCGAGCCATCGGAATCGCGGCGTCAGACGGCGATGGCAACGACGCGGAAGCCGTTTACCGTCAATCCGTCGAGGCTGTCGGCAACATACGCAGCGGCCAAGGTCCCCAGTTCCTGGAGTTTTACACCTACCGCTGGCGGGAGCATTGTGGCCCGAACTACGACAATGATATCGGCTACCGTAGCGAAGCTGAGTTTCTTGAGTGGAAAAACCTGGACCCCATTCGGCGTTACGAAACATACCTCACCGGAGCCCGTCGGCTGCCGGGCGCACGCATCGAAGCGATGCAACAAGGCATCGAGGCGGAAGTGAACGCTGCGTTTGAATTTGCGGACACATCGCCTTTCCCCGCATCGGGCGATGCTTTTCTCCATGTCTACAAATGACAGATGGGGTAACGCACGCCATGTCCCGGAAAATCAGTTACGTCCAGGCCATCAACGAAGCTCTCCACGAAGCCATGGCCGCGGATCAAAACGTTATCTGCTATGGTCTGGGCGTCGATGATCCGAAGGCCATTTTCGGAAGCACCAAGGGACTAAAGGAAAGGTTCGGAAACTCGCGCGTGTTCGATATGCCGGCATCGGAGAACGCGATGACCGGTGTTGCAATCGGTGCCGCACTTAACGGCATCCGTCCGGTGATGGTTCATCAGCGATTTGATTTCTTTCTGCTTGCAATGGACCAACTGGTCAACAATGCCGCCAAGTGGCACTACACTTTTGGCGCCCAGCGGTCCGTACCGATCACGATCCGTCTCATACTCGGACGCGGATGGGGTCAGGGCCCGACCCATTCTCAGAGTCTGCACGCCTGGTTCGCTCATATCCCGGGCCTCAAGGTCGTAATGCCGACCAGCGCCGCAGACGCGAACGGGCTATTGCTGTCCAGCATTTTCGACGACAACCCGGTATTGTTCATGGAGCATCGCTGGCTACATAACATGATCGGGGAAGTCCCCGAAGGGGGACAGCGAATCCCGCTCGGCAAGGCACGTACCCTTCGGGAAGGCGACGATGTCACGATCGTGGCGATGTCGTACATGGTGGTCGAGGCGCTGCATGCGGTGGATTACCTTCACCAGCACGGTATCTCGTGCGAGCTTATTGATCTGCGCACGATCAGTCCACTGGATTGGGAGGCGGTGTTCCGTGGCGTTCGAAAGACGGGGCGGATTTTGGTTCTGGATACCGGCGCCCAAACGGGTTCGGTCGCCGGAGAGATTGTTGCTCGTGCGGCTATGGAGTGCTGGAGCAGCCTCAAGCAACAGCCACGACGCATCGCCATGCCCGACATTCCCGAACCCACCAGTTTCGGCATGACGCGAGACCTGCACCCGCGCGCCGAACATATCGTCCGGACAGTAAGCGAAATGTTGGGGAAGGAGATCCCGACTGAACCGCTCCAAGCTCAGAGGCAGCATCCCCACGACGTCCCCGGCGATTGGTTCAGGGGTCCGTTTTAGGGACCCCAGCCCGCAGCCATTTAGGAATCTATCAGCGAGAGCTATGCTTTTTATGCAGACTCAGACTGATGAAGGTACGCGCTGCTTTGGGCGGCAACCTCAGTGACCCTGAAGAATATCGTGAACCTACATCCCGATTCCGTTTCTGCGCTTAGGGAAATTTCTGTACGCGCCAAAGACGCGAAGCGCATCGTATTCGTCTCTGGCAATTTCAATGTTGTTCACCCCGGGCACCTCCGGCTTCTGCGGTTTGCAGCCGATTGCGGCGACTTCCTGGTCGTCGGCGTCTTGGATTCCAATTTGCTAAACGCGATTCTCCCGGATGACTTGCGCTTAGAAAGCGTAAAGTCGATCGGTCTGGTCACTTTCGCATTCGTTTTGCGGGATCAACCCGAGACTTTCATCGCTCAGCTCCAACCCGCTGTCGTCGTAAAGGGGAAGGAGCACGAGGCGAACGTCAATCCCGAACAGGCGGCGGTTGACAAATATGGGGGCAAGCTGTTATTCAGTTCCGGAGAAATCTCCTTCTCCTCGCTCGACCTCCTCAAGCGAGAGTTTGTCGAGGCGAATCTTTCGACGATCGTGCTGCCGAAGGATTTCCCCATGCGCCATGGATTTACTTTTTCCGATCTGAGGGACCTGCTGGGCAGGTTTCCCTCGCTGAAGGTCACGGTAGTCGGAGATCTGATCGTCGATGAGTACGTCAACTGTGATCCGTTGGGAATGTCGCAGGAGGATCCTACTATAGTCGTGACCCCTATTCATCACGACCGCTTTCTCGGCGGCGCAGGCATCGTTGCTGCACATGCCCGCAGCCTGGGCGCCAAAGTGCGTTACTTCTCGGTCGCGGGCGAGGACGAGGCGCATGTATTTGCGGACGAAAAACTCCGAACAATGGGTGTGATTGCCAATGTGCTCTACGACGTGAGCCGTCCAACCACGCTGAAACAGAGATTTCGCGCCAGCGGCAAGACGCTGCTGCGCGTCAGTCACCTGCGCCAGCACTCAATAAACGCCGAACTGGCGAGCAAACTCACGGCAACTACAAGCGAGGTGCTGGACGACACGGATCTCTTGATCTTTTCGGACTTCAACTACGGGTGCCTACCTCAAGCCGTTGTGGACAACGTTTGCGCCGAATGCCGGCGCCGCGGAGTCATGATGGCGGCGGACAGTCAGTCGTCGTCGCAGGTTGGCGATATCTCCCGTTTCACCGGCATGGAACTCGTTACGCCTACGGAGCGTGAAGCGCGGCTCGCGGTTCGCGACTTCAATGTCGGTCTGGTGGTGCTCGGGGAACAGCTGAGGACCAAATGCGGCGCCAAGAACCTCATCCTGACACTGGGTGCTGAAGGCATGCTTGTGTACGCCCCGTTGGCACACGACGGAAGCTGGTACACCGACAAGCTGCCCGTCTTCAACACAGCGCCGAAGGACCCCGCCGGAGCAGGGGATTCTTTGCTGACTTGCAGTGCCATGGCGCTCGCCCTCGGGGCGGACATCTGGCAAGGCTCCTTCCTTGGCTCGGTAGCCGCTGCTCTCCAGGTAGGGCGCGTCGGCAACTCTCCGCTTACCCCGGCAGAGCTGCGCGCGGAGATAGACCGCAGCTAAGAGCCCAAATGATGAAGGCACTGCTACTAGCTGCAGGTCTGGGTACCCGATTGCGACCACTCACAGACTTCCTTCCGAAGTGTCTCGCACCGATCGGCGGGAGGCCTTTGCTCGAGTACTGGCTGGCAAATCTCTTTCACGCCGGATTCGATCAGCTCCTGGTGAATACGCATCACCTTCCGGAGCTCGTCGAAAGATATGTGAGGCAGACCCCGTGGGCCGACCGCACTACGCTCGTGCACGAGAACGTACTGGCGGGAACCGCTGGGACAGTCTGGTTAAATCGGAAATTCTTCGGCGGTGATACGTTCCTGGTCGCGCATGCAGACAATTTTTCCGTCTTCGATCCCGCCGAAATGGTCCGCCGGCACGCCGAGCGGGCCGCGGGAACGGTCATGACCATGATGACGTTCGAGACCAAGACGCCTCGATCATGCGGCATCGTCACGCTCGACACCCAAGGCGTTGTCACCGGCTTCCACGAGAAGGCACAGAATCCTCCCGGAAATCTTGCCAATGCCGCCGTCTACATACTGGAACGAGAAGTCGTGGACCTGATCGGCACCCTCGACTCCCGACACCCCGACTTCAGTACGGAAGTCATACCCAAGCTCCTGGGCAGGATATCCACGTACCCGAACCGGGTATTTCACCTCGATATCGGCTCGCCCGACGGCTGGCTGGAGGCGCAGTCGATGGCGGATCTAGTGCAACAAGACGCGTCGACCGCGAGCGCGTGGACGAACATCCTCGACTCGGACAACTGCAGAATTAGACGGGCATTCGGCGAATTCCAGCATAAGGTGGGCTCCAAGAATTGAATCCCTGTTGCATCGACTCGAAGCGGCTTACGGAGCTGCTCGAGTGAAAGAACTCCTGTTCGAGAGCGCCGCGGCGTGGGGCGTGGCGGGCAAGGTGATGCAGGCCGCCGCCGCGCCCGTGACGGCGATGTTGATATTATTCTTTTTCACTCCGACAATTCAGGGTTACTACTATTCTTTCGCCAGCCTGCTCGCACTGCAGATCTTCCTCGAGCTTGGGCTCGCCACGGTCATCACTACCTTATCTTCACACGAATGGGCACGGCTGCGGCACGACGAGAGCGGCGGGGCGAGCGGAAACCAAGAAGCCCTGGCGCGGCTCTCTGGAATCGCCTTGGCGTCCTTCCGGTGGTACGGCATCGCCGGGCTCACACTGCTCGGAGTTCTCGCCTTGGGCGGGACTCTGTTCTTCGGTATACCCGCGGGCGGGGCCGTTGTGGAATGGCGTGACCCCTGGCTGCTCCTCTGCGTCGCGAGCTCGCTCACTTTTTCTTTGACCCCGGTCTGGGCGTTGCTGCAGGGCTGCGGGCAGGTCAATCAGGTCAACCGATTCAGGTTCCTCGATGGATTGGGAAGAAACATCGTTCTCTGGTCGAGCTTTGCGCTCGGAGCGGGACTCTGGTCAGCGGGTCTGACGACCTTGTTTTCAGCGCTGTTCGCAGCGTGTTTTCTCTTGTTGCGTTATCGCCGATTTTTTGCCTCACTGCTGGCTGTCCCCGGGTCCGCGTCCTCGTTAGACTGGTGGCGGGAAGTGTTTCCTCTCCAGTGGAGAATCGCGGTCAGTTGGATAAGCGGCTACTTCGCATTCTATTTGTTCACACCGGTGGTGTTCCTGTACCGGGGACCGGAGGCGGCGGGTCAGATGGGTATTACCTGGGCGGTGGCAAGCGGAATATCCGGGCTTTCTTCGACTTGGGCGCAGACCAGAGCACCACACTTCGCCCAACTCGTCGCCGCGAGACAGTTCCACGAGCTCGATAGGCAGGCGATTCAGATCGGCACGCTTAGCGCCGCCGTCAGTCTCACATGTGGACTCGCCGCGATCGCGGCTCTCGCGGTCCTACAGAATTATTCACCGAATGCCGCCGCGAGGTTTCTCCCTTTCGGCCCCGTGTTGCTGCTTCTAGCGTCCGACGTTTTGCATCAAGTTTCCGTGACTCAGGCGACTTACTTGCGTGCGTTCAAGCGAGAACCATTCATGGTCTTGTCTGTGGTCTTCGGAGCCCTCGTTGCAGCGGGAACGATCCTGCTGACGCCGACAATCGGAGTCAACGGGCCCGCAGTCAGCTATATGGTTGCGATGATCATCGGACAAGCGATCGCTACGCGGATCTTTCTACAGGCGCGCCGGGAATGGACGTTACCAAGAAGCTAGGAGCAGTCAAACGAAATCCGCTGATCCGCGAAGTGGGCAGACGGGTCAAGACGGGGGCGGCCCTGCTGGGCTGGAATCTTCGCGCCTTTTCCGACCTCGCTACCGCGAAAGGGCTCTCCGGCAAACAGCGCCTGCTGATGATCTACGACTTCTCCAGTCAGCCTTTCAGCATCGGAGACATCCTGGTGATTCAGGAGGCGTCGCTGGTGTTGCGGCAAGTCCATGGGCTCGACCGCGTGGATTTCGCTTTCGTCTACAGTCCAGCGTCGCCCGTCGTACTCGACCCTACCCTTGCACACTACACTCCTGAAAATTTCCTGTCGCATCTCCCTCATGTCCTGCAAGCTGCGCAAGTCAATCCATATCTCGGTTCAGTCTTCCTCTACGATTCTCATCGAAGACTGGAAGAGTTCGTCGCCAGCAATCTTCACACGTACGAGATTTGGCCTCATCTACCGCAATATGCATATCGCGAATACCTGTACTACCGCGTGTTCAACGAGGTGCTGTTTCAATACTTCGAGAAGGAAAGGACCCTGCCTCACCTCGAGCCGAGAGCGCCCGCGCGGACATGGGCAAAGGCGTTCTTGGAGCGTCACGGCGGCGGCGACGTCCCCGTTACGGTTCAACTCAGAAGGAACCCATACAACTCCGCGCGCGACATGGATAACGATAGCTGGATGGCCTTCTTTCAGTTCTGCCAAGGGCGCTATCCCGCGAAGTTTCTGGTCATTTGCGCGCGAGACGAAGTCGATGCCAGACTGCGCCAGTGCTCCAACGTGGTGATCGCCAAGGACCACTGCACAAGTGTGGAGCAGGACCTGGCGCTCGTCGATGCCGCGGCAATACACATGGGGGCAACCTCGGGGCCCGGAGTAATGGCGATTTTCAGCGCAAAGCCGTACTGCCTGTTCAAATCCGATCTCCGATTGGACCGCTACAAAGGCATCATCCGAGAAGGAAACAGACACGCTTTGTTCTTCGCTGGTCCCGCCCAGAGCTTCCTCTTTGATCGAGAGACACCGGACCTCCTTGCCGCGGAATTCGAGCGAATGTGGAAGTCCATCGAGAACTGGTCGCGGCGATGACCCCGATCAGTCCCAATCCGCTGATATCCATCGTCGTTCCCTGCCATGACCATGGCAGCTACGTTCGGGAGGCAATCGAAAGCGTCTTGTCCCAGGACTACCCGAGAGTCGAACTCATTGTCCTGGACGACGGGTCGAGCGACGATACGCGCGCGGTGCTGGCCGGTTATACGGGAAGGTTTCACTGCGAATCCCACGCGAACATCGGGCAAGCTGAGACTCTGAACAAGGGATGGGCAATGTCCAAAGGCGAACTCCTCGGCTATCTCTCGGCCGACGACTTCCTCCTCCCCAGCGCCGTCAGCAGGTCGGTCGCGGAGCTCATCGCACGCCCTGAGATCGTTCTGACCTACTGTGATTTCAACCACGTCGATTCGAACTCGCGAGTTCTGCGGCGGGTTCGCACGCCAGAATTCAGCTATCGCGACCTTGCCGTGAAGATGATCTGTCAGCCGGGACCGGGAGCCTTTTTTCGGCGCGACGCGTTCGAGCGTGCCGGGTTCTGGAATGGGAAGCTGAGACAAATTCCCGACTATGAATACTGGTTGCGGCTAGGGTTGGAGGGGAAATTCGCGAGAATCCCCGAAGTGCTCGCTTCATACCGTGTCCATGCAGGCTCGCAGTCCTTCGCCCCGGTCGACTCGAGTCGCGCCGAAGAGACGGTGAACGTCGTATCCGCTTATTTCCGCGACCATCGAATACCGCCTGAGATCGTCCAGGCGGAACGGGAAGCTAGAAGCAACGCGCATATCATTGCGGCAAAACTGCATTTGGGCTCTCGCCGCTATCGCGCCGCACTGACGCATATGAACCAGGCGTTCGGACTCCATCCGCGCAATTACCTGCACCTCCGGACCTGGCGGCTGACTGCAAATGCGCTATTCAGCAAGATCGGCACCAGGGTCTTCTGGCGGCTCAATCGCACCCTTTCACCAAGGAGCAAAGCCGATCGGACCGCAAAGCCATCACGTTCTGCTTAGAATTCATGCTTCCAAAATCGAACATTCCCTTCCCAACGTGCCTGCTGCCTTCAAAAATGGTACAAAGATTACTCATACAAATCAGGCGAAGTCGTGGCGAATCACTTTAAGAACAAAATTGCGTTGGTCACAGGGGGCACCGGCTCCTTTGGCCACGAAGCCATTTCGCCTTTGCTCAAGAAAGGAGTCAGAGAAATCCGCGTTTTCAGCCGCGACGAGCTGAAGCAGGAAATGATGCGCCTGGAGTTCAGCGACCCCAGGCTCAAATTCTTCATAGGCGACGTCCGGAACCGAGACAGCGTCGATCACGCGATGCGGGGTGTGGACTTCGTGTTCCACGCGGCCGCGTTAAAGCAGGTGCCGTCTTGCGATTTCTTCCCCATGCAAGCGGTGCTTACGAACATCGTCGGAAGCCACAACGTAATCGAGTCGGCGATCTCCAACGAAGTAGGCAAGGTGATTTGCCTGTCCACGGACAAGGCCGTCTACCCGATCAACGCAATGGGCATGAGCAAGGCGCTTATGGAAAAGGTGGCCCAGGCGGCCCTCCGTGAGTCGCGCGCGCGGCGCACGACCATCGCCTTGGTGCGATACGGCAACGTGATGTATTCCCGCGGCTCTGTGATCCCGCTTTTCGTGAAGCAGATCATGGAGGGGAAACCCTTGACGATCACCGAGCCGAGTATGACCCGCTTTCTCTTGCCGCTGCCCGAGGCCATCCAATTGGTGATTTTTGCATTTCAGCACGCGCGGCAAGGCGACGTCTTCGTGCGCAAAGCGGCCGCCTGCAGAATCGACATTCTCGCGCAGGCCATGAAACGTCTGTTCAATTCGAAAGTCCCCGTGAAAACCATCGGCATCCGCCACGGGGAGAAAATTTTTGAGACACTCGCCACCCGCGAGGAGCTGCGCCGCGCAGATGACGTGGCAGGCTACTACCGCATCAAGGTGGACGCCCGGGATCTCAACTACGCAGGATATTTCACGCAAGGCGACGTGAAGGAGGCTGCACTCGACGACTACACCTCGCACAACACCGAGCAATTGAACGTGTCGCAGGTGGAGAGATTGCTGCGCACTCTTCCTGAAATCCGGGCCGCGCTTAAGAACCGGCACGTTTAGCTCAGTGACCCTTCAAGAAGACCGAGATTCGGTGAATCGCCTGCGAATCGGGATCACGGGCGCAAGCGGTTTCCTTGGATGGCACACTCGTGCCCGTCTGCACAGCGCGAAAGTACACGAAGTGGTGCCACTGGATCGGAAGACGTTTGCGGATGACGATTACCTGCGCAAAACGGTGGGGCAATGCGACGCGGTGCTCCATTTTGCCGGAATGAACCGGGGCGACGATGCGCAGGTGCGCGAAGTAAACGAAGCTCTGGCCCGCCGCTTGGCTGACGCGCTCGATGACGCAGCACCTCACGTCGTGTTTGCGAACTCGACGCACAGCTACCGGGATACCGCCTACGGCCAGTCCAAGCGAAACGCTGCGGCGACGCTGGCTCGTTGGGCGGAAAAAAGCGGCGCCCGATTCACCAACCTTATCATCCCCCATATTTTTGGAGAATGCGGCCGTCCATTCTACAACTCCGCGGTTGCGACATTCTGTCACCGACTCGCACGCGGGGAGTCCCCGGATATCATCCAGGACGGCGAACTGGAGCTGGTCCATGTTCAGGAAGTAGCGCAAACCGCCGTGAGGGAAATCGAACAAGGCAAGGGGGGCGACGTGCGCCTTGCAGGGTACCCGATTCGGGTGTCCGGGGTGTTGGATCGGCTCACTGCCATGGCGCAGGCCTATCGGCAACAGATTATCCCGGCATTCGCGGAGTCGTTCGACCTCGATCTCTTTAACACTCTGCGCTCACATCTGTACCCGCAGGCGTACCCGGTGAATCTCGCCACGCGTACGGACCCACGCGGGCGCCTGTTCGAGGCAGTGAAGACGCTGCACGGCGGGGAATGCTTCATCTCGTCCACGCGACCGGGAATCACCCGCGGCAACCATTACCATCTGCGCAAGATCGAACGGTTCCTGGTATTGCAGGGCGAGGCTGTCATCCGCATCCGGCGTGTTCTCACCGAAGATGCGACCGACTTCCGAGTGAGCGGCAACCACCCCGCTTACATTGACATGCCCACCTTGCATACTCACAGTATCAAGAATGTCGGCTCCGAGGAACTTGTGACGCTATTCTGGGCGCACGAAATCTTCGATCCCCAAAGCCCCGATACCTATCCGGAAGCGGTCTAAGCGATGAAAAAACTCAAAGTAATGACGGTCGTCGGCACTCGCCCGGAGCTGATCAAGTTGTCGAGGGTGATCGCCGAGCTCGACGCCTGCTTGCCGCACGTGCTGGTGCATACCGGACAAAACTTCGATTACGAGCTGAACCGAATCTTTTTTGAGCAACTGGAGATCCGCAAGCCGGATTACTTCCTGGAGGTCGCCGCGGAAACCCCCGCCCAGTCGATCGCCAAGGTGATCGCCGAGTGCGACAAGGTGTTCCAAGCCGAAAACCCGGATGCCCTGCTCTTGCTCGGGGATACCAACAGCTGCCTCTCGGCTATCGCAGCGAAGAGGCGCAAGATTCCGATTTTCCACATGGAAGCCGGCAATCGGTGTTTCGACGTGCGTACTCCGGAGGAGATCAACCGAAAAATCGTCGATCACGTGAGCGACATCAATCTTCCCTATGGCGAGCACGCGCGCCGGTATCTTCTCGCCGAGGGCTTGAAACCCGAGACGGTAATCAAGACCGGGTCACCCATAAGAGAGGTGCTGCAGTACTACATGCCGAAGATAGAGCGTTCCGGGGTCATGAAGGAGCTCGCCGTGACGCCCGGCGGCTATTTTCTCGTCAGCGCGCATCGCGAGGAAAACGTGGACACTCGCGAAAACCTCCTCGCTCTGCTCGATGCGCTCAGGGCGATCGGCGAGGCCTACCGCCTCCCGATCATCGTATCGACGCATCCCCGGACGAAGAAGCGCCTCGAAGAGCTCGGGCAGTATGACGCCGGGCCTCATGTCCGCTTCTTGAAGCCTCTGGGTTTTCTGGACTACGTCAAATTGCAGATGCATGCGCGATGCGTAGCATCCGACAGCGGCACAATCACCGAGGAATCCTCGATTGTCGGTTTCCCCGCCATCACCATCCGAAACACGCACGAGCGGCCGGAAGGTATGGACGAGGGAACCTTGATCATGACGGGACTTCGATCGGATCGCATCCTGGAATCCATCGAAGTCGTGCTGGCGCATCACAAAGAAGGCGCACGATCATTCAGAATGGTGCCCGACTATGAACCGGACAATGTGTCGAAGAAAGTCGTGCGCATCATTCTCAGCTACGTCGGCTACGTGAATCGCTACACCTGGCATCGATAGCCAAAGGTCGGCGGCTACGTTGCGAGCGAGAACGGCAGCGCGAGTGCCCGATCCGAGTCAAAACCGGTTGAGCACCCAGTTCGCCCCAGTCAGCGCAGTCGTGCCCTGCTACCGTTGCGGCGGAACAATCGAGCGCGCGGCCCGCTCGGTCGCAAGTCAGACCCACAAACCCGCCGAGTTGA
>Ga0137389_10001898_pt1 | contig 12469 bp, 12 predicted proteins | sample 15con2h14BmetaG_FD_104645 | JGI IMG/M metagenome (GOLD analysis project Ga0137389, IMG submission 104645) | Vadose zone soil microbial communities from Angelo Coast Range Reserve, California, USA - 15con2h1.4B metaG | ecosystem: Environmental > Terrestrial > Soil > Vadose zone > Saprolite...
GGCGACAATTACCTTGTGCGAGACATTGTCTTTCGCGGAGAACCCGCCCGTGAGCGCGTGACGTTCTATCCGAAGCGAATGGTACAGTTCGATCGTCTCTCAGGGAGCACTCTTGGCACAATCAAAAACGAGGTTGAAGAAGACGCCAGCGGAGAACTCTCCTTGCGCTTTACCTTCTCGCTTGAGAAAGAAGGGCTTCCACCCGATTCATCCGAAGAGCAGGCATACGCCAGGCAGATGGAGGGTGATTACCTGGGCGCAGTTCAGGCTACTCTCTCTGCGATCCGCAAATGGGTAAAAGAAGGAACCCTGGAGTCGCAATCAGCAGTATGATGTCGCTCGTGTTGCACTGTTTTGTGCTAGTGACCTTGCCGCCTATATGACAGGCAGCATGCTCTTCGCCGATGGCGGCGACATGGTTGGCTAGCCATTTTAATGTGATCGAAATGGTACTTGGTACTGACGTACCAGAGAAGGAGGATTCTATGTCTGACTGGGTAAAACACTACTATGCAGTGGTCGATTCCATGGATGTGGAGAAGTTTGCACCTCTCCACACAGAGGATGTGCGCCTCCGTTTCGGAAATGCCGAGACAGTCGTTGGCCGTGATGCCGTAGTACGCGGAATTACCGATTTCTGGGGAGCGATTAAGGGATTGCGCCACAATTTTGTGAAAACGTGGGATGAAGGTGATGTCGAGATTGTGGAGGCGCTCATCGACTATACCCGCCACGATGGGAAGGTGGTGACTCTTCCTTGCACGTCGATTTTGCGCAAGAGGGGCGATCTCGTTCAAGACCTCCGTATCTATATGGATGTCTCCCCGGTCTTCGCCTGATACACACGATTCGCGCAACATCAATCGAACCCTGCTCGTCGCTATACCCATGAAACGGACTTGGGGAGCCGACTCTTAACCCTATTGCCATTTTTGCAAGAATCTTAGAGCTACCTCTGGATGGTATCAGAGTCATTCAGAAAGTAGTGTATGGGGTCAGCGCATCCAAACTTGAAAACTGTACGCCAAGATTTGGATGCGCTGACCCCCTCTTTCAACTTTTGCTTAACGGGGAAAATGGGCGGGAAAAATGTCGTGACCCCAATATGGCTTGTACTTCGTCCTCGATTGTGGCACGATAGTAGTATCTCTCCTATCAGGGACGGATAAGGAGACGAGCGCCCCTTGGAGTTTGATGATATGAAACCATCCCGGCGAAAGGACACGCATGAAACCGCTTCGCCTTGCTCTTCTTGGATTTGGCACCGTCGGCCAGTGGCTGGCGGAGGCACTACATACGCAAGGGACATGGTTGCAGCAAGAGTTTGGCCTGACCGTGACCCTGAGCAGTGTCGCCACGGCTCACCACGGCTTGATTTACCGTGGCGATGGGCTGGATATCCCCACCTTACTCGATCTTGTCGCCACACGACAGCCGCTCACCGCTCATCCTAAGGTCACCCAGTGGATGAACGTCTTGGAGGGATTGCAGGCGACCAGTGGCGATGTCCTAGCCGAGGCTACCGGGGCCACGCTCCGCAATAGTGAACCAGGGTTGAGCTCTATTCGCGCGGCGCTTTTGCAAGGCATACATGTAGTGACCGCAAGTAAAGGTCCCATGGCTTTGGCGGGACTGGAACTCCTGTCCCTGGCACGAGCGCAGGGTGTCCAGTTGCGGATGGAGTCAACGGTGATGTCGGGGACACCCGTGCTCAGTACCATCCGCGAGGGGATGGCAGGAACCAGGATCCGTGCCATCCGTGGCCTCCTCAACGGCACAGTAAATTACATCCTCAGTGCTATGGCGATGGGTCAGGACTATGCCGAAGCACTCGCACAAGCACAGGCGCTGGGCTATGCCGAAGCCGACCCAACCGATGATGTGGAGGGCGATGATACGGTTGCCAAAACCCTCATCCTGGCGGCAGTCGTCTTTGGTCGTGCGCTTACTCCCGAGCAAGTCGTGCGCCGTGGCATCACCACGCTCACCGGGGAGCAAATGCAACAGGCTGATGCCCTGGGCAAACACATCAAACACGTTGCCTCCCTGCGCCTGTTGTCAATGGATGGAACGGAAGTCTCAAGAGAAACAGCAGATAACGGGATCGTCCCCACGCGCTTAGAAGCGCGTGTCGAGCCACTCGCCCTTCCGCTCAGCGATCCGTTGGCTCGTATTGATGGGCTGCTCAATGCCATCGTCATCCAAACCGACACGCCCCAGGAGGTGACGGTGATTGGACCTGGAGCGGGACGCTTTCAGGCAGGCCAGGGGATGTTGGCCGACCTGATTGCCATTGCTAAATCACAATGAAAGAAACCGCCATCGAGCAGTTTGAGGGGACAGATTGCTACGGAAGCGCGGAAGAGCCGTCTCCGATCTTATTGCCCATGAGCTGCCAGATACTGCGTTGCCTCTCACAGAAGATAGGTGGACAATCGTTCTTCATCAAAGTAGGCGTTCATCTCGCTGCTGAGGTAACTCGCATGGTGAGCAGGAAGGGAACCACGACCACCCAAGTCGCCTCTCTCATTACCGATCTCTCTCATGTGCAGGCTTCCCCCGAACGCTTGCTCGCATTGGTCCATTGAGAATGGCTCTCATTACGTTCGCGACGTGACCTTTGGTGAAGCATCCATTGCTGTTCCGACGAGATGCATTCCCCGACGTTCTGTGTCAAGAGGCAAGTCATTCCCACGTGGGGACATCCTTGAGAATTGAACACATCATGCGGTAATAGTACGTTGCTATTTGCCTGGGCGTGTAGGGCCTTCCCTGCTCCAGCCACCAGGTGATGGCATCAACCAGGAGCGCGGCGATCTGGGCAGGCACAAACCCGTCCGCCAACACGCGAGAAGAAGCTCCGGGATTCCCGTTGAGAGCCCTTACAAGCTCCTGGAGGCGTTCGCCTATCATTTCGGCGAGATACGCGCGCAGGTTCATCACAAACCAGGAACTTCCCCTCTTGCCAAGCAGCGCACGATAAAGCCTCTCGTATTCCGCAACATGCTCGAAGAACTCCACGTACGGTGGGGGCGTGGGGAGTGCTTCCTCGGCATGCTTGAAGAGTTGTGCCCAGGACTGCGACCCGGTCTTGGGATCAACGGTGCTCAGCACATCACGACGGAAGACGTCGAAATCGTTGTTCATCGTGATTACGGTCTCCTCAAATAGCTTCATGACCAGATCGTATTTATCCTCATAGTAGCGATAGAAGGCGGTTCGGCTGACCATCGCACGGCTCGCAATCTCCCCGACGGTGATGGCATCGAAACTGCGCTCTTCTATCAAGGCGATGAGCGCGTCCCGGATGAGCTTCTGGGTACGCCTCACGCGTAAATCGCCAGACGAGTGTGACATCTTGCGCTCCTTGTTACATAGGTAACAGTTCCTTCCGATTGCTTCTTGTTTCCAGCCAGGAGTCAGACTACACTTTGAAAAAGACAACATGTTACGAAATCTCTTTCACGTTACAAAATAGCATGTCTGTCAAATGAGGACTTCTGAAAAACGACCTTGAAAAAGATGAAAGAGAAAGCAGGTAAAATAATGCCAGGAAACACAGAACGTCAAGGGAAGATCGGAGCACGCCCCAGGCGACAACTGAACAGAAGAGCGAATGCGCTCTTCCTCAAAATTGCTGGCGGGCGTTTGCGTGCCTATTCTGCGCTCAAGCATCTTGGGCGAAGCAGTGGCCGAGAATATGTCACGCCTCTCTCCGCCTATCCGCTTGGTGATGGTTTTGTCATGGCGGTGCTCTACGGGGAGGCGAAGAACGTTGACTGGGTCCGCAATGTGATGGCTGCGGGCCAGTGTGTTCTCAAGACACGTGGAGAGGAGCATGTGTTGGAGAGACCTGAGATTATTCCCGCCTCACAGGCGGAAGCCGCGTATCCTCCACTCCTCAGATTTATGTACCGATCGAGAGGCATTCACGAGTTCCTGTGGGCACATCGGCGACAGAGCTAAAGCCACATGCCGTTTCAGAAAGGAAGAAGAGATGATGCAAGAACAGGTCCCCGTTTTGATTGTGGGAGCTGGCGGTGCTGGGTTATCCCTGTCGCTCTTGCTGCGCCAGCAGGGGATTCCTTCGCTGCTGATCGAGCGGCGTTCCGATGTTTCGTGGTATCCACGCGCGCGTACCCTCAATTTCCGCACGCTGGAAGTGTTCCGCGGGTTAGGGCTGGAAGCGGAGGTACGCGCGGCTGGAGCCCCGATTTCGCGGATGTTTCGCAAGCAAAGCCTGGCTGCGAGCGAGCAAGAGGAGTTGCTCAACCCGGTCGCGCTGGTCGAGCAGCTGGAAGAGATCAGCCCGGAGCCTTTCGGATGGTATTGTCCGCAGAGTCGGCTCGAGCCATTACTGAGGGCTGTGGCCAGACAACGCGGTGCGGATGTGCGCTACGGCACTGAGATGATTTCTTTCACCCAGGATGACACTGGCGTCAGAGCACATATCAAGGACTGCGCCACGGGCAGCACCAGTGATGTGCATGCGGATTACCTGATTGCCGCCGATGGGGCGCATAGCCGGATTCGCGAGACGCTCGGTCTTCCAACACAAGGTCTCGGAGAGTTGCCGGAGAGCCAGATGTTTGTGTACTTTCGCGCGGATTGGGGCGAGTTGATCCAGGGCTACGAGGCTGATGCGATCCTGGTCGCCAACGAAGGTGGACGCGGCATGTTTCTGATCACTGACCAGGATCGTGGCATGTTTGCCATCACCTATGCTCCCACACGAGGGGAGTCGGCGCAAGATTACACCACCGAGCGGTGTAAGGAACTGATTCTCGCGGCACTGGGAAAACCTGAAATGGCCGTCGAGGTCGTAGATATGGCGGACTGGCGGCCCATTCAACGCGTGGCTGAGCGCTTTCAAGAAGGGCGAGTCTTCCTGGTCGGTGACGCGGCGCATACCATGCCGCCTTACCTGGGGCTGGGCGTCAATACGGCGATTCAAAGCGCACAGAACCTGGCCTGGAAACTGGCTGCGGTGCTCAAGGGACAAGCCACCGTACAACTGCTGGCGACCTATCAGGCGGAACGGCATCCTGTCGGCAAACTGGTAGCTGAGCAGTCGCTCACAGGACCTGCAGCGGTCTTGTTTGAGAAAGAAATGCGGGGCAACTCCCAGCTTCATCTCAAGGAGCCGCTGCCAATCTTGTATCCCATGGTGGGCTACCGCTATCGCTCAGAGGCGATTCTCTCCGAAGATGCGGCCCCATCGTCACCGGATGCGATCGAGCTACTGGAACCCCTGATTCTTTCCGGGATGCCAGGCTCGCGTGTGCCGCATCTGTGGATCGAGCAGCAGGGGCAGCGCTTCTCGACGCTAGACCTGCTCGATGGGCGCTTCGTTTTGCTCACCGGCGCGGGTGGATCTGCCTGGAGCAAGGCGGCAGAAAAAGTCGCCGCGAAACTGGGGATCGCTCTTTCGGCCTACCGCATCGGGCCAGGTGCCGACCTGCGCGATCTGGAGAACGGCTGGCCAGCGAAGCTGGGTGTATCACCTGAGGGAGCCGTATTAGTCCGGCCTGATGGCTTTGTGGCCTGGCGCACCAACACGCTCACCACTCCTCCTGGGTCGAGGCTTATGCAGGTGCTTTCCCACATCCTGTGCCGATCTGCCGCCCCGCCCGTAACTTTCCGGAACATGGTGTGAGTCGTGTGAGAACAAAGCTGTTTCCACATGACTCACCCTGTCTGCCCTATGTCGCGCCTTTCCTTTCTTCCTCTCAACATCGTTCGACAAAGTTCTCTCGAAGTCGAGGAAATGAGAACAAAAGGAGAACTCCACCTGTCTTTTTTTCCCTCGGCCAGTTCCCACACCTCTCCTGAAGAGGCGTGGGCGACAGCCTTTCATGACTTGAGCCAACGGATCAGACGCTTTTTCGTACGCCCAGAGCCTCATCGTCGAGCACTTACTTACATCCGGGGATTGATGAGCCCGGCGGAACGAAAAAACGGGTGGCAAGTGGCGGAAGCGCTGGGGGAAGCCACCCCGTATGCCGTGCAACATGTGTTGGATCGGGCCAGGTGGGATTGCGACGGAGTACGAGACGAGTTGCGTGCGTATATCTTGGAGACACTTGCGACTTCCAATGCGGTGGTAGTGATTGATGAGACGGGTTTTCTGAAGAAAGGCACCAAATCGGTGGGCGTGCAGCGACAGTACAGCGGCACGGCTGGATGCATTGAAAATTGCCAGGTAGGGGTGTTTCGCACCTCAGCCAGTTCGCGTGGGCACACCTTGCTCGATCGGGAATGGTATCTGCCCAAAAGCTGGATCGACGATCAGGAACGAGGCCTCGAAGCTCATGTGCCTTCAGAGGCGGCTTTCGCTACCAAACCAGAATTGACGCGACGCATGCTGCAATGCATCTTTGATGCGGGTCTTCCTGTTGCGTGGGTGACAGGAGATACCGTGTACGGGAGTGCCCAATCGCTGCGGGCTGATTTGGAGGCCCGAAAGCCTCGCGTATGCGACTTTCGGTAACCTGCAAAGAGTATGTGGAAGTGCAGGGAGCCTACAAGCGAGTAGGAGAGGCTAGCGCGTCATCTAGCGAGGGAGGATGGGCAGGAGCTGAGCGCTGGCGCAGGGAGCAAAGGACCGCGTCTCTTCGCATGGGTGCGCATCGAACTCGCAACGCCGAAGATGAGCGGGTGGCAGCACTGGAGGCTTTTGCGACGGAGTCTAGACGAGGGAGCCAAACCGGCAGAGATGGCCTACGTGCTGGTCTTCACTCCCACTGGTACCTCTTTGGAGGAGATGGTAGAGGCTTTCGGCACACGGCTTCCCGGTGGAGCAGTGTTTTGAGGAAGCCAAAGGCGAAGTGGGCCTAGATGAGTATGAAGTGCGGACCTTCCATGGCTGGTATCGGCACGTAACTCTCTCAATGCTCGCCCTGGCCTTTCTAACAGCCTTGCGAGTCAACGGGGAAGAAAACGTGCTCAAAAAAAGTCTGAGCAGACATGCTCGACGCCAGAACCAACCAATTCTGATCAATCTCACGTGTCTTCTGATCTCCCAGTCATGGTTCCCCTCAGCGTTGCCGAAATCCGGCGGCTTTTCTTTCATCTCGTAGGCAAACTATCCCTCTCTTTCGCCTACCACCTGGCTTGGTCATGCTGGCGACGAGCGCATCAAGCTCTCGCGGGGCTTTATCACTACAAGCGCCGAAGTACTATCGCTAGTCATCTGCAACTGTAGGACTAGAGAGTTTGCACCTGGTTGTGGTCATGGAACAATAGAAACACCTTCAGGAGATAGTTAGTAGAAGGACGGCACCAAGCAGCGTGGCCTTATGAGCTCTGGCAGCGAATGATTGAAGTGAAGGTGAGCCAGTATCGACGACCCAGGAAGGAAGCACAGAAGCGACCGCGAGGTAGAGAAGCCAGGACGTCCTCCTACCTTAACGCCTGCTCAGCAGGAACGGGCGATCATGCTGATACGGCAAGGAATGCCGCTACGACAAGTGGCAGAACTCTTCGGGACCTCGTATGAGTTGGTGCGGCGTCTAGCGAAGAGGCATGGAGTTGAACTGCGGCAGGCGGAAAGAAAGCTTGCTCCTGAGCAGCTAGAGCAGGCGTACAGTTTGCTGAGAGCAGGTGTATCCTTGAGGCAGGTAGCGGAGCAGCTTGAAGTCCATCCCGAATCCCTTCGGCGACAGGCACAACAAGATGGTGTCGAACTGCAGCCCAGAGGAGAAAGATTGACTCCAACCCAGCTCAAGCTGACGTCCGCGCAGCAGCAAGAAGCCCGCGAACTGGTAAAGTCGGGTGTTTCGCTCAGACAAACAGCAAATCGGTTCGGGATTAGTCGTTGTGCTCTTGAGACAATTCTGAACGACGGTGAAACTAATCCCAGAGAGCTGCGACACACAGGGCCGAAGTTGACGCCGGAGCAACAACAAGAGGCCTGTGATCTGGTGAGATCAGGTGTGTCTCTCAGGCAGTCGGCAAAGCAGTTCGGGATCAACCACCCTACGCTAATAAGGTACTTGAGAAAAAGGGAAGAGAGTGGAAGTGAGGACAGCGACAAGGTTTGCCATAATTTCCTCCTCCAGTACGGCCTGCGCGCATGGCAGGTGTTGGGTCAGTTGAGCTAGCGTTGTTCTGTGATGTCGTTGCTGGCGGTTGGCCGATACACGGCATTCCGGTCGATCGCAGAGTAAATGTCGGGTGCGATGGGGTGACGCAGCTCTTCAGCGATGTGACCGAGCAGCCCCGCTGCACGCGCGAGCAGGGCCACGCCGCGCAGCAACTCAGGTGGCAGTCCGATGTCAGCAAGCGCGGCACCAGCCACTCCGGCACCGTTGAGTGGCAGCATGCGGCCAAGCACCTGGGTATGGACACGACCAATGGCCTCGAACAGGCGCAGGTGCGGTCCCCGCAGGCCCTCCCGCTCGGCAATTTCGATGATCACTGCGGTACGAGGGTCAACGGTCTTATGCACCGGGTGGCCCAACCCTGGGACAAAGCGGCCAGCGGCGCGCTGCTCCGCGACAGCCCGGCGGGCAAGCTCGTCCCATTGCTCATCGGTCGTCGGGAACTGGTCCGCGACGGTTGCCAGCACACCAGCGAGAAATCGGCCTGTGTCTTCCGTGACGCCGAGGAACCGCGAGCCGCCACCCAGCAGACCCGCTGCCATCGCACCCTGGAGCGCATCTGGGGCGCTGTACAGGGTCAGGCGGGCCGCGATCGCGGTCGGGGTAAAGCCGTGATCGGCCAGCGAGATGAGCACAGCCTCGAACACACGCACCTGCTGCGGTGTCGGTCGCTGCTGCGTGGCGAGCCAGAGAGCCAGCTCGCCAAACCCGATGTTCCCAATCAGCTCGCCCGCGAGATCGTGACCAAGCAGGTGAATGCTGGTGGCATCAGACGTACCGATCCCGGTGGGATATTCCATTTGTTCCCTTATACGTTACAATGGTTCGCAGCCCTCTCGACACAGGGCTGCTGCCAGGGTATCCTGGCTGAACCTGGACCTGTCGTTGCTCAGCCTTGCTCTGAGGATGTCCTGGCCGCCTTGAGTTCCTCTGGGTCGATGTGTGGCGTCTGGCTGAGCCAGGCGCGAATCTGTTCGTTATCCTGGCCGAGCGCCGGAGGTGGTAGCTTGTGGCGCGGAGGCGTCAGGGAGAACGATATCGGGTGACGAATCATTGGCATGACATCATCCCCAGCGCCAACCTCGACGACGGGATCGAGTCCGAGTTCGCGAGCGAACGTGATTCCCCCTTCGATGCTGTTGATCGGGCCGCACGACACGCCAGCGGCGCTCAACCTGTGGAACCAATCGTTGGCTGTTCTAGTGCGCAGCCGTTCAACCAGCAGTGGGCGCAGGGCATCGCGGTTGCGAGTGCGATCCTTGGTGTTTGCGAACCTGGGATCATGCGGCAACTCAGGGAGGTCGAGAATCTCGCATAGCTTGCTGAACTGCCCATTGTTCCCGGCAGCGATAACAAGGTCCAGATCCGCTGTCGGCAGCGGTTCGTAGGGGAACAGGCTGGGATGGGCATTGCCCATACGGTTCGGAATGACGCCGCCAGCCACATAGGCAGACGTTTGGTTGACCATCCCTGAGAGCGCCGAGGCGAGCAAGCTTACTTCCACATGCTGGCCTTCACCAGTGCGATTGCGATGATTGAGGGCCGCCAGGATGCCGATTGCCGCGTGTAGCCCGACCATCACATCGAACACCGAGATGCCGGACCGATAGGCCGGGCCATCAGGGTCACCCGTGAGGCTCATTAACCCAGACAACGCTTGCACGATGAGGTCGTAGCCGGGGAGGGACGCCCCCTGCGCCGTCCCGAAACCACTGATGGATGCGTAGATGATCCCGGCGTTCCGCTGCTGGACCGCGTCATAATCCAGGCCGAAGCGCTTGAGACCGCCGGGCTTGAAATTTTCGATGAAGACATCGGCGCGGGCAGCGAGTTCGTGGGCCAGTCCAAGGTCTGCGGAATCATTGAAATCGAGAATGACCGAGCGTTTGTTGCGGTTGATGGCCAGATAGTAGGTCGCCACGCCATTGCGGTCTGGTGGCATCCAGGTACGGGTGTCATCCCCCGCAGGACTCTCGACCTTAATCACCGTTGCGCCGAGGTCGCCGAGCAGCATAGTGCAGTATGGTCCGGCGAGCACGCGTGAGAAGTCGGCGATCAGCAGGCCGTCGAGCGGGCCTGGTCTTCGGTCGGCGCCCTGCCTGGTTCTCTCGTTGTCCTGCTCTTGCATGAGGTTCACGTCTCCGGTAAATTGATAGCGAGTGATCGGCACGAGCCATGCACGCACACTGTTCGTTGTGGCCAATCGCCATCTCGCGCTGGCGTTTGTCCGTCTTACGGACTATTGTCCGCCGAAATAAGTATAGATGACATCGGAGGGCGATGTCAAGAGGCGCGGCCGATAATATGGACGCGGTGCGGTCACGCGGGAGCTTTTCTTTTTCTGTGGGGTGCGCTCGATGACCTGGCACCAAGAGTCATCTCTGGACGGCTTTGCCACAGCGCCCAGTCTGCGCTGATCGCAGCAGCGGTCTGCAACAGCAGTGGCAGATACTTTTCGGTCAGGGTCTCGATGCTTGTTTCTGCCGCGTGAACGATGACGTTAAGCGCAGCAACCACATGCTTGGCGCCATCGCGCACAGGCGCGGCAATCGAGCGAATGCCACGCGCCAGGTGTTCGTCGGTGAGTGCCCATCCCCTTGTTCGTATCTCGCACAGAACGCGGTCGCGCTCTTCCACTTCTGGATTCCAGAGCGGCGTGATGCCAGAGCGACTCGGCTCGGCGAGTACCCCTTCCAACTCGTCTGGCGGCAGCTCAGCGAGCAGCACTTTCCCAAGCGAGGTCTGAAGGGCCGGAAAGCGTGTGCCGATGGTCACAGCAAGGGTGATGATCTTCGGCACCGCCACGCGCGCGACGTAAATGATGTCCGAACCGTCGATCTGCGCGAGTGACGACGACTCATTCGTGCGTCCTACGAGCCGTTCCATATGCGGTCGCGCGATATCCCAGATGCTGGTCGATCCGATGTAAGCCATGCCGAGCTCCAGAACTCGCGGGGTAAGCGCAAACCCGCCCTGCGCTATACGGACATACCCCAGTTCCTCAAGCGTGAGCAACATCCGGCGCGCTGTCGGCCGAGCAAGCCCGGTAGCTGCGGCCACCTCGCTCAGGGTCATGATTGGTCGGTTGGGTCCAAACGCCCGGATAACGTCAAGGCCACGTGCCAACGCCTCGATGAAGTCGGGTCCTGTTTCGCCGCGCATCATTCCTCCTGATAGCACATCAACGCCCACCTGTGCATATGGTGCAAGTGAACACGATAGTGTTTTCTCTGCGCTCATCGTAGCAGAAACGGTGCCCGATGTCCAGATCAGTACGCACCCCCTCCACCATCTATGTGCACGCGGCAACACTTTCCGATGACTCCTACCAGCGCATAGCCGCCTGTGGCGGCTACACCTCAGTGTCTGCCGAGAGCGAGCATAACGCTGGTCAAGGCTACCCGCCCACGTGGCTGCTCCGGCGGCATAACATCCCGGTTTCCCTGTCGATTGACACAAGCGTGTGGTGGAGCGCAGATCTGTTCTCAGCGATGCGCGCGACACTCAACGCGGACCGATCCCGCGAGCACCTGGAAGCGCACAAGCGCATCGAAACTGTCATTCTCAGTCATCTGCGCGCTGAGCAGATCGTGACCTGGGCGACGCTTGGCGGTGCTCAAGCATTGGGAATGGACAGCTTCATCGGCAGCATCACCCCCGGCAAGAAGGCTGATCTCGTCCTGATTAAGAATGACCAGTCGCCTGTGATGTTCCCGCTGCTCAATCCCTACGGGCACGTCGTGTTTCAGGCGGGACGCGGAGATGTGCATACGGTGATGGTGGATGGCGCTGCTGATCTACCCCCTCTGCTCCTTGGCAGAAGAAACCTGTCCCTATTCCGCAACTTCTCGTTGGAAGCATTTAGTCGAGCAACGCCGACTGCAACGTTCGCCGGGGCACCACCAGGGGCTTTTTGAATGCAAGAGCCTGAGCCAAGCTCACTACAGGTGATGACATCCATCATAGCAGTCTTCGATAGAGCTCCCCCTTTTGGGTCCGGACTAGCCGTTGGGCACTATCTGCGTCTTGATGCCCTCACCTCGCCTGACCATGCTGAGTGCGTTTGGAAAGTCCTCAAGAGGAAGAGCTGTTGTGAGCATCACCGCTGTATCAATCGCACCGCTGCTCAGGAGATTGACCGCAGGTCCAAAGGAGTAGAGGACCGCCATTGAGCCAAGCACGGTGATCTCGTCATTGTAGATGCGGAAAGGTGAGAGCGAAATCCTTGCCTCGCTGGGTGCAACGCCGAAGACCATAAACTTGCCGCCGCGCTTGACCGCTGCGAAAGCTCCTTCAATGGCCCGTGCAACGCCTGTGACATCGATCACACAATCAAATCCAAGCGGCTCGTTTTCAAGCACTTTGTA
>Ga0137389_10001905_pt1 | contig 12455 bp, 8 predicted proteins | sample 15con2h14BmetaG_FD_104645 | JGI IMG/M metagenome (GOLD analysis project Ga0137389, IMG submission 104645) | Vadose zone soil microbial communities from Angelo Coast Range Reserve, California, USA - 15con2h1.4B metaG | ecosystem: Environmental > Terrestrial > Soil > Vadose zone > Saprolite...
CAGATCAAAAGCCTGTTGAGAACGTGCTTGCCAACTCCTTTCTTCTGGGACTGGCCCAAGAAGGGTAATGCCTTGATTGCGCTCAGCACTGACCAGAACCTCTGCACCCAGATATCCTGAGTCGACAATATGCTCATCGGGAAGCAATCCTTTCGCTTCCAGAGCGGCATGAATGATTTCGATGGCTGCTCCATCGTAACTCGTTGCTGTTACCGTTTCCATATGTGTAATCAGGTGGGGCATATTCTCGGGCGCCTCGTCTCGGTGAGATGGACTTTCTACCCTGCCCACAAGATGTCCCGCTTCGTGCTAAAGCGTGCCTCAGCATCGTAAGGCTAATGAATTTGGACGGCACCGGGGGCTACATCTTCGTCTGTTCGAAAGATCGCTTGACCATCATCGCGAGCATAGTACTGCTGCACCCAGACCTGCCGGAGAATTTGAACCAGCGGAATTTCTCGCAGCCAGGATGGTGCCTGGTCACTGTAGATGACTGAGAGTAACAACAACCCATCAGCCCCGATCACTTGCGCATACTGCTGACGTTCCGTTTTCCCCTTTGGGAGACGATAAGCTTCAAACCGCTTTTCATAGCGATCCACCCACTCAATCGGAACCTGAGTGCGAAGCCATTCACTTGCGATGGTCGCCAACACATTGAGGGTTGCTCGCATCGTTTCCCCAACGGTCTCCAGACGATGAAGAACCCGAATAGCTCCCAGAACATGGGTGGAGTCCGTGCGTTGTTTGCCACGAGGTTTGATCCATCCACGTGCCAGCGCCACATCCAGCAACGGTTGCAGAATCTGCTGTTCTGCTTCCTTCTCGATCAACCGCTGGCGAAACTCACAGAGCACCGAGGCATCGAATCCTGGATCAGTCAGTTCCAGGCTCAACATATATTTCCAATCGAGCCGCCCTCGGACAGCATCAGCCGCTTGTTGATCGGAGAGTCCTTCGGCAAATTGCATCAGACATACCAGCACCAAGCGCCAAGGGGCTTCTGCTGGTTGGCCGCAGTTGGGAAACAGATGCGCAAAAGCCGGATCTTCGTAGATCGTTCCGAGTTCGTCTCGGATGCGTAAATAGAGATTGCCTTTGGGGTAAGCAGCGCGAGCCACACGAGCGGTTTCTTCTGGCACAGGGACTAGCATTTGGGGGTGCAGAGACATCCTCTTTCTCCTTCTTCACAGGCAACGATGATTTTTTAGAGAGTCGCTTGTATCGACAAAGGTGACCGGCTGCGGCGATGATATTCCTCGCGAATGAACTTTGGTGCATAGGGCAAATAGGTGCGTTGCTGCTCCTGGCTCAGAGCAAAGAAACTGTTGATCACGTATCCTGGACAATTTGCACTGCTACACAAACACGCGTAACGCCCGCCATCAAAGGCGTTCAGCCGATAGTCAATGGTGATCTCCTCACCTTGCCTGATGTCTTTCCAAGCATACACATTGACGCCCTTGCGCATGGCGTTCGGATCACAAGAATGATTCAGATAACAGCCTGGCGGAAGCAGAATCGCACTGGTTTCCCAATCGAGTTCGCATAAATGGCGTTGCTCTTCCTCTGAGAGTCTCTCGATATCACGTCTGGCAACCACTTTGCCGTATCGCCGACGAAAAAGAAACGCACCTTTGGTAAAATCCCGCAGGGCAAAAACACCCAGCCCCTTGTTGCCAGCATCTTTCATCATTACATCTGTAATCATGGCTTTCCTCTCTTTCAAATACAGCAGACGGGCGAGACGCTCAGCCTGTTGAGGTATTGATCTATTTTACTAGACGAGAGGAAGCAAGGACAGAGCTAGTTTCTCCTCCTTTTTTTCTTTTGTGCGTTTCATACAAGGTCCCCTCAAAAAGACTATCTCGGCAGTACATGAGGAAAGGTTGTTCGAGAATTGATGTTAATCACCAGCCTGGTCTATTTTTCTGTGGGGATTCGCCAGTGGTATCGATATTATGGTGACCCCTTTTCAGGTGCTTAGGGTGTTGATTTTGTTCATAGTCATCCAAGGTTGTCGATGTGACAGTGGCTGTATTGCCTTCATTGTTCTTTGCAAAATTTCCTACATGAGCGATTGTATCCTTTAGTGTGGCTATTCCAGAGATAGTGATAGGTGTACCATTCAGGTACGACTATTGATTAGCATGCTCCGAAGGGGGGATACGAGCAGGAGTGTTTTTGGACGTTCCTGCTCGTCCTTCCTGTGGCTTGTAGAGGGGATTCCCGTTCATTTTGGTTCGTGATTGTACGCTGATGGTTATCGACGTTCCTGTCAAGATTCCTGTCAAGCTGCTGCACTATCTAGATTTGACGGAGAGCCAAAGGACGGATTTGGTAGAGCTTCTCCGTCGGCGTTTCCAGTTGTTCTCCACATGCTTCAATACAGCTGTGTTGTCCGCCAGGATACGCTGGCTTTTGCGGTTCACTGCCGGTTTTGCTGTCAGCTTGAGAGTGTTGGCGAAATCGATTTTCATGCATACAGACAGAGGGATTTACGCTTAGCACCATACTCATTTTTGAATTCGCCAACACTGTCAGCATTGCTGTCAGGTTTCTTCAGCCCGTTACCGTAAGGTTACATTTTTATCTGGTTCCCGGAAAGATTTATAGGGATGGGAACGGGTGTTTCCCTCGGCAGGGGCGAGGCGACGGTGGAGATCCTCTCTGAGAGCCCAGAGGCTGCTCGAGCAGCAGCATCGTTCGCTGACATTCGCGGTTTTGTGCTGATTATCGTCGGCTTTGCTGTCTAGATTGCTGTAGCAAAGTTGATCACGTGTCCCTGGTTGTTGAGTAGCCAGCACAGCTTCATGTCGGTGCTCTGTCGTCCTTTATCTCGTCCTTGCTTGCCTACATGGTCGGGACTGCTGCCTTCAGGTTAAGGAAACTCGGCGCAGCTAATAAGCGACGATTCCGGCCCTAATGAACCTCCAATTGCCGAGGCATTCAGGTGCGAACCGCACGCCTGCAAATAGGGCGTTACAGTCGCTTTTGAGTCAACGAAAAGACCCCCGAAAATGGTTCCCTTGAAGAAGGCCCCAATGGCCACCATTTCACTGAGATGTGAGTTCACTACCCCTGAACTCAGTAGTGCATCCGCTCAGCAGGTCGGTCGCAATATGGCGTTAGGCGTCGACCTATCCATTTTAAGAACAAGTGTTTATCTCATCTGTCATTTCACCAATTCATCCAGTTCCTGCCAGTCCCTTTTTGTAGGAAGGCTTTTGTCATTGGACAACTCTCCCAGTCTTCCCTGGAGTTTCTCCACTCTCTCTTTATCTGTAGAGTTCATCAGCACGTTCTGATCGATGGCTTTGAGCATCTTGCCAAGTACAGCGCTCATGTTTGGCTTCTCTAAATCCCCTTCAAGGTTCAATTTGCGGGAACGGCGGTAGCCGATGAAAAAGACGAGGACAGGCACCGCTATCAAAATGATCCATTGAAGCAAAACGAAGACCAGCGAGAGAGGCCAGATAAAGATCAATGATGAAGGCCAGATGAAGAACAAGGCTAAAAATATCCATGCAGCAAGCACGGCTGGATAGATCACTTGTGCAGCACGTGTATGACTGATTAAGGGCAAAATAGGGTCGATACGGTGTTTAAACTGCCCATCGATGTCCAGCAAATCTTCTATATTCTTTCCAACCTCGATTAAACGGTTGCACTGTTGAATGCCACGGAGCTCATACAAGAATAATCCGAACGTTACCACGAACCCGAAGATCCCTATTGGCGACAGATACTGCTTGGCAAAACCGATCTTCGTTACATTATCATTCAACAGAAGGAAAATTCCCGCCCCGGATGCGAGAGGCAGAAACCCAAGTAGCTTTGCACGAAAGTCAGCGATGGCATTATGGCTGCTACACACTTGTTGGTATGCCATTCTCAGATCTTCATTTTTCGGTGTTGGTCCTTCACCAGACATGGATGTACCTCCGTGAACTACTCAACTCGGTCTTACGTGATCAGGTCCAATAAACTACATTATGCCTGGGGTATGAAAGAGGGCATAAAGGGGATCAGGGTCTCTTCGCGCTTTTCTCCAGCAATTGCATAACGACTGCCTGCTCTATCCTGTCCCTCTCCAACATACTTTTAAATTCTGAATTTTCGGTAGTCACTCTCGAGAGAGGTGATAAAGATATGTCAAATGACACGATCCCCCTTCTAGAGGGGCTTCTTGAGGTCACTGCCTGTCTACTTTGAGATGGCTCTAGAAGCGCATCACCTCTCTCGAGAGTAACTACTGAATTTTCGTCAAGTGCTGGAATACCAGGAAGGTTATGTTGTACCATCTGACGATAAGCCTCAAGAAGAGCCTGCTTTTCTATCGGCTGTCCTGTTGGTTTTGTAACAGCAAGTCTATAGATCCCTAACTGCTTCAGAGTCCCTCAGTTACCGGCTACCCACAGGCAATGCTGTCATGAAGTTTTCCAGGGAATGAACCCAAGGTAGTGACTGTCTCCATGAATAAAGATGATGTAACGGATAGGCACCATCGTGCTGATTTCGCGTACAGATTCCTACAACTTAGAAAATTCAAGGCTCATTTTCTCCTTTATCCGCACGACGAGACTGCTATAATGAAATTTCCACGAGCGACTTGAATATCCCCCGAAGATCATCAGGAGGAACCTGAATATTACCACCGACAAGCTGAAAATCCGCAAGCGGCGCATAATGATGCTCTACACCGTGAGGTGAGAGTGACACTGCTACTGAGGGCAATTTCCCTGCCGGGTCTGCCTTCTGAGGCCACTCCACATCGCCTATAATGGTACGTGCTGGAATCAGCCAGAAGTCACCAGGGCGATATATCGCTGCTTGATCATTTGGAAGATGCGGGAACTGAATCTGAACGCCATCTTCCAGGGTGATCCAATCGGCATCAACATCATTAGTCTCTCCCTGGCTCTCCACAATATTTACTGTACCAGTCGCATTATTAAACGGATCAGGTGGTCCACCCGTCTTTGAGGCCCTTGGTTTCTGATCCCACCGACGCAAGAAAGGATGTTTGGTAGGGTTGAATGGCTGTTGAATTTGAGGTGCAGCACTCAACGTCACTGTCATGTTTATTGGGTCCACATTATCAACACGTAGTAACGGTAACGGATAAGGCGACGGGGGATTCGGATTACCGAAGATCCGCAAGGTGTAATCATCATCGACAACTTCTACCCAATCATCCTTCGCCAACCCCAGGTGCTCGTCGCGTCCGAGATTCGCCAATGTAATTAGTTTACCCTCTATGTTGTCAATAGGAAACACCACAGAGCCATCCTCACGCGACCATTTGAAGGTTGGGCCAGTAGCTGACCCAACACCACCGTTGTTGTGAATCTCTACCCGGTAAAGCTGATTCTCAGCACCACGATACTGGGCATCTGGTGGCGTGATACAGACCTTAGTAGCGTCTTCAGCATCTACCTTGGCCCTTGCTCTGAGCAATCCCCGATTTGAGGGCACGAATGTCCCTCTCAATTGTCTCGTTAACTCGTTGAGATTCTGAAATTTATTGGTTTTCTTCTTTGGATCACGAATATCTTTAATAATATTCGCAAAAGTTGTAGCATCAAGTGTTTTCACCTGCCACACTACAAGAGCTCGTGTCGCTGTATCCGGGCCATTCACCCCCAACGCCACTTCGCGGATACTATCATCCTGCACGAAACTGATCTGAAGCTCCCAGGCATCCAGGTAAACCAAAAGAAAAGCCTCTCCCGTGGTTGGCAGCTCACTTGGTTGCGGATAGTAGGGCTGATGCTTATAGACCTGCTCATTCTCAGCCTCAATCAGAATACCATCAACATAATAATGACCTGGACTGATCTTGAAGTCACCTGACTCTTGAGATGATGTTATTTGGAAACCGCTCCCTGTGCTTGGCCCTCCAAATGACCCAATAACATCCACAGCCAGGGTCCGCAGGTAATGCAGCAGGATATCAGTCCACTCATTCCAGTCGGCATCGAGTTGTACCCGCCCCTGCTGCATCATGACGCGAGAGAAGTGTTTGAAAGGATCAAAGCTATCGCGTGTAAAGTCGCTCTTGAAATCACCGTCCATAGGTTCCTCCTGGTTTAGTTGACATAAATGATACCTGCTTCGTTCCCGGCAGGTGTAAATTCGTCGAGGCGGGCGCGTAGATTCGCGGCTCGCTGCGGTTGAAAGAGATCGTGGAAGACACCCATCTCTGACTCGTCGTCTGCTCCACGTTTGATTTCATCGGCACAAGCATCGGCGAGTTGGCAGTAGCTGGGTGTACCATAACGTGTGCTGTTAAAGACGGGCACTACACGATCGCTCTCACGTTGCATCTCTGCTGGTTTTTCCGCATCAGGAATATCGTTATTGTCCTTTACAGCCTGCTGCACCAGGTCAGGTTGGCAGTTGTAGCGACGCGGTGTGCGGGAACCATCTGGAACATAACAGAAGCGCACACAGCCGATCTGGCTACGAGCGACTCTGACGACACTATTGAAGATGCTATTCTCCGCCAACTCAATGGAGTGAACCCGAATCTTGCCAAAGACAGTGCTGCGTACAATTGTCAAGCTGGCATGGGCTATGGGTGTCTCTACTCCTGCCAGCACTATACGTTCCGTGCTCGTGGCGTCCAGAATACTATCGCTGATGCGGATACAAATTGGGTCTTCTGCCACCTCATTCTCGTCGACCCGGATGGAGCCAATGATACTATGCTCGATAGTGACGCGGGCATCAGTATTGACCAGCTCTAAGCTCGGTCCGTTCTCCCATTGTGGCTCACAATCCTGGTCAATCTCCCAGCCAGGCACCAGCGTGCAGTGGCGGATAGTCACTTCAGCAAGTTCCCCTTCGATGCGAGCCCCCCGGCCCGTGATAAGCAAACCATCGAGAGTGAAGCGGCTCCCGGACAGAGCGGTCACATTCGATACACCTGTCAACTCCAATGCATCCGTGCGGTCCGGTCGCCGAGCCAGCAGGCGGATCACAGGGCGCTTGCGGTTGGCTGCGCGAATTTGCAGATTCTCCTTCTCCCCTAGCGATATACGCAGCCGATCCTCTGTGTATACCCCACCGTCAGTGATTTCGATAACGGCATGCTGCGGCTTATCCGGGTTCGCATCCTTCCAATCCTCCCACTGATCCAGTGCCTCCTGGATACTGCGGATGCCGCCCTCCCTTTTACTCACACGGAAGAGTTGGTACTCGGTCGGCTGGAAGAGGGGTCGGTTGTATTCGCCACCGCCAATATCGGCGCTGAAGCCATAATGGTAGAGAACTCTCACACCCGCTGCGGGAATATGGTGCGGCGAGAAGGCGATGCGGCCCAGGACCGGATCAACTGCCACATCTGTCCCACGGGGATGATACTGCCAATCGCTCAGGTCGGCGGCGACAATCCGTGCCGGATCTACTGGCTCCCAGACGATGTGTGCTTGTTGCCCATCACCATGCTGCTGCTGCTGGGGACTTCTCGACTGTTGCTCACCTCCTGCCTGTTGGGAGGCGCGAGATTGACGAGAACGAGCGCGCTTCGATGGCTGAGCGGGGGTGGACTGTTGCGAGACTTCCAGCGGTTGGATGACACCAGTCCAGATATACAAGCTTTTGTCCACGCCATAGTAATCGTTCAGACGATCTTTGAAGATGCGTCTGCGGATGGGCGTGGGAAAATTCAGTTCGTCTGTCGTCCGCTGAGAATCTGCTTTTGGCGTTGGTTTGGTGTAGAGCTGGGTATCGTTGCCTAGAATGCTGAAGGTGAAGAACTCGGGACCCACCTCCTCCAGAAGACGTGCTCGTGTATTGGTCACCGAATACACTTTGAGCCGCCAGACGAAGAGGCCGACGCTGGGTATGTTGTAGCGTCCAACACTTCGATGCGAAATGATGCGCCGCACATCGACGGTGTGCGCTAATTCGTCAAAAGGGCCACCCAGGCGATCCAATGCATCTCCATTGTGCAGGTCTACTGTTTGGCCCCGCTTCGGTTGAAGGGAGTTGATGTTCTGAATCCAGCCGAGGAGGGTGTAGAACTCCACTGCACGAGCAGGCCAACCTGCTACGTCTCTGGCAAGCTCTTCCAGCAGCTTCAATGTGCCCTTGCGTCGTCGGTCGTGAATGGTGTTAGCGACATCGCGACGCGGAATCAGAATTTTATTGCGCAGCCGCTCCTCGGTCGAAAGCACATCACCCGGCTCGCCCGCCTCGTGGACGACCCGGTAGCCAAGCAGATCGCCGATGTAGGGCACCACCCAATCCTGGCAGGTTTCAATGAACCAGTTCTCGTACAACTGAGCAATATCTGCCTCGACGACAATTACCTGCTCAGCAATGACACGCAGCAGTGCCTGGAGTGGAAACCCCTGCTCCGCGTCGCGTTGGCGATGGATCGTCGGCAGGAGTTTATACAATCGGTCAGGGTCATTATTCACAGAATTGAGTGAACTCATTTGGGCAACTCCGTAATAATCAGCGTATCCGGCACATCCGGGCTTAAAAATGCCAGTTGGGCTACGAGGAAAGGCTTAGGCGGATCAGACGGTTGAGGAGGATTAGGGTTCATCTTAGCCAAGTTGACAGCAATATCATCGTGACCAGTCAAACCGAGCGCCTCGAGGAACTCCTCTGCAAGCTCCTCCGCAGCTGTCTCACCTGCTTCGTCTGTCTCTTGTGGCTCACCCTCTTCTTCCTGATCTAGCGGTGGGTTTTTCGTGAAGGCGTCGAGGGTATTAACCACTGTTGTTTCGTCTAATGCACCTAATATCTCCAGGTCTACATAATCCACGCCAGCAATGCTCTGGATTACACTCAGCACCTCGCTTTGGAATACCGACTGGCCCAACTCGCGACGGTCGAAGCTGAACGTATCCAGCAACTTGGTGCGTATCTTCGGCTCAACGGACTCCAATAGATAGTCCGGTAACAGGCGCACCTTGGCACTAATGACTATGAACTTGACTTCCGCTATCTCAACCATCAGTGGCTGATTGGGATCGCCGAACTGGCGCAGGGCCTGGAAGAGATTCCGATACAGATCGGAGGTAGTTTCAATAGGGATATTGTCAGCACCAGCGATGCTGAGATGAACCAGTTGACGATGCCTATCCGAGAGGCGGACAGCGCTGGCTTTGCCGATGCCAGCAAAGGTGCGTGCAAAGTCCTCATAATCCTGCACCGAAACTAAGCGATCCAGAGCTATTGCAGCCAGCGGTACGTTGCGCCGTGCCTGGTCGCGGTTCTCCCGGTCAGCACCGCCCGAAGCCTTGATCGGGTTGACGACAGACTTCACACCCAGAGGTTTCGTCGCCAGCAACGTTATTTGTCCCTCCTTGACGTTGCCTGGCTTACCAATCCCTGTGCGGTAGACAGCCTTGACGTTCTCAATGCCCGTAGGCAGACGTGCGCCGTACTTGCCATTGCCGAAAAGCACCGTTGTTTTGCCTGCATCGTCTGTCTCTGTGATGTAGCTGCGGTCAGTCGGTTTCAGTCCAGGCAGGCTATCCACCTCGTGCCAGAGGATGTCATTGATGCGCACCTGCAACGTACTCTCCGCACCAGCGGGCGTTGAGGCGGAGACGTAGGTAAGCGGCGACTGGCGCAGCGCGAACTGCTGCAGCGCCTTACTACCATCGCCACTGCCTAGAGTTTCGCTGCGCGTCTCGCCATGCGTGGCACGCACGACGTTGGCGTAGATGGTCAAGGTATCGCGCTTGTAGGTAAATTGCAGCGCGTTGGCAAATTGGAGAAAGGTATGTTTTTTGTCGCCTGGTAGGGGTATTGTTTTCTTACCTGTACTGTCCGTGGGATCCTCTACCTGCTGCACATCCTGTCTGACGTTTTTAAGCATCACGAGTTCGCTGGCCTTGACTCCGGTTACCGTAACTTTGTTTGAGATGACATCTGTGCGCTCGCCCGATACAATCAAGCGTTGACCAGAGTGCAAGCCGTCGTAGAGTCTGTCTAGCTCTATCGTGTCAGTTCCAACCTTAGGAGTTTGAGGTGGCTTGGATTCAATACCTTCGTCAATAGGCTCTTCGGCCTGTTCTCCCGGCGCACTCTGAGAATGGAGAGCGACACTTTGGGCAAAGACAGTGATGCTGCGTATGTCAGATAGCAAGGTATCTGTAGCAACTAGCCATGGATTATCCAACGTCAGTTGTGTTACCCTTCCTGTGATGCCATAGGCTGCGAGGGAGACTGTCTGTACACGCTGTACGCGACTGAAGATTTTCCCGTGAGGTCGTTCAACTACTACCCAGCTTTCGGGTACGATCTTGTCGTACTGCGCATCTAAGGGCAACACGAAGGAGTCAATAAGCGACTGGTCGGAGATGCTGATTCGCCCCGTAGTCCCAGTGCTGAATGTAATTTTACCCTGATGGTGAGTAGTTGAAAACGGTTTATCTGATGCACCAGCTTCTGCCTCGATCTTATCACCATCTGGCTCAAAGAAGACCTCCAGGACTTCCTTGGTGCTGTCTTTAGTTTTCAAATGGATTTTCGGAGGCACTTCTCCAATCTGGAACGTAAACACGGTCTCACTAGAGCTTATTACGTCGATGTTGACCTTCGGACCCAAAATGGTTTTATCTGCTTTGTCTGTTAGCCTGATTTGCTGCTCTCCCTGTGTTATGAGGGTGATGTCCTTTATATCCCACTCATGGTCATTCTGGTTGAGTTTAATCGATACTTTAGTAGGGTTTCCATTGATGACACTTTGCAACGTTAGTTCAATATTCACTGCATTCGCAAGGTGCCATTCGTCAAAATCTCCAGTAAACTTTCCATCAGCGAACCTTTGTTTGAGCGGCGCGTTATGCCCAAAAGGCGCAGCCTTCACGCGGAATGCCTGTATGCTATCTACTGGTTGGGATGAGACTGGACCTGGAGCGTTTGATATAGCACTATAGAGCGTTCCTTGCAAAGCAGGAGTAAGATTCACGAGTAACTGCGGGTGGATATCCGATTGTGCGGAGAAGGCTTGAGTGACGCTGCGCTCCAGTCGCTGCGTGTTGGGTGGTTGCAGGGAAGGCGGTTCCTTCAGCCTATCAACAATATTTCTAAGCGTCACTCCATTCCCATTCCTGATCGCTGCCGCCATACTGACACGTGTTGCAGAGAATGCCATTGCAAAAGTGAGCGACGCTGGAACCTGCGGAGTCGGATCAATGGTCACTCTGGTGCGGTTCTCTGCTGCTTGTGGTGCGATAGTGATGATATGAGTGAATACCTGCTTATCAGAACCAAAAACGAAGAGCAGAGGATCCCCTTCCTTCAAGTGCGTCGTCGTACCCTTGAAGTAAATCGCACCATCCTTTGTGTGCGTACGAATCTGTGTTGCGCTGACATAGGTAATAAACTGCGGTTGCGTCAAGCGCGGCTTGAGTGTATTCCAATCGAAGCGCGCCTCCAGTTTTTCGGCGGTCTCAAAGGATTGAGGCAGTTCGCCGGGGTCGGGCTTGCTTTGGGCGCGGTTGCTAGGGAGAATGATGACGTTGTGATCTTTTTCCAGCGTATAGGCCAGGAAGACGCTGGCGGCAACACCGGGGCGCAGCACGTAACCTACCAGCCGGGCCAGTTCTAGGACGGAGCGGCGTTCGGTAGCGGTGCGCAGGTAGCCCTCGTTGGCGATGCGCTCCTGATAGAACGTGAGTATGTGAGCCACCGTGGCCCAGGCGTCCAGAAAGGCAATAGCGGGGTCGCTTTCTGCTCGCGTGGTCAAACCTTGCAGGGGATAGCTCTTATCCTGGTCTGGACACTTGTCCAGTGTGTTGTTCAAATCGCTCAAACAGAGCCATAGGTTCGATAGGCGTGCCAGCATTGTTTCCAGGAAGCTGGCATGCGTGCCGACGCGGTAGAACAGCGCGTCCAGTCCTGGCCGATTGGCAATTGCTAGCGGGGTCAGTTGTTCGATGCCTTCACAGCAGCCACAGGTTTCGTTCATCGTCCACCTACCATTTTCAATACGAGTTTGCCGTGCTCAGGAAAACTCGGGTCGTTATCCAATCGGGCAATCTCATGCGGGCCAAGGGGTAGAAATTCGTTGTCCAGTTCGTGGTTCGACCCTTCAAAGAGTCGTTCGAGTTTGGTGACGTTGACATTTTGCACACCCGGCACCGCCTGAGCGACGGCGACCAACTTGCTCACGGCGATGCCCGTACCAAAGGTCAGGTTATCGGGATGGAAGAAGCCGAGACGGCCGTTGGGCAGCACATGATTGCTGAATAGATCGAGCAGCGCCGCTTTGACGTGACCACGCAGGAAGTGCGCCTGGACACACACCGTCAACTCAATGTCCAACGAGACGTAGTGTGCCGCTACGACCTTCAGATCGTGGCCGATACGGCGGTAATGTTCCAGGTAGGCCGCGATCTCGTCTAACAATGGCTGGTCTGCCTCCTCGCTGCCCGGTGGATCAATCGCTACCAGCACCTCGTACCAACTGCCCGTCCAGCGCA
>Ga0137389_10001911_pt1 | contig 12427 bp, 6 predicted proteins | sample 15con2h14BmetaG_FD_104645 | JGI IMG/M metagenome (GOLD analysis project Ga0137389, IMG submission 104645) | Vadose zone soil microbial communities from Angelo Coast Range Reserve, California, USA - 15con2h1.4B metaG | ecosystem: Environmental > Terrestrial > Soil > Vadose zone > Saprolite...
GAGTTGCAGCGCCACCAAACGTTCTTTGCCTTCCTTCTCAGCCAATGTCTGCGCGCGCGCAACGTACCATGCCGGCGTATTGGAAAAGCCGTAGTGCCGAATCTTTCCCGCGCGCACCAGGTCGTTGAGTGTGGAGATCACCTCTTCAACCGGCGTTATCGTGTCCCAGGCATGCAACCAGTAAAGATCGATGTAGTCAGTCTGCAGTCTTCGCAGTGAGCCTTCGAGCGCACGGTAGATATTCTTTCGGCCGTTACCGCCCGCGTTAGGATTGCCCGGCTCGGCATTGAAGGTGAACTTCGTCGCCAGCACAACTCGGTCGCGCAGCGCCCGATCGCTAATGAATTTTCCCACCAACTCTTCACTGTGCCCTTCGGTGTAGCCGTCGGCTGTATCAATGAAGTTCCCACCAGCATCTATATAGCGATCGAAAACGCTGCGCGCTGTCTGTTCCTCGGCGCCCCAACCCCATTCGTTGCCAAAGGTCATTGTGCCCAGGCAGAGCGGGCTCACTCGCAGCCCTGAACGCCCCAGCGTCACATAGTCATTCAGATTTTTGCTCATCAGTTTATCCTTTCTGGAAAATCATTGTTGCCAGCCGCCGCCCAGAGCCTTATACAATTGGACCAACGACAGCAACTCGTTGCGCCGGGTTTGAGCCAGGCTCAACTCCGCATTAAAGAGATCGCGATCCGCGTCGAGAGCGTTGAGCAGTGTGTCGACACCACCCTGATATCTCAGATAGGCCAGCCGTGAGCGATCCTGCAGCGTGGTTACCAGCAATTCCTGCTGTGTGCGAATCTCTTTCACTTTGCGATATTGGACTAGTGCATCCGAAACCTCACGAAAAGCGGTCTGAATTGTTTGCTGATAGTGAACCACTGCGAACTCTTGTTGCGCCTTGGCAAACTTCACGTTTGATTTGAGTCTACCGGCCGTAAAGATTGGCTGAGTGATCTGCGGCACAAAGCTCCAGGCCTTAGTTGAACCGGTAAAAAGATTCGAGAGCTGACTGCTTTGAAAACCAAAGAACCCTGTCAAACTGATTGTCGGAAAGTAGGCCTTCCTGGCTGCGGAAACGAGAGCGCGTTGCGCAACCAGATTCTCTTCGGCTGCGCGAATGTCTGGTCTGCGTTCCAGCAGCGAAGAAGGCAATCCCGTGGGTACCGCCGGTAGTTCCTGTTGCTCCGTCAAGGATTTGCCACGTGGGATCGGTCCCGGATTGTTGCCCAACAGTAGACTGATCAGGTTTTCGGTCTGTTCAATTAAGCGCTGGCTGTCGGGAATGGTTTGGGACGCCTGGTAGACCAGCTCTTCTGCCTGGCGCACATCCAACATCGTCGCGACTCCTCCTTGCTGGCGCAGCCTGATCAGCCGTAGCGAATCCTCTCTCGTAGCCAGCGTGCGCTTGGCAATATCCAGTTCGCTGTCCAGTTCGATCAGGCTGAAATATCCGGTAGCAACATCGCCCACAACTATGGTCATCACGGCCTTGCGATCTTCCTCCGAAGCCCGTAACTGGGCGCGCGCGGCTTTGGTTTCCTGGCGCCGACGTCCCCAGATGTCCAGCTCAAAACTGAGGAGATTCAGTAACACGCTCCCGACGCTCCGAGTTCGACCTCCCACACCGGGGAAGGCGAACTGACCATTACTTGACGTATGGGTGGTAGTGAGATCAGCACTAGCCTCAACTTGTGGGAACTGGTTCGATCGAGCAAGTCCAAGGTTCGCGCGTTCGGCGTTTATCCGGGCGACCGCCGCGCGGAGATCATAATTCTGGACGAACGCTGTTTTGAGGAGTTTCTGTAGCTCTTCGTCTTTGAAAACTTCGAACCATTTGAGGTCGCCGATGGAATTCTGATCGGTTGGGATGGTTGCGTCGGTTCCCCGAAATGTGTCAGGCGTTTTGACGGCCGGCGGTTGATATTGCTTTTGACCGGCGACGCTGCCCCCTAACAAACTGACGACCACAATTGCCGTTATAAGCCTTTTCAATCTCAATCTCCTGCTTCCGGTCCAGGTGTGGGGGTATTGATCTCGGGTGTGTGTGCCTTGCCAAACCCCATCGTCAACTTTTCCACGAGGTAGAACGTAACCGGGATAATGAAAATCGCGATCGTGGTTGCGGCCAGCATTCCGACGATCACCACCGTGCCAAGGATCCGCCGCGACGCTGCGCCCGCGCCAGACGCGATCCATAGCGGCGCCGATCCCAGGATGAAAGCAAAGGATGTCATCAGGATCGGTCGCAGGCGAAGACGTGCACCCTCAAGTGCGGCGTCAACCAAAGGACGTCCCTTCTCTAATTCGGCCTTGGCAAATTCGACTATCAGGATCGCGTTCTTCGCGGCGAGACCAATCAGCACGATCAGGCCGATCTGAGCGTAAACATCAAGGTCATAACCTCGTAGCCACAGACCCAGGAACGCCCCAAAGATCGCGATCGGTACCGTCAGCAGAACGGAGAATGGAAGCGACCAGCTTTCGTAAAGAGCCGCGAGGATTAGGAACACGAAGACAAGCGACAGCGCAAATACGGCTGTAGCTGCTCCCGAAGCTTTCCTTTCCTGATAAGAGAGGTCGGCCCAATCGTAACTGATCTCAGGCGGCAGTTCCTGCTTCGCCACTTCTTCAAGAGCGGCCATGGCCTGTCCTGAACTGTAGCCCGGGGCGGCTGCTCCGATGACCTGCGCTGCGCGATAAACATTGAAGCGGTTCGTATACTCCGGCCCCGATATTTTTTTCGTCGTCACCAGGGCCGAAAGAGGGACCATGTTGCCGTCGTTGTTTCGCACGTAATACTGTTCGATATCGCGATCGCTGAGGCGCTCTTCGCCCTCCGCCTCAAGGAAGACGCGCCACTGTCGGCCGAAGCGGTTGAATTGATTCAGAAAGAGACCGCCAAGATAAGCCTGCAAGGTTTGATACACATCGGCCACAGCCACGCCCTGCTTCAACACCTTGTCGCGATCCACGTCTGCGTAAATCTGCGGCGCCGCTGCGGAGAACTGCGAGCCCACTCCGGCAAGCTCCGGACGTTTGCGGGCCGCAGCGAGAAACTTCTGCAGATTCTTGTCGAGGAAGTCGACGGAAGCTCCGCTACGATCCTGAAGCCAGAACGAGAATCCACCCGAGTTCCCAAGTCCGGGAATCGCGGGCGGCATGAAGGCAAAGGCCATTGCTTCGGGTACGTCGGTCGCAAGCGCTCCATTGATCTTCGCCAGAATTTCCTTTGCTTCGAGCTTGCGCTCACCCCACGGCTTCAACGCTACAAAAAAGAAACCGTTGTAGCTCGCCGACACTCTATTCAACAGACTGAATCCACCGATAGTGTTGTAGTACTGAACGCCCTCTGTCTTTGCGAGGATGCCCTCGATCTTTCGCGACACCTGATCTGTTCTCTCGAGCGAGGCAGCGGCTGGAAGCTGGACGTTCATGAACAGATATCCGTAGTCCTCTTCAGGAACAAAGCTCGCTGGCAGCCTTTTGCCAACAATGCCATCCACAAGTCCGAAGCCGGCGAGAATCAACACACCAATAACAGCCTTACGGATCAACGCATGACTCCAACTGATGTAGCCGTGTGTGGCCGTTGCGAACCAACGGTTGAAAGCGCGGAAGAAACCTGCCAGCGGACCCCTTGATTCCTTTCGCGGCCGCAGCAGCAGGGCTGAAAGGGCCGGTGACAGCGTCAAGGCATTGAAGGCCGAGATGAGGACAGAGATCGCGATTGTGACGGCGAACTGTTTATTCAAACGACCCTGGATGCCACCCATGAAGGCCACCGGAATAAATACTGAGGCAAGGATCAAGGCGATACTAATCACAGGCCCTGACACTTCTTGCATTGCCTTGAGGGTTGCGTCACGCGGACTCATGCCTTCCTCGATGTGGTGCTCGACCGCCTCCACGACAACGATTGCATCGTCGACCACCAGACCGATGGCAAGCACGAGAGCAAAAAGCGACAGCGTATTGATCGAGAAACCAAGAAACGGGAAGAATGCGAACGTACCGATCAAGGAAACAGGTACGGCGATCATTGGGATAAGCGTCGCTCGCCAGTTTTGCAGAAAGATGAAGACCACCAGAATGACCAGCACGATCGCAATCAACAGCGTCTGGACGATCTCGCTGATGCCCTCGGTAACCGAACGTGTGGTGTCGAGTGAGACTGCATAGTCGAGGTCTGAGGGGAACCGCTGTTTCAGATCCGCCATCGTCTGCTTGACGCCATCGGCAACGGCGAGCGCATTTGATCCGGGCGCTTGAAAAACCGCGATGATGCCCGACGGCTGGCTGTTGAATCGAGCGATCTGCTGATAGTTTTGCGCGCCGAGTTCAATCCGGGCTACGTCCTTCAGCCGCACGACTGAGCCATCCGGATTTGAGCGAACAACGATCTGGCCGAACTCTTCCGGTGTCTGCAAGCGGCCTTGTGCCCGCAAAGTGTAGGTCATCTCCTTTCCCTTTGGTCCGGGCTCGGCGGAAAACTGGCCGGCGGGGTTGACCGTGCTCTGTTGCTGCACCGCGCGTGCTAGATCAGGAACAGTCAAACCGAGTTTGGCGAGCAGATCGGGTTTGACCCAGATGCGCATCGCGTAGTCGCTGGCGCCGAAAAGCCTGACCTCGCCAACACCCGGCACGCGGTAGAGTGCGTCATTAATGTTGATGTTTGCGTAGTTGGCCAGAAATAGCGAATCGTGTGTCTGCTTTGGTGAAAAAAACGAAATGACCAGGGTCGGCAGTCCGGTAGACTTCCGCATACTCACGCCGAATTGGTTAACGTCCGCCGGCAGATTGGGCTGGGCCTGCGCCACCCTGTTCTGTACATTAACTTGATCGATGTTCGGGTTTGTATCAACGTCAAAAGTAACGGTCAGGGCCATCGTTCCGTCGTTCGCGTTGGTCGACTGCATGTAGAGCATGTCGTCGACGCCACTCATCTGCTGCTCGAGCGGCGTGGCCACTGACTGTTCGATGGTGACTGCATCGGCTCCCGTGAAGGTGGTACTAACGATAATTTGCGGCGGCACGATATCCGGAAACTGGGCCACCGGCAGTCCCCGCATCGCAACCAGACCTCCGATGACCGTGATGATGGCAATAACCATCGCCACGATGGGCCGGTTAATGAAAAGCTTCGAAATCATCGATTAGGTCCTCTTAAGTGTCCGATTAAGTTCTTCAGTTTGTCGTTTACATTAACGAGTCTGTTTCCCGAGACAACGACAAACTGAAGTTTATCGGACATTCCCCGCAGTCCCACCTACATAGGGCTTTGGGTTTACCACGGCGCCTGGCTTAACTTTCTGTGTACCTTCCGCAACCACGATTTCACCAGACTTCAATCCGTCTTCGACAATCCACATCGTGCCGGTGCGGTCGCTAACCTTAACCGAGCGGATTTCGATCTTGTTATCGGCGCCCACGACCGCCACCTGGTAACTGCCTTGCAACTCAGTGACTGCTCGTTGCGGAACAAGCAATGCTTCCTCTTTCGTGCTGGTCACCGCACGAACACGACCGTACTGCCCTGGCCGCAAAACATTTCCCGGATTCGGAAAGATCCCAGCCAGCCGGATCGCGCCAGTTTTGGGATCGACTTGCCGATCCGCGAAGAAGAAACTTCCTTTTTGTGGATAGCTGGTTCCGTCAGCCAGGAGCAACTCCAGTTCGAGTTGCTCCACGCTCGCTCCCTGCTGCGCGTCAATCAGATTACGCTTTGTGAAGTTGAGATAATCCCTCTCATTGAGCGTGAAAAATACCTTGATCGGATTAACTGTCGAAACCGTTGTTAGCGGACTGCTCGTCGTGCTGATCAAGTTGCCGACCTGTGCCTGGGCGATACCGGCAACACCATCAATGGGCGAGATGATGCGAGTGAAACCTAAGTTGAGTTCGGCCGTCTTGACAGATGCCCTGGCGTTTTCAACTTGGCCCTTTGCCGTCGCAATTGTCGCCTTGGCAGTTCCGATCTGCGCATTGGCGGCGCGCACTTGCGCGCGGGCAGTCTCGACTCCAGCTTTGGCTGCCTCCACTTGAGCTTTGGCAACAACGTTAGACTGCACGGCATTGTCATAGTCCTGTTGAGTAACGGCCTTCTGCTCCGCCAGTGGAGCGTACTTGTTTACATCGAGCTGTGTCCTAACCTGATTAGCCTGTGCCTGGGCAAGCTGCGCTTGTGCCTGCAAGAGCTGACTATTGGCCTGCCCCACTTGCGCCTCTGCCTGCGTGACTTGAGAATTGGCCTGCTCAAGTTGTCCCAGAAACTGCGCCACCTGGCCGTTTGCCTGGTCCAAGGCCGCCTGAAATGGCCGTGGGTCGATCTCAAACAACAACTGCCCTTTCTTTACAAAAGAGCCTTCCTTGTAATCCTGCCTGAGCAGATAGCCGGTCACTTGCGCCTTAATCTCAGCGTTCACCATTCCGTCGGTTGTCCCGATCCATTCGCTGTAGATTGGTACGTCCTGCTGCTCGACTTTTATCACCTCGACATCGAGTGGTCGCGGAGAGGCTTGCGCCGACTTGCCGGAGCGTCCAGCAACGATTAGAGCTCCAAGAATCAAAATGATCGCGACAACGATTGTGGAGATTAGTAGCTTGTGTCTTGGCAAAATCTCTCGTAGTCGAACTCGCATGGAAACCCCATTACTTTTCTCTTGATTCAATTGAAGGTTTACAATTTCAGATCTGTGTGGAGATGCCGTTTGAATGTTCATTTTATCAGCGTGGAAAATGTGCGTTCTTCGGCGCGCCTTCGCTGCTCCAGTTCCGCTATCCAGCCTTTCACTCTGCTCGCAATTTCACGTTGGCCCTGCCGTCCGGTCTCTGCCTCAGGGCCGGTTTCCAGGTTCTTCAGTTCTCGAGCTCCGCGTTTTACAATTTTCACAACAGGACTCATAAGACCTTTCATCACTTCGATTAGAATTTGCTTAGCAGGCTCTTCCGGCTCTGCCCACTATGACGAATCGAGCGTTTAGCGATGCGATATTCGACCTCGTCGAATATCGTCTCCAGTATCTTCGACACTTTGGTCGCCATGAATTGGAACATGACACGCTTGAACCCCCTTCGATATTCCATGTTGTCCCCGTGTTGCTGAGAGGTTAGTTCCACGTTGGAACCAACGAGAATCTTAGAGAGTGGGTGGAATCGCGGCAGGAGACCTACTTAAAGACCACCCACTCTCTTCCACAGGCCTGCCCCCCTGACTGCCTGTGTTTATGACTGAAGACCTCCCATTTTCGGCCTTCTCTACCGCGCCATGAAAGTTCATGTCTCTGTCACTAGCAATAATCTTGCCAGTCTGACGCGGCGCGAGAAACGCTATGTTTGGTTGCGTTTATTAGTGATAAATGGCGTGGAAGTTAATACTTAGTTAATGAGGACAGCAGACGAGGTGACAACATGCGGCCAAGAGTGACGAGTTATCGTCACGACTATTGCAATTGCGGTCGGCTAATGCCGAGTTTGCGCAGGCGGTGATTGAGGGTTGTGCGATTTACGCCGAGGCGGGCGGCAGCGCCGTTGGGACCACCAATCACCCAGTTCAACTCGCTCAATATACGAAGAATATGATCGCGCTCCACGGCTTCGAGAGTTGTCGATCCGTTATTATGATTTGCTACTTTGTTCGAATGCTTCAATTCAGCGAGAGGTATCTCCAGACTGGAGCCGCGCGACAAAATTACGCCCCGCTCGACCAGGTTTTGCAATTCGCGGATGTTTCCCGGCCAGTGATAGCTCGTCAGCGCGGCCATCGTCTCCTTGGGAACGCTCTCGATTCTTCGCTTCATCTGTTGCGCAAACTTCTGTGCAAAGAAATGCACGAGCATGGGAATATCTTCGGGCCGCTCACGCAGCGGTGGTACGTTAATCGGAAAGACATTCAGGCGATAATAAAGATCGCTGCGAAATTTCTTTTCAGCCACTAGTTCGGCCAAATCGCTATTAGTAGCAGCTACCACGCGAACCGATACTCGAAGCGTGCGCGAACTGCCTAAACGTTCGAATTCCTGTTCTTGAAGCACCCGCAGCAATTTCGATTGCAACTCGAGCGGAATGTCCTCGACTTCATCAAGAAAGATCGTCCCCTGGTTCGCCAGTTCGAATCGTCCGATACGCCGATCGATCGCGCCAGTAAAAGCGCCTTTCTCGTGCCCAAAGAACTCGCTTTCCAGCAGACCCGTTGGAATGGCAGCGCAATTCACCTTGACCAAAGTGCGTTCGCGGCGTTGGCTTAAATTGTGAATGGCATGAGCGATCAGTTCCTTCCCGGTGCCGGTTTCGCCATAAATCAACACAGTTGAGTCAGTGGCTGCAACGGTCTTTACATCCTGGAGTGCGCGCTTGAGGGCCGGGCTATTACCAATGATTTCCTCGAAGTTGTATTCAGTGCGAATTTCCTCTTCGAGGTAGAGCTTCTCTTCTTCCAGTTTGTTTTTCAGCGTTTCGATCTCGCGGTACGCCAGTGCATTCTCCACTGCAATCGCAACCTGTTTGGCAACTTGGCCAAGCAGTTCCGCGTCCTCCTGAGAAAATGCGTTTTCACGCAGGCTCTTTATGCTCAGGACACCAAGTGCTCGATCGCGAAAAAGTAGCGGCGCTGTGCAACCAGACTTAAGACCAGTACTGATAAGGCGCGGGTCCTGTGTTTTAGAGTAGTCGCTCAAAACGGGTTCCCTGGTGGTCAAGGCTACCCCGGCGGGAGTCCCGTCGAGGGGAATCACGTCCCCTGCTGCGCACGGCTCATCGTGCGCCGGAAAGTCGAGGGCTGTCAGACGAAGTTGCTTCAGCGACTCGTCGTAAAGCGCAAGCGCAGCCGCGTCGTGAGGCATTACTGTGTTCAGACATTGAGATATCGCCGATAACAACTCGTGGAGATTCAGATTGGACACTAGTGTGTTGTTGATCTCCAATAGCAGTTGCGAACGATCGCGCTCACGTGCCAGTTTCTGTTGATGAAACTGGGCCTCCATGGCTACCGCTATCTGGGCCGCCACTAGTTTTGCAAATTCGAGGTCGAGTTGATCATAGGCGCCTACATGGTCGCTCCAGAAGTTTATGACTCCCAACCGCTGGTGGGCCGTAGTAAGAGGAAGACTACAAACTGAGTTGACGGAAGTGAGGAGGGTCTTTGCGACTGGAAACCGACTTTCCAGTTCGAGATCGCGGACTACGAGGGGTTCCTGGCTCTGCCAGACCCAACCAGCAATTGAACCTTCAATCGGAACGTCGGTGGGCTTTTCCCATCCTGTCGGCTCGCACGTTTCTAGAAGGTGCAACTGCATGACGTTTCGCGAGCTGTCATGAAGCAGAACGCCAAGATAGCGAAAATTGAAAAGATTCTGCAACCGGCACGCAAGATCGTGAAACAAGCCTTTCAAGTCGCGATGTGATGCTATGGCTTTTGAGAGTTCAAGCAGCGTTAGATATTTTTTCGTTTGCACGTCAGGGACGGCAACCTGAATGGTCTTTGTGTTCACGTCGTACTTACTTCCTCATGAAGGATAAGGATCCTTTCGGGCGTTTGGCCAACTCGATTCTCCAGCTTGCCTAAGAGGATACTTGACCGAATATATTCGGGCAACTGCTCTCGATTCAATTCGCACAATTGTCAGTAATGACGACGATATGCCGTCATCTGGCCGGCGGCGGTCACCCTACGGCCAGTGACAGACCTACTAATCTTTCGGATTCCACCCTGATCAACAGCAATATTGGACCTGGTAATGGTTCTGGTCATGTGGCAGCCGAGTTGCGATTGGCTTTCCGCAGAGTGGAGGTGGAAGTGCTCAGGATTACAACTTGTCATGACAAAGGGACCACGAGCTTGATTGTCGAAGGCAAGCTGACAGGCGCGTGCGTGGAAGAACTCGAGAAATGTTGGCGAGCAGCTACAGGTGCCGAACCATACCAACCAATTTCGGTGGATCTGACGAGTGTTTGTTTCATTGATGACTCCGGCAAACAACTCTTGACGCGAATGCACGAGCGAGGCACCAAATTTATCGCTGCTGGACTACTGGCAAAACTCCTCATCGAAGAGATTGAATGTGCCGAGAGCATTTCCACCGGCCCAACGAAGGCTACATACTCGCCGGAGTGAAGCATTATCTGGCTCAATGCTTCGCTTGGGAGGCAAGCGCCGCCTTTATCTTTGCCACCACCGTTCGTGTCTGATCCGCAAACTCTCCTTTCGGTTCGATCCTTAGGTATGCGTCAAACTCGGCCAGCGCGTCCTGAGCGCGTTTTGCCCGCAGTAATAGATCGCCTTTCAACAAATGCGCATCGCCGAAATCGGGTTTGAGTTGTAGCGCATGTTTGGCCTGCTCATATGACTTTTCGAACAACGCTCTCGCTTGCCCTTCGTCTTTCGTCGCCATCGCCATGCTCCAATAAACACGACCCAACGCGAGGTGCCCCTGCCATGAATGGTCTTCGATCTGAAGCCCCTGCAATAGCACCCTCTCGGCCTGGTCATCCTTCTTTTGGCGCCGATAGATCTCGCCCAGCGCCAACAGGGCGTTGGCGGTTCTGGGGTTAAGTTCCAGAACCTCGCGCAGGGCTTGCTCGGCCTTCAACCATTCGCCAAGATCCATCCTTGCCGTTGCCAGCTTCAACTGGGCCTCTAGAAACCGGGGATACAAGGTAACAGCTTTTTCGAGATGTCGAACTCCTTCCTCAATCTTCTCTTTCTTTCCGCTCGCCAATGCTTCCTGGGCTTTCTCAAATTCCTTGCGCGCCTCCTGAGGAACGTTCGCATCAATGACTTCAGAGGTCGGTGCAGCACGCTTTGGCGAACCGTCTGACCTGAGCAGGATCTGCAGATACTGATCAGGCGTTTGTTGTAACTCAACCGTTTGCCGTTCCTCTATGTATCCAGGAAGTCGAACAGTAATCACGTATTGATCCAGATTGATATTTCGGAACTGAAATTTGCCATTGCGATCCGTATTCTCCTGGGCGATCAGACCCCCGCTAAACGCATCGCAACTAACGAGCACATTAAACGCAGGTTGGCCACCCTGGGCGTAGCGAACCTGACCGGTAATGTTACCAGTAGTACGACCTTCAAACTGTCGCTGTGCCGATACTGGCCACGCAGCAAAGGCACTCAGCACGATAACTGCCGACATACGAAACGCTAAAGACACTACTTGAAGTCCGCTCATCGTAAGGACTATAGTCCATCGTTCTTGGTGTTTTCAAAAAAAGGGAGGGAAACGAAAGTCGCCCTCCCTGAAAGACCGATGCCTGGCACGAGGATCGGCTCGATTAAAACTCCAGGCCCAGGTCAAGGCCAATGTCCCCTCAATAATTAGAACTCCAGTCGCAAACCAAGCCGCATGTTGAACGGCAAGTAGAACAGCTGAGGTTTCAGGAAGTCCACATTGGGAATTCCATTGTTCAGCTGATTGTTCTGGTTCGGCAAGCGAACCTTCGTGCTGTTGAAAATGTTGAAGAAGTCGCCAACAAAATTCAGCTTCACCCGCTCAGTAATGCGCCAGGGATAGTTGGCGTGCATATCGAACCGGAAATAAGGTGCGGTTCTGCCGAGAGCGCCGCGGCCACCAATCGGGATCTCACCAGCATTGAGATAAGCCGGATGCGCGTCGAATTCGCTGATGTGCACTCCCGTTTCAAAGTGGATTCCCGGACCGAGGTTGAGACCCGCCAGACGGTGGCCCCATCTTTCCTTGCTGAATTCATAGCTGCCAAAGACGTTGATGACGTGTAGTCGATCCGTATTCAAGAGACCTGGTTTGAACTGATCGCCCAGTAGCCCAAACGAGCCGGCAGTAAAATCAAACAACGAGCTGATGCCCGGATCGGTCTGCCCATTGTCGTTACGGAAGTGGCCTTCGAAGTTACCTTTGACCCTCGCGATTCTCCAGTTGCTTAGCAGTTGCCAGTTCTGCGAGAAGCGTTTGTTCAACTCGATTTCCACAGCCTTGTAGGTGTGTATTGGATCAGGAAAACCATCGGGTACGCCATCAGGGATGGGACTGCCGGGCGGTTGTCCGTTGACCCCCAGGGGTTCATAGCAGACAGCTCCGACCACATTACCGTTAATGTCAGAGACGGACGGTATGTTAAAGGGTACTTTGCCTGCCGCATTGACGCAGGCGGCAGGAATGGCGCCGCCTACGGAGTAGACATGCGGGATCGGGTTCGTTGCCGCATCGATCTTCGAGCTGATGTTGCCGATGAAGTAGGTCTGTCCGAACAGACCGTTTATGTAATCTTCGGGGGCGAGCACCGCCGCATCCTCAGTAATGCGCTTCAATTTGCGATCAATGTAGCGTACCGATAGAACGAAGTTACGCGGCAGTTGTTGCTCAAACCCGACGGTGTGCTCGTCGGCGAATCCCAGGTTCGTTCCCGGAAGAATCGGGTTAACCGTGCTCTGCGTGCCGATCGA
>Ga0137389_10001914_pt1 | contig 12420 bp, 6 predicted proteins | sample 15con2h14BmetaG_FD_104645 | JGI IMG/M metagenome (GOLD analysis project Ga0137389, IMG submission 104645) | Vadose zone soil microbial communities from Angelo Coast Range Reserve, California, USA - 15con2h1.4B metaG | ecosystem: Environmental > Terrestrial > Soil > Vadose zone > Saprolite...
CCGACGTTAATAAATTTGTCCGGCGTGTAGCCTTTGCCGAAAACTTCCACGTCCTGGTCTGCATTGGTGCCGATCTTGTGGGAATAAACCCGCGGGCCTTCAGGCGTGACCTTGGAATAAAAGATCCCGGATTTGTCCGGCATCAGAGTGAAGCCGGCATACCTTGCGCGCGGAAATTTATCTGGCAGGTCCTGATGCGTGTCAACGTCCATGATGCGCGGACTCAATTCATCCTCGCCACCCTGGCGTAGCGCGTAGGCCAGCAGCTTGCCGTCTTCAGATGCGGAAAGCATCACCACTGTGGTGGTATGCTCAGGGTTGAGGGCCAGCGGATCAATCAGCAAATCCTCTTTGCCATCAACTCCGCGACGCACGTAAAGTGACGCCTGGTCCTTATCAGCCGCGCGACGTGAGAAGAACTGTCTGTCTCTACGAATCACCGGCACGCCCATGGTCTCAATCTTAAGCAGGCTGCTCAGCTTCTGGATGACCTCTTCACGGCCCGGAATTTTGGAGAGTGTAGCGTCCGTATAGGCATTCTCGCGATCAATCCACGCGCGCGTGTCCGGGCTGTCCTGGTCTTCAAGCCAGCGGTAGGAATCAACAATTTCCACGCCCTGAACGGTTTCTTTTACGTCTTTGACCTCTGTTTTGGGCGGGCCGGTAACAGAAATTTCATGGGAAACCTGCGCTCCCATGAGTGCCAGCAGGGAAACTATCACGAGCAGAAAGCTAAGATGGCGCGCACGCATTTTGATGGGTCCTCCGGGTAAACAAAATCTTTCGCTGATCCGATGGGGGTGGGAACGGAGCTATCCCCGGTAGTCTAGTGCGCGCGTGTACTCCGGTCAATCGTGATTAAAATGGATGTAGGACATTTATTAACTGGTAACGGGGATTTTTATAACTAGACAGCAATAGCCGTGTGCCGCCACAATCAGTAACGCTCGAGCCCACATATCCGCCAACTTTGTCCCTGTAGAAAGGACCACCCCTTATGAAACGTGTTTTCAAGGCTTTTGTGTGCCTGGTGCTGATGGCATCAGCGCTGGGTGCGAAAAATCCGGTCGCGCAAGATCCGGCACAAAATAAAGATAAAGACAAGAAGGTTTCCACCAGCGGCCTGCCGCCTCTGGTCGACCGCGAAATATTTTTCGGCAATCCGGAAATCGTCGGTGCGCAGATTTCTCCGAATGGAAAATACCTTTCTTTCCTGAAGCCCTGGAAAGATACCCGCAATGTTTATGTAAAAGGCGTGGATGAGCCTTTTACAGCCGCGCGTCTCCTGACCACCGAAGCAAAGCGTCCCGTGGCCGGGTATTTCTGGACTCGTGACAGCAAGTACATCCTGTACGTGAAAGACAAAGATGGCGACGAAAATTTCAACGTGTACGCAGTCGATCCTTCAGCCAAGCCTGAGGCCGGGGCGGAAGCTCCAGCATCCCGCGATCTTACCGGCGTAAAAGGCGTCCGTGTCCAGATTTACAGTCTTCCCAAGAATGATCCTGACGTTGCCTACATAGGTCTGAACGATCGCGACAAGGCATATCACGATCTCTATAAGCTCAAGATCTCAACCGGCGAGAAAACGCTGGTCCGCCAGAACACAGAGAAGATCTCAGCGTGGATCTTCGATAACAAAGGCCAACTAAGGTTGGCAACCCGCTCGGCTGACAATGGTGACAATGAAACGCTGCGCGTAGATGCCGATAAGTTCACCACCATCTATTCCTGTAGCGTCTTTGAATCCTGCGGTCCGGTACGTTTTCACAAGGACGGCAAACTGGTCTACTTTGAAACCAACAAAGGCGATGACGTAAATCTCTCCGCCTTGACGCTGCTGGATCCCGCCACGGGCAAGACGCAGTTGGTGGAATCTGACCCGCTGCACAAGGTCGATTTCGGCAATGCCGCCTTTTCTGAGGCCACGGATGAACTCGTCCTGACCACCTACAACGAAGCGAAAATCCGGCGTTACTTCAAAGACAAAGGCTACGAGGCAGACTACAAGTTGTTGCAGAGCAAGCTGCCCGACATGGACGTCACAATCCCATCGTCGACACTGGACGATCAAATCTGGCTCGTTTCCGCTCATAGTGACATTGAGCCCGGCGTCAACTACTTGTTTGATCGTAAGACCAAAAAGCTGACAAAGCAGTTCCGCATATGGGAAAAACTGCCGCGTGAAGCGTTGGCGGAGAAAAAGCCGGTCACATTCAAATCATCAGACGGTCTGGAAATCCCCGCATACCTTACACTTCCCAAAGGCGTCCCGGCGAAAGCTCTGCCGCTCATCATGCTGCCGCACGGTGGCCCGTGGGCGCGTGACAACTGGGGATATGATGGCTTCTCACAGTTCCTGGCCAACCGCGGCTATGCTGTCCTTCAACCCAATTTCCGCGGCTCAACCGGGTACGGCAAGAAGTTCCTGAATGCAGGAAACCTGCAATGGGGACGCACCATGCAGGACGACATTACCTGGGGCGTTAAGTATCTGGTCGCCGAAGGCATTGTCGATCCCAAACGCGTGGGCATTCTGGGTGGCTCCTACGGAGGCTATGCGACGCTGGCCGGAGTCGCATTCACGCCGGATGTTTACGCCGCTGCCGTCGATATCGTTGGCCCGTCCAACTTGATCACCCTGCTCGAATCCATTCCGCCTTACTGGGAGCCGATCCGCAAAACCTTTTACATGCGCATGGGTAATCCAAACACGCCGGAAGGCAAGGCCTTGCTGAATGAGCGTTCTCCACTTTATTCGGCGGACAAGATCAAAACACCGCTGCTCGTAGTCCAGGGCGCCAACGATCCTCGCGTGAATAAGCGCGAAGCTGACCAGATCGTGATTGCGCTTCGTGATCGCGGCTTCCCGGTCGAATACCTGCTTGCGCCCGATGAAGGTCACGGCTTTGCCCGTCCTGTAAACAACATGGCCCTGTTCATGGCTTCAGAAAAGTTCCTGGCCAAGTACCTGGGCGGACGCTTTCAGGATGGCGGTTCTCCGGAATCAGTGTCCCGCCTGAAAGAAATTACCGTGGATCCCAAGACCGTGGTCCTGGCCAAGAAAGCCGATTCCAACACTATCGGTGTACCTAAGCCTGCCATGGACCTGAAGTCCGGCACATACAAATACAAATCAACCCTGGCCATGGGCGGCCAGCAAATTCCGCTCACCTCCTCCACCGCCATTCAGGAAGAAAATGGCGCCTGGACTGCCACGGAAACTCTGGAGACTCCGATGGGCCAGGCCGTGAGCACGTCGTCCATGGAAAAAGGTACGCTCATTGTGCGGAAATATACGGCGAAGCAAGGCCCGGTGAATATGAATGTTGATTTCGCCGGCAACAAGGCCACCGGTACTATGAACACCAATGGCCAGGACAAGCCGATTGCGGCCGATCTTGGCGGGCCGGTATTTTCCAACGGTCCAGGCGCCAACTTTGCTCTTGGCTGCCTGCCTCTTGCTGAGGGCTACACCACCAGCTACCGCAACTTTGATGTCCAGAAGCAGAAAGAGAAGCTCATCGCTCTCAAAGTTGTGGGCGTGGAAAATGTAACGGTCCCTGCCGGTACGTTTGACGCCTTCAAGGTGGAACTCACGTCGGCGGACGGCGGCTCAGACAAAGCAACGGTCTGGATTGCCAAAGATACCCGGCGTCCTCTCAAGATGTCAGCCGTTCTGGGATCGATGAACGGAGCGACGTTGACCTCTGAACTGGAACAATAGACAAAAGAGAAAAGAGAAATTCACACCAAGCCCACCCTGCTATGCTCGACCTGGGTGGGCTTTTTCTTTTTTATAAGCTGGCTCATCCACAATGGAAGCGGCTCACGCGTGATCTCCAAAATCGTCTCCGTCTTTCTTGGCATGCTTCTCTGCTGGCTGCTGAATGTTGTGCAGCTTGGCATCGCTTTCGTTCTGCTCTCCAGCAGCGAGAAGCTATTGCCTGCCGTTTACACATTGTCGGTCGCGCTCGGGCTGGTGCAGATCGGCTATGTGGTTCCTCTCTGGAGATATTTGCGTCGCAAAAACAGGCGCGACGTGGCTATTGGTTTGATGGGCGCGGCGGTTATCACTCTGTGTATTAACTTTGTGGTGGACTACCATCTTTTTGGGGCGGGAATGTTTCATCCGTGAGTAAGACTGGTAAAGGGGCGCGGAATGAAGACCCTGAGCGCAAACTGAAAGCTAACTCCGCACCTTCACTGAGATTTAGGCAAGCAGTGACACAGACGAGGAGAGCGAATTTAACGCTGGTTTTACCCGGGACACGGTTTGATAAGCGATTGTTTTCAGGCAATTAGGCTTTAATTCGCCCTCTAACTGGACCATAGAGCGGATTTCATAGACTCAGAAATTTACCTTATACTGTAAAGCTTTCATGTCCACGCCCACGACCACCGCCCCAACCCGCCCCAGCTTTTTCCGCAGGCTTCTTCCCACGCTGAAACGTGGTGAGATGTGGCGTTACTTCGGACCGGCATTTGTTGCCAGCGTCGCTTACATTGATCCTGGCAACTTCGCCAGCAATTTTGAAGGCGGCGCAAGATTCGGTTACACGCTGCTGTGGGTGCTGCTGTGGTCAAACGCCATGGCGATCCTGATCCAGTATCTTTCCGCCAAGCTGGGAATCGCCACCGGCAAAACGCTGCCGCAGAACTGCCGAGCACACTTTTCTCCCAGGATTAATTTCGGCCTGTGGGTTGCCGCAGAGCTGGCTGCCCTGGCCACTGACTTGGCGGAATTTCTCGGTGCCGCACTCGGCTTTTACCTCCTCCTCGGCATACCGCTTTTCATCGCTGCCCTCATCACTGCCGTGGTCGTGTTCCTCATGCTCGCAGTTGAGCTCTACGGTTTCCGCCGGCTGGAACAACTGATTATGGTGTTTGTTTTCGCCATCGCCGGCTGTTACGCGTTTGAGATGTTCATGGTGCATCCGGACTGGGGCGCCGTTGCTCATGGCGTGCTGGTTCCCAAAATCAACTCGCAGAGCATCTACGTCGCCGTGAGCATGCTGGGAGCAACCGTAATGCCGCACGTGATCTACCTGCACTCGGCTCTGGTGCAGCATCGTGTGCGTGAAGATGAGCAGGAAGACCCAGCCAGCCGAATTCTTTTCACCATGAAGCACCTCCGGTATGAGTTATGGGACGTGCTGGCAGCCATGAACGGGGCCTGGCTCATCAACTCTGCCATGATCGTGATGGCGGCTGCAGTGTTCTATAAGAGTGGCATCAATTTCAGCTTTGATGAAGCTCACCTTACGCTCAAGCCCATCCTGCCCAGCGTCTCAGCCACGGCATTTGCGCTGGCGCTGCTGTTTTCCGGGCTTTCGTCTTCCACGGTCGGCACCATGGCAGGCCAGGTCATCATTGAAGGTTTTCTGGATATCAAGTTCAGCGTGTTTTTGCGCCGCTTGCTCACGATTATTCCTTCTCTGGTTGTGATCGCGCTCAAACTCGATCCTCTCAAGATTTTGGTACTATCACAGGTTGCCCTGAGTTTTGCCATTCCGTTCGCTCTGGTGCCTCTGGTATTGCTCACTCGCTCCCGATCAGTCATGGCTGATATGGCCAACGAGCGGCGCACCAACGTGATGGCCTATCTGGTGACCCTGGTGATTATCGGCCTGAACGTTCTGCTGCTGTTCAGAATTCTGGGCGGCGAATTTTAGGCAGCCGGCGATTGCGGGATCTTCTCAGGGTTCCGCTGAATATAAAAACCGGCGAATCTAAAAACCAGCGAATCTAAAGGAAGTAGGTGCATTCATATGAACTCATTCAATAGCCGGTCAAAACTGCGCGTTGGCGCAAAAGAATATGAGATCTTCCGTCTGGACGCGATGACAAAGCATGGTTGCGAGCCGGCACGGCTTCCTTATTCGCTGAGAATTCTGCTGGAAAATCTTTTGCGCACCGAAAATGGGCGGAGCGTTGCCGCCGACGATATCAAGTATCTGGCCGAATGGAAACCGGCCGCGATCCCCGACAAAGAAATTGCCTTCACGCCGGCGCGCGTTCTGATGCAGGACTTCACCGGCGTGCCCGCTGTGGTTGATCTTGCCGCCATGCGTGATGCCATGAAGACCATGGGCGGCGATGCCAACCTGATCAATCCACTTCAGCCCGCTGAGCTGGTCATTGATCACTCCGTACAGGTGGATGAATTTGCTACCAGGAACGCCTTCGCTGTAAACGCAAAGCTGGAGTTCGACCGCAACCAGGAGCGCTATGCCTTTTTGCGCTGGGGACAATCGGCATTCCGTAATTTCAGGACTGTGCCGCCGGATATGGGAATTGTCCATCAGGTGAACCTGGAATATCTGGCACGCGTCGTTTTCACCGACGAGAAGAATGGAGTCACACATGCCTATCCTGACACTGTTGTCGGCACCGACTCACATACCACCATGATCAACGGGCTAGGCGTTCTGGGTTGGGGCGTGGGCGGCATTGAAGCCGAGGCCGCAATGCTGGGCCAGCCAGTCTCGATGTTGTTGCCTCAAGTTGTGGGCTTTAAACTCACCGGCTCGCTCAAGGAAGGCACCACGGCCACCGACCTGGTTCTTACGGTGACAGAGATTCTGCGCAAGGTCGGCGTCGTGGGCAAATTTGTCGAATTCTTTGGTACCGGGCTGGACCAACTGGCGTTGGCGGACCGTGCCACCATCGCCAATATGGCTCCTGAATATGGCGCCACCTGCGGCATCTTTCCCGTGGACAGCATTACGCTGGACTATCTGCGCACGACCGGGCGCAGCAAGGAACTGGTTGCACTCGTCGAGGCATACTGCAAAGAGCAGGGGCTGTTCAGAACGTCAGCCACACCGGACGCCGAATACACGCAAGTGGTTGATCTCGATCTCAGCACGGTGGAGCCGAGCGTTGCCGGACCCAAGCGTCCGCAGGACCGTTCACCGCTGTCCAAGGCGAAAGAATCGTTTGCGAAGGCTCTGCCAACTCTGATCGGCCCGCGCGCACAGAAAGATGGTGACAAAGCCGCTCCCAAGCAGGTTTCGCGATTCGAAGGTGAAGGTGGAACCACGGCCGTAGCCCTGGAAGATCCAAATGCTCCCGCCGCCACCAAGCATGTCTCGGAAAACATTTTTGAGCAGATGCATGACGGCTCCATTGTGATCGCGGCCATCACCAGTTGCACCAACACTTCAAATCCTTCCGTGATGATGGCTGCCGGCCTCCTGGCGAAGAAGGCCATGGAGAAAGGATTGACGCGCAAGCCCTGGGTCAAGACTTCACTGGCTCCCGGATCGCGCGTGGTCACCGAGTACTATCGCAAAGCCGGTCTGATTCCTGCGCTGGAGTCCGTTGGGTTTCACATCATTGGGTATGGTTGTACCACGTGCATCGGCAATTCTGGCCCGCTGCCACATGACGTTTCCTATGCCATCAATGAAAAAGAACTGGTAGCAGTCTCGGTGCTCTCCGGCAATCGCAACTTTGAGGGGCGCATCAACTCAGAAGTGCGGGCGAACTACCTGATGTCACCGCCATTGGTCGTTGCGTACGCGCTAGCGGGCCGCATGGACATTGACATCACCACCGATCCGCTGGGCACCGGCAAAGACGGAAAGCCGGTGTATCTGCGGGACGTTTGGCCCACCCAGAAAGAAGTACAAGACACTGTGTCCAAGGCCATCGATTCCGGCATGTTCAAGGACAATTACGCCACCATCTTTGATGGTGACGACGAGTGGAAGAAGCTTCCCGTGCCGAAGGGAAACACCTACAGCTGGGACGCCAAATCAACGTACATCAAGCGCGCTCCTTACTTTGACGATATGCCGTCCAAACCTGCCCCGGTCAAGGACATTACCGGCGCACGCGTGCTCGCCCTGCTCGGAAACAGCGTTACTACTGACCATATTTCGCCGGCGGGTTCCATCAAGGCAAACGGCCCGGCAGGCAAGTATCTTCAGGAGCGCGGCGTGAGTCCGGCTGACTTCAACTCCTATGGATCGCGCCGCGGAAACCATGAAGTGATGGTACGCGGAACTTTCGCCAACATTCGGCTGCGCAATCGTCTGGTGCCAGAATCAGAAGGCGGAATTACCAGACACTTCCCCAGCGGCGAAGTCATGTCAATCTTTGACGCTTCGGAAAAATATATGGCTGAGGGCGTTCCACTGGTCGTGTTGGCAGGCAAGGAGTACGGCTCCGGATCATCGCGTGACTGGGCAGCCAAGGGCCCGCTGCTTCTGGGTGTACGGGCGGTGATCGCTGAAAGCTATGAGCGCATCCATCGTTCTAACCTGGTCGGAATGGGCATTCTTCCCCTCCAGTTCCTGCCCGAGGAAGACACAGATACCCTCGGCCTGAATGGCGATGAGGTTTATCACATTATTGGCCTGCCGGAGATGTTGAAGACCAAGTTCGCGTCGGGCAAACAGATTCAGGTGCGCGCGATCTACCCCGATGGGACCGTAACAGAGTTCCACGCCCAGGTAAGAATCGATACACCGCAGGAAATCCTCTATTACGAGCACGGCGGAATCCTCCAGTATGTTTTGCGACAACTGTTGGCCACTAAGCCGCAACCGGAACCGGCGAAAGTAGGATAGAAATCGGAAACAAAGAGCGCATCCGCCAGCCCGGGAGGTCACGGCTTGCATCCAACCTGGAATCCTGGATTTCTATTTTTGTTACGGAATAAAAGTTGGCCCAAAGCTGTTTCATAAAACAAGGTAAAATACCCCGGACATAGGTGCAAAGTAGCGGCCTTTGAGTTGCGGTAAGAAAGACCAGATTGCTACCTTTGAGGTGACGATTGGCAACGATTCGCTGTGACCAGCATGGAGTCAGCCACGAGGCGTTCGTCTGCAAGCACCTGGTTTACGGAAAATATCTGGGCTTTTTCTGTGACCTGGATGACCACGGAAATCCCTTTCCTGACGCATGGTGCAACGGCTGTGAGCTGGTACGCATAGAGCACAACGGCTGGTGTGACGCCACCGAAGAGATCATAGAGATCGCCCTTGTCTGCGGCGGCTGCTACGAAGAGATCAAAGAACGTAACCTTCTGGGCAGTGAATCCAGCTCAGCCCTGCAGTAACTTACAAAGCTTGCAGTTTCCCGGTTCCTGAATACCTGCTGATTTTTGCCCGCCAGCCCCCTTTTCAAACCTGAATTCCAGCGTAATAATTGTGTGTTTCATCGGTTCTTATCATGTCCACCTGGAGCCCGCGACCCCTCTTGATCATAAGCAAAACCGAATAGTAGAAAAAACTCTTCGGATCAATTCGCCTGCATTCCGGCCTGGGCTTGCCATTGAGGAGGCACTTTGAAGGTTTACGAAGGCAAAGACATCCGCAATCTCGTCGTGATCGGCCACTCCCACTCAGGAAAGACATCCCTGGTTTCTGCCATGTTGTATTCAGGCGGAGCTACGCCCAAGCTGGGACGCGTTGATGACGGTTCCACCATTACCGATCACGACGAAGAAGAGATTGCCCGCCAGATGACGGTCTCCACCGCCATCGCTCCTCTGGAATGGCATGACACCAAGATCAATCTGCTGGACACGCCGGGCTTCACGCTGTTCGCCCACGAAGCCAAGATCGCCATGTCTGCTTCAGAAGCCGCGCTGGTGGTTGTGGACGGCGTTTCCGGCGTGGAAGTGGTGACGGAAAAGGTCTGGCAATACGCAGAGGAGATCAACCTTCCGAGGGTGATCGTGGTCAGCCGCATGGACCGCGAGCGCGCCAACTATGAAACAGCTCTGGAAAGCCTGGTGAACGCCTTTGGCCGCCTGGTTGTGCCGGTACAACTACCCATCGGCAACGAGAAGAGCCTGAAAGGCGTCATTGATCTTGTGACCATGAAGGCTTACACCTATGAGCTTGGCGGAAACGGCAAGGGCAAAGAAGGTCCGATCCCACAGGAACTGCAAGCGGCCGCCCAGGAAGCACACGAGAGACTGGTGGAGGTCATTGCGGAGGGCAAAGATGAATTGATGGCGGAGTTCTTCGACAAAGGCACCATTCCCGAAGAAGACCTTATTCCGGCATTGCATGATGCCATCAAGGAAGACAGGATTTTCCCGGTGCTGTTTGCCTCCGGATTGGGGAACATCGGCACCGATCACCTGATGGACTTCGTGGTCGATTACTTCCCCACGGCGGCCGAGCATGCCACCGTATCCGAAGCGCCTGACTCGAACGGAAATGGCAATGGCCATCACGCGGAACGCCACGTCAGCGATTCCGAGCCGGCCTCACTCTACGTCTTCAAGACCGCCAATGATCCCTTTGCCGGACGCATTACCTTCTTCAAGGTATTTTCTGGCGTGGTGAAGAATGACGCGGCCATGCAGAACTTTGTCCGCGGCACATCAGAAAAGCTGGCCCACCTCTCGGTGCCGCAGGGCAAGAATCTGATTTCTGTTCCCGAACTTCATGCCGGCGACATAGGCGCAGTGGCCAAGTTGAAAGATACAGTCACCGGAGACACGCTGGGTGATAAAGCCAATCCGATCAAATTCGCAGGAGTGGTACTGCCAGAGCCGGCCATCACCTTTGCCATTGAACCCAAGAGCCGCAACGACGAAGACAAGCTCTCCAACGGCCTCCATAAGCTGATGGAAGAGGATCCCATGGTGCGCTTCTTCCGTGATGAACAGACCAAGGAATTTCTGATCGCCGGGACCGGCCAGCAGCATATTGAAGTGATCGTCTCCAAGCTGAAGAAGCGTTATCACACGGAAGTTCTGCTCAAGGCTCCAAAAGTCCCGTATCGTGAGACGATACGTGGTCGCGCCGACGTGCAGGGCCGCCACAAAAAGCAGAGCGGCGGTCACGGCCAGTATGGCGACTGTAAGATCAAGATGGAGCCACTGGAGCGCGGCAAGAATTTTGAATTCGTGAATGACATCTTTGGCGGCGCCATCCCCAAGAACTACATTCCGGCAGTCGAAAAGGGAATTGTCGAGGCTGCGGCCCGTGGCTTCCTGGCGGGGTTCCCGGTTGTCGATTTCCGCGTGATCCTTTATGACGGCAGCTATCATGACGTGGATTCCAACGAACTGTCATTCAAGACTGCCGGCCGCATCGCCTTCAGAAAAGCCATGGAACAGGCCAAGCCGACCCTTCTGGAGCCGATCATGAACGTGCAGATCACCATTCCCGATGAATTTGCCGGCAGCATTATGGGCGATCTGAATTCGCGTCGCGGACGCATTCAAGGCATGGAGAACAAGGGTGGAAAGACCATTGTGAACGCCGAAGTCCCTATGTCAGAGATGTTGAGCTACGGGCCTGAGCTGACTTCCATGACGCAGGGCCGCGGCAGCTTCCACATGGAAATGGCGCATTACGACTTTGTTCCCGCCGTCCAGCAGGAAAAGATTATCGCCAACTTCAAAGCCGAGCGCGGAGAGCTGGTGGAAGTGGAAGAATAGGATTTTGGTATTTGGTTGTTGGTATTTGGTTTTTATCCCGAGCGGAGCGAGGGAACCCTATTGCCACAAATAATTCAGGGGGCAAACCCCCCGCACTTGAATCGTTGCGGCGCGGCTGAAGGGGCTCCGTGAGAACAAGTTGAGTCGTTCTGACATCCTCGCAGTCGGGACAAAGTGTCATGGCGCAATGATTGCAAAATCAGTAAATACATAGATCCTTCGACTGCGCCGTCGCATACGCTCCGGCTGCGCTCAGGATGACAAGGGGCGGAAGGAATTTAAGACTCTAAGGTCCTTTGTGCTCGTCATTTTCTAAGAAGGTAGGGATCCCTCGCTGCGCTCGGGATTGAAAACAAAAAGCTCTGCTCGGGAGTAAACCAAAGAAGTTCCCTCGCTTCGCTCGGGATTTAACGAGCCGTCACCAGCTCCGTCTTCTTTTTGCGTTGCATCTCATCGGCTGCCAGGTTCGGTTCAAAGCAGCGACGGCAACGGGCTTCATACATTCCCGTTGCGCCCACTACGATCAGATCGTCGCTGGCGATGAGCCGCTGTGTGTGCTTGGCCGGATTGCCGCACTGCATGCAGATGGCGAGCGTCTTGGTGATTTCGTCGGCTACCGCGAGAAGCTCCGGCATGGGATGGAATGGCCGTCCCAGATAATCGGTGTCGAGACCGGCAATCAGTACGCGCTTGCCCATGTCCGCCAGACGCACCACGAAGTCAATCATCGCTTCGCCCAGGAACTGCGCTTCATCAATGCCGATCACTTCCGTGCGCACGTCGAGTTTGGCCTGGACCTCTGCGGCGTTGCTTACGCCGATGGAGGGTATGCGCATGTCATTGTGGGAAACAATGTGGTCACTGGAGTAGCGCTCGTCAATGGCGGGCTTGAAAATCTGCACGCGCTGGCGGGCAATCTCCGCACGGCGCAGGCGGCGGATCAGCTCTTCACTCTTCCCGCTGAACATGGGACCACAGATGACTTCGATCCAGCCCAGACTTCCTCG
>Ga0137389_10001921_pt1 | contig 12406 bp, 11 predicted proteins | sample 15con2h14BmetaG_FD_104645 | JGI IMG/M metagenome (GOLD analysis project Ga0137389, IMG submission 104645) | Vadose zone soil microbial communities from Angelo Coast Range Reserve, California, USA - 15con2h1.4B metaG | ecosystem: Environmental > Terrestrial > Soil > Vadose zone > Saprolite...
AGTGAAGGGCCCCGACGGACGCCCCGTCGACGGCCTCCTTCCCAAAGACTTCATCGTGTTGGAAAACGGCAAGCCACAGAAGCTAACATTCTTCACCAGTGATCCCTTTGCGCTGTCGGTGGCGGTCGTTTTGGACCTGGGTATGCCAGACGTAGCCGTGCAGAAGGTGAACCAGACGTATCCCTCGCTGGTCAGCGCATTCAGCCCGTATGACGAGGTCGCAGTCTACACCTATAGCAGCACAGTCAGCCAAGTTAGCGACTTTGGCGGCCCGACACAGAGATTGACGGCAGTGCTGAATCAGATGAAAACCGTACGGGGACACAACAACGGTCCGCCGGTTTTAAGCGGACCCATGGCCGCGGGCCCAACGGTAAACGGGATTCCGGTAGGAGGTCCTCCGGTTGTGCCGGTGAATACGCCACCGAAGGAAGCGCACGTTTTGAATGACGCAATTTTGCGGGCGGCACTCGATTTGAGCAAGCGCGACAAGGCGCGTCGGAAAGTTATTTTTGTGATCAGCGACGGGAAAGAATATGGCAGCACCGCCAGTTACGGCGACGTCAAGAGGTTGCTGCTGGCACAGGGAATCGAAGTAAAGGCGGTAGCCTTGGACAGTGCCGCCCTTCCCCTCTACAGCAAGATCGAGCGGTTGCGTCTGCCGCGGATGGGTTACAGCGACATTCTTCCTAAGTACGTTTCGGCAACAGGCGGAGGGCAGGTGTTCCCCGAGCTCTCACGCAATGCGATTGAAGAAGCTTACGCGCAGATTACCTCCGAGGCGCGCAACCAATACACGCTGGGATACTCCGCCCCCAAGGCAGGTCCAGAATACCGGGACATCGAGGTTAAGGTGCAACGTCCCGGACTAAAGATTTATGCAAAGTATGGATATTATCCGGTGCCAGCTGGACGATAGAGATGACAATATCTCCTAGCTCCATCAACTTTATCCGGCAGTTTCACTCGCGAATGGGCTTTTCAATCAACAATCAGAAATCGACAATCAAGGATGCCTCACCCCCAGGGGTCACCTCAGTAACCTGCACCGGCACGGTCGGTATGATATAAAGTCGAGCAGCCCCTAAGGGATAACTTTGCGTGCGGACGCCAGGGCAACGGCGTGTTCGGCGTATTCTGAGGAAAGTCTTGAGTTTCATCAACTTCGCAGCCCGCGAGATCAATTGCAAGATCGTGTACTACGGTGCCGGACTAGGCGGCAAGACCACGAACCTGCAGGTCATTTACCAGAAGACCGCGGAGCAGCAGAAGGGCAAGATGATCTCCCTCGCCACCGAGACCGAGCGCACGCTGTTCTTTGATTTTCTGCCGCTTGATCTGGGGTCGGTGCGCGGTTTCAAAACTCGAATCCATCTCTACACCGTACCAGGACAGGTCTTCTACGACGCCAGCCGAAAATTGATCCTGCGCGGCGTGGACGGTATCGTGTTTGTGGCGGACTCGCAAGAACAGCGGATGGATGCAAACGTCGAGGCGCTGGAAAATCTGATGTCGAATCTGAAAGAGCACGGCTACGACTTCAACAAGATTCCCTACGTACTTCAGCTCAACAAGCGGGACCTGCCGAATGTTCTTCCCGCGGAAACGTTGAATAAGGAATTGCGCAAAAAGAACGAAGCGGTGGTCGAAGCGGTCGCGTTTCAGGGCGTTGGCGTGTTCGAGACTTTGAAAGAAATTGCCAAGCAGGTTCTTACGGAACTCAAAGCGGGAGGGTAATCGCGTTTCGGTTCTCGACATTCGGCTTTCTGGCCTTTCGGATTCCGGATCATCTTAAGCCCTCAGTCTTAGGTTTTTGCTCCCCAGTGAACTAAAGTCCCCACCCGATATCCGCTTGATCCCACATTAACTACGGTCCCTTCCTTGGCCTCGACTTGTTTGCCAATTCCTCGGTTGGACCACTGTCCTGCGACTCTTCGGCCGTATTCAAGTCATCGGGCACAACAAGACCCGTGTCTGACGCCTTCTCAATTCGCCTCGCCCGTTGTCCCCGGAGGCATTGCCACCTTCGGCAGGGAACGCCGGAACCAGGTTTACGGCCCCATGTTCTTCGACGCCGACCTAATGGTCATGAAAAACTTCCGTATTCCCCGGTGGGAAGGTGCGGAGTTCCAGATCGGCGCTCAAGCGTTTAATGTTCTCAACCATTCCAACTTCGATCAGCCGGTCGGCGATCTTTCCAATTCACAGTTCGGGACTATCATCCGAACCGTTGGAACGCCCACCAGCGTCTTCGGCTCGTTCCTGGGTGGCGACTCTTCCCCTCGCGCCCTCCAGATCAGAGCCCAACTTCGCTTCTAGCCTGGCCGTCGGTGAAATAAACTCGCGGCCCGGTTGCTTCCGGGCCGCTCTTTCTTTTGCAAAATGTCAGCAAAAAAGGCGCCGGAGGATTCCGGCGCCACGAGGGTGACTCGCGAGATGCGGGCAAGCGAGTCGGGAAAATCCTAAAAAACTATTTGCTCTCCGCGGTGGGACTCGCGCCTAAATCGCGGCGGCCATTGACGGCTGTTCGCGCAGCGCGGGCGGCGGGCTGAGTCGAGGCGGCAGCGCCGTACCGCTCCAGCAAGACCGGAGCCATGGTGTTTTCAGCTTCCTTCACGAAAATCATCTTGTTTTCCGAAACCATATCGACGCGCACAAAATCGCCGAGCTTCACTTGTCCTGTCGCGACCAGACTCGCCATCGGAAACACCAGATGTCGCTCGATGGCCCGCTTGAGATGACGCGCGCCATAACGCGGATCGGTCCCTTCCTTCAACAGAAATTCCTTTACTGGAGCCGTGCAGTTGAACACAAACTGATTCGTCCCGGCAGCCATGAGGACGCGCTGCTGGACCATGCCCAGCTCGATGTCCAGAATCTGCGACAAGTGTTCGTCCCGCAAAGTCTTGAAGACCACCGTCTTGTCGATTCGGTTCATGAACTCAGGCGTGAACTTGCGTCGGGCCGCTTCAATCGCTGTACGCTGGATCTTGTCGTCGAACGAGCCATCAATTTCCACCGTCTTAGGAGCGAAACCCAGAGTCCCTTCGACCAGGTTCGTCATCTCGCTGGCGCCGAGGTTTGAAGTCAGAATGATGATGCACTGCGAAAGATCGACGCGGCGGTTATCGCCGAGCGTGAGTGTGGCCTTGTCGAGAATCCCCAGCAGCAACTGCCACAACGAGTCGGAAGCCTTTTCAATCTCGTCAAACAACACGATCGAAAGCCTCAGCTTTTCCGTGAACCACTGATTCAGCGCCTCCTGCGTGAGCAGGGGATGAGTCTCCCGATGTCCCAGGTATCCCGGAGGCGAGCCGATCAGCTTGGCAATCTCATGGGAGTGCTGAAACTCGGCGCAGTCAATCTTGATGCAGGCGTGGGTATCGCCGAACAGGGCCTCGGCCATGGCTTCGACCACACGGGTCTTGCCCGATCCCGTAGGCCCCAAAAACAACAGGTTGCCCACAGGCCGGCCAGGGGCGTTAAGCCCGGCGAGAAACATCTGGTAGATTTCGACCACCTTTTCGATGGCCTGGTCCTGGCCGACAATGCGGCGGCGGAGGGCGGTTTCAAACTCTCCCGCATCGTTACTGCGGCGGTTGGGATCGAGTACAGTGGCCAGATTCGTTCTCATAAAGTCGCTTGCCCGGTTCTACCCAGGATCTGTCCCTTTCGCGAGCCGTTTTCTGCGGCTATTCCCTGCCTCTTGCCGGATTTTGCTGGCCTTCTTTTATCGCCAGACCTTAGCTTCTGGAAACGACAAAAACTGTCATTCTCAGTTGCACCGCCGATCGTACCCGTCCGGTCGGCTCTGTGAGAAATAGCAAGCGGCTCGCCATGAAATCGCACCGCACGTAGAACCAGTATCTCGTGTCGCTGGCAGAGGTTACGGATCTAGATGATGGAAGGTGAAGATTAGAAAAGAGAAACAGTTTGCGCATCCGGGAAGGCCAAATGCCGCGTTGCGTCTGCCCAGCGGCGGCTCAACAGGGTTTCCAACTATGGTCGTCCGCCATTCAAGAACAGCAAAATGAGAAGTTCAGAGCTTTCGCCGGGCGAGCCGCCGCCATCTCGAGAGACAAAAACCAAGAGGGGATGTCCAGCGGTAACTAGCGAGCGCAGTGTGCGCCCGATAGGATCGCAAACGAGTCTGCAAGGAGGACGTCTTGCGCCGCTGGTCTGCCCTGATTATCACATCAACCTCATGTCTTCTTTTCGGCGGGGCCGCATGGCGGCTCAGCCCGCACCTTTCCGGGGTCGTAGCGGCGCAGGAGCAAAGTGCATCCACAAAGCAGGCCGTAGCCGTAGCGCCGGCGGTGGCCTCCCAAAGGGGTTTGAAGTCCAGCGCCCAGTTACAGCCGGCCAGCATCTCGGCCGTCAAGCACGCCGACACTCCCGCGTTGCAACCCACGGCCGCCCCCGGCACCGAGATATACACCGCGAAGCGTGGCGAGAGTATCCCCACCGTCGCGCATCGGTATCTGAACAAGACTTCTTACCTGACCTCCTCTGAGCTCGCCGAAGCCATCCGCCAAGTCAACGGGAAATCTAACGCAGACCATAAAGCCAATATCCTCAAAGCCAACGAAAACCTAATCATCCCCGGAATTCTCCCCGCGCCCATCGTGGAGAAGACCCTCCCCGTCGCCAAAGACTTCGAAGTCCGCGCCATCTACCTGACCGGTATCATGGCCGCCAGCGATCACGGACTTCGCATTATTCGCCACTGGCGCGAAGTAGGAGGCAACGCGATCGTCTTCGACATCAAAGACTCCGACGGCAGCGTCACCGTCCCCTTCGAGCATCCGCTGCTGGGCAAGCATCAGGTCTACATTCACGACGTCCCCAAGTTCATCCACTTTGTGCACCAGCAGAAGATGCACGCCATTGCCCGCGTCGCCATCTTCCGCGACGAGCGCCTGGTCAAGGAGCATCCCGAGCTAGCCGTGCAGTCAAAGAAGACGAAACAGGCGTGGCGCGAAAACGGCAAGCTGGTTTGGACCGATCCCTCTCAGCCCAAGGTTCAGGACTATGACATCGCCCTCGCCAAGTACGTAGCCCAGCTAGGCGCCGACGAAATTCAGTTCGACTACGTCCGCTTCCCCGCCGAAGGCGACCAGAAAGACGCCAGCTTCGCGTTCCAGGCAGAGTCGGCTAGTTCCGCCCAGGGTTCGAGCGAGCCGTCCGCAAGGGAGCGCGTCCCCGGACCATGTGGAGACGACCGCCTCGGTCGTCCCGCCGAAGCGAAGCAAGGCGGAGCCTCCACAACTGTTGAAAGCAGCGATTCCCTCTGCACAATTCCAGCCGCGAATGCCAACTCGGACACAGCCCCGAAGGGGCGCAAGAATGTAGCCCACGGCGTAAGCCGTGGGATCGCCGCCGAAAAAGACCAAGCCCCGGAGGCGCGACAGAAAAATCCTGGCCGTAGCGTAGCCGTCGCCAAGCCCGCCACCCTGCGCGGTCCCCAACGCTCCGACGTAATCACCGCCTTCCTGAAAAAGGCCTACGCCGAGATTCACCCCACCGGCGCGCTGCTCTCACTCGACGTCTTCGGAGTGATGGCCTGGCAGCGCCCCGTCGACCTCTCCCACACCGGACAGGACATCGTCGGCATGGCCAAGTATTGCGACGTGCTCTCACCCATGATCTATCCCTCACACTTCTTCGGCATGGACAACATCGCCCACCCTGGAGACGCCCCCGAGCACTTCATCGGCGAATCCATGGACCGCTTCGAACTCATCACCCGGGTTACCGGAGAAAAGGGTAGCGGCGAAAAGTCCACCGGCGGAAAGTCCAGTGGCGTAGTCATTCGCCCCTGGCTGCAAGCCTTCCACTGGCGCACCAAGACCTATTCCCCCGAATACATCAAAGTGCAGGTCGCTACCGCCAAGGAGAAAGGCGGCATAGGATTCTTATTCTGGAACGCCGCCAACGACTACAGCAAGCCCTTCACAGCCATGCCCGAAATGCGAGCCGCCGACCTAAAAGAAGGCCCAAACGGAAAACCAAAATTCTTCCGTGGCGACGAGCTACCAGGGACAACCGTCAAGGCCAGCCTGACACCCACAGTCGTCCCCGCGCCAGCCCCTGCGGAACCCGGAAGTCACTAAACCGCTCTTGTCATTGCTGCGCTTGATACTGACACGTCCCACCCCAACTCTTTTCATTTCGACATCCGAGCGAAGCCCCATTTTTCTTTCATTCCGACGCTTGAGCGAAGCCAAGGAAGGAGGAATCTGCTGTTGCCGCCCTCGGCTCGAATCCCGCCCACCTCGACCCCCGTCGTTCCGAACTTGAGCAAAAGCTCCCACTCGAAATCGGTTCACCTGCCCAGTTTTCACTCACCAGCGCCGGCGATAAGAGTTCGCGAAAAACGACACCCACCACCACTCCCGGGTATACAATTCTCCAGCCCCCCGGATCCTATCGAAAGCCAATTGAAAACTACTCTGCACGGAGGCCAATGGCGACCGTCGCTTTACCACAAACCAAACCCGCGAAACGCGGGACAAAGCGTCAATACGATAATTACTTTTTCTCGGCAATGGCGCTGCTGATCCTGGCCACAGCATTTGTCGGCTTCGCCCGCACTTATTTTCTCGCCGGCGTATTCCGCGCCCCGCTGCCCAACCTGCTCATCCACATTCACGGCGCGGTATTTTCGAGCTGGATTCTCTTACTGATCGCGCAGACCGCGCTCGTCTCCGCCGGACGCGTCGACATTCACCGCCGCCTCGGCCTCGTGGGCTTCGGCCTCGCGTGTCTCATGGTCACTCTCGGCGTTTTGGCCGCCAGCAATTCGCTAGCTCGCAACTTCTCGCCGCCGGGTTCCGGCTTCGATCCCCGGACGTTCTACGCCATCCCCATCGGCGACATGATGATTTTCGCCACGCTCGTCTTTTTCGCCTACCGAGCCCGCTTCAATCCCGCCGCCCACAAACGCCTGATCCTGATCGCCACCATCTCGCTCATGGACGCTCCCACGGGCCGCCCTCCCTTCACTGTAATCACAGGCCGGCCTTTCTTCGGCAGCACCTTCGTCGTGATTTTTGTGCTGCTGCTCGTGGCCTATGATCTGTGGTCCACGCGCAAAGTGCATCGCGCCACCATCTGGGCCGGCGTGTTCGTAGTGATCGCCGAACAGCTTCGGGTTCCGTTCGGCAACACTACCGCCTGGCACACCTTCGCCACCTGGGCGCAAACCCTCGCCCGCGGTCCTCATTGACGCTCGGGCGGTGTGGGTTCCAGCGCCGCTGAAAACTCACGATGAAGCCAGTACCGAGACACGAAACGAAGGGCACTTCACAGGAGGCGCAGGCTCGCGAGATTCCCTTCAGGCGTGCCGCACTGGGGCACAATGAACTTCGCCTTTGGCCGCACCATTCTTGCACCTTATGATTTGTTTCTTCACGTCAACCTCACATCCAACAAGGCCACCCAATACTGAAAGGATTGCAAGGCAAAACCACACAGGATGAGCCCAATACCAAACGCCCCAGCCGTCGCTCAGGAAGGTTGTCAGCGTAGTACTCGATCAACGGAACAATTGCACCGCCAATCCCGGTCACAATGCCGATCACCAACCCAATGCGAATCGCAAACGCCCACGCGTGGTCGACGTGCTGCACGAGAGCACTGCACAGAAGCGCCGTCACGGTGTAGCCGAGCGTTCGCACCAGGATTCCCCAAGCGTGACCGCGGGTGATGCGCGGCTTGCCGGTCGCGGCGTAGTCGAGCGCCGGAGGCATGCCATGAGAGACCGTAGCCAATTCCAAACACAATGGAATAGGTCACAACCCTGGTAAGCAATCGCAAAGGACCGTGCTGACCGCCCAGCAAATCGTGAGCAAGGTAAAGACTTCCGATCACATCCAGGCAAGTACCCGTAATGCTGATCGCGGCAACGGTGTGATGGTCCATGGCAACGATTCTAAGGGCAGTACTATAAAGGCCAGTCGTGTTCTCGTGTTCTAGCGCAATTCTGGCCTCTGGCGTGCTCAGTTATAATGACTTGTTACGGCGAAGGAGTGGGCATGGCAATCGAGAAGACCGATAAGATCTGGCACAACGGCAAGCTCATCCTCTGGGACGAGGCCACAATTCATGTGATGTCGCACGTGATTCACTATGGCTCGTCCGTCTTCGAAGGCATTCGCTGCTACGCGCTGCCCAGCGGCCCGGCGATTTTCCGCGCCCAGGAACACATTGAGCGGTTGGTAAATTCGGCCAAGGTCTATCGCATTGATCTGGATTTCACGCGTGAAGAAATCGTCAAGGGCATGGTCGAAACCATCGCCCACAACGCAGTATGGCCCTGCTACATCCGGCCCATAGTTTTGCGCGGCTACGGCGAAGCAGGGGTAAATCCGTTCAACTCGCCCACCGAAATCTACATCATCAATTATCCGTGGGGAAAATATCTCGGCGGCGAGAGCGAAGGCTGTGACGTCTGTGTTTCCTCGTGGACGCGCCTCGCTCCCAACACCTTGCCGGCTATGGCCAAGGCGGGCGCGAACTACATGAACTCGCAGCTCATTAAGATGGAAGCTATCGTCAACGGATACGCCGAAGGCATCGCGCTCGACATCAACGGATTCGTCAGTGAAGGCTCAGGCGAGAACCTTTTCATTGTGCATCACGACAAGCTGATCACCGCGCCGCTGGGAAATTCCGTGTTGCCCGGCATCACGCGCGATTCGATCTTGCAGATCGCGCGCGACCTGAACATTCCGATTCTCGAGCAGATGATCCCCCGCGAAATGCTCTACATCGCCGACGAAGCTTTCTTCACTGGCACCGCGGCTGAAGTCACCGCCATCCGCTCTGTGGACAAGATCAGCGTCGGCAAAGGCACAACCGGCCCGGTCACCAAGGCGATCCAAAAAGAGTTCTACGCCATCGTCCACGGCGAAAAGGCCGACCGTCACAACTGGTTCACTCCAGTGCCAGTGCGCAGCAAACAGCCGGTCAGCGTGTAGCGGGCTTTCAATATCCTGAAAGCTCACTCACAGCTAAGGTGGCGGACAATCGGCTCCCCAATTTTCACTTGCGCCGCGCGTCCAGGCTCCACGGGCCTGGCCCCAATTGCGTAATCAGCAACGCTCCGCCCAGCATTGAGACGTTCTTCATGAACATGATGAACTGCATCTGGTGCATCATCGGATCGCTGACCGCCAACTCTGCGACGACGAGTTAAACCGGCATCTCCTTGTCAGATTGGCAACCTGCTGGAAGTCCTGACCCGGCCGTGGACGCTTCATGTCTTGTGGGCGCTTAGCAACCATGGTCCGATGCGTTTCGGCGTGCTCCGCCGGCAGGTCGAGGGGATCTCGTCCCGCGTCTTGACAGAACGGCTACGCACGCTCGAGGAAAACGGATTCGTCTTCCGCCACTACCAGCCAGTCATTCCTCCGGGGTGACTTATGGCATCAGCGATCGCATGCAGGATATTGAAAAGGTGCTGGCCCAATTCGAGGATCTGTCGCGGAAGTGGAAAACAGAAGGGTTGGAGGGCACCCAGGCGAGCCGCACAGGTTCCTCATCATAGCCCTGAATCCTCATCCGAAGTTGAGTGAAGGGCGGGAACAGCCTCGGTAAACTTAAGGTGCTGTCCCCAGGCCGGAGGCAGGCCATTACCTAGGTCATCTTGGGGAAGGTGACGATTCGGTTCATCATAAGCAGAGCTTCCAGGAAAAACTCAGCGATGAATATTGATGACCTGCTGCGGATTGCGACTGAACGGCGAGCCTCCGATTTACACCTGAAGGTAGGAAACTATCCTCACCTGCGGGTTGACGGCGAACTGCAGCCGTTGACCGACCAACCGCGCGTGAGCGCCGAAGACATGCTGACCATGGCGTTCAGCATGATGTCGGCACGCCAAAAACAAAAATTCAAAGAGACCACGGAAATCGATATGGCCTACGGCGTCGCCGGATTGGGCCGCTTCCGCGTGAACATTTTCCAGCAGCGCGGCAATGTGGGATTAGTGCTCCGCGTCATCCCCACCAAGATTCGCGCGCTCGACGAACTGTTCCTGCCTAAAGTGGTGGAGCAGATTTGCGACATGCCGCGCGGCCTTGTGCTGGTAACGGGTGTCACAGGTTCCGGTAAGTCGACGACACTGGCGGCCATGGTAGACCGCGTGAACTCGTGCCGGGCGGAACACATCGTCACCATTGAGGACCCGATCGAATTCCTGCACCGCGACAAAAAGGGATACGTAAACCAGCGCGAAATTCAGGTTGACACGCCGTCTTTCGGAGCGGCGCTGCGGGCCTCTCTCCGTCAGGATCCGGACGTCATCCTGGTCGGCGAAATGCGAGATTTGGAAACCATCTCGACGGCGCTGCACGCTGCTGAAACCGGCCACATGGTGTTCTCGACATTGCACACCCTGGACGCGGTGGAAACGGTGAATCGAATTATTTCGATCTTCCCGCCGCCAGAGCAAAAGCAGATTCGTATGCAGCTCGCGGCGGTACTCCGGGCCATTGTCAGCCAGCGCCTGGTCCGGCGTTGTGACGGCGAAGGCCGGGTGCCCGCGGTTGAGGTCATGATCACTACCGCGTTCATTCGAGAATGTATTCTGGTGCCGGAAAAAACCCGCTCGATTCGCGACGCGATTGCTGCTGGCACGTCGCAATACGGCATGCAGACATTCGATCAGTCGCTCTGGGACCTGTTCCAGGCGGGCCTGGTCAATTATGAAACCGCGCTGGAGAACGCTTCCAACGCCGACGACTTTAAGCTTCGCATGCAGGGCATCGCTTCAACGGCAGATATTTCGCGGCAGTCAATGCAGTCCGCGGGTTACGGTGGGCGATAGCAGATCGGGCTTCAGGCCTCGCAGCTTCTGGGATTGGGATTCGCCTGCAGCATGGAGTTGCCTCCTTGCTTGGGCCGCGCGTGGGTGATGCGCGCCCTTTTTTGTTCGCCTCGCAATGCTCCCCGATCGGATTTCAGTGCTGCGCTCCGTCAAATTGCGCGAAGGTCACAATGTGCCCACCCGGATCTTTGACGCTAATTTCCCTTGTACCGTGGAACGTTTCTCGCACGGGAGCGACGACCTCAGCGCCTTTGATGGCGCGAATGATCTCGTTCAGGTTCTCGACTTCCACGTAGAGGAAGGTCGGGCCTTTACGAGCTGCCTGAGAGGTGGCGGCGGAGTCTTTGTCAGCGCTGACGTAACTCTGATACATCAGTTCGACGTCGCCCTTCTGCAATATGGCGAAGCCGAGCTTGTTGCCCTCAGGAAGTTCCACGGTCTTTTCAAAGCCCAGACGATCCATCCAGAATTTGACGCAAGGCTCGACTTCTTCCACGAACAACACCGGCGTGATTTTCTTTACGGTCATGTTTTCGATCTCTTCCTCCGCCCTTCACTTAGCATTATCGCTCAGGCGTGCTTTCCCCCGGGGGCACCACGATGCGCTTCGGCAGTAAGCTTCCGCAGCGGACCTAACCCTGTTGACAATTTCGCTTCCGACCGATGATTTGCGCTATCGTTAGCTGGCATGTCGTTTCCCCGGCCAAAGAAGGTAGATTCCGAGGATGAGCTTTACGAATACGCCGTAGGAGCGCTCGGTCGACGCATGCGCACCGTGGCCGAGCTCAAGCGGCTGTTGCGCCCTCGCGTGGAGATGGAAACAGAGTACGGAAAGACGCTGGTGGAATTGATCATTCGGCGGCTGAAAGACAACGGCTACCTGAACGATTCGCAATATGCAGCCACATACTCCTCGCTACGTCGCGACAATCAGAAATTTGGCAAGATGCGCGTGCTCACAGAATTGAAGACGCGCGGAGTGCACGGCGACTTGATCGACAAGGCCGTCACCTCCGCCTATGAAGGCGTGAGTGAAGAGAAGCAGGCTCGCAAATATCTTCGCAGAAAACAGCTGCAGAAACCGAAAGACCGGAAGGAAGTGGCAAGAGTGTTCCGGCAACTGGCGCGAGCCGGCTTCGGCACGAAAACCATCATGACAATTCTGAAGAAGTGGGATGTGGACGAGGAAACCATGAGCGCATTGGAAAGCGAATCCGAATGAGCCCGAGCCTTCGATCCTTCGCCCGCGGCTTCCCGAACTCTAAGAGAAGATTTACTTGGCAATCGCTGTTTCGATGGTGCATACTCAAAGACCGATCCCCATACCGTTTTTCAGGAGCGGGTTATGACGTTCAATCTGAAGGCAATCCTCGCAGCAGTGTTGCTCAGCGCAGTACCCGTCGCGCTGGCTCAGGACGTGGCCACCGACGTGAAGACAGGCGCTAAGGACACGAGCAAAGCAACCAAAAAAGTCGCCACCAAGACTGCCCATGGCACTGAGAAGGCCGCCGATAAAACCGGCGCTGCCACAGAGAAGGGCGCTAAGAAGGCCGGCCACGAAGCCAAAGTAGCAGC
>Ga0137389_10001927_pt1 | contig 12397 bp, 9 predicted proteins | sample 15con2h14BmetaG_FD_104645 | JGI IMG/M metagenome (GOLD analysis project Ga0137389, IMG submission 104645) | Vadose zone soil microbial communities from Angelo Coast Range Reserve, California, USA - 15con2h1.4B metaG | ecosystem: Environmental > Terrestrial > Soil > Vadose zone > Saprolite...
GGAGGCAATCGATGCGGCACAAGAGAGTATTTATATAGAAACCTACATCTGGAAAGATGATGCTGTTGGCCAGGAATTTCAAACGCACCTGGCTCGGAAGGCGGCAGAGGGTGTGGCGGTCTATGTCATCTTTGATCGTTTTGGCAATCTCGTGGTTCCACGAGCCTTCAAATCGTCTTTTGTCCCTCCGATGCATGTGCTTGAATACAGCGCTCTCCGCCGTCCGTGGCATCTGCTTGATCCTCGTCGCTTCGCACTGGACCACCGCAAACTGCTCATCGTCGACGGCAAGACGAGCTTTATCGGGGGCTACAATATCGGCTCGGTCTACGCGACGCAGTGGCGCGATACGCACCTGGGCCTGCGTGGCCCGGTGGCGGCGGAACTCGCCCGATCCTTCGCTGCTTTCTGGAATCGCTTCTGCCCGGCAAACGAGAGGATAACGTAGCGGCATCACAGCAGCGTTGACTCGCGTATCACCGTCAGTCAGAATGAGGCTATGCGCCTGTCTTTCCCCATTCGCGATCTCTACATCGCTGCGATTGATGAGGCAGAGCAGTTCATCTTCCTCACGACTGCCTACTTCGTGCCCGACCGGATGCTCCTTGAAGCGCTGAAGGCGGCTGTCAGGCGCGGCGTCGATGTGCGTGTGCTTATACCCTGGGACTCCAACCATAGTGTGGCCAACTGGATTACGCATAGCTACTTTACTGACTGCCTGCAAGCCGGAATTCGCATCTTTGGCTACCGCTATACCATGCTGCACGCGAAGACCTGCACCATCGATGGAGCGTGGTCAACGGTCGGAACATGCAATCTCGATCGTTTGAGTCTGGTCGGGAACTATGAAATCAATGTCGCGGTCTACAGTGCAGCGTTTGCCCAACAATTGTCCGCGCTCTTCGCAGAAGATACCGCCGAGAGGTTTGAACTGACCATGGAGCAATGGAAGAGTCGACCGTGGTATAACAAAGTGAGCGAGCGCATCCTGGCTCCCCTGCGTTTCATGATGTGAGGTACTGCTTCTCTCGCAGGAACACCTTTGATGAACTGCGAAGCCTGTACCATTGCCGCATGCCAGAGCAGATCGCTGAAATACGGCAGGACGTGGGAGCAGAGCAATGTGCCGCTCCGGTCGCACGGGTGAAACCACGGATGCGCAGTTCGTGACAAGAGCCGTACAAGAGCGAGCGCTCCTGGAGGAACGCTATGACAACCAACCAGCACGTGGTTCCATCCGAATGGGCGCCGCTGCAGATCGCTGCTTTCCGCACGATCTGGTTCGCCTCGCTAGCGGCAAATGTCGGGACGTGGTTCCAAAATGTGGGAGGCGTGTGGCTCATGACGAGCTTCACCGCCTCTCCCCTCTTGATCGCGCTGATGCAGACGGCAACGACGCTGCCCGTTTTTCTCGTGGGCTTGCCCGCCGGGGCGCTCGCCGATATCGTGAACCGCCGCCGCCTGCTGCTCGCCACGCAGGGTCTGATCCTGGCCGCCGCCGCCGCACTCAGCATCCTGACCTGGGCCTCGCTCATGAACGCGCCCCTGCTGCTCGGCTTCACCTTCGTGCTCGGCCTGGGCGCGATCCTGGCGAATCCAGCCTGGCAAGCGGTCAACGCGGAACTCGTTCCACCAGATGAACTGCCCGCAGCGGTCACCTTGAGCAGCGTCTCCTACAACCTGGCGCGCGCGGTGGGCCCAGCATTAGCAGGTCTCATGATCGCGGTGGCGGGCCCGGCCGCGGTATTCCTCCTCAACGCCATCGCCTTCTTGTACGTGGTCGTCGTACTCTTTCGCTGGCACCCAGCTCCTCACAGAGCGGTCCTGCCCGCCGAACGCCTGATCGGCGCCATGAGGACAGGGATGCGCTTCGTGCAGAACTCACCGGAGATGCAGACCGTCCTGATACGCACCTTCTGCTTTATTTTTTTCATCAGCGGGCTGTGGGCGCTGCTGCCAGTGATCGTCAGCCAGGATCTGCGCCTTGGCGCGCCTGGGTACGGGTTGCTGCTCGGCTGCATCGGCGTGGGCGCGGTGGTGGGTGCGGCCGTGCTGCCGCAGATCCAGCGCAAGATTCCCGTCGTCGATCGCCAGGTGATCATCTCCACGATCGTTCTGGCCCTGGTGATGATCGCACTTGGCTATCTGCGCAACCTGCTCCTGCTCTGCCTGATCGTAACCATCGGTGGGATCGCCTGGATTATGCTGGTGTCCTCCTTCAACGTAGCCGCGCAGGAGGCCTCGCCCACCTGGGTACGTGCGCGGGCGTTGGGCGCTTACCTGGTCGTCTACCAGGGCGGGACCGCTATTGGCAGCCTGCTCTGGGGTACGGTCGCGGCTCGCCTGGGTGATCCCCTGGCGATCTCGCTGGCAGCGCTTGGGGCCGTCGTGGGGCTTGCTGCGGGACTGCGCTGGCCATTAGCGGACAGCGAAAATAAGGATCTGCGACCCTGGCACGTCTCGGTGCCCAGATTGCTCATCGAACCACGCCTGCAAGAAGGTCCTGTCATGGTGCAGATCGAGTACTGCGTCGAGCCGCAGCAGGCCGAGGACTTTCTGCGTGCCATGCGCGAGGTGCGCCGCATGCGCGAACGAGATGGCGCCTTCGGCTGGTTCCTGGCGCGCGATCCGGCCACTGAAGAGCGCCACGTCGAGGCATTTATGGCCGAGTCGTGGCTGGACTACCTGCGCCAGCTCGAGCGCATGACCAACGCCGATCATGCTATAGAAGACGACGCTCGCTCCTTTCAGCAGGGCGGTGCGCCCCCGACCGTCACCCCCTTGATCGCGGAGCACCCAAACTGGCAGGGTGCTCCAGAGAGAGTGGGATAGGCGAATGGCTGCATTGCTCTCCCAATAATCTTCCCCGGTGGTTCATTGCCCCGCAGTTCTTCCCTCTCGAGAGCTTTTTGTCGCAGCAGGAAGACTTCAAAAGAGCTAATCTCTTTTTCCTGGAAACCATCAATCGGAGAGTATCCACTTGTGAGGAAGTGTAAGATCTTTGGTGAGGCAAGCCACACATCTCTGGAAGCCACGCCGTATGAATAGACATCCTGCCTCTCTTGTGTTTGCGCAAATGGTCTGGTATAGTTGTTCTAGTTCCCTATTATGCCCGGTGTCGAGTATGACCACCTCTACCGGGCTATGCAACTGGCCGATACGAAAGTTGAATATTCATGCGCCAGAGCAAGCCGCGCCGTATATTCTACTCAATGGTCATAGGCCAGCTACCCAGATGGACTTGTTCACGTGACTTTGGACTCAATGCTCTAACAAGAAGAATATACTGCAATGTTGTAAGGAATAACTGCATGTGTTTGACGGACTGAACCATATGCAGGAACTGACTGAGATCAATACGGTACTTCCTCCAGTTCTTGCCTTCCTCAAGGTCCTTGGTGGGTGAGGGAATGCTGCTGGTCCAAGGCAGCCAGAACGGCATCCTCAGCCGCATAATCAAATTGTTTGTCATCAATCACCACTGGGGGATTTGTCCGTTCCCATTCAATAGTGCGCTTCAACGCTTCATCCAGGGGAACAGGCTCGCTGTATCCCAGCTCCTGTTGTATGCGCGTAGAATCGGTAACGAGGTGCTGGTTCGTGTCGATCTCCTCTGCCAGGTGAGCCGGGAGACGGTCTGCCGGTACAGGAACGATTTTCCCTTCCCACCCGGCAAACTGTGCGATCTTGCCTATCCATTCGGCTATAGTAAAAGCGTTTGCCTCGCCGACATTGTAGATGCGATTGCTGGCGCGTTCGTCGGCCACGGCCAGTGCAATGGCGGACGCGACATTCTCCACATACCCGTGGGTCCAGCGCCACCGCGCCTCATCTTCGCCAAGCAGGATGGCGGGCCGCCTGTCATCCATGCGCTTGAGGAAGGGGAACAGGCGGTGCTGGTAGTCGCCCGGGCCATACACCATTGGTAGTCGTAAGATAGTGCCGGGCAGCTTCGGATCGCCCATTACATGTCGTTCGATGAGAATCTTGTCGTAATCATCGTTCCATCGCCCGGGATCATCGGGCGCTCTTGGCGTTTCGCCGCGATAGGGATAGAGTTTTTCCCGCAGTGGCGCGTCCTCTGTAAGAGGAACAAGGTCGGGCGGGCCGGGTTCGGTGCGGTTAACCCGCCCGTAGGCTCGATAGACATCCTGGCTGCTGATGGCCACAACTTGCCGTGCAATACCTGTGAAGGTATTCATGATTTCACGTGCATCCTGCTCGATCACCGGAGCCATATCCAGTACGACATCAGGGGCGAGGCGCTGGAGATCCCGTGCATGGGGTGCAAGCGGTCGTCGATCACCCAGCATCTCCTGCACTCCAGGAAGAGTCTCCACCCTGGTTTGACCGCGATGAAAGAGCGTGATATCGTGACCTTGAGCATGCAGGTAGCGTACAACCAGCGGACCCATAAAGCGTGTACCGCCAATGATCAGAATGCGCATCTTTGCAAGTTCCTTTCGGCACATGATTTAGCAAAGTATACCCTTAATGATACCTGCTGTACGCATATATTTCAACCGCAAAACTATGCTGTTAGCCTGAGTGGCTGACAAATTTAATGAATCACACTTACATGATAGCGAGAGCAAGGTGTTGAAAATATGGGAAGACGTTGCCGTGGAGGCATCAAAGACGTGCTGTATTTTTCAGGCGGTGAATCGTCTATTTGGTAGGGTGTGCGTTGTGTATTAGAACCATGAAGAAGTGATAGCACAGAGGAAAGGGCAACTTCCAGGCTAAAATGGCGCGAAGCTGTCATCTGGTGCAAAGTAGCTTGTGATTGTTTCTGTGCGACTCTGCTCAGGCAACAAGTGAAAGAATACTATGATTAAATGACGGAGGGCAGGAAATGGATAAATATAAAAGAGCGCAGGTAGCAGGAGCAGCCTATGCCGTTGTTGGTGCTTTCTTTCTAGCCTACATTGTCATTAATCTTATTCAACATTGGCTCAGCTTACCAGCCCTGCCACCGTTGATAGCATTAGCATTTGCTGTACTCATAGCTGTACCTCTGGCACTTGCTTTTATATGGGAACGCCTAACCTCGGTAAAAGTACCTAATATTGTAGAGATAAATCTTGCTGATGTTACAGTACAGCCAGACATAAAACTATCAATCGAACTCGAGGGAACTGACCCTTCGCGACTACCAGGTAGCGGAACACCAGAGATCTTGGCAAACATTAAAAATGCAATTACGCAAGGGCTGACGACAGAGTTAATTGGCGTGAACGTAGGTTCCGGAAAATCATGGTGGTCAACACGGTTGTACCTGCTAGTTGCTTTGGCAGAGAATTATACAGGAGCCAGGTATATCTTCTTCGAAGAGGGCAATGATAGTTTTGTGGGCATTGCAACCTTAACAGCTACACGCTGCGCCTTAGCGCTCGCATTCCCAGTGCTAGAACAAGCATATCGAGTTGCATATAGCACAGCTCTTGGTTCGCCGAAAGAAGCATTGCAAGTCTTAATGCCATCACAAGAAGCCGAGACAGTTTTATATAACTATACAAACCAGCTGGGGATAAAGGGAGGGGAACAGAGTTTGAGTGCCTTGGTAACGAAGCAACTACTTAAGGTGTGCTTACAAGAGAATTTGATTGAGCCTATCGTCGAGTGCAAAGGTGAGGAGTGTGATACTGGCCATCCATCACTATTGTTACTCCATAACATCATTAACTACCCCGCCCCATTTGTAGCACTTGTTGATGATCTTAAGCTTAAGCGAATGGTGAAGCTGATCAATCGACAGGAACTAGCGAATCATGTCAGTCATATTGTCTTGCAAGAACAATTAAAACTTCCCAAATAATATAGGGGTAAAGCTATGAATCCACACAAGCGATGGCCTGCCGCTGCATGTTCCCATACTTCAGAGTAACTTCCACGTCTTACCCGCTGGTGCAATAAACACACCTCTACATTGCCAAAATGAAAAGTCTGTTTAGATTAAATTTGTCAGCCAGTCAGGTCGTTAGCATATACACCAGAGCTAGTTATGCTAAGGGCATACTTCCCGCCTTGATATCCCTTGGCGTTCAAGGTGCTCCGGCCTGGTTCGTTATTGTGGTAGGATGTCTCTATGTGGCGTTTAGTTTCTTTCTCGAAGTGCAAATCTATCAAAAGTCTCTTTGAAGCAAGGAGGAGCGGATGAGCAGCAAGCAGCCGCGTCAACATGTATCAACAGGTTCCCCCTACGAACCTCGCCTCGGCATCTCGCGCGCAGTTGCCGTGCGCCCGGGCCGCGTCATCGCCGTAGCCGGTACTGCTCCACTGGGACCGGATGGTCGTACAGTGGCGAAGGGGGACCCTGCCGCCCAGGCGCGGCGCTGCCTGGAAATCATCCGCAATGCCCTTGAACAGTTAGGCGCGAGTCTCGCAGATGTGACACGAACTCGCATAATACTCACGCGCATAGAGGACTGGGAGAGCGTGGGACAGGTACATGGCGAGTTCTTCAAGGAAATCCCCGGCCCGTAAATACAGTCATGCAGGTAACCCGCTTTATCGATCCCGACTGGTTGGTGGAAATTGAAGTGGACGCGGTAGTTGAGGTTTAACCCTCCTTCGGAATCGATGCATCTATTGACACTGAACGATCAGCCCTCTACACTATGTGGGTAGGACCCTTGCTGCTGTACTTTCACGGAGGAACCTTTCATGCCGCGCTGCCCCAATCCCCGCTGCCAGGCCGATTACCCACCGGGGACCCTCCAGTGTGTCAATCCATTCTGTCGCTGTATATTGCCCGGGGCGGTTGTAGCCGGTCGCTATGCCATTGAAACGCTGCTGGGCCTTGGCGGTATGGGGGCAGTGTATCGTGCGCGTGATACCTTCGAGATGCAGCAGGTAGCGCTCAAAGTCATCTCGGCGGTCAGTAACAACATGGAGCTGGCGACAGCGGTGGAGCGCTTTCGCCGCGAGGCTCGCTACGCGCATCAATTGCGCCACAAAAACATCGTGCCTGTGCTGAACTTCGGCCAGGACGGGACCTTGCTCTACCTGGTCATGCCGCTCATCACCGGCGGCACGCTTAAAGCCATGCTAAAGGCGGAGCAGCCCTTGCTCACGGCGCTGGCCCAGCGTTACCTCAGTGAACTAGGAGAGGCCATCGACGAGATACACGCCCATCCCAGGCAGATTATCCACCGCGACATCAAACCCTCCAATCTTCTCATTCACCAGGACGATGGGCGCCTGGTCGTGGCCGACTTTGGGATCGCTCGCGCCTTGCAGGAACAGGCGCTCACCCAGCGCGGCTGGGCTCTGGGCACCGAACACTACGTCGCCCCAGAACAGGAGAAAGGCAAGGCGGAACCCGCCAGCGATATCTATTCTATGGGGATAGTGGCATACCAGATGTTCACCGGCCTGCTCCCCTTCCAGGCAGTTGTGCGCAGCCGGGCCACCGAACTCCCCCCGCCGAGCAAACTGAACGCATCCTTGCCGCCTGCTGTAGACGTGGTCATCCTACGCGCAATGGAGGTTGACCCGGCGCTGCGCTACCGCTCGGCGCGAGAGTTCGCCGGGGCTCTCAATAATGCGCTGCAAGACACGCCAACGGAGGCAACGCCTACCGTGTCAGCGGTGCCGGGCAGCGCCAATATCATCGTGCGTACCATCATTCCTGAGAACCCCTGCGGGGCCTGCGGCCAGGAGAATCGCCGCACTTCGCGTTTCTGCAGGCGCTGTGGACATAGCCTTGATGAAACCTCGCCGCTTATCACCGACGTGTGCCAGGTTGGCTATGTCAGCGACGTAGGACGCCGTTACGCCGCGCAAGAGAACGAGGATATGCTGCTGATCGTGCAGGGATTATGCGCCAATCTTGCTCCTCCACCGCGCCCATTTGGCCTATTCGCGGTGGCCGACGGACTGCGCGGCCAGCATGGCAAGTCCACCGGTGGGCACGAAGCGAGCCGCCTTGCCATAGAGACGGTGACCGATGTCCTGGTGCCCCTACTGACATCACCTTCACACTCAACCTCCTATAAAGTATCAGCAACCCCGCTATCGCATGCCGGGGCGAAGCAGCCCAGCGGCTCATATAAGGCTTTGCCATCGCCGGAGTCTGTGATTGAACAATGGTTGATCGAGGCAGTACAACAGGCAAACTCGGTCATTTACCACTGCAACGCCGACTACGAGACCAATATGGCGAGCACGCTGACGGTGATGCTCATGTACAAACACCACGTCTACGTGGCAAACGTCGGCGATAGCCGGGCCTACCATTATAGCCCGCACAAGGGCATCCACCCAGTCACAGTCGATCATACCCTGGCGGCCAACCTGGTTGATGCCCATCTCTTCACTCCCGAGGATGTGTATAAGAGCGCGAAGCGCAAGCAGTTCTACCGCATTCTTGGACAGGCCAGTTCAATGCGTGTCGATTTCTCCCAGCATGCCGTGGAAATAAATGATCTGATCCTGCTCTGCACGAATGGCCTGTGGCATATGTTGCAGGATGACAAACTGGCAGAGATTCTGGCACAGGGCGGCGATCCACAGAAGCTGGCGCGTACGCTGGTTGACGCGGCCAACCTGGCAGGCGGCGAAGGGAATGTGAGCGCGGTCGTCGTGAAGGTCCAGTAATGCGCCTGTCGCTTATCCAGCGGCCAAAATCCAGCAGCGCAGCAGTTCCGAGACACTCCATGCCTGTGCGAAACAACCTGCCGGTGTGAAGGGTGGCTCTGGCTCTGCAACCTCGCTGATCGTTCCCAGGCAGGCGTCCCATAAATGCTCCACCAGCGGCTGCAACAGCGGACGCAGTGCCTTCCGGTCCTTGTAAACGCGGAAATGCACATCAATGTAAGGACCGATCAACCAGGGCCAGACCGTCCCCTGGTGATAGGCGCCATCGCGCTGTTCTCGATTGCCGTTGAAATGACTGCGATAGGCGGGGTCCTCAGGGCTCAGCGTGCGCAGGCCCAGCGGCGTGAGGAGCTGATCTGTCACGTGCTGTAACATGCTGCGCACCTGCGCTTCAGAGAGTAGATTATTGGTCAGCGCAGCCGCAAATAACTGGTTGGGTCGCAGCGAGGCATCGTTCTGGCCTGCTATTCCTTCTACATCAACCACGTCATAAAGATAGCCACCGCGTTCGTACCAGAAACGCGCAGTGTAGTTTTGTTGTACCAGGGAGCGAAGCTGGCTATATTGTGTGGCATCGGTGGAGAGACGTACTGCCCAGGCTTCCATGTAGGTGAGCACACAGTACCATAGGGCGTTCACCTCTACCGGCTTGCCGTGGCGCGGCGTCACTACCCAGTCGCTGACTTTGGCGTCCATCCATGTCAGCTGTATACCGGGTACCCCCGCGTGCAACAATCCATCGGCCGCATCGACACCGATGCCATAGGCTGTCCCACGTATATGCCATGCAATGATCTCCTTGAGCGTGGGGAACAGCTCTTTCAACAGCGTCTGGTCGCCTGTCGCCGCGAGGTAACGAGCGATGGCGTGGAACATCCACAATGTGGCATCCACGGTATTATACTCGGGCGCTTCACCGCTGTCGGGAAAACGATTGGGAATAAGCCCTTCGTGAGTAAAAGACGCGAAGGCTTTGAGCAGGCCGCGCGCTTCGCTGTACCTGCCCGTGGCGAGCAGCAGGCCAGGCAGAGAAATCATACTATCACGTCCCCAGTCCGTAAACCAGGGGTAGCCCGCGATAATCGTTTTCCGCTCGGGCGACAGGTGCAGTTGCCTGTTTCCATTCGCGTTCTCCGTGTACTCTGGACGTGCAACGATGAATTGATCAGCGGCAATAACCAGGCGAGCGCGTACGGGATCGCATCGCGGCAGGTCGCTTGTTGTGCGATCCGCCACGGCCAGGAGTTGCTTGGTGCGCCGCTGGCGGCGTGCCAGGGCCTGTCCCACATTTTCTTCGTGTTGCGGTCCGCCAAACTCGCTGCGTGCCTTCTCTTCAGTGCTCAACACGAGCGTTACCCGCTCTCCCGGCACGACCTGTGTGCGAAATGTCCCCGGCTGATATACGTCCTCCAGGCCGGGCAGACCACGCTCAATGTCGCGGCGATGCAGCACCTTCCAGTACCACAGTCCCGTGGCAGTGAAATGCGCGGCGGGGCCCGCCATAAGGTAGTAAATAGGAGCGCTATCGAACGCACGTACACGACAGAGATTCCCCTCGTTTTCAACGAGAAAATGCCAATCTGCTGCACCCTGCGTTGTGGCGTGATGATCGCGCGAGAGACAGAACGGGGATAACGTCAGTGTCAATGGCGCCTCGTTCATTTCATCCTCGTGGGTCCCATGCACTGTATATTGCACATATGTGGTATTCTGTCCATACTCCATCCAGACGCGTTTGTGCAGCGTGAGATTGTCTCCCAGGCGATAGATAAAATAGAGCATATCGCCTTCTAATGAGACGCTCTCAAGATACTGGTACCCTTGTGGATCGATGGTGCCATCGTGGTACTCGTTTACTCCCAGCTTGAGCTGTTGCCCACCGGGAAGTTCAACCTCTTCATCTATCTTCGTCACCAGGACGACGCGTTCGACAGGGGGACGTAGGGCGGCTACCAGCAGCCCGTGATAGCTGCGGGTTGTGGCCCCGCCGATAGAACCAGCTGCGTAGCCACCCAATCCATTGGTAACCAGCCACTCATGGTTGAGTCCTGCTTGCACATCTCCGCACGTTTCTCGCCCCAGGTAGAGATTCCATGCGTTTGTGGGTGGGCGATCCAGCGCGTCCGTGTCATGTTCGACGATCATAGTTGTGATCCCTCCTGCTCTAATCCCGAACATTCTAACCGCTGTATGGATGGTTGTAGGTGGCTTAACTTACGCATTAAGCTGGCAACACGTAGCAGTGGCACTCGAGCATAGTAGAGTTCCTTAAACGGAGACAGGGCTACGCCTCCATAGCCGCTCTCATGCGCCGCAATGCCGTCTCGATGCGCTCATCGGGTGCAGTGATGGAGATACGTACATAGCCTTCACCTAGATCACCAAAATTTGTACCCGGTGTAATGAAAACGCCTGTCTTGTCGAAGAGCCAGCTACAAAAGTCTCGTGAAGTCGTATATAAGAAGTTATCGGGGATAGATGCCCAGATGTATAACCCCGCCTGGGCGATCCCGGTGCGCATACCCATGGCTCTGCAGCCTTCTACGAACAGGTCGCGCCGCCTCTGGTAAATAGCATTTCGCCTCTCTATCCAGGAGACCGGTAAATGTAGAGCTTCAATGGCAGCGTACTGGATAGGACGGAAAATGCCGCTGTCAATGTTACTCTTCAAGCGGCCCACGGCATCTACCAGTTCTGGGTTACCCACCAGCATGCCCATGCGGAACCCGGCCATGTTGTAGGTCTTGCTCAGCGAGTGCAGTTCGACGGCGACTTCGCTCGCTCCCGGAATCTGTAGTATGCTCATGGGGCAGGAATCGTCGAAATAAACCTCGGCGTAGGCCATATCGTGGACGATCATAATGTCATGACGGTGGGCAAACTCCACGGCGTGCTCAAAAAAGCTGCGATCGGCGCATGCAGCGGTCGGATTGTTGGGATAGTTGAGCCAGAGCAAGCGGGACTTCGCCAGGATATCCCGGGGAATACTATCCAGGTCGGGCAGGTAGTTGTTCTGCTCCACCAGGGGCAGCATGTATGGCTGTGCCCCTGCTGTGGTACTGGCGGAGACGTAGACCGGGTAATAGGGATTGGGAATGAGGGATATATCGCCGGCGTTCAGCACAGCCGCGCCGGCATAAGCCAGGCCTTCCTTGGAGCCAAGCAGTGGCAGGATTTCTCGCTCGGGCATGAGGCGAACGCCGAAACGCCCTTCGAACCAGGCAGCGATGGCTTCGTGCAGCGCGAGCATGCCGCGATACTCCGGGTAGCGATGATTCTCGGGGTCCTGCATGGCCGTACACAGGCGGTCGACTACTGCCTGTGGCGCGGGCAGGTCAGGATCACCCATAGAGAGGCTGATGACATCTACCCCGGCAGCCCTGCGCTCGGCTATCTTCTGCTTTGCGTCGGCAAAGTGGTAAGGTGGGAGGTCATTAATTAAATTGGACAGTTGCACGAAAAATACTCCTCATGATTTGTCACAGAACCTCCGTTCTGGATACCCGCCTCCATTCATGGGGCGGGAGGAAAGAACGCTGCCCGCAGGCAGTCTCCCCTTGCGGGGGAGTGTTTTTGAACGGAACACTCAAACCGCCCCGTTAAGGCTGGCTTGCGCCAGTATCGGGCATTGCTGCCCATATTCCCTTCGCCACTGACTGCCAGAGGGAAAGCGGATTAGGGAGGCGTCCGCAATGTCTGGTGGATTGCCATTCGACCACTCGCAGTTCAGTTCCCTTCAAACGGCCCCGTATCAGAAGATACCAGACCTTGGGCAGGCTAGTCTCGCAGTTACCCC
>Ga0137389_10001947_pt1 | contig 12350 bp, 8 predicted proteins | sample 15con2h14BmetaG_FD_104645 | JGI IMG/M metagenome (GOLD analysis project Ga0137389, IMG submission 104645) | Vadose zone soil microbial communities from Angelo Coast Range Reserve, California, USA - 15con2h1.4B metaG | ecosystem: Environmental > Terrestrial > Soil > Vadose zone > Saprolite...
AGTAAGCGGTCGAAGAGGTCGAGCTGGCGATCCACTCCCACCCCACCCTTTCCGAAGCTATCGCGCATGCTACTCGCGGCTCACTCGGCAGGGTTCTGGACACGTGATTTAGGCGATGCATCATGGCTGAGCGCGAGTTATGGACAGTCCCGTTGGGTCAAATGGAGTATGTGGAAGCGCTCGAGCTCCAGCGTAGCCTCGCCCGCGACAGAATCTCAGGCGCAATTCCTCAGGACATTCTCCTTCTCGTCGAGCACCCGCCGGTAGTCACGCTCGGCCGCGCCACGAAGGAGAAGCATCTCGTTGCTTCGCCGGAATTCCTCCGAAGCAAGGGCGTAGAGGTGTTCGAGGTCGAGCGTGGCGGAGACGTTACGTTTCACGGGCCGGGACAGCTCGTGGGGTACCCGATCATCGATCTCAAGCGCCACCGGCAGGACCTGCATTGGTACCTGCGGAAGATCGAGGAAGGGCTGATCAACACGCTCGCTGACTACGGCATTCCCGGCGAGCGGAACACTGCCTACACCGGAGTGTGGACGCGCGGGAAGAAGATCGCCTCCATCGGAGTGCACGCCCGGGACTGGGTCACGTGGCACGGCTTCGCCCTCAACGTCACGACCGATCTCTCCTACTTCGAGCTCATCGTTCCCTGCGGAATCGACGGCGTCGTCATGACATCGATCGCACGTGAGCTAGGCTTGGAAGAGATCTCGATCCAGGACGTGCGGGACCGGGTGACAGCGAAGTTTGCTGAGGCGTTCGATCTGACGGCGGTGGTTACCTCACGCTCGACGCTCCTCGAAATCGTCGCGTGACGGACACGCTCAAGGTTTATCCTCCTCGACCGCGTGCCGAGTCGAAGGGCACCTTGCGTGACTTTGCATCGGAGCTGAATCCGCAACAGGCGGCCGCTGCAACGCACGGGGATGGTCCGCTTCTCATCATCGCCGGCGCCGGCACCGGGAAGACCCGGACGCTCGTATATCGTGTAGCGCACCTGATCGAGCGTGGCGTGCCGGCAGAGCGCATACTGCTGCTGACGTTCACGCGCAGGGCGGCCCAGGAGATGTTGTCGCGGGCCGAGAGTCTCGTGGGCAGCAACAGCAAGCGGGTGGTCGGCGGAACGTTCCACGCGACGGCGCACCGGCTGCTCCGTCGCTACGGGCAGGCGGCCGGATTGGCGAAAGACTTCACCATCATGGATCAGGGCGATTCCGCCGATCTGATGCAGCTCTCGCGTGCCCAGCTGGGATACGCCGCCAAAGCCAAGCGCTTCCCGAAGAAAGAGACACTGCAGTACGTCTATTCGAGGCATATCAACACCGGCATTTCAATCGATGACGTAGTTCGCGACGACTACCCGCAGTTCGTCGATTACCTCGAGGATTTCGGAAAGATTTTCGCCGACTACACGCGTCGGAAGCAGGAGCGGAATCTCGTCGACTACGACGATCTCCTGCTCTTCTGGGCTCTGCTGCTCGAGGCGTCTCCGGAGCTCGGGAAGAAGATCTCCGGGCTGTACGACCACATACTCGTCGACGAATATCAGGATACGAACGTGCTGCAGGCCCGAATCCTTCGCGGAATGTGCAAGGCGCACAGCAACGTCACGGTCGTGGGAGACGACGCGCAGAGCATCTACTCCTTCCGGGGCGCCCACTTCCGGAACATCCTCGACTTCCCCAAGCAGTTCCCCGGAGCGACGATCGTTGCCCTGGAGCAGAACTATCGTTCGACGCAGCCGATCCTGAGCGTCACCAACACGCTCATCTCACGCGCGGCGGAGAGATTCACCAAGAATCTCTGGACCGAGCGGACGGGAGGCGAAGCGCCGTGGCTCGTCGCCGCGCGGGACGAGCAGCAGCAGACACAGTTCGTCGTCGACCGCATCCTCGAGCTGCACGAAGAAGGAACCCCACTCGCCGAGATCGCCGTGCTCTTTCGCGCAGGCTACATGTCCGCCGACCTCGAGATCGAGCTCACCAACCGCAAGATCCCATTCGAGAAGTGGGGAGGGCTCAAGTTCCTCGAGGCAGCTCACGTGAAGGATGTGCTGGCATTCCTGCGCATCATGGAGAACCCGCGCGACGAAGTGAGCTGGTATCGCCTGCTGCTCCTGCTCCCCGGAATTGGTGATGCAACGGCGCGCGCAGCGATCGACGCGATGGCCGCGGCGGCATGGGAATCGACCGCCTTTGGCCGCTACAGTCCTCCGCCAAGGGCGAGAGCCGCGCACGCCGCGCTCGTCGGATTGCTCGACGGCCTGCGCTTGGGACCGATCGCGGACAGAGCGCAGGTCGCAGCCGATATCGCGCGCGTCCGGCTGCTGTATGACAACATTCTCCGCGAGCGTTATGACCGGGTCGAGCCGCGGCTGGCCGATCTCGATCAGCTCCAGACCATTGCCGCGGGCTATCCCGATCGCGCCACCTTCCTGTCGGCGCTTGCCCTCGAGCCGCCGCAGGCGACACAGGATCTCGCCACAGGCACCCGCGAAGAGAACGACTGCCTGATTCTCAGCACCGCGCACTCCGCCAAGGGAAAGGCATGGGATGCGTTGTTCGTGATCTGTGCCGTGGACGGCTGGTTTCCATCGGCGCGGTGTCTTAACAACGACGAGGAAACGGAAGAGGAGCGCCGCCTCATGTACGTCGCGCTCACCCGCGCCCGCAATAGTCTGAGCGTGTGTTACCCGCTCAACGCCTACTCGTCGCGGCGGGGAGCCGATTACTCGATCGATCAGTTGTGCCGTTTTTTCGATCGAGAGGTTCGCGACAACATGCAGCGAGTAGCACTGGGATCGATCGCGGCGCCCGCGCCCGCCGAAGAGGTGAGAAAGGAGCCGTTACTCGATCTTCGGGCGCTGCTCCGGTCCAGATTCTCTGGTAAATGAACGGGCTGTTAACGACGACTGAACGGGTGCCGGCTGGAAACTCCAACTGAACGGGTGCCAGAGGTCAGAGGCAGAGATACCAGTCGCTAGCTTACTACGCCCTGACTTTTCTACCGCTGATCGAAGCACAAGCAACTGCCTGCGGCCTTAATGCCACCGAGGTAAGTCTGGGCGTCGTGAACTAACCACTGGCAACTATCCTACTGACCTCTGGCACCCGTTCAGTTTGCCGTTAACCCGACCCACGTCCGAAGGGCAGAAAACGGGTCCTTCGGCTCAGACTTGGCCAGACTGATAATCCGCCCGATGGTGCGCGTGAGATCCCGCCCCTCCTTCTCGTAAACGCGGTCGAACACGTCGAGATCCGTCGCATAAACCCGCCGCGCGAGCAGCGCCGCATTGTTCAGTTGCACTCGCTCGGCGTACAACGGACTGATCGTCTTGAGCCGCGGCGCTATCTCGGTTACCAGCGCGACACGAGTCCGCGCGTAAACCGTGTCGCGCGCATTGATCCGTGCCTGCTTGTCCGATGGATGTGCCGCGTACGCGGAGTCGAGCGACCTGATCACCCGCGTCCAGAAGTTCGCCATGAGCTTGTCATCCTCCCACTCCGCGTCGACCTTCGCCGCCGCTGCCTCCTGCCCGCGCGACCTGAAGAACGCCGCCGCTCCGCGCGCTCCCACGAACATCGCAAAGGATTCGTTGAACGGCGCCTGGCCGGATGCGTAGAAGGTATTGTGAGTTAGCTCGTGAATCACCGTGTTCGCGAGACCGAGCGAGTCCCCTTTGAGAGAGGTGTTGAGCAGCGGATCGTTGAAGAATCCGAGCGTGCTGAAAGCATCGGACGGGCGGACGTACACATCGAACCCATCGGCCGCGAGATTTTTCGCGTCCCGTTGCGCTGCGCCGAAGTCGAAATAGCCTTTGTACGGAACTCTTCCAACAATCGGAAACCACCAAGTGTAAGGCTTGAGGGTATCGCGGTAAGCGGCGGACACTACAAGTACGAGAGTGTCGTGATCTAGTCGCGAATATGTCGTAAAACTGTCTTTTGTTCTGAGGTGAAGACTGTCTTTTGCGTATTCACGGGCTGCGAGAACCACCTTCAGCTTCGCCCGCGCCGCTGGCGGCGTCCTTGGATCAGCCACAATCTCCGAAATCGGCTGCCGCCGACTCAATATCTTGGCCTCCTCCCACGCCCCACGACTGAGGTAACAGGCTGTGGGAGCAGAGATTAGACCCAAAACAGCGGCAGAAACCGCTATCGCGAGGATACCGCGTCGCATATTCTTATCATGTGTCCTTCGTCCACCTCCATTGCCACTCAGAATACTCGCTTCTCGACGGCGCCAACCGCATCGATGATCTCATCAACAGAGCGCTGGAGTTCGAGCAACCTGCCCTCGCCATAACCGATCACGGTAACCTTCACGGGGCGTGGGAGTTCCAGGAAAAAGCCAAGAAAGCGGGGCTCAAGCCGATCATCGGCATGGAAGCCTATGTCGCGCCGGGCGATAGACGTGCCCGCGACCGCATTGGCGGAGATCGGGGCAAACCCTACTACCACCTCGTCCTCCTCGCCCAGAACGCGACCGGGTACAAGAATCTAGTCAAGCTCTCATCGCTCGCCTACACGGAAGGCTTCTACGCCAAGCCGCGCATGGATCGCGAGCTGCTCGCCAAATACAACGAAGGCATCGTCGTGTCATCCGCGTGCATGGCCGGCGAGATCGCGCACCACCTGCTGTCCGACGAGTACGACGAGGCTCGAGCGGCGGCGTCATGGTACGCTGACGTCTTCCGTGATCGTTATTATCTCGAAGTCCAGGCGCACGATTCCGAGAATCAAGCGACCCTCAACAGGCGAGTTTTTCAGCTCGCCGAAGAGCTGAATCTCCCGGTGCTCGCCACCAACGACGCGCATTTCCTCACGCGCGACGATCACGACGCGCACGACGTCCTGCTCTGCATCGGACTCGGCAAGGATTACTCCGACACCAACCGGCTGCACTACGACGAGGGGCTCTACTTCAAGAGCGCGCCCGAGATCGCCGAGTCGTTCCCGGGACGTAAGGATGTCCTCGAGAATTCCCTGCGCATTGCTGACGAGACGGCGATCCAGTTCTCGAAACAGTACCGGGTCCCGTCGTTTCCACTTCCCTCGGGAGTCGAGACAGAGAACGAGCTGTTGGTCCGCCTTGCCGAAGAAGGAGCGGTCGAGCGTTACGGCTCCCCACTCCCCGCCGACGCGCGTGAGCGGCTGGATTACGAGCTTGGCGTCATCACGAAGACCGGATATGCGGGCTACTTCCTCATCGTCGCGGATTTCATAAAGGCCGCACGCGAAAAGGGGATTCCCGTTGGTCCCGGTCGCGGATCAGCAGCCGGCTCGCTCGTCGCGTACTCGCTTCGCATCACCGACGTCTGCCCGCTCAAGTTCGATTTGCTCTTCGAGCGCTTTCTAAATCCGGAGCGGGTGTCGATGCCCGACATCGACGTCGACTTCTGCTTCGAGCGGCGCGGAGAGGTGATCGAGTACGTCAGGCAGAAGTACGGTCGCGATTCGGTCGGCCAGATCATCACCTTCGGAACCTTGAAATCCCGCGCGGCCATCAAGGACGTGGGGAGAACTCTCGGATTCACTCCAGCCGAGACCGACTATCTCGCCAAGCTGATACCGAACCACCCCAACTTCTCGCTCACCGTCAAGGAAGCGATCGAGCGGATTCCCGAGATCAAGGAGTTCTACGCGACGCGCAAGGACGACGGTCGCGAAGTGAAGGAGCGGAAGGAGCGGTACCGCCGGCTCCTCGATTACGCGATCAGGCTGGAAGGCCTTTCCCGGCACGCGGGTGTGCATGCCGCCGGCGTCGTCATCGCGCCCGGCCCCCTCGACGACTACGTTCCGATCTGCACCCAGCCGTCGAAAGGTTCGGGTAGCTCCAACGGCAACGAGGACTCCGTCGTCGTAACACAGTACGACATGAACGCGCTCGAGCACGCGGGCATGCTCAAGATGGATTTCCTCGGTCTCACGACTCTTACCGTCATCAGTGATGCGCTGCGCGGAATCCGCGAGCGCACCGGCTCCGCGCCAGACCTCGACGCACTTCCACTCGATGATGCCGAGACCTATCTGATGCTACGCGCGGGCAGAACCGTCGGCGTGTTCCAGTTCGAATCACCGCTCGCGACCGACATGTTGAAGAGCATCCGCGCCGATCGCTTCGACGATCTGGTGGCGTCGAATGCATTGATGCGCCCGGGTCCCCTTGATACGGGGATGCACAAGGTGTACATGCGGCGCAAACGCGGCGAGGAACCCGTCTCCTACATTCTCCCCGCGCTCAAGCCGATTCTCGAGACCACCTACGGCGTCATCACCTACCAGGAGCAGGTGATGCGCATTGCGCAGACGCTGGCGGGCATTTCGCTCGCCGAAGCCGACGTGCTGCGTAAAGCCGTCGGGAAAAAGGACGCCGAGCTGATTCGCGCGGAGTTGGGCAAGTTCATTGAAAAGGCGGTGGCGCTCGGACACAACCGCGCGGTCATCGAGGAGATCGCGAGCCAGATCGAGACGTTCGGCCGCTACGGCTTCAACAAGTCCCACGCCGTGGCGTACTCGATCATCTCGTACCATACCGCTTGGCTCAAGGCTCATTTCCCAGCGGATTTCATGGCGGCCCTGCTATCGTCGCAGATCGGCGATACAGACAACGTCGTCAAGTACATCAATGAAGCGCGGCAGCTGCACGTGCCCGGCTCAAAGGAGCCGGGCCTCGAGATCCTGCCACCGGATGTCAACGAATCCGGCTACAAGTTCACGGTGATCGGCGAGACGAAGATTCGCTTCGGCCTTGGCGGCATTCGCAACGTGGGACGCACCGCCATCGAATCGATCATCAGTGCGCGGAAGAAAGACGGACCCTTCCGATCGATCTTCGATCTCTGCGAGAGAATCGACCTCCGCGTCTGCAGCAAGCGGGTGCTCGATGCCCTCGTTCACGCCGGAGCGATGGATTCGCTCGGCGGGCACCGGGCGCAGCTCGCGGCGGCGCTCGATCTCGCCATCCGCGAGGCTTCCCTAAGGCAGGAAGACCTGGAGACCGGGCAGGTGTCGCTCTTCGCGGCGCCGGCTGGCGAGACGGAAAAGACCGAGACCTCGCACGTTCTTCCGAACATCCCGTCGTGGAGCGAGTCCGAGCGTCTGGCGAAGGAAAAAGAAATCCTCGGCTTCTATATTTCCGGGCACCCCCTCGAGCGTTTCCGCACCGAGGCGGAGATCTTCTCCACGCACACGGTGAGTGACCTGGGCAAGTGGCGCCAGGAGCCGATGACGCTCGCCGTCGTTGTCACGAACATCAAGCGACAGATGAGCAAAAAATCGGGCTCCGAGTTCGCGCGTCTCACGATCGAGGATTTTTCCGGGTCCGCCGAAGTTCTCATCTTCCCGGAGAAATGGGCGACACTCAACGACCAGATCCGCACGGACGTGCCGATGCTCCTCAAGGGCGCCTACTCGAGACGCGACGAGGGAGGGGATAACCCCGCCTACATCGTGGAGTCAGCAACGAAGCTGGCGGAGATGCGTACTAATGGACAGGTGACGGTTGCGATCGACCTGTCGAAGGGCACATACTCGGGTGACGTCATGTCGGATGTGCGCGCGATCGCCGAAACCTTCCCTGGCTCGGCGCCGCTGGAATTTCGCTGGAGCGATGGCACGGGCACGAAAGCGCGTCTCCGCTCGAGGTCGCTGACACTCGCCGCTGATGGCGCAACGTTGAGCGCTCTGCGTAATATCTTGGGCGAGTCTTCCGTTAAACTTCAACGGGGGAGTTGACTGGTGGCATCAGCGACACAACTTGAGTTCGAGAAGCCGATCGTCGAGTTGGAGCGGCAGATCGATGAAATCAAGAAAACGGCGGGCGACAGCCAGCTCAGCGTCGCGGAAGCAATCGAGCCCTTGGAGCGAAAGCTCGAAGACCTGCGCGAGGAAGTCTACAAGAACCTCACTCCGTTTCAGCGCGTTCAGGTCGCCCGCAATCCCAGGCGGCCATTTACCGCCGACTACATCAAGCTGGCGTTCACGGATTTCATCGAGCTCCACGGAGATCGGGCCTACCGCGACGACGCCGCGATCATCGGCGGCTGGGCGCGTCTCGACGACGACACGGTGATGGTGATCGGCCACCAGCGTGGCCGCGACACCAAGGAGCAGCTGAAGCGCAATTTCGGAATGCCGCATCCCGAGGGCTATCGCAAGGCCCTCCGACTGATGAAGCTCGCCGAAAAATTCCACGTGCCCGTTCTGACCTTCATCGACACACAGGGTGCCTGGGCCGGCCTTGGCGCCGAAGAGCGCGGCCAGTCCGAGGCAATCGCGCGAAACCTGTACGAGATGAGCCAGCTCCAGGTTCCGATCATCGCGACCGTGATCGGCGAGGGCGGATCGGGCGGCGCGTTGGCTCTGGGTGTCGCCGACCGCATTCTGATGATGGAGAACGCGGTGTACTCGGTGATATCGGTCGAAGGATGCGCGGCGATCCTCTGGAAGGATGCCAAGAGCCCCGAGATGCGCGAGAAGGCCGCTGCGGCGCTTCGCATCACGGCGCCCGAGTTGCTCGAGCTCAAGGTGATCGACGAAGTGGTTCCCGAGCCGAAGGGCGGAGCGCACGCCGATCACGAGGCCGCGGCGAAAGCGCTTCAGGCGACGGTGCACCGCCATCTGGAGGAGCTCCGCAAAATGCGTCCGGAAAAGCTGGTGCGTCGCCGCCGGCAGAAGTTCCTCCGACTCGGCGCGTGGTCGGAGTAGCGCATGGCGCACCTCGTCGAAGTCGCCTTCAAGGGCAACCGTAAGGAGTTCTTTCTCTGGGATTATCCCGATCCACCCGCGCTCCACGCTGCAGTGATCGTCGATGTCGATCGCGGAGAGGATCTTGGCTACATCCACGCCCTGGGCGATCTGGCCCAGAAAAGGAACGGCGGCTGCTCGCATGGGTGCGGCAATTCACTCCCCGAGCGGAAGGCGCTGCGTCTCGCGACGGAGAAGGACCAGGGACTCTCGAAGGATCTCGACCGGCTAAACGAGGAAGCCAGGCGCAAGGCGATGGAGCGCGTGAAGGCCAACGGGCTCGGGATGAAGCTGTCCGACGCCGAGTGGCAGTGGGATCGCAAGAAACTCACGCTCTATTTCACCGCCGACAAGCGCGTCGATTTCCGGAATCTCGTGCGCGATCTCGCCTCTCTCTTCCGTACCCGCATCGAGCTGAAGCAGATCGGCGTGCGCGACGAGGCCAAGCGGCTGGACGGGATCGGCCGGTGCGGACGCCAGTATTGCTCGGCGTCCTGGCTTCCGGAGCTCAGACCAGTGAACCTGGGCGTTGCCAAGGATCAGCGCCTGTCGCTGAATCCCTCGCAGATCTCGGGGGCCTGCGGGCGGCTGATGTGCTGCCTCCGTTACGAGCACGAATTCTACGTCCAGAGCCGCAAGCGTTTTCCCAAGGAAGGCAAGATCGTAGTGACTACGCTCGGCGAGGAGAAAGTCGTGAGCGTGGACATCTTCCGCGAGCGGATCACCCTGCGCGGAGTCGAGGGAGAGACGCGGCTTCTCGCACTCGCCGAATTCAAGCGGGAGACTGAAGAGCTGGTGGGCGCTGCTGCTCCAGTTGCGAACGGCGATGAGGAAGACAGCGCCGCCGAGAGCATCCGTCCCGACGAGATCTCGCCCGAGCTGCTATACACGGCCGAGCATCCGGTCTTCGTGCCGCCCGCGAAAGGTGTCTCAGAGCCGAACCCGAACATCAATGGGCACGCCCGCGAGAGCAACCCGCGCGACGCCGAGGGCTCGGCCAAGCGTCGGCGCGGAAGACGTGGCGGCCGGCGGGGTCGCGGCGGAGATGACCCTAATTCACAGGGCGGCCATTAATTGGCCAAGTACTTCCTCACAACGGCGATCGATTACGCCACCGCTGATCCACACCAGGGCCACGCCTTCGAGAAAATCGGCGCCGATGTAATTGCGCGTTATCATCGCCTCCTGGGCGACGATGTGCATTTTCTCATCGGGATGGACGAGCACGGCCAGAAGGTCGCGCAGACGGCCGCCGAGCGGAAAGTTTCGCCCCAGGAGCTGGTTGATGCGGTAGCCGACAGCTCGGAGGAGATCTGGCATCTGCTTGGCATCTCGTACGATCAGTTCATCCGCACGACCGATCCTGCCCACAAGGCGGGCGTGAAGCGGCTCATCGAGCAGATTTTCGAGAAATCTCCGGACGATTTCTATGAGAGGTCCTACGCCGGATGGTACTGCGTCGGCTGCGAGTCGTTCAAGCAGGACAACGAGATTCTCGACGGAAAGTGCATTCTGCACCCGACGCGCACACTCGAATGGATCGAGGAGAAGAACTGGTTCTTCCGTCTGAGCGCGTACGCCGATCGCCTCAAGAAGCTCGTGTCGAGCGAGCATTTCCTCCAGCCGAAGTCGCGTCGGAACGAGATTCTTTCGTTGATTGATTCTGGGCTAGAGGACGTCTCCGCCAGCAGGAGCCGTTTCTCGTGGGGCGTGCCCTTCCCGCGCAAAGGAAGCGGCGGTGATGTGCAGACGATCTACGTCTGGTTCGACGCTCTCCCGAACTATCTGACCGCGACCGGATTTCCGAATCCCGATTTCGAGAAACTCTGGCCAGCCGATCTGCATGTGATCGGCAAGGACATCACACGCTTTCACGCGTTGCTCTGGCCGGCGATGCTGATGGCCGCGGGTCTCGAAGTCCCGAAGCGCATCTGGGTGCACGGCTTCGTGCTCGTAGGTGGAACGCGTGTGAGCAAGTCGACCGGGGGCAATCTCGATCTGCGCGACGCGATCGCCCGGTACGGTCCCGACGCGTTCCGTTACTTCCTCATGCGCGAGGTTCCCTTCGACGGCGATGGCAATTTTTCGTGGGAGAGATTCGAGGAGCGGTACAACGCCGATCTCGCCAACGGTATCGGCAATCTCGCCAGCCGGACGATCTCGATGATCGAGCGCTATTGCGGTGGCATCGTGCCGAGGGGCGATCGCAACGAGATCGACGCGGCGGACGCGGACGATCTCGAGGCATATCACGACTCGATCGGTCCGAGGGGTTTTCTTCTGCACGACGCGCTTAGGGCCGTGTGGCAGACGATATCGCGCGCGAACGAGTACATCGATCGACAGGCGCCGTGGAAGCTGGCAAAGGATCCGGGCGGTCGCTCGGCGCTGGAGAGAACGCTCGCGACACTGGTGAGACAGCTCGCGCGGCAGGCGGTTTACATCTGGCCCTTCATGCCTGGTAAGGCGGGGGAGCTTTGGAGTTCGCTTGGCGGTCCAGGCTCCCTGCGCGGAATGAGCTTCGATCAGCTCGAGAAGATCGATCCGACGGGGTGGAAGGTGCAAAAGGGGCCGTCTATGTTTCCGAAAGCCGAGACGGTGCCGGTTGGCTAGCTGGGACAGCACGATGGATGGAAGAAAAAAGGGGATCGTCCAAAGACGATCCCCTTCGCCTTTCTGAGGCTCGGAGCTGTCGAAGCAACTACCTCCGCGTCGTGATCGAGATCACTCCGCTCAGGTTGTGGCTACCGTATTTCGCGTTCGCCTCCGAAACACGATAGAGTCGAATCATCGTGATCTGCGCGGCCGGGATGCTCGAGAGAGTGCTGATCGGTCCGAATTCCTGGTCGTCAACGTATACCGTTGGATACGGGTTCGACTGGTTCTTGTTGAGACTTGTCTCGCCCCGATTGGTGAGAAAATTCGATCGCAGCTTGTGGATGACCTCATAAGCGTTCGATCCGCGCGATGCAACGATCTCGTCTTCCGTGATCACCTGTGAGTTGTATACCTCGCCAGGACCAAGTTGCGGATGCGAGCAGCCAACTGCGATGGCGAGCGTTAGTGTGGTGACCCAGCGCTCAATCATAAGACCTCCACCTGCGAAACTACGTTTCAGGACCGGCGTTGCATAATCCAAGCCCCGCGAAAGCAAACCGGCTCGGGGCAAACAGTCCCGAGCCGGCTACTACTACACTACACCGCCTCCGCCAGCATCACGGAGTGCAGGCAGGATTCGTCGTTAATCCACGAGCGTTCAACTCAGCACGCGCAATCGGAATGGCCGCATTAAATGGATCTGTCGTGGTTTCCGCCCGGAGGTACGTCGCGTTCAAACGCTTGTACTCCCTGAGATCATTGAGGCGCTGCGGGCCTTCGAACAAGAGTGAATACCGCTTCTCGTAAAGAATGACGTTGATCGCAGAGGTCTTGTCGACCGGTGCAACCGGCGCCAAACCGTAGCTGGTACGGACGTCGTTGATGTCGAGAATCGCATTCGCCAGCTGACCCGCTTCGTTATAAGCCTGAGCTCGCAGCAGAACCAGCTCTTCATCCCGCAGAATGCCGAGTGGCGCAGACTGGTTCGCGGTGCTGGCCACGGCG